>JAABUM010003790.1_pt1 | contig 17941 bp, 32 predicted proteins | sample 5559161 | NCBI WGS metagenome assembly JAABUM01 (sample SAMN10711868, study PRJNA513369) | rock metagenome | isolation source: Antarctica rocks | place: Antarctica: Victoria Land, Siegfried Peak nord | reverse complement strand
GCAGACGATTTGCCAAATAATCGGCTGCAGATCAGCGGCTGCAGATGGTGTGCCCTGACGCCGTGCCCATCAACCCGCTGCGCCGCGGCCTCTTTAAAAAACGTTGCTCCGAAACCAGAAGAGCAACGTGTCAAGACCTGCTCGCCAACGGTGTGTGTGGGTGCCCACACCGTGCGGGTTTGTGATTCGAACAGTTGCATGTGCTGATTCCGGGCAATGTAACAGCCCTGTTCGATGCCACTGCACCAATAAGACTGTCCGTGCACAGAGTGCACTTATGGTGGCTGGTCTTGCACTTGCCCTCTGCTGTATCTCAGTTAATCTACTTAGATGCACCTGCTATGCGTGTCTTTGCCGGATGCTGCAGGTGCGTGAGCTGAACGAGCGCTGCCAGAAGCTGGGCCTGGATGCGACGTACCACACCGTGCAGCGCCACGACGACGAGAACGGCCAGTCCCAAAACCCTGACCTCGGCATGGACGGCTCTCTGCCCGCCGCTGGTGGCGGTGCTGCTGGCGGCGTCGGCGGCGCCGGACGCGCAGATGCAGGAGGTGCGGACGACGCTGCGGCGGCCGGCGGCAGCGGCAGCGGTACTGGCGGGCAGCAGCAGCAGGACGGCACCGGCTCGGCGGCGCAGGGTGGCAGCGGCAGCCCCGGCAGCGGGCAGCACTCGCCACGCGCCGGCGCGGACATGCAGGAGACTGACCGCTTCGAGGAGGTGCGCGGAATCGGTTGTGAGAATTGGAGGAGACACCTTCCATGCTGCATTGGAGACACTGTGTGCAGCAGGTTTCTTAGACAAGACGGAAAATCATGCAATTAACATCTGCTGATAAGTTCTGGAGCTCGCACGGCCATTGCTGTGCAGCCATTGATGTGCATGCTGCGCCCCTGCAGGTCCTGCTCAAGCGGCGGAAACTCGGTACTGTTCCATAATCGACTGGATTCCGTTGTGGTATGTGCAGATGCTTTGCAAGCGACGGGGCGCGGTGCACGGCGGGGGGGAGGACCTGCGGGAGGAGGGCCATAGCCTTGTGCGCAATGTGCTGCTCACCGTGACGGTGCGTAACGAGCACTGAATGAACTTTCCCGAACTCGATTTTACATGCTTCGACGAGATCGCCGCCTGCTGCTCAACGCGCCGGTGCACCCAAACGATAAATCCCGCAGAGTGTTGCATCGGAGGACCTGTAGGAACGGGGCCGCAGCCGAGCGCGCCACGTGCTGCTCACCGTGAAGGTGCGCCCTACACAGCATCCTTGAGGTTTGCACCGACAAGCATGTCAGGGAGACCGACAGGCAATGTCGTCCAGATTGCGTCAGCGACTTGTGGCGTGAAGAGGACATCGTGAGGTGCGCCATCAGACCTCGAGTGCCCCTTGCAGCTGTGCATGGTAGTTGCAGACAGCTCAACTGTTGCGGTCTGCGACGACTTCCCGCAGGTGGCGCCCCGGGTGCTGGGGCGCTGCCACGGCGCGCTGCACATGCAGGTGGCCTGCATTTCTGCGAGCTGGGATGCAGATTAACATGATTGGATCTATGCCGTCAACTGTTTCCGTGGCGTCACTTGTCTTGCATGCAGATGGCGAACCGGGTGCTGGGGCGCTGCCGCGGCGCGCTGCATAGGCAGGCTGTCCGCATTTTTGCGAGTCCATTGAGGTTATCAAACCTGGAAGACGTCAGCACTGCTGAATGCAGGTGGCGGACCGGGTGCTGGGGCGCTGCCGCGGCGCGCTGCACATGCAGGCGGCCCGCATGCTGGCAGCGCAGGACGCGCTCGCCCACTGGCCCGCCTTCCTGGCAGAGGTGCCGTCCTGTAGACGCTCTTTCACATGAAGGAAGGAACGCCAAGATTCCGTTAGGGTTTCGGCGGCGCAGGATGCGCTCGCCCACTGGCCCGCCTTCCTCATGGCGCATGAACGCAGCTGCTTTGCTTTGAAAGGAGGCTGCCTCCACATTGGGACTTGATTCCACGGGGAAGAGCAGCTGTTACGAGAGGGTCGTGCGACCTCATGCTTGAGCCATAGATTGATCAATGATGTCCTCTCATCGCAGCTGAACGCGGAGCGTGCAGCAGCGGCAGCTGAGGAGGATGCGCAGGCGGCCGCCGCAATGACGCCCGAGCTGAAGCGCAAGCTGCCGGTCGCGTCGCGGCCCTAGGCTTGTGAACCATCCTGAGGCGCTAGCTGTGCGAAGCATGACAGGAGAGGATGTACAGTCTAAGTGGTACGTGTCTTATGCAATAGCTGTCGATTTTGCTGGCCCAAGCTCCAGGGGTGTCAGGTGCGCTGTGTGCAAAGGGGACGGACAGGACAACGTTGTCGTACAGTGAGTTCGCAGCAAGTATTCAGTGTCAGAATTGCACCAGAGAGCGTTAGAGTTTCCAGCTCAAAATTCCGGGTTCAGATTGGTTTGCTGTGGTCTCGGGGCAGGGAGTGGAAACAGAGAGACGGTAGAAAGGGAAATTAATGCACAGTCTGCAGATTCGACTTGGTCTGCTCGCTCGGCTTGTACGCACACCTCTTGCATTTATATTCGCCTCCGAGGCCAGAAGAGAATCGTCTCTGAGGCAAGCCATCTCCTACAGCAGGCCGGACTGAATCCTGAGAACTATGCAACAATGGCTCGACGGAACACCACAGGTCATAACCCGCCATGATGCTTCTAGTGCTCTGTGGCAGCGCCAGCCTCCACCGCTGCAGCGTTCTGGCGGGTGGTCCACCCCATGCGGCAGCTCGCCGTTTCATTAGCGGGTTGCCATCAGACCACGTCCTTGACCCTCTGCAGCGGCATGTCCTGCATCGCCACAGGCACCCCGTCAAAAGATTCCAGCACGCTGCTGCTGTTGAGCACAAAAGGCAGGGACATCATGCCTCTGGGAGTTGCAGCAGCAGTGCATGTCTGAAGCTGGACCAACATCTTCGCATCACACCATGCAGCCTCCCGCAAGCTGTCACGGACCGGCTGAGCCCAGCGGCACAAGGCGCCCACCATGATGCTCTTGTGCTTCCGCGCGAACAGCGTGTACACCGTCGCCTGCCGCCGCACTAGGTCGTAGTCCGACTGCGCCTTGGCCCACAGTTTCTGCAGCGCGCCCGCATCGGCGTCTCCAGAGTGCTCCCGGAACGCCTCCTTCGTCCGCCGCTTCACGTACCTTCCCGGCACATCAAGTAGCATGGTCAGTTGCTTGCTGCATGTGCGATGCGTGCAGCACGTGCATGCTGCTGATGGAGGAGACAGAGCTGCTCAGCTCATACAGTGCAGGGCCATGGCATGCGCATCGCAGCAACACGCAGGCGTCGCAGCTCACTCTCGGACGTTGTAGTTGGGGAACTTCTGCCCTGTGCGAGGCAGGAACTTCAGGTACTCAAAATTGAACATTGCACGTTCCAGCGCCGTGCTTGCTCCACGGACCTTCAGCAGCGCATGCAGTGTGGACATGCACACACCTTCCCGCAGGAAAGCCCGGTATAGCTTCAGGACTTCGCCAGTGGATGGCATAGAGATTTGACGCCTCCTCAAAGGCAGGCGAACTCCGGACAGTGCTCCTGAGCAGCACTTGTCGCTCCCAAAGGTGTTTGCAGCAAGGGATTGACACGTCGCGCGATATATTTGACCGCGGGGAAGGATACTCAGCACAGCTTACGAACGTATGTAAGTCTTTGTTGCATGAAAACGCACTTATGGTGCACTTACCGCTGCATGCTGCCTTCCATTACTGATGGCAGCCTGCCAGTACTTTGGTAAAGCTCACACGACACCTTGCTTCACCTCCTGCTTGTTCGGCTGAGGCTAAGATAGCTTTTGCAAAAAAATCTGCATGCTGTTACCTGTCTGAAGCTCGCCTACTTACTTTTGGGTGTCTCGCACGCATTTGAGATTTGGCTCCGGCAGTTTGATCATCGAGTCTGCAACTCAGATGTACTAGACCACAAAACAGGCTCAGTTACAACATGGATGCAACACCAGATGAACCTGAGCTGCTGGGTGGTCGATTCGAGCGGTTCGAAAAGATCGGTCGCGGCTCCTTCGGCGAAGTGTTCCGAGGGTGCGGCGCCGGCAGCGCGGCAGCATTGCACGCCTTTGCATTGCGTTCCCATGCTCAGAATTAATCTGAAGCCACCGCGCATAGTGCTTGCCCTGCTTGTATTGACCCTGTACACCGCGTCAACTTCAGCTGCTCGCGAAGTGCAGGAAGTGCGCAATTTGCTTAGGCTCAGCCATTGCCCACATCTGGCTGCAGGTGGGACCGACAGGAGGGCCGCGAGGTGGCGCTGAAGGTCATAGACCTGGAGGACGTGTACGTTTCCTGGACATCTTGCCTCCTGGACATTACGCATGCCACCCTGCACCTTCGCATCTCATTTGGTCGGTGTCGCTGACCCCGCTGATGAAGCCACCTGCATGTGGCAGGGAAGATGACATCGAGGACATCCAGAAGGTGCTGCTTGGCGCTCACCCATACCGACGTTTGACATTCAGCTGCTGATCGCCATGCACAACAGGCCTAAATGCATCTCACGCCCGAATCGCGCCAGTCCCCGCAACAGTTGTCCCCCTGTCAACATTGTTGAGACTTACATCTCAAAAGCCGTGGCGTCTGGACCCCTGCAGCAGGTGAAGGTGCACATCGTGCGCTCCCGCATTTGGATGAACCCAAACCCTGCAAATCAGAGTCCAAACCCTGTGTTTGTTCTCAAAATGCAGGAGGTGGGGGTGCTGGCGGCGTGCCGCAGCCCGCACATCGTGCGCTACTATGCGTCGGTGCTGCCGCGCGGCTCGGCGCACCTCGCGATCGCGATGGAGCTCATGGCCGCCTCCGCCGCCGACCTGGTGAGCTTTATGTTGTGAACATCAGTAGCGGTTGACATCATTGATATCGGTAGCGATGAGGACAGTGCTGTCGCGCGCCTCGGCGCACCCGGCGGTCACTATAGAGCTCATGGCCGCCTGCGCCGTCGACCTGGCGAGGTTATTGCATATGTTCAGGTGCAATCCTTCGATTGTGCAAATACTGCAGCCGTGCGGCTTGTTGCACTTGCGATCGCGATGGAGCTGATGACGGCATCTGCAGCCAACCTGGTGGATCCGTCGGATGCGAGGAAATTTTCAAAGTTCTGTTTTCAGCTGACTCAAAATGTCAACTCATCGGTGACTGTCTGGCCCCGCAGCTGGCGGCAGGAGCGCTGGATGAGGACGCCATCGCGTGGGTGCTGCGCGGCACGCTGGGCGCGCTGTCCTACCTGCACGCCCAGGTGGATTATACCCCCTTGCTAGAATGAATAGTGAGAGGTGGATTCGTTGGTTAAATTCGGTGCAGCAGAGTGCTGGGCGTGCTGTCCCACCTGCATGCCCAGGTGAATACAACCGCTTTCGGACAAGGTTTCTTTCTGGGACTGTGGAAGCATGAAGGCAGAACCAGGATTGCGATCTGTTGGGGTGTTTAGGGACCCAGCAGATTGCTGGACGCGCTGTCCTACCTGCACGCCCGGGTGACCATTTACCCCGGAGAATGTGGATCATGTCATGGCAAGACGAACTTGGGACCTGAAGAACAGCTAGTGTGTTGCCGCAGGAAGAAGACGTGAGCTCAGCTGCTAATGGACTTTTATCAGAAGCTTGTCGTGCGAATTCGCAGGCGCGCATGCACCGCGGCCTAAACGCGGCAAACGTGGTGCTGTCGGCGGACGGAAACATGAAGCTGGTATTATAAGCTGACATTGTAAGGGGTCCATGTATCAATGCCTTTTTGGTCTCTTATGTATTATTTCGCAGGCACGCATGCACCGGGACCTCAAAGCCGCAAACGTGCTGCTGTCGGCGGATGGCAATGTCAAGCTCAGCGACTTTGGCGTCGCGGGTGCGCTGTCGGGCACGCTCGGCTTCCGGCGCGCGACCTTCGTCGGCACCCCCTACTGGATGGCGCCCGAGGTGAGAACGGAGAGAAGTTGGTGAATTTCATGTCAAGAAACCATTATCATAAGTACATGAATCTCTTGTGGCAACTTGACTTGAAGTTCAGCGACTTTGGCGTCGTGGCGGCGCTGTCGGGCAAGCTCAGCTTCCGGCGCGCGACCTTCGTCGGCACCCATACTACTTGACGCCCGAGGTGCGTGAGATGGTGCAACATGCTGGAGTTCATACCCTTCGTTGCATCACGACAAACTTCGGCTGCAGCCCTGGTGAAGTCCCACATTCGAGGGGCCGTCCGCAAAGGATTCACCGCATCTGTCGGCATTGTGCTGTGCTGATTTGCAGAACGAGTGTTTAAACGCTGGTGCGATGTCTGTGAGTCAGCTAGTCATGTCGTGATATGGCGTGTGGCGGTTGCAGGTGATTGAGGCGGCAGAGCAGGGCGGCTATGGGCCCCCAGCCGACATCTGGTCGCTGGGCATCACCGCCATCGAGGTGTTGACCGTTTCGGACAGACTTCACAGGCCCCGCTGTTTGCGCACATCCATTTCAGTTCGGCTTCGCCATGCAATGCCATGCACACAGCAGAGCTACCCCAGACGATGCAAGGCCTGTCATATGCTGGGGAGCAGGAGCAGTGTGCTGGGTAAGCCGCGTGTCTCAACGATGTTCATGGCAGCTGGCTTTGCTGCCGCTGGCAGATGCGCACCCTGTGCGGGCGCTGTACACAACACTGATAACCTGGTCTGAAGCTTTCGTCGGTAGTGCAGCTGGCGAGGGGCCGGACACCGCTGGCGGACAGTTTCATGCCCACGGCCGCCATTTTGTATTCCTGAAACCTTCGACTCATCTTGATTCAACTCGGATGCAGCTGGCGACGGGGCGTCCACCGCTGGCGGACATGCACCCCATGCGTGCGCTGTTCACCATACCCAAGAGTCGGCCTCCGGAGCTTCCTGCTTCCAACGGCCACAGTGAGCAGCTGCGCGATTTTGTCGCGGCGTGTCTGCAGCCGGATCCGGGGCGGCGGCCGGGCGCTGCCAGCCTGCTGGCGCACCCGCTGGTGAGGTCCAACATGTTACCAAACGAGTTTTTTCCAGGGCTAGAAACTTGGGAAAATCTAAATCGCTGCAGCCGGACCCGGGACGGCGACCCAGAACCGTCAGCCTGCTGGCGATGCACGCTGGTGAGACGTCATTGTATATCAGCATTTCGATGCTAGTGAACCGTTCTAGACCATGAGCCCTTGAAAGCCTGCAGCTGGACCCGGGGCGGCGGCCGCCTGCTGGCACATCTGCTGGTGAGATCGTGATACCCGTAAGAACGAGAAAGCTTTTGCAATGGCGCTGTTCAACCCCATGTCAAGCCATCCGTTCCACAGTCTGTTGCCACGAGCACATCCCTGCATGCACCATCATATAACCGAATGCTTTCGTGTGTTGTTGTTTTGCAGGTGACGGGCGCAGCGCGACCGGCGGAGCTGCCACAGCGAGTGGCGGAGGCCGCCGCGGCGTCAGCAGCGTCGCCCCTCGAGCAGCAGGAGGAATCGCAGGCGCAGCAGCAGCCGGCGATGCTCCCGCGCGTGGCCTATTCCCGCGGCAGCCTGCACAGCCACCAGATCGGGACGCTGGACTCTGCACAGTCGGAAGACTCCGCCGCCTTCGAAGCCGCCGCGGTGCTGGCGGCGCCCGATGCCGAAGGAATCTTCAGCAGAAACGTCGGCGGACGTGTCTTCGCTGGTGGCGCCATCGCCGTCCCCGCCGCAGCCCAGCAGGCGCAGCTGGCAGGCGCCTTCGGCACCTTCCGGATATCAGAGGGCAACGGCCTGTCTGACGAGCTGCCAGAGGATGCGGGAAGCTTCAGCAGCGCCGGCGGCGGCAGCGTCATCTTTGGCGGCGGCGGCGCCGGCAGCAGCGGCAGCGCTATTATCGGCAGCGCTGGCAGCGGCAGCATCGTGGGCAGCTTTGCCGGCGGGCAGGCCGCCGGCAGCGGCTGGCTGCGCAGCGGCACGCCGGCGCACTCCCGGACACCGTCCCGAGCCGCGTCCAGCGGCAGCCAGAGCTTTGCAGCGGCTGATGGCCCATCGCCGCTGCCGCCGCGGCCGCCGCCGGCCCAACCGTCCAGCCGCAGCGCTCGCACCAATCCCGCGCCGTATTCCCCACTATCGCCGGCGTCCGTCACGTCCCCGGAGACTGAAGCATCGCCGGAGACTCCGGAGCTCGCAGCGTCTTCAGCAGCGTCTCCAGCGGCGTCATCGGCGGCGGCCGCGCCGCCGCAGCCGCGGCAGCAGATGCTTGCGCGCGGCCGCTACGGCGCCAACGGTGTGGCGCCAACAACACCAGATCCACGAACAGCCAGTCCGCAACCGGCAGACGATGCCGCTGCTGCCGCCGCAGCGCAGCCGTCGCCGCAGCAGCAGCGGCACCAGGCGATGCAGCAGTCTGTGGCGCAGATGCTGGCGCTTCTGGGCAGGTCGGCCGACCCGGCGGTGGCGCCTTTTGCTGCGGCAGCCCAGGAACTTTTTGGGCCGCAGAGCGGGCCACAGGGCTCGGAGCCGCCGCCGCATCGGGATCTGGGGTTGTTGGGCAATGCGCTGATGTCGCAGTGGCGCGCCGCTGCCACCAGCAGCGCCGCCGCCGGCAAAGCATAAGACCGCACTGAGGTGCTCGGCCGAGGCTCGTGATGTCCAGTTGTCTTGTACAATAGTCAGCAGAGTGGCACAGGTGGTGCTCATTTGGGAGGAGGGTGGAGACATGACTGTATCGGATAGAATAGTCTCTACAGCATGCAGCAGCGGTGATGAGACTCGTAGCATCATGAGTCGACCTATTTGCTGCTGGCAGTGTCGACAGATGCTGTGCGGACAGGGATTATTGTATCACTTGAGGTTGTCTGGCTGTTTCAGTCTAAGCAGACGCAAATCACCAGGCCTGCGTCACATCGGCAAGTGCGCCTCATGTCTGTTTCTTCGACGTTGCCTCGTGTAAACTACTGCCTGTGACAGTGCGGCCGCCGAGCAACGGTGACAGGACGCAGCTGTCGTGGCTGCCCCTCAATGACCATTGTAAACATCGTTCTGTAAGCTGAGCTGGACATCTTCTGTCATCCTTCAAGTCCGCCTGAACTGCTGCACAGCTCTTGCCGCTCTTGCCACGAGGATGCAGCAGACCGCCAGCGTTCAGCAGGATCCACTCAGCTCTGATCAAATCGTCTTCCCGTGTCAGAGGTGACTCCAGATGCGCTCGCAAGTGCAAATGCACCACCTGCACCGCCGAATAAGGCATGGGAATCCGGGGACGCTCGTCGAGTTTGGCCCGTCCACGTGACCGCTGCTGCAGAAGGCCATCCGCCGATCACAATGCTTGCACACCCGACAGTTGCAGTGATTGAAAGTTGCACAAATTGGCAGGTGTTACTGTCATCAGAAATCTACAACCGTCGCAGAGCGTTCGCCACCCGGACTGGTCACAACCAACCAGACGCACACTCGCGACTAATTGGTGCCACCTTGCTCGCGTCGGCTCAGCGCCGGCCCCATGTAGTCCTCCCAAGCCAGCCAGGCGTCTGAGACAGCCGCAGAATTGCACTCAAAGTCTGTGGCTGCTCAGGGCGCCTGAGGTAGCTACGTAAGCAGTCGGATACTGAGGCCCATCGAACCCAGCTGGCAGCACCAGGAGCTGACACTTGCAAGAGCAGCTGCTGCATACAGCTTTCCACTCACTCTCCAGCCTTGGGTGCGCACCAGTCGACAGCTGGACCACAACCGCCTCTGCAGCTTGAGCGCCCAAGTTCACAGCGACAGCAAATCTGGCGGGACTCTCCGGCGTGCCCGAGGCCGCCTCACGCGGCGGTGTGCACGCCAACAGGGCGGGGCCCGCACGCTGCACACCTTCACCCCGCGCAGCAGGCTTTCTGCCGTGCCGCCGGCCGCCGCTGTCAGCCCAGCCGTCCGCGGCTCGGGACCAGCGCGCCGGCTGCCGCGGGAGTGCACACAGGCCGCCGGCCGTGCAGCGGCGAGCAGCCCGCAGCTGTGCCCGCTGCTGCAGCAGCAGCCGCCGCGCCTGCTGACCCTGGCGGCTCCCAGCCGCGCAACGAGCGCCGCAGGCGCCGGAGGGAGCGCCTGGCGACCACAGCAGTCCGCCCACAGACGCCATGAGCGGCACCAGCGGCAACGGCGCCGCCGGCGGCCTGCCGACGGTGCCGCGCACCAACTCGCTGCCCGGCATGGCGCGCACCAAGGCCACCCTGACGCGCGCCGCTTCCACAGAGGAGCTGGGCACCGCTGCCCAGGTGAGCTGTTGTAATATGTGAGATAATATGTGAGAGTCATAACAAGAAGTTCACGACGATGAGCAATCGGAGACAATGCTATCACGACGCGCGCCGCATCCACTGAGCAGCTTGGCACCACCGCCCAGGTGAGTTTGCCGTGTAGGATTTGTCATCTGTCGGCATCCTATCAGTGTCCGGCAATGCAGCAGTGCGGCGGCGGCAAGGCCGCCCCGACGCGCACCGCTCCCACTACAGAGCCCGGTACCCCGCCGCCCAGGTGAGATCTTTAGAGAGATATTTTTGTCGTCTTTTAAAATCCTGTCAAGGTCAGGCGGTGCAGCAGTGAGGCGGCGGCAAGGCCACCCTGACGCGCGCTGCATCCACTGAGCAGCTGGGAACTGCTACCCAGGTGAATCCCTTGCTGATCTGTGGCATGCTGTCCAGCATCGAGACGATGCACATCGAGATGAATGCTTCGATAGCCTGCCAATGTGGTCAACGCCACAGAACCGTACTCGATTGCGGTCCCATAGATCCGTCAACCCGGCAGGCACGGCTCTTGAATTAAAGACCTCACTTTATGTCACGATGCCAGCGTCTCTGAATATCTCAGGTGGCCACCTTTAAGCCGCCGGTGGGCGTCGATCGCATGGAGCGCGTCACGAAGCGCGCGGCGCTGGCGCCCGGCATGCGCCGCTGGCTGCGCTTCGACAAGAGCGGCGCCTCAACCATGGTCTCTGCCGACAAGCACGCCATCGCGCAGCAGACCGGCGTGCAGGCGAGCATGGCACATCGCTTGTCGATGAACATGCAGCCGATATCATATTGCATCATCTCGCTTGCATTGCCACGCCTCGCTGCTCAGCAACTGCCAGGGTTGGCGTCCGACTGCGCGGCAGGGTCAAGCAGGATGCAAGACACGAGAGCAAGAGCTCATTCTGCATAATCCTCAGCGCAACATTCAAGTGTGCTGGCTGTGCAGCTGCGGGACCTGCGGTTGCTGGGGAGGGGGCATGGCTCTCGAACCGATGTCCAGCTGCATAATGAATGCCCGCATTGCAAGTCGTCATGACCTCCACTCCGCGCAGCTGCGGGACCTGAGGCTGCTGGACCCGCAGCTGTCGACATCGTACCCCTCCGCCATCCTGGCCCGCGACTCCGCTCTGGTGCTCAACCTGGAGTTCATCAAGGTGATGATACTTTGCTGTCGACTCGAGCACCAGCCGCATTCTGGACGCATTTGCAGCGCTGAAACCCGAGTCCTGGTCATGTGGAGGAGGGGGCAAAGACATAATTGGCGAAGTCTGGCTGAATACTTGATGACATGCACAGACGCCGTTGGGTCTACTAGCAATCAAGTGGATCATGTACGTTAATCACGTGGATCATGTACTGGTGCTGAACGCGGAGAGGATGCAGTCATGGGCTTTGTCACAAGCACACCGGCGGCTGTCTGGATCAACACGGCAAATGTTATCGTAGCGGAGCTGCAGCAGCGGTCGCTTCTGATGCCTTTTTTTTAACATTAGCCTTCATATGCTGTCAATGCAGTTCCTTTCATGGCTGTCCAGGCGCTGATCAAGCGGGCCTATGTACTGGTGCACAACGAAGAGGCGGACGCGGCGATGGGCTCTGTCATGCTGACAGTCCTGTGAATTGACGCGGCAGTTGGTTCATGAGCACCGACATCCTCGTCCTGCAGGCGCTGATCACGCAGGACTATGTGCTGGTGCTGAATGCGGAGGAGGACGCGGTCATGGGCTTTGTGGAGGAGCTGCAGCGGCGGCTGGCGCCCAAGCAGCCGCTGTCCGGCCGCATGGCGGGCCTCATGGGTACTGCATCGCTGCCCGATCTCCACCACGTGCGCACGCCTACTTCTTTCTACCTGTCGGACACATGGGGTTCTGAAAATCGATACTCCGAGCCGCCGCTGTCCGGCTGCATGGCAGGCTGCATGGCTTGACCTCCAGGAGATGCCACAACAGCTGAACTCTGTCAGGTATCCCCTGTCAGGTATCCCCTGCGACCTCCCTGCCCGACCTTCACCACGTGCGCACATGCCTCAGCCTAGTTGGCTGCACCGCGGTCTGCTGCATAAGCCTGCGCGCGTGCAGAAGGCTCCGTCCAACATGGCCACAATAGCTGAGGTTAGCCTTCGAGGCTGCTTTTGGCAATTGAAGGCTGCTGCTTTGAGGCCCTCAGAAGTGAATTTTGGCGGATGTGGGTGGATGTATAGCAGCCTTGCCGACGATGCAACTGCATATCCGTCCCGCAGTTGCACAGCAGCAGCTTCGACGGCAGCCCTGTGAGCAGCAATGAAAGGGGCGTCGGGACATGCAGCAGGGTCCGTCTGCGGCCGACCATGTGACGTATCGTCTCCGCGTGCAGTCCTCGTGCAGCAGCAGCAGCCTGGACAGCAGCTGCGCGGCAACAGCCAGGATGCAAAGCACGTCGCCTGGATTACCAACACCAACAACAAGAATAACAACAACAACAATGATTTTTTCAATCTGCTCTGCAGTCTGACAGCAGCGGACTGGACGGCAGCCGCGGTGACAGCCAGGAGGGCTTTGACGCAGTGGACGCGCCGTTCGAGCTTCGCGCCCTGGAAATCGCCCTGGATGTGGTGCGACTCCATTTTTGTCTCTGTGTGCCCCTCAAGCGCTGGAAATGATTTTGACGTTTTATGTCAACATGGCAGGTGCCCTTCAACCGCAAGCTTTCAACAGCAACGAAGCCTGATTTGGCCAAGCTGATTCTGCGCGGCGTCGCACTTGAGCATCTGCAGTATCTTCAGAAATGCGGCCAGGCACCCATGCACGGTCAAATGCATCGCCCCTTCTCACCGCGGACCATTTCCCATTTCCTGACGTTGCCACAGGTGTCCGGCTGCCTGGAGCGCTGTCGGTGGACCTGGAGGGCACTCAAACATCTGCAGATCTGTCGTTTTTCGATGCCCATATTGAAAGCGGTTGAATGCGCTTCCACTGCAGGTGTGCGGCCATCTGGAGCGGCTGTCCGTGGACCTGGAGGCGGCGGCGCATCCCGCCCTGGACGCTCTCACCCGCAAGGTGCGGGCAAGCACAGATTGGAGTGTTGTACTCGCTTTGTTCACATGACAAACGGAGGCGCACACCGCCCTCGACGCCCTCACCCGCAAGGTGAGCCTGCATGGCTAATTCGATACACAGCGGGTGTTTGATATGGACAAGCAGCGGCGCACTCCGCCCTTGACGCCCTCACCCGCAAGGTGTGGACAAGCATCGGTCATTATCAAACTTGGTTCATGCACTGGAACCCTTTGCCATGGTAGGAAAGGGCACACGCAAGGTGGGGAATCAACCGGCGCTGACTCGCCTGTCTAATGCATCGGCTTCTGGCATGCAATAGATCTCCCTGTCCAAGAGCTCAAAGTGCAAAGACATGCCACATGCTTGCTCTACAGCAGACAGAAAGGCGCCCTTGGAAGGACATGTCTTCAGGCAAGCATGGGGCACGCACCTTCAACCCGGTCAATTTGTTCAACGCGCTGCGCACGTTTACGGCCTCCAGATTTCTACGTTGCTTACTTAAGGCAGTTTCCCAATGGCACCTGCGAGGTGTTTTCGTCCCGAGGGCCGAGAACAATCTCGAGTGTGTCCGTCATGAATTGCCAACAGGCTAATGATTGCCCTAGCGGGCAGCAATTCGCCATTCCAGGCGCTGACAACGCGCACCCCGCCATCGCACGCATTTACTTCGCCACCATATCCAGATGAAAAGGATGAAGCTTGGACACCAATTCCACTCTCCGCAGGTAACGACGCACAATCTGGAGCGGGTGCGCCGCAGCAAGAGCCGCACAGGCTTCCTGTAGACGCCGCCACCATAAACTGAAGGCTAATATGAACTTAAGCATACACTTATGCCTGCAGGTTACGACGCACAATTTGGAGCGGGTGCGCCGCATCAAGAGCCGCATGGTGCGCCTCAAAACGCGCGGCGAGACGATCCGGGAGGTGCTGGAAAAGTACCTGGACGACGACTCGGACATGAAGGACATGAACCTGACGGCCAAGTGCGCGTTTCCTTCCCTTTGTCGTGATGTCTCCAATGTCAGCTCCGATTTCAACCTGGAAGGTGGTTGGAACAGTACCTGGACGACGACTCTGACTCGGAAGGCCATATTCTGACCGCCAAGTGCGGGTTTGGGGCATGATCTCGTACTTTTTCAAAGCTATCTGGAGCAACTTCTCAATCCGGGAGGTGCTGGCGAAGCGCCTCAACGATGACTACACCGTGAAGGACATCAAGCACTGACCGAGCGCGAGTGCCTGATCGTGGCTCAATGTTGAATTTCAGATATGCCAATGCATCAGACATACGTCAGCCCCTACTCCCATTGCTGCCGGTGGAGCCAGTCCCGTCACACCCTCCTCCGCGCTGCAGGGCCAAGGAGGCGACGCAGCGCACGGCATCGTTGCAGCCGCACAACGCTGCTCACCCATAACCTGGATAACATCGATTGATGCATAGGGCTGAGGAGGCAATGCAGCGCACGGCGTCGCTGCAGCGGCGGTCCCTGGATTTTGGCAGCGCCGGCGCCTCCTACGGCTACAGCCGCGACGGCGGCACGCCCACCTTCCAAGGGTTCAAGGCCGGCCCCGGGGCGGCCAGCGGCGGCGGCGGCGGCGGCACGCCGCGGCAGCAGGAGTACGACAGCGACAGCGACGATGATGACGTCAACGAGGTGAGCTGTCCGCATTTGGCCTCCGTACAGAGATTCGGGAAAATTGAAGTTGAAAGGGCATGCATGTTTGCCGCGGCACCAGGAATGCGACAGCAACAGCGACGATGATGATGTCAACGAGGCAAGCCTGCTGCATCTGCCACTGCTTCACCAGGGTTTACCAGGGATTGAGTGCGCCTCCTCGCAGGTTTCGCTAGTGACGTCGGGCGAGCGCCGCACCCTTTCCCTGCATGGGTGGATGAGCTCTCCCAGAAAACGCCAACTCGTGCACGTTCTTTCATGCATGCTGTTCCAACCCGCAGGTCAGGCGCAGCCTCCTCCCCTGTGTTTCTAAATTCAGTTTTTCGTGTCACGCGCGCAGGTGGAGATGCTTCTGGAGGCGTACTTCATGCAGGTGGACAACACCTGCAACAAGCTGCAGACGCTGCACGAGTACATCGATGACACCGAGGTGCGCTACATGCAATACACCTGATAACAGAACCCTAAAGACGGCAGTCTTCCAAACGTGATGTTTCGGCTTCAAAGCACGAGTACATCGATGACACTGAGGTAAGGTTACCGGTCTGGCCTTAGCCTTTCCCATTGTTCGAAACTTGTTGTCGCCTTTTGGCAAAGGATGTGCGAGCTGAGGCTCACTAGGCATGACGTTTCGGGCAAGCTGAGAAGCATTCGGGCCTTGAAATGCCGTGCAGGCATGTGCAGAAGCATCAAACACAGAGGCCATGCATGCTCTGTCGGAGCGAATGCTTGTGCTGAAGGCAGCCTCCCACTGTGCAGGCCTATCTCAATATAGAGCTGGATTCCCACCGCAAAACAGCTGGAGCTGCTGCTGACGGCGGGCATGTCTTCGCCAAGTCATTCGGAAAGGAAGGATCTGAAACACATGGTGGCCCAACTGTGCAGGACTACCTCAACATCGAGCTGGACTCGCACCGGAACCAGCTCATCCAGCTGGAGCTGCTGCTGACGGCGGGCATGTTTGCGATGGCGCTCATGACGCTCATCGCAGGGCTGTTCGGCATGAACCTGAACAACACGCACGAGGAGTCCTACTCGGCCTTCATCATCGTGCGCCCTCCATCCTCTTCTTACTTTCCGCTGTCCATATGAACAGGAAGCATATGATAAGGAAGCTCAGTTTAATGCTGAACCTGAGCAACACGCATGAGGAGTCCTACTCTGCCTCCGACGTCCTGCGCTCCCGGGGTTTTTTTGGCTGCCAAGTCTCCGAGCTGCATGCGGCATCAACCGCGTTGCAACCACGCGGAGCATGGCTTTGTGGAGTTCAGCCGCATTGTTGGCTCCTGCATCCGAAGCACGGCGCTCCACTTGGCGGCGCTACCGGTGCTGCGCACCCACCCTGACCTGTAACAGCCCTAGCACCCCGCTGGAATACTGCAGCAGATGCCGGACTGTCTTTCTGTCATTATGCAGGTCGCGGTGGTGTCATGCGTCGGCTCGGTGCTCGTCTTCGTGGCCATCATCCTGTACTTCAGGTGCGCTTCCTGACCTTTGGATTTTCAACATGACATGTCGCGTATTTCCATAAGCCAGTTGCCGTTGCGCGCCCTTGCTGCTGCCCTGCCGTCGCAGTGGGTCAGTGCACATGCAGTGCTGGATGCCAACCCTACAGTCAGTGCCATGAGCGGCTGCTCACATCTGCAGCTCGTTCTATCCACCAATTTCGTTTCTGGAACAGAGGACCCTGGCATTCACCCTGCGCTGACAGAAGTTGGTGTGGCATGCAGGAGGAAGAAGCTGCTGTGCTACTGAGCAGCGCAGCCGTCGAGGGCTTCGAGGGCAGCGGCTTGCAGAGAGGAGGTCGCTTTTCTGCCGGATTATGTGGTCGCCAGGGGGTCTGTCGTCAGGGCAACGTGGTACCTAGTAGCTCTTCATGCCGCAGCAGCGGTATTACGTTGGCGCTTAAACAAAGCATTGGATTGATGATGAATCGGCCTACCGTGTACCCGGCGGTCCGGGCATCACTGATACACAACTGTCGGTACTATGATGCTGTGATACACACCGTCGCGTGTACATCATTTCGGACACGGCCATGTCGCCCTCTCTTCTCCAACCACAGACTGCCCCATGACAAGCAGCGGTGTTTGAAGGGCCATGCTGGCAAAATCCGCCGCCGATATTCCCGCAGCCCTGCATACGCCCATCCGCATGCTGCCTTCTTTCCTGCCTCCTGAACTCCCAGTGAACTCTTTCTACTATGCTATGCACATGAAGCACTTAGCAACTGAGCTGACTTCTTGAGTCTTCCATTTGCACGCCCCAACCAGTAAGCTGCGAACACAGCACCCCGGCCCAAGTCTGTACGCTGCAGGCTTTGGTTATCCCAGTCAAGGTCCACGACGAGTGTGTGAAAGGTGCAAAGAGCAGGAAGGGGCCTCGCCCACCCCGTGCTGTCAAGCAACCACGACAAATGCAACTGCTCCAAGTCACACGCTTCAGCATTAGCTGGCCCTCGCAGCCTCGCGGCTTCAGCAGGTGTCGTCAGTGCCCTCGGGGTAGCAGAGTCAGAGTTTCGACTTTGACAGTTTCGTCGTTTCCGCTGGTTTTTGCCCCGAGCCGGGGCCCCCGTGGTTGATCGTTCGTTTCCGCTTAAACCCGTCCACAAATCCGGCCCGCTCAGCGTGCCACGTCGACGACTGCGCTGGTAAGGAAGTGGCGATCACGCCCTGCAGGGTGCGACCTGGCATGCGGGCAGCGGATGGAGGCCCTACAATAGGTTCTGTAAGCTCTTGATATGTACACCGCACTCGGAAACGCGCTGTGTCGGAACCATGTTGCACAGCCATCGCAGCCCATGCAACATCGTTGCAACTTGCGACCACCCCGCCCAGCAGGGCTCCTGATTCATACATCAAAGGCATCTGAGACAGTTCACATCGCCACAGAGTGCCCAACTAGCATGCTGCAATGCATTATCGACTGCCCCACCCTGTAGCGCAGAGAAACCTGAAAGCAAGTGCAACGCACGCGAAAGCAAACCATTGTCGGCCGTGTCGAAGG
>JAABUM010003789.1_pt1 | contig 17948 bp, 18 predicted proteins | sample 5559161 | NCBI WGS metagenome assembly JAABUM01 (sample SAMN10711868, study PRJNA513369) | rock metagenome | isolation source: Antarctica rocks | place: Antarctica: Victoria Land, Siegfried Peak nord | reverse complement strand
TGCCGAGTTCGTGATCTTCTCTCCGGCGTAGGCGACGACATCGAGGGTCGACATGACCAGACCCGCGCCGTTGCCGATGATGCCGACGTCGCCGTCGAGCTTGACGTAGTTGAGGCCCTCCTCCTTCGCCTGCGCCTCCAGGGGGTCCGCTGCAGCGGAGTCCGCCAGTGCGGCGTGGTCGGGATGCCGGAAGTCGGCGTTCTCGTCGAGAGTGACCTTGCCGTCGAGGGCGACGATCTGGCCGTCGGCGGTCTGCACCAGGGGGTTGACCTCGACCAGAGTTGCGTCCTCGTCGCGGTAGACCTCCCACAGCTTCTGCAGGACGGGAGCGACCTTCGCTGCAGTGTCTTCATCGAAGTTGGCCTCGCGGACGATCTCGGCGGCCTTTGCCTCATCGATGCCGACCGTCGGGTCGACAGCTACCCGGGCCAGCGCCTCGGGGCGCTCCACGGCGAGCTGTTCGATCTCGACGCCGCCCTCGACCGAACACATCGCCAGATAGGTGCGGTTGGAGCGGTCCAGCAACACCGAGAAGTAGTACTCGTGCTCGATCTGCGCGCCCGCTGCGATCATCACGGTGCCAACGGTGTGGCCCTTGATGTCCATTCCGAGGATCTGCTCGGCGTGCTGTGCAGCTTCGGCGGGGGTCTTGGCGACCTTCACCCCGCCGGCCTTGCCGCGCCCGCCGGTCTTGACCTGAGCCTTGACCACGGTGACGCCGCCACCACCGACGTCCTGCGCGGCCTGCTCGGCGTCGGCCGCATCGGTGATCGTTCTACCCGCAAGTACAGGCACACCGTGTGCCTCGAACATGTCGCGCGCCTGATATTCGAAGAGATCCACGCCTGTGCCGTCCTCAGTTGATCGGAAATGGTTGGTGCGTTGGGACTGTATCGCCGATCGGCGATGAGCCTCAGTCAGCTCGGACGTTTGCCCGAACCCACCCGACGATCTCGGTCGTCGTCGCGCCAGGGGTGAACACAGTCCCGACACCCAACTCCGCGAGTTGGGTGAGGTCCTCCTGTGGGATGATCCCACCGCCGAAAACGACGATATCGGCCGCGTCGCGCTCTTTCAGTAGCGCAACAACCTTTGCGAACAACGTCATGTGCGCCCCGGACAACACGGACAGACCGACCGCGTCGGCGTCTTCTTGAATAGCGGCTTCGACGATCTGCTCCGGCGTCTGATGCAGCCCCGTGTAGATCACTTCCATGCCGGCGTCGCGCAGTGCCCTGGCCACTACCTTGGCGCCGCGGTCATGGCCGTCGAGGCCAGGCTTAGCGACGACGATCCGAAGTGGATGATCTGCGGTAGTAGTCATTTCTCCAGCGTAGTCGCGCCGACACGCTGTCGTGAGATCGATGTCACAGGGGTTATCCACAGGTTCAGTTCTGACCCCGCCGATTGTCACGATACGGTAACGGTCAACGTCGGCGAGACGATGCGTCCGCTGTTCTCCCGAGCGCACCAAGCGTCGGGCCCGTCCATCCAGAAGGAAGTCTCCCCTGTGTCTCCTGTTGTCGGCCGCCACCATGCGGGAGCCCACACAGCGCCCTCCTCGACCCGGCGCGCGGCCGCAGCGCTCGGTTCGACACGGCGGGAGATCCGCGAGTCCGGTGCCCACCGCAGTTCAACCCCGCGGGGTCTGGGTCGGGTCACTCTGCCCGCGGCTGCTGCACTGACAGTCAGTGTCGTAGCCGCTGGCGCCGCGGGAGCCTCGACCATCGACGGACCCTCCACGATGTCGATCGGCAACCACTCCTCCACTGCCTCGGCCACGCCGACGTCGTCCGTCAACGACTCCCAGCCCGGCGTGGACCGCAAGAATTCGACGCGCAACGTGTCCCGATCCCTTCCGCGGCGCACCGCCGCACCGACGTCCGAGGCAGCGACGAAGGCACGTGCAACGGCGGTGGTGGCGACAGCGAAGAAGGCCGCTGCCGGGGAAACTGCTTCCAAGAAAGCCGCTGCCGATAAGGCGGTCGCGAAGCGGGCAGCCCGGACCACAGCCGCAAAGAAAATTCGCCGCACAGCCGCGTCGAAGCGCGTGAACAAGCCGTCCGCGCTCGTTGCGCAGCGCGTTCAGACCCGCCAGGCTCGGTCCGCCGGCTTCTACGGGTGGACCTGCGCGATCGCCAGCTGCGGTGGAAACTTCACCTCACCGTTCGGCGCCCGTTGGGGCCGGGAACACCTCGGCGACGATTTCTCCGTGCCCGTCGGAACCCCGCTTCGTTCACTGAACTCCGCGACCGTGGTGGCAGCAGGCGTCTACGGCGGCATGGGCAACCGGGTCGAGCTCGACTTCGGCAACGGCATCAGCGCCGTCTACGCGCACATGTCATCGATCTCGGTGTCCGTTGGGCAGAAGTTGTCTGCCGGCGACGGGATCGGCCTGTCCGGCAACACCGGCCACTCCACCGGTCCGCACCTGCACCTCGAGATCCACCTCAACGGAACACCGGTCGACCCAGCCCCGTGGCTGCGAGCGCACGGTATCTTCTGACCGCTTTATTCGCAGCGATGAACCGGCCCGCCTCCTACTGGCCGTGGGTCGGTTTTCGTTCGACAGGTCGAATCTTCAGAGTTTGACGACGGGCGCGTAGCGCAACAGCAACCGTTTCACTCCGGTGTCGCCGCCGAAATCGATGTGTGCCATCGAGCGTTCGCCCTGACCTTCGACTCGGATGACCGTGCCGAGACCGAAGGAGTCGTGCGTTACCCGATCGCCGGCATCCAGTGAGATGACGGGTCGGTTGCCGGGGCTGCGCACACCCGGGCGGGCCGCAAGCTTCGCGATAGCAGGCATCGAGGACGGCCTACTGGCGGTCGTCTGCACCCGCGCCCAATCGATCAGGTGGCCCGGAATCTCATCCAGGAACCGCGATGCCGGGTTGTACTGCGGCGACCCCCATGCGGAGCGGACCTGCGCCCGGGACAGGTGCAACCGTTCGCGGGCGCGGGTGATGCCGACGTAGGCGAGGCGGCGCTCCTCCTCCAGCTCCTTCGGATCACCGAGAGCGCGCAGGTGCGGGAAGGTGCCATCTTCCATCCCGGTTAGAAAAACCACCGGAAACTCAAGGCCCTTCGCGGTATGAAGCGTCATCAGTGTGATGACGCCATGGTCCTCGACGTCATCAGGGATCTGGTCGCTGTCGGCAACAAGGGAAACCTGCTCCAGGAAGTCCTCGAGGGAGCCCTCCGGGTAGTTGTCGTCGAATTCCCTTCCGACAGCCACGAGTTCGGACAGGTTCTCCACGCGGGTCTCGTCCTGGGGGTCGTGACTGGCGCGCAGCTCGGACAGATAGCCAGATCGGTCCAGGACTGCCTCGAGCAGATCCCCGACGCCGGCGACTCCCTGGTGCGTTTGCTGCAGACTTTCCAACAACGCGGTGAAGATACCGATCGCCGTGACCGATCTCGTGGCGATCCCGGGGGCGTCACCGGCCTGCCCGAGCGCTGCGACGAAGGGAATGCGTTCGCGCTCGGCGAGTGCACTGACGCAGGCTTCGGCGCGATCACCGATCCCACGCTTGGGGGTGTTCAGGATGCGCCGCAGGTTGACCGTATCGAGCGGATTGGACACCACACGAAGGTAGGCGAGTGCGTCTTTGACCTCGCGGCGTTCGTAGAAGCGGGTGCCGCCGACGATCTTGTACGGCAGGCCGACCCGCACGAGTACTTCTTCCAGCGCTCGCGACTGGGCGTTGGTGCGATAGAAGACGGCAACGTCCTTGGGTTTGACTCCATGTTCGTCGCCCAGCTCGTCGATGCTGCGGGCGACGAAGGCGGCCTCGTCATGCTCGGAGTCGGCGACGTAACCGATGATCGCGGCGCCGTCTCCGGCCTCGCTCCACAGGTTCTTCGGGCGTCGGTCGGGGTTCTTCGCGATGACCGAGTTCGCTGCCGCCAAGATGTTCTGGGTCGACCGGTAGTTCTGCTCCAACAAGATCGTCCGGGCGTCCGGATAGTCCTGCTCGAACTCCACGATGTTGCGGATCGTCGCACCCCGGAAGGCGTAGATCGACTGGTCGGCGTCGCCGACGACACACAGCTGAGCGGGCGGCACGGCGCCCACTGCGTCGTCATCGACGGCATGCCCGACCAGCTCTTTGACGAGCGTGTACTGAGCGTGGTTCGTGTCCTGGTACTCATCCACCATGACGTGCCGGAACCGGCGCCGGTAATGCTCGGCGACGTCCGGGAAAGCCTGCAGGATGTTGACGGTCATCATGATGATGTCGTCGAAGTCCAACGCATTGGCCTGCCGCAGACGGCGCTGGTAGGACGCGTAAGCCTCCGCGAGCATCCGGTCCTGATGGCTGCCCTCTGTGACCCGGGCTGCGTACGTCTCCTCGTCGATCAACTCGTTCTTGAGGTTGCTGACCTGATGGGTGAACGACCGCGGCGGATACCGCTTGATGTCGAGGTCGAGGTCGCGCAACACGAGCGCCATCAGCCGCTGACTGTCGGCGGCGTCGTAGATGGAGAACGTCGACTTCAGGCCGACCTTGGTCGCCTCGCGCCGCAGGATACGAACACACGCCGAGTGGAAGGTGGAGACCCACATCGCTCGGGCGGCCGGTCCGACCAGACTCTCGACGCGCTCGCGCATCTCGGCGGCGGCCTTGTTGGTGAAGGTGATCGCGAGGATCTGACCGGGTTGCGCCCCGCGCTCGGCCAGCAGATAGGCGATCCGGTGGGCGAGCACCCGCGTCTTTCCCGATCCGGCACCGGCCACGATCAGCAGCGGCGGTCCTTGGTGCAGCACGGCTTGGCGCTGCTGAGGGTTGAGACCTTCGACCAGCTGCTCACCCGTCAGGCGCCCGACACCAGTCTGCCCCAGCTGCGAACCGGCAGCCTGCTTCGACACACTCGCCCAAGTGGGCACGCCGCGGTCATCGACATCGGCAGACGGCGGTCGAAGGCGCGCAACGGGCACTGCGGCGCCCGCCTGGGAAGCGGTCATCGCGGGCAGGGGAAGGTCATCGAACAAGCTACTCATATGACCCCGAGTTTACCGGTCGCGACCGCGCGGGCCCGGACTCACGCGCCGCGGCCGGCGCACAGGTGGAAAAGGCGTCAGGTCACCGCAGCCGGGCAGCACGGTGAACCTCTTGTCCGTGGACAGGGGGACAGCACTGTCCACGCACGCCGAATGCCGACGTGGGTGTGCCTCGGACGGGGACGGCCCATATCGGTGCGCGCCGCTAGGCTCGACTCCATGTCGAAAACGCCGTCCGAGGCCGCGCTGCTGCTCTCCGGGCAGGAGTTCGCGCCCGTCGTCCTGGGCGGTGACCGCCTCGGGTACAGCCTGGCCCGTTCCTTCGACCTCGGCTACGGGTACCGCACGTTGATCGTCTCCACCATGCTCGGCGGGCCGGTGGCGCACAGCTCGCTGATCGAACACCGGGTCGTGCCCAGCCTGGAGGACCCCGAGGGCCTGGTCACCCACCTTCGCGCCCTGGCGCTGCAGATCGGCCCGAAGAAGAAGCTGCTGCTCGCGACGACCGATCACGTCGTCAGCGTCCTCGCGCGAGTCAAACATCAGCTGGATGATCTTTACGTCATCCCGTACACCGACGCAGACCTGATCGACCGGCTCAGCCGCAAAGAGAACTTCGCGGACGTCTGCGCTGAACTGGACATCCCGCACCCGCAGACCGTCGTTTACGACGTCGCCGAGGGCCTCGACGTGGCGGCTGCGACCGCCGGTCTCAGGTTCCCGGTGATCGCCAAACCGTCGAACGCGGAGGCCTACGCGGCCGTCACGTTCCCCGGCAAGAAGAAGGTGCACCTGGCTGGCGATCTGGCCGAACTGGAGCAGCTGCTGGAAGCGCTGCACGGCTCGGGGTACCGCGACAAGTTCATCGTCCAAGACGTCATCCCCGGCGACGATCAGGGCATGCGCGTGCTGACCTGCTATGTCGACAAGCAGGGGATCGTGAAGTTCGCAGCCTTCGGTCGGGTCCTGCTGGAAGAGCACTCCCCCGAGACACTCGGCATCCCCGCGGCGATCCTGACCGGCACCGACCCCGAGGCGGTGCAGCACGCGACCAGGCTGTTGCAACACGTCGGGTGGCGCGGTTACGCCAACTTCGACATGAAGTACGACCCGCGCACCGGCAAGACCGTCTTCTTCGAGCTCAACCCGCGCCTGGGCGGAACGTCGTTCTACATCACCGCGGCCGGTTTCAACACGGTGCAGCTCTACGTCGAGGAGTGGGTGCGCGGTGTCGATTTCAGCAACCGCCCCGCGGTCGAGGCCAGTCACGAGCACCTCTTCACCGCGATCCCGCTGCGGCTGCTGAAGCGCTACGTCACCGACCCCGCCGTGCGCCCGGCCTTCGACCGAGCAGTCAAGGCGGGTGAGGTCACCAACCAGTGGTTCTACAAGGCTGAGCGGCACCCGCGCCGGTGGGCCTGGATCGCTGCGAACCAGACCAACTACGTCCGCAAGTACCGCGAGCACTACCCGGAACCGAAGGCGCTGGTATGACGCACGTTCGGCCGCTCGAGCCGACGTTGCGGGTCGACAGCGACCCCGCCTGGTCCGGGCCGGTGGTGGGTGTCGTCGGGGGTCTCGGACCGGCCGCGACTGCCCTTTTCCTGCAGCTCGTTGTCGACCTCACCCCGGCGACCAGGGACCAGGACCACCTCGACCTGATCGTCCTGGACCACAGCAGCACCGTCGACCGGACCGCGTACATCCTGGACCCCGAGAACGCCGCCAACCCCGGCCCGGGACTGGCCCGAGACGCCGCACGGTTGGCTGCACTGGGTGCAGCTTTCGTCTCCATCCCGTGTAATACCGCGCACCACTTCATCGACGAGATCACCGATGCCAGCGGTCTGGAGATCGTCGACGTCGTGAACGAGACCGCTCGGGCCGCCGTACAGGCCGCCGGATCGAAGCCGGTCGCCGTGCTCGCTACTGACGGAACCCGGGCCGCTGGGGTCTACCAGGGTGTGCTGGAGCGTCTGGGTGTCGACGTCCTACTACCCGATGAGGACCAGCAGCGCCTCGTGATGTCGGTGATCTACGACGGTGTCAAGGCCGGTGGACCCGTCGACGTCGACGGCCTGCTCGGCGTGATCGGCGCGCTGCTCGCCCAGGGTGCCGGCGTCGTCGTCATGGGGTGCACCGAACTGTCGGTCGTGTACGCCAACGAGGGCTGGGGCGAGCGCGCCGACATTGTCGACTCGGTCGAAACGTTGGCTCGGGCGACCGTGCTGCGTGCCGGCCGCGAGCCCCGCAGGTGATCGAGCTCGTCCCGCCGGTCGTCGGGCTGGCTGATTCGTGGCGCGCCAGCGTGGCTGAGTTCCCGCCCGGGGCCATGCTGCACGGATTCGGCTACGACGATCAGTTCGATCTGCCTCTGGGTACAGCAGCCGGATTCGCGAAATTCGTGCAGTCACTACGCGACGCCGAGCGTGGGATCGGTCTACCGCCCGGCTGGGTTTCGTACACGACGTTCTGGATCATCGATACGGGCGAACCGGACCACGTCCTCGGATCGTTGGTACTGCGACACAACCTCGACAGCGACTTCCTCGCCGAGTACGGCGGTCACATCGGTTACGGGGTGCGGCCGTCTGCGCGTCGTCGCGGGGTCGCCTCGGCTGCCCTGCAGGCCAGTCTCCCGCGCGCTCGGACACGTGGGCTGGAGAGAGTGCTCGTGACCTGCGACGACGAAAATTCAGCGTCCCGCCGCACCATTACGAGCGGCGGCGGTGTCTTCGAACGGATGGCGGGGCAACGACGCCGCTACTGGATAGCGACATGACATCAGGGACGACCTCGCCGACGCAGGAACGGTTCGACGCGGAACTCGCATCCGCCGTCACCGCCTCGCGGTGCCCTTCCGTCGTTGCCGCGGTCTCGCGAAATGGCGCACAGCTCTGCAGTAGTGCCGCTGGATCTGTGACCGGTCGAGCGGGCGGGCGGTGCCCAACCCCGGCGACGGCCTACCGGATTGGTTCGATCACCAAGACGATCACCGCGATCACCGTGTTGCAACAGGTTGCTGCCGGCCACCTGAACCTCGATGCGCCGATCGGCGATGTGCTGCCCGAGCTAGCGACCGACGTCCGACACATCAGCCCGCGATCATTACTGATGCACGGCTCCGGCCTGCTCGCCGAGCCGTCCGGACCCTGGTGGGAGCGCAGCGAGGGGCGCACCTGGACGGAGTTGCTGCCGCAGATTCATCTCAACCCCGACCTCATCGGCCGCTTCCATTACTCGAACACGGGGTACGCCGTTCTCGGGCAGCTGGTTGCACGATGTACCGGACGCACCTGGTGGGATCTGGCCCGCGACGACGTACTGATCCCGCTGAAGATGAACCGCACCACGTACGACGCGCCGCTCGACGCCGCACCCGGTCTCGCCGTGCACCCCGATCTCGACCTACTACACAGCGAACCCGCCCACGACACTGCGGCGATGGCCCCCGCAGGCCAACTGTGGTCCACCGCGGCCGACGTCACCCGGCTGGGGGAATTCCTGGCGTGCGGCGACGAGGCCGTTCTACCAGGCGCCCTGCGCCGCCGTATGTCGATGCCCGGGCTGGTCGCCGACGTGCCTGGGCGGAACTGGACCCGTTCCTACGGCCACGGCATCGACGTCACCCAACATGCTGGCGAGCGGTACATCGGCCACGGCGGGTCCATGCCGGGCTTCGTTGCGTCCCTGCGAGTGCGGGAAGCCGACGGCGCCAGCATCGCCCTGCTCGCCAACTCCACCGCCGGGGTCTGCCCCGATCTGGCGTATCGGCTGCTGGATCTCATCGACGTCGCCCGGCCGGGCGATACCGCGAAACGTGACAACGATACGACCACGGATCTGCTTGGTCGGTGGTTCTGGGGACCTTTGCCCTACACCGCGTCGTCGCGACCGGGCGGCGGCCTCGAACTGACCCCTGAGGGCAACGGCCGCGGATCGCGATTCTCGCCCTGCGGCAGCGACCGCTGGGTCGGGCATGACGAGTACTTCGCAGGGGAGACGCTCAACGTCCTCAAACGCGGTGGAACACCATACCTCGATCTCGGGACCTTCCGTCTTACCCGAGCACCGTACGATCCAGGCTCGGATATACCCGGTGGCGTCGACCCCGCCGGTTGGCACTGAAAGGCATGCGTGGAGCACTGGTTGAGCACCATCCCGCCAATAGCTGTGTTGCTGCTGGTGGGTTTCGTCGTTCTCGTGGAGAGCACGGGGGTGCCCTTCCCCGGAGAGATCGTGCTCGTCGCGGCGGCCATCGCTGCCTCCCAGCACAAGCTCGATGTCGGGCCGCTGGAGATCGGACTGGCAGCCGCGATCGGGGCCACCATCGGTGATTCGATCGGCTACGGCCTCGGCCACCGATACGGCGACCGACTGTTCGTCTGGCTTGGTCGCCGGTTCCCCAAACACGTCAACCCGGACGTCCTGGCGTACGCCGAACACATCTTCGGCAAGTTCGGCGTCTTCGCGGTCTTCTTCGGCCGCTTCATCGCGCTGCTGCGCATTTTCGCCGGACCGTTGTCGGGGTCGTTGCGGATGCCCTACCGGCTGTTCCTACCGGCCAACGTGCTCGGCGCGGTCTGCTGGGCCGGCGGCACGGCATACCTGGTCTACTACCTGGGGTCGGTCGCCGAGACCTACCTGAAGAACTTCTCCTACGTGGGGTTGGCTCTCGCGGTCGTCTTCGCGATCGTCGCCTCTACGCTGCTGCGACGCCGCGTGGAACGCAATGTCGAGGCTTACACCCAGTTGCGTCGCGAGCGTTCCGCGTCCCAACTGTCCTGAGTCAGCACCGCCGGGCAATCTCGATTGCCCGGTCCTGCCCACGGCCTTCGGATGCGGGGCTGTGGCGCTGATCTTGCTTCCTCGGCTGCGCTCGACCCATCCTTTGGCAAACAACAAGCCGTTCAGGTTCCGTCACCTGCAAGCAAACCACCCGCTGCGCCGCTGCACGACCGGTCGCTAGGCTGCCCGGCCATGAGCGACCAGGATGCGACCCGCTTCACTCCTTTGTGTGTCATGTTGCTGCGCGCACCCGACGACGGCGTGCTGCTGGGCGAGAAGCTGACCGGTTTCGGGACCGGGCGGGTGGTCGCACCCGGTGGCCACCTAGAGCCCGGCGAGACGGCGTACCAAGCCGCCGTTCGCGAGACTTTCGAGGAGACCGGACTGGTCGTCGCCTCAGCCCAGTGGTGCGCGGACCTCACGTTCGCCTTCCCGTCCTGCCCGCAGTGGGACCAGCGCCTGGAGGTCTTCACCACTTCTGACTTCACCGGCGACCTCACCCCCAGCAGCGAACTCGCGCCGTGGTGGTGCCCGGTGGACAAGATTCCACTGCATCGGATGTGGGACGACGACCGATACTGGCTGGCCCGGGTCCTGGACGGCGAGCGCCTGCGAGGTCACTTCGTCTATGACGCAGCGAATGCGAAGGTGGTCGAGTCGAGAGTGGAACTGGCCTGAGGATCAGCGCCCGGTGATCTGGGTGATCTCCTCGCTGCGGCGAGCTCGCTCCAGATGCTGGGCACGGCGGTACTCCTGGGCGGCCATCTCGACCACCGACGGCCAGGACTGGAGAGGCTGCTGGGCGGCGTTGTGATCGATGATCCGATGCCGCAGCGCGTCGTCGGTGGCGAGCCGGACGATGGCCTCGGCCATCCCGAGGTCGTCACCGGCCAGCAGGCCGTTGACACCCTGCTCGATGAATGTCGATACGCCGCTGCGGCGAGGGGCCACGACCGGGAGGCCGGTGGCGCGAGCCTCGAGCGCGGCAATACCGAACGCTTCGAAGGTGCCGGGTGAGATGTAGATGTCGGAGGACAGGTACCGCTCCCTCAGCTGAGTGCGCGTCATCCGTCCCGACAGGCTGAACCAGTCCCCCGCACCCAACTCGTGAGCCCGTTCCTCGACGCGCTCCTGCAACTTGCCCGCGCCGATGATCTCCAGCCGTACGTCGCGCTCCGGCACCCGCCGGCGCACCTCGACCATCAGTTCCAGCAGCGCCAGGGGGCGCTTGCGCCACACCAACCGCATCGCCGAGACGACCCGCAGGGTTCCATCTTCGACCCGCTCGCCAGGCGCCCATTCCGAGGCCTGGATGCCGTTGGGCAGCACGTGCACCGGGTACCCCGGTCCGGCCATCCGTCTGATCGGGGCAGCCGCGACGCTCGACACCGCGGACAACGCTGCGCCACGGGCACCCCATCGTCGGACGTACCCGGTCGCTCCGATCCAGTCCGCTGAATTGCCGTGCACCGAGTGCCAGGTCACCGCGGTCGGCAGTCCGATGCCCTGCGTCACGCGCACGCAGTCGAAGGCGAACGGGCTGACGATGCCCATGTGGGCGTGCCCGACATCGAACCGGCCGGCCTGCAACATGTGCCGCAACGTGCGCGGCGCGAACGGGTTGATCGGAAAATCCTTGGGCAGGGTGATCGCCAGGCGGTGCACCGGGATCCCGTCGAGCCAGTCCGTGCCGGACCTCAGCCGTTCCGGGCCGATGGTCGCGGTGAAGACCTCCACCTCGTGGCCGGCGGCCTGCAGGTGGCGTGCCAGGTCGTGGACCTGCACCTCGATTCCGCCCAGTCGGGGCAGGTAACAATCGGTCAGCAGGGCCACCTTCACGCCGTCAAGGATGACATGCGGGAGGATGTACCGCGATGCCGCACACTCTCGTGGTCTTCCACGCTCACCCGGACGACGAGGCCCTGTTGACCTCGGGCACGATGTCCAAAGCTGCTGCCGACGGTCACCGGGTCGTACTCGTGGTGGCCACCGACGGCGACCTGGGGCTGGCCGCCTCGAGCTACCGAGCCGGGGGGGCTTCGCTGGCGGGCGTGCGGATGCGCGAACTCGCAGCATCGGCCGAACTGTTGGGCGTCGCGCGCCTGGAGTACCTCGGTTACGCCGACTCCGGTAGCGGCCCGTTGCTCTACGACGATCCGCCCGGTGCCGTTCGGTTCGCGCGCGCCGACGTGCAGGAGGCCGCCCGGAAACTCGCGGTTATCCTGCGGGAAGAGAACGCGGACGTCCTGCTCAGTTACGACGCAGCAGGGGGATACGGCCACCGCGACCACGTGCAGGTGCACCACGTGGGCGCACGGGCTGCCGAACTCGCGGGTACCCCGCGGGTGCTGCAGGCGACCGTGCCACGAGACCTGCTGGTGATGGGGATCCGCCTGGCCACTCGCTTCTACCGCTTCCCTGCGAATTTCGACATGTCCAGTTACGAGCGCGCGTATTCCCCACGTAACTCCATCACCCACAGGGTCCGTGTCTACCGGCACATCCGCGCCAAGCGGGCGTCCATGCGCGCGCACGCATCGCAGGCGACCGACGATTCACCAGGTGGCGGTGATCGAACCCTCGGCATGTTCCTGCGGATCCCGCGGCCGCTCTATGACCTGGTCTTCGGTCGCGAGTGGTTCGTCGATCCTGCGCGCCCAGCGAGATCGGGCCCGCCGTCCAACAGCATCTTCGAAGGACTACCGCCGGGGAGCACCTCGTGAGCACGCCGACCGGAGCGCCGACCATCTCCAGGAATCAGGTGCGTAGCGCCGTTCTCGGACTGACGATGGCCGGGTTGCTGCTCGGATCCGGCCTACCGCTGGTCGCGCAGACCGGGTGGAGACAGATCGGTGACCACCTGTCGCAGCTGGGCCCGCTGGCCGCGCTCGAACTTTTCGGTCTCGTGGTCGTCGGCCTGTGGTGCTACACCTTCACCCTCACCGGATCGTTGCCCGGCCTGCGCCACGTGCAGGCGCTGATCGTCAACGTCTGCGGTTCTTCGGTGTCGAACCTGCTGCCCGGCGGCGGCGCGGTGGGGATGGCCGCGACGTACTTCATCGCGCGCAGTTGGGGCTTCAGCAGACGCAGCATCTCCACCTCGATCATCGTCAGCGCTGTCTGGAATGTGCTCGCCCGCCTCGCCATGCCGCTCATCGGCCTCGCGGTCGTCTCCACCTCCCACGATGCGTTACCCGGGCCCGTGCGGACGGCTGCGCTGTACGGCGGGATCATCGGTCTGGTACTGCTCGCAGCATTCGTCGTGGTGCTGGTCAGCCCCACGCTCACTCAGCGCCTCGGTAACGTTCTCGACAAGCGGGTTGCGGGCCTGCTGGCGAGGTTGCGGCGCGGCGACCAGCGCGGCGTGCGGCCCCAGATCGGCGGGCTGCTCAGCGATCAGCGCACCCGATTGTCGGCTGTGACCAGGACCGGTTGGTTCCCGATGACGTTCGGGGTCGTGGGCTTCCTCGGTGTCTACTTCCTGCTCTTCTGGCGCACGATGGTTGCGGTTGGTGTCGACCTGCCGATCGCCGACCTGTTCGCGGCCTACGCCCTCGGGCGACTGCTCACGACCGTCGGTGTGACGCCCGGCGGCCTCGGCATCACCGAGGCGGGAACACTTGCCGTCCTGGTGGCGTGGGGCGCCGACAAGCCCGCCGCCGCAGCGGGTGTGTTGGTGTTCGCCATCTTCACGCACCTGCTCGAAGTACCGCTCGGCGCGATCGGCTGGGCGACATGGTGGGCGATGCCCAAGGTGGTGCCTACCGGCGATCCGGAGGAGGATCTGGAGGACGAACTCGACGGCCGGCGAGTTGGCGCACCGGACGAGGGCGCCAACGGTAGGGGCGACTCAGCGCAGAATGCGTTGAGCGAGCCGGGCGACCCGCGCGTAGACAAGTAGCGATCCGACCGCGACCGCTAGCACGGCGCCGATTCCGAGCGTGATATCGCGCAGCACGTACCTGGAGGGCTGTGCTCCCCAGGCAAGGAAGAGCAGACAGACCAGCGCGATCCCTACCAGCGTCAGCCACCTCGCCGCGGCGGGACTCAGAGCTGCGGGGGTGAGCTGCGGCGGATCACCCCCGATCCTGTTGTCGAGCACGTGCGCGACCCCCAGCGCGACAGCTGCCCACGCCACACACACCGCAAGTGCAGCGAGCACGTCACCTGGATGGTGCCAGTGCCCGATGACAGTGCCGGCCCCGAAGAAGAAACCGATCGCGGCGCACACGGGCAGCACGAATCGTTGCCACGCAACAGGAAGAGCGAGCAGGGCCGCCAACGACAGCGAGATCCCGACGGTTGCGTGCCCGCTGGGCATGCTGTTGGGCAGATTTCCGGGTAACGCCTGGATGACGTACTTCTTCAGTACCTGCGTGCTGACGGTGGCGCCGCCGACGAGCACCAGGATGCCCACGGCGAGCCCGACCCGCCGCCGCAGCACTGCGACCCCCGCGAGCAGGAGCCCGACCGTTCCCACCGCCGTCACGGAGACCTGCTGCAGCCGCGCCTCGATGTTGACGAAGAGCCACGGCGGCCCACCCAGCGCCCATTCCGCGTCGTGGTCGTACCGCGAGCCGGTGCGGGTACGCACCAGGACCAGCGCAAGCACAGCAACCACGCCGACGGCTACAGTCAACGTTCCTGCGATCGGCCCCCACACCGAGCCCTGGCCACCTCGCTCTTGGCGCTGCAGGGGGCGTTTCACGGTCGAGGCACTCACGTTGTCGATTATGAGGGCGACTGCTGGCACGAGGCTGTGGACGAGCTTGCCTAAATCAGTGAGACCGATCACCGTCCGGTGGCCAGAGATCGTCGTACTCCTCGCGTGGGACGGTTGCGCTCTGGGTCAGGCACGGCAGCGGGGCCAGCGACACCGGTGCGCCGTCCCGGCCACCCGCTTCGCCGCCACCTGGCCGCAGCAGTTCCGCGTCCCAGCCGCCGTGGCACCGCATCCAGGAATGGGCGTACCTGTCGACGGACGGCGTGTGATACCAGACCCGGACCCAGGGCGGGACCCGCTCGAAGCGCTCACGAGGGCGCACTCGTCGGGGATCCAACTCCATGCCGGGATGCACCGGGGAGGCGGTATCCACTGCACGGGTGAGCGCACGTACTCCGGCATCGGCCCAGCCTGGCGCGCCGGCAGCGCGCAGACCAGGGTCCCGGGCCTGGGACTCGCCGATCGAGGTCGTCCACACACCGGATCCGCCGTGCCGGTGATCTACTGGTGGGCGCAACAGCAAGGATCTCGCTGGCCATTCTGACCGATTCGATGGGACACCCGATGTTCGAAGCAGACGACATTCGCGACTGGCGAGGCCACGACGTGGTAGATAACGACGGGTCCAAAATCGGTTCGATGGAGGCGATCTACTACGACACCGCTACGCAGGAGCCGGTCTTCCTGGCCGTCACGATCGGCATGCTCGGCCGACACCGCATCACGTTCGTGCCGCTGGACGGCGCGACGGTCTCCCCCGACCACGTGCGCGTCAGCTGCGCCAAGAAGCTGGCGAAAGATGCACCGACCATCGACACCGACGGTGAACTCAGCGCCGAAGAAGAGCCTGGTCTGTACGAGCACTACGCGATTGCCTATGCCCCCGGCGTGTCAGGTGAACGGCGTCTTGGCCGCCGCTGATCGAACGGCCCACCAGTACGGCGAGGCCCACGCGACGGTCTACGACCGTCTCTACGGTCAGCGGTTCGTACCAGGTGATGCCGTAGCAGCACTGGCAGCGGCCGCGGGTCCAGGTGGTCGCATTCTCGAGCTCGGCCTGGGCACCGGCCGGCTGGCCATTCCCCTGGCAGCGCGCGGCGTCCGCGTCGACGGCATCGAGGCAAGCGCGTCTATGATCGCTCGGCTGCGGGCTCAACCCGGTGGGGGTCAGGTGGGTGTCTTCCAGCAGGATCTTGCGGACTTCAGGATCCCCGGCGTTCGCTACGACGTGGCCGTCTGCCGAACCGGGCTGCTCAGCAACAGTGTCTGAGTGCAGCAGCGGCTCAACTGGTCCACGGCGGACAGGTGTTCATCGAGGCTTTTCGTCCAGACCACACGCGATTCGATACCCACCACCAACGCGTGGAGACACGCCCGGACCCGGACGGGGGCGGCCACGTCGTACGCAGCCGCCACGACGCGCAACAGCAGACAATCCACATTCGGCACGAACTCACCGATGGGGACACCACGAACTCCTACGAGGTGGTGCTGCGCTACCTGTACCCAGCAGAAATCGATGTGCTCGCCCAGCACGCCGGACTGAGTCTGGTGGCGCGCTGGGGTGATTGGTCCGGCTGCGTCGCAACAACGAACAGCATGGATCCGATCAGCGTCTACGTCCGCCGCTGACGCTGCTTCGACCAGCGAGCGATCAGCGGTTCATTCCCACTCGATGGTGCCCGGGGGCTTGCTGGTGACGTCGAGGGTCACCCGGTTGACCTCGTTCACCTCGTTGGTGATGCGGCCGGAGATCTTGGCGAGCACGTCGTAGGGCAACCGCGTCCAGTCCGCTGTCATCGCGTCCTCGGAGGAGACCGGGCGCAGCACGATCGGGTGTCCGTAGGTGCGTCCGTCGCCCTGCACGCCGACCGACCGCACATCTGCGAGCAGCACGACAGGGCATTGCCAGATATCCCGGTCCAGACCGGCAGCGGTCAATTCCTCGCGGGCGATGGCATCGGCTCGGCGCAGAATCGCGAGGTTGTCCGCGGTCACGGCTCCGATGATGCGGATTCCCAGGCCCGGTCCGGGGAACGGCTGACGCCACACGATGCCCTCAGGGACACCGAGTTCGAGACCGACCTGGCGCACCTCGTCCTTGAACAAGGTGCGCAGCGGTTCGATGAGTGAGAACTGCAGGTCGTCCGGCAGTCCGCCGACGTTGTGGTGGGACTTGATGTTCGCAGCGCCGGTGCCACCGCCGGATTCCACCACGTCGGGGTAGAGCGTGCCCTGCACCAAGAACTTCACCGGGTGGGCGCCCTCCTCGGGTGAACCGACGATATCGCGCGCAGCCTGCTCGAAGCAGCGGATGAACTCGCGGCCGATGATCTTGCGTTTGGTCTCCGGATCGCGAACGTCGGCGAGCGCCGACAGGAACTGTTCGGCGGCATCCACGACCACCAGGTCGACGCCGGTCGCCTGCACGAATTCCTCGCGGACCTGTTGTGCTTCACCCTCACGCAGGAGCCCGTGGTCGACGAAGACGCACGTCAGCTGGTCACCGATGGCGCGATGTACCAGCGCGGCGGCTACCGAGGAATCCACTCCACCGGACAGCCCGCAGATGGCCCGGGCCGGGCCGACCTGCTCCTTGACCTGTTCCACCAGCTGCTCAGCCATCGCGCCGGGGGTCCAGTCCGGTGACAGATTCGCGCCGCGGATCAGGAAATTCTCCAACACCCGTTGCCCGAACGTGGTGTGCATGACCTCGGGGTGCCACTGCACGCCGTAAAGCTGGCGCTCGTCGTCCTCGATCGCGGCGACTGCCGTACCCGGGGTCATCGCGGTCACCCGCAGACCCGGCGGGGGTGAGGATGCCGAATCGCCGTGGCTCATCCAGACCGACTGCTCATCGGGCTGCCCGTCGAAGAGGGTCGAGGCGGTGTCGGTGATCTGCGCCATCGTCGCGCCGTACTCGCGCAGGCCGGTCTGCTCGACGTTGCCCCCGAGACCTTTGACCATCGCCTGGAAGCCATAGCAGATGCCGAAGACCGGCACTCCGGCTTTCAACAGTTCAGGATCCAAACCGGGGGCGTCGTCGGCGTAGACGGAGGAGGGCCCTCCGGACAGGATGATCGCTGCAGGCTCGCGGTCCAGGATCTCCCGGGTCGCCATCGTGTGCGGAACGACCTCGCTGTAGAGCGATGCTTCCCGAACCCGGCGGGCGATCAGTTGGGCGTACTGAGCGCCGAAATCGACGACGAGGACAGGATGCTCCTGCAGAGGTGCGGTCACCCGGCGGATTCTATCGATCCGCTCGGAGTTCGCCGACGGCGATCCGGATCCCGGCCACAAGTTCAGCGGCGCAACGTCGCAAGGTCGCCCTCGACGCTCGCGCTGACCTTGCGCTCGATGAAGAACGACAGGAACGGCACGCACCCGGCGAGGATGACACCGACCATCTTGAGCAGACTCCACCGCATCGTG
>JAABUM010003788.1_pt1 | contig 17950 bp, 34 predicted proteins | sample 5559161 | NCBI WGS metagenome assembly JAABUM01 (sample SAMN10711868, study PRJNA513369) | rock metagenome | isolation source: Antarctica rocks | place: Antarctica: Victoria Land, Siegfried Peak nord | reverse complement strand
TCGGCGCCTGCGTCGAGATTCCCGGGGGTGAGGTTTAGGTTCCTACAAGGGAGCCTTCAATCCTTACAGGCCAACTTCTAATGGCTAAACAGCTCAGCCTAATGCCCAGCAGTTCAGCAAAAAAGATCATCGACGAGTATTAGAAGCGTCAATTGTCGACGATTCAGCCTGCAAAACCCTATCAATGGGCGTTTCACCTGAGAAGCCTGTGCCGTGGCCAGCTGCCGCATTTGTGCTCCATGGCTGCCCGTAGCCGGTTTGTCAGCATCAAACCCGACTGTCACTACTGCAACGCTCCCGAGAAGCGCTTGGACGGAGTGCCATCCACGCACCAAGAGCACCGAGTACCAGCTGTTGGATCCGGTGGCCGCGCACTGCGCGGAAGCCTTCGACGAAGTCAGGCCGGCAGCCTCGTTGAGTCATGCCGCCGCCATCGGCATCGACGCGGCAGCGGCAGCAACAGCCGCGGCAGCAGCCATGGCCAGTGCGGTGCAACGAGACATCGGCGGCGGCCGCAACGGCAACATGCTGGCGTCTGGCGCGCGCGGCGAAAGCTTCAGCCTCCTCGGCGGCAACATGCCGCCCGCGGCGCTGGGCGGACTGGGCGGTGTCCCTGGCAGCCACCCCGTCAATGCGCGGCCGGCGGCGCCTGGCGCGGGCGGTGCCGGCTGCGGCAGCCACGGCGGCAACATGCCGTCCATGGCGCTGGGCGGACTGGGCGTCGCCCCCGGCAGCCACACCGTCAACGCGGCGCCGGGCGCGGGCGGCAACGGCGCCCCCTGCGCCAGCCACGGCGGCAACATGCCGCCCGCGGTGCTGGGCGGACTGCGCGGTGCCCCTGGCAGCCACACTGTCAACGCGTTCCTTGCGGTGCCGGCCGCGGGCGGCGCGGGCCCCGGCAGCCACGGCGGCAACATGCTGCCGTTGGCGGCGGACCAGGGCGGCGCTGGCGGCGGCGGCGGCGGCCTTGGCTGTCGCGACGCAAATGCGCTGCCGACGGCGCCGGCGCCGGACGCACTGGGCGGCAGCAGCAGCGGCCTGCGCGGCAACACACTGGCGGCGGCGGCGGCGAGCCAGGGCGGCGGCGGCGGCTGTGGCAGCCGCGATGCAAACGCGCTACCGACGGTGCCAGCGCCGGACGGACTGGGCAGCGGCAGCAGCGGCCTGCGCGGCAACACGCTGCCGGCGGCGGCGGACCAGGGCGGCGGCCGCGGCCTTGGCAGTCGCGACGTAAACGCGCTACCGACGGTGCCGGCGCCGGACGGACTGGGCGGCGCCAGCAGCGGCCTGCGCGGCAACACGCTGCCGGCGGCGGCCCACGCAATGGCAGATCCCGACCTGGAAGGAGGTACATGCGAGTACCACGAAAGTCTGGATGTGGTCCTAATCCCGCTGCAGCCTGTCACCACTTGAGCATGCGCATGCGGTGTGGCCAAGAGCTGTGTTGTTGGCAACTGGACTGCCGTGCTGGTCAACTGCAACAACACGGCACGCTGCATGCTTGCACTGCCTTCATGCTGTGCGCCTGACTTCTTGCCGCTTGCGTGCGGCTGAGCACCAGGATGAAATCTGATTGCCGATCAACAGAGCGCCCCCTGATAGCGGCTTTGGCGTTGCATTCGCATGCACACTGGCGAGGGTGCTGGGAACAACAGGTCGGGCGTCTTCCTGGGGTTCTTTCGCGCCGCTGGCCTCGGGGTGGAGTCTCTGAGGCGTCTGGGCTTCGAGGGCCTCAAGCGCGATGTCGCAGACTTTGCACAGGGGCAGAAGGGGCAGGAGGCCATGGCTCCTCTGAAAAAGTGGGAATTCTTTATGCTGGAGGACATGACGCAGGAATGCGACGAGCCCTGGCGGCAAATTGCTCGGGCTGTTTGAGAGACTTGACTGAACCATTTGTTTGTACCACATGTCCTCTTTAGCAGCTGTCACAAATATAGGATAACCGTCTGGTGGGTTTCAGTCACAAGCCCTCGGTCTCTGGTTGAGCTGGCCGCACAATGCAGACTTTGTCACGCGGTCCACACGCACCCTACGATCTCTCGTGCTGCCATGGGTTGATGCCAATGCTTTGTGACGTGACACAACGAGAGTGACACAACAGTGTGAAGGGACCCTGAGACTCGAAATAACCCGCCCCGCATGGCGGCGGCTGCCGTCACTGGCGCTGCATGTGGTGGCGCTGCGAATTAGCCGCAGCAGCACCCTGCCATCCGGTCAGTGCCAATCACGCCTTCAGCGGCGTGGCACCAAACGGCGCGACCCCTCCCCGGACGAATCCCCGCTGCTGCCGCCGCCGCCGCTCAGCTGACCGGCTTGCGGTTGGTCTGCCAGAAGAGGACGGGCGTTGCGACGCACTGCGCCCAGTGGTCGTCGCGCATTTCCAGCATGCCCGCCAGCACGGCTGCAGCAGGAGAAAGGGTGTATCCGAGGCTGTGTTGCTGCCTAATAGAGGGCAAATGGATATGGTCGTCGTGCAGCACCAGCACACCCGCCAGCCTGCTTTCACTCCGGGGACTTCTGGGCAAGCAAGTAGGAACATCAAGTCAATGCGCTTCTGCAGGTTTGCTGAGACGCAAAAGCATTCATCGCAGCTTCTGTTCTGGCAGTCGGATTCAGCTGGGGTTGCAGGCCCTGAAATGCAGAAGCGGGACGCGCAGGCGGGCTCACCGGTGAAGGCCGCGTTGTTGTTGAGGCACACGCGTGAATTGGCATTGGCGCGCACGTCCTCGTAATGGTCCTTTTTGTCCGGCCCCGCAACCTGCGGCGGAGCAAAAGTAGAGATTGGAATGACCATTGCGTACATGTGGGTTTCCAATCCGGCCTGCAAACCCAAGGGTGCGGCCGTGGCCCTGCTGTGCGTGCAGCGGAGACGGCTGCTGATCTTCAGGAGAGCGAGCAGCATGCGATATCAATGTGGGGAGCCTGTAGACACAGGATTCGGTAGCTGTAGCTGGGTTCGAGAGGAAATGTCAACAGCACCAGACAGTGCAGCAAATTGAAAAACGACAATCGCACCACAGCGCCGGTCAGCGGGTGCGGATTAGGGAACGGCGTCCACAGCGCATTGAGGCTGCAGCAGCACAGATGAACTCCTTCGGCTTGTATGCCACAGGACATGTGAGCTCTTTGGGCCTGGTAAAAGTTTGCCAGGCACCGCCACACGTGTTTGCGAGACCAGAGCACCGATTACTGAAAATTGCCCACCAACTAGCAGGGTGGCATGTTGATCCGTCGAAGACAACGCTCACACAGGCGAACGATGAGACGACTGTCAACGAATAGTGCCGCACCTGTTGCACTCCACGGAATAGTCCTGCGGGCAGGAGGCGGCGCGATCTGCGGGCTGCCGGGGGCCGTGGCCGGTCCCGACAATATAGCTGTGGTCTTTGTTCCGCATGCCCAGGATGAAGCGCAGCTGCAGTGTTGCAAGCGTACGGATCCTTCAGCCCAACTCATGTTGTTGAAGCGGTGCAGTGGTGTTGAAGCAGGCACACCGCAAGTCAAGGCTCGTGCCGAGTCCCGTCGCAAGCGGTGCATGACGGCGCAAGATGCATGTGCGCTGCTGAAGCGCCTGACTCGAGTTGCCGTTCGTTCAGAACGCGGTGCTTGGCAGATCTCTGCACATTCAAGACATGCACTGCATCAGCGCAAGCATGTTTCCCCCTCTGTAAATGCGCCAGCAGCCGCTCAGAGTTTAGCTCTCACCTGGCTCTCTGCCCAGCAGGCGTACTTGCGGGAGGCGCCCGGCTTGTCGCTCCACAGGCGCGCCAGCCATGCCGCATTGGCCGCGTTCTGCAGCGGGAACTGCCCAAACAAAACAGGCAAATTGGAGAATTGGAGAATTGGAGAAGCAGGTTGAGGAATGTAACTTGCAGAAATTGCACGCTCAAACACTGCCGCTGCAACACCTTCCGCCGTCAGCCGATGCGATGCAGCCTTGCATCTGACCAGGCTGGTTTTACATGGCGGCTGGACAGAATTTCCACACAGTTTCGCCGAAGGAAGTTTCGCGAGCAAGGACTTGTCAAAGGCGCACTCCTCCCTCGGTCCATGCCAGCAGGTGCGGCGTGTACGTCACCTCCGAGTTTTCCTCCAGCCAGATTCGCAGGAAGGCGCCCACGTCCGAGGTGTATGTCTTCACCTTGAAGACAGGCCACAAAGGTGGTTCTACGAATGGTGTCAGCACGCAAACAAAGACATTCCTCCTCCAGCCAGTAGACGCGCATATCTCTTGTGTCGTTGTTTGCACTTGGTGACGAGATGCGACTGCAACAGTCGCGATGCAGGTGGTCAGGCTGCTGGGATCGTGCGCCGTCAGCGGTTCTGCCTGGCATGGCTGGAAGAGACACACAACATCGACAAACATCTGACACCTGACAACGTCCTCCAGATGCATCCAGCTGCGAGCGGGAACCAAGATGGAGCATGCTCAGCTGAGATACAGACAGCCAGTCACCTTGTAGTCTGTCGCCTGCGCCAGCAGCAGCGCCACCGCGGGGCCCATGTTCTCCCAGTTGAAGATGTAGGCGGGCGTGCCCTCTGCGGGGTAGGCCTGCAGACAATGCTCAAGTCTCTCAGACATGCAGACGGTGGTACCGAACGCGGCTGCAGGCATCACAACAGGCTGGGGTGACGGCACATACCCAAGTTCGGATTTGCAAGTGCAAGCACGCCTGGGTTTACAGCTTGCACAAACTCACGCTCCTGTGCGTGTTGTCTACGATTTAGCGCTCTCCAGACACGCGCTTTGCCGGTAAGGCGGTGCAGCCAGGCGGCCGAGTACGCCATGTCGTCGTGTGAGGTTCAGGAGTTAGTCTAGAACAAAAGGCCTCAAGCGACACTCACGCTGACATGAGTGTTGCAGTGGTCTTGGCGCTGTCCAGGTAGGCGCCGTTGCCGGCCAGGCGATGCAACAGGTCTTGTTGCCAATTGGAGATATCTAGGATTGAGTGTTCTTATAAGATTGTAGGAACTCACGCTGACGTGGGTGTCGTAGTAGGTCTTGGCGCTGTCCAGGTAAGCGCCGTTGCCCGTCAGGCGGTGCAGCCAGGCGGCCGCGTACGCCAGGTCGTCATTGTAGGAGTGCCCATCGTACGGCGTGATGACGTCTCCAGCGGTGGAGACGATCCAGCGGGAGCTGAGACCCTCGTTGGCCGCCGCCATGCTGCGCAAACATGCAAAGGGGGACAGTCAGTTCAGAAAGTTGCTGGAGTGGCGGATCAGGCATGCGCAGGCTGAGGCGACACGCCAAGCTCAGTTCAGGGTTGACGCATTGGCTGGCATTCACGTGAGTTTCCCGTCATCTGCAGAAAGCAGTGCGCTGCCGTCGGCAGAAGCAACTGGCGCAGGCCTGTGAAGGTCCGCCAGAGTGCCCAATGCTGTCAAGTCAGAGAACAGAGACGCTGCAATTGCGGCGACCTTGACTCATGCAACGCACTCGTAGAGCTGCAGCGCGTGTGTCCGGCAGCGGCTGGCATATGCCTGATCGCCCTGGAACGCCAGCGCCGTCGCCGCCAAAGCCGCCGCCGCGGAAGCCACCACATCCGCTCCTACACATCACAGTTCAGGGTCAGAGGGACAGACACACGAGTGAACTTACATCAGGCGGCTGTTCAGCCGAAGAGCATGCCTGGCACAGCAGTGCTGCCCAGACAAACAGTGTGAAAGGCGAGCCAGTGCAGCGGGTTTCAAGCTGCCCATTCGGAGTTGGAACGCTTTCAACTCAATAATGAGGCGTCTGTGCATTCGCACCCGGCCTGGACGAATCGATGACGTAGATGGGCCGGAACTCCTTCACCTGCTCCGGCCGCGTCCACTTCTGCCCTGCAACGAGCTGGCGATTGATGGAGGAAGATTCGGCTTGTCCACAGCGAGACTTCGTATGCATTGCGGATCAACCCAAAACAGCCTTGCGACGTTGCACCTTGGCAGCCACAGCGCCGCCTGCGTCCAGCTGGCACCTGGAGGTGCATGAGCAGTGGTGGTCATTCAGGACAAATAATCGAGAGCCGCACCATCGATGACAGTGTTGCCGACTTGCGCCACGAAGGAGTCGACGCTGATGTGCGCTTTCATCAGGTAGTCCGCGCCCCACTGGATGGCCTCGCGCACGTACTGCTCTTGCCCCGCCTTCTGGTAGCCCTGCAGGGCACACTGGCTACACTGAGACGAGTGTGAAAGTGAGTTCAAGAGGCTTTGAACTGTTGGGATCTCACAGGTGGTCCGCGCCCCACTGGATGGCCTCGAGCACGTAATACTCTGCCCCGCCTTCTGGTGGCCCTGCGGAGCGAATTGAGGCAGGCAAACATGTGAGTTCGAGTACTGTCGATTCTCGTGGCAGATTTCATTGCACATGCTGCCCCACTGGATGGCCTCGCGCACGTACCGCTCCTGCCACGTCTTGTGATAACCCTGCACCGCAAGCAGGACCTGTATGCACTTCCGGGATCTGACAATGGTAAGGCCACGGAACTTCCACGGTATGGTTTGCGCCCCACTGGATGTCGTCCTGCACCCACTGCTCCTGCCCCGCCTGCTGGTCGCCTTGTGCGGTACAGCACAGTGCAGCATGCCATGGCACATTCTCACATGCATCACGACCTACAAGGATACAGAAATCTGAATCTGGCAGGATCAGGCGGGCTGCTCCATGAGCGCTTGGGCCGGCAGAACTCATCAGCAACGAAGGACCGCACAGACTGCCAGAAAGGCTCCTTGTGCAGGACGTTCTGACTGCTGCAGCGATTGCAAGGGATGCTCGGGCGATGAGGCGGGAAACTGCCGCGCCTGCGGGTAGTCGACCAGGCTCCAGGCCAGCAGCGCCACGGTGGTGGCGATGGGGTAACTGTACTTGACAAAGGAGTCGCCAAAGTCCAGGTAGCCGCCGACGAGGCTCTTGGCGCCGGGAGCGTAATCGGAAAAGAAGGCGCCGCCGCGCCACGGGGTGCGGTTGTCCGCCGGCAGCGGGCCTGAGGGGCATCGACGTGCATCAGAGCTTCACGCAGCACGAGACCAGCTGTGCCGCTGCTCACTGTGCTCACACAGGCTGCAGTCGACTGTCACAGAACACAGTCAGCATGGCGTGCTCCGACACAGGTCCAGAAACAGGCAGGCTGGCAGAGTCACAGCCGCACCGGCGCGATGGGACTCGAGGAACAGCAGGCTGTCGCTGAGCACGCGGCTGTAGTTGTACACCTCCGGGCGCAGCCACCAAACGATCGCGATCACGCCTGCAGTTGGAGCAGTAGAATGGGAGAATTCAGTCGCACATGTGATTACCATAAAGTCGTGCTCTTGCTACCGCGGATAGTTAAAGGCAGGCTGTGTCGGATATGCATCACTGCGCTCCGCAGCATCGATCGTTCTCGACTGGACGTGCATCGAGTCACGTCTCACTCAGCGGCAGGCATTTTCCGGACGAACATCCAAAGATTACTGAGAAAGCCCGCCTGCGCCGGCGATGAAGGTGATGGTGGAGGCGACACGGCACACCTCCTGCAACCCGTGCTCCTTGAAGGCCGCATACTGCAGCATCAGGTACGGCGGCACCGCATTGTACACAATCCACAGCAGGCTCACGATGAGGCTGCGCGCAAGCAAGGACACACATGTTGAAAAAGGAATTTCAGGGTCCAACAGGTGTCAGCGGCACCGTGCTGTGAGCGGAGCACACCAGGCTCACGACGAGGCTGCGCGCAGGGGGAAAGGCGCAGGCTCAAAGGCACACTATGCTCAGATCCATGACTTGGGTCTTGAGGGAATGCTCATTATCCAGAACTCAGGACCGCCGGCTCAGCTGGTGGAATATTTGAGCAGGATGACAGCCGCATGCTGCAGCAGCCTGGCTCCAATTCCACAACCCCTGACAACTGCAACACATCTGGTTGTGGAAGATGCTCGTAGAAGTTTTGAGATTGGACCGGGCGCCCCACCTGTAGTTCCAGGTGGAACGCAGGATGCCGTCGATCACGAGGCGCCAGATGCCGATGAGGAAGGCGCACACCAGGATGGCGAGCACCAGCGACTGCGGCGCAGGACGACAGCGCATGATGGCAGCTCGACATCGGTGCTGAATGATTAGTTTCATGAACGTGTCGTTGGCGGCAGCGCAGACATGTGGCGCCGGAGAGAAGATACTCGACGTCGGAAACAACGGAGTGGCGAAACGAATGCAGGTCTGAGCGCAGCGGTGAAAACGAGCATACCTGCATCCAGAGGTCCTTAAAGGCGGACGGCTGCTTGGCCTTCTTGGCCTTGCCGCCCGCGCTCTTTGGTGTAGCCTTGAACACCGCCGGCCTGCGGGATGCAAGGGCGCATAGCGACTGATTGGAAGAACTGATGTCTGCACATAAGATGATGAGCTGGCACGATTGCGCTTTACATAGCCGGTGCTATGTCGAGCGCAGAGTAACTCGCTCCGCCCGCAGGTGCACGCTGTCGCAGTTTGAAGCTGAATCCAGACATTGACAAGCAGCATCATGAAACCTGGCACAACTCGGTTGTCCAACACAGCGCTGTGAAATGCAGCGGTCTGAACGGCGGCGCGCCTGTTGAGGAAGGTCCCCTTCAGGATGGAGAAGATGGCCTTGGCGAAGGTGAACCACAGGTTGGTGTTGGCGACGCTGGAGAACCACAGCGCGCGCTGCGTCTTGAAGGACGACGCCCAGAAGCTGATCACCTGCAACAAGTCCAGGATGCGATAGTGTCATCTGAGGGCATTCGGCAGATGGAGGACCACAGCGCGCGCTGCGTCTTGAAGCAACGGCGCCCAGAAGCTGATGACCCGCACAACGCACGCGCAGGAGTTGCGTTGGTCGGAACGGCTCAACTGTGTCGTCCAACATGAGACGAGCTGTTTGGGGATGAAGATGCAGCTGCGAATCTGTCAAGAAGAAAACCCGTAATACTTCTCCATGTGCAAGGCTGCAGCTGGAGGCGCATGAAGGAAAACAGCAAACCTGGATCATGACGATGTAGAGGGTGAAGGAGAGCGCAAAGAAAAAGGAATTGCTGACGGGGAAGACGTTGAAGCAGATGCCGATGACTGGCACGAGGTAGAATATCTGCAGACCGGAGCACAGCAGATTTCGCTGCCGAGGCTGCCGCATGACAGATTTGCAAGGCTCCTGGACGAGGTAACAAGCAGAAATGCTCGGTAGAGTCATGATTGAACGAACCAATCATGTGTCGTGTTGGACCGGAAACACAAATGCGCACCGGCGTGCAGAAGCAGTTGGTAAAGTAGCCCTGCGGCACAGCGGCAGGCGTCACAAGCTGTAAACTGCGGGCTATGTGATTGTGGTTGACTGCATTCGTTTTCGCGACAGGCATTCGTGCAGGATTTGTCTCGCAGATGCATGGCGAGATCTGCAACGCCCGCAGGAGACCGTGCAGACGCTTGCATGCACCGCATTGACGGCTCGCGGCACGCGAGCAGAAACCCAAAAGCGCACCCAGTAGCCCGTAGCCCACAGCAGGCGCTGGAACAGCGACAGCCCCGGGCGCAGCATCGGGCACTTTCGCCGGTTGAAGCAGATCTGCATGCCGCCCTTGCACCACCTGTCGATGGGCGCACGGGAGTGTGTCAGAACATTGCAAGCCGCCGAGCACGCACGGCTTTCGGTAGAGTTTCCCGCGTACACCGTCTGGGCACTGCCGTGTGCATAGCCGAGCCTCCGCAACCCAGTCCCTTCTTCACTAGTGCACGACCGCCGTGCTTGTCAGTATTGCGTTCCGCATCGGCTACCTAAGCAAACAGCAACTGCAGCCGTAGATTGACGCACTGGGACTTCTGCATGCAGATTACGCGGATGCTAGTGGGCACCTCGAAACCTTGCAAATTTGACATTCCCACGCTGGCATTTGTATAGCGGGTTGCTGTCCAGGTCCATGTACATGGCGGCGAAAGTGCTGATACACGCACCGGGACTTCTGCATGCAGATAGCACGGATGCTGGTGGGCACCTCCCCCACCGCCAGGCACTCGTGCAGATAGCAGGAGGTGTGCCCCTTGCACTGCAGCTCCAGCGCCAACGCCACGTCCTCGCCCTGTAGCGAAATGATGCGATCTTTGTTGACAACATAGGAGGTTGTGGCAGCACCAACAGAACTGGGGTGTGCCCCTTGCACTGCAGCCCCAGTGCCATGTCCTCGCCCGGCAGAAACCATGACAAGACCGCTAAACTTGGGTTGATAGAATTGTGCGAATCTGCAGCAGCAGCGCAGAGATGCCCCTTGCACTGCAGCTCTAGCGCCAGCGCCAGATCTTCGCACTGGACATCCAAAGTTTCGAGACTATTGCGCTCCACTCCGCTGAACACAGCTTGGTCGTATTTTGATCCAGCACAGAAGGAGGCACGACCCAGACGCGCACTCACGAGCAGATGCAAGGGGAAGGCACACCACAGAACGCAGCCTTGCAGCAGACGCACAGCGGCGATTTTCCACGGTCCAATAATGTGCGCACCATGGTGTACGTGGGGAACCAGCCGACGGCCGCGGCGTGCCGTGCCCGCAGCAGGAAGTTGCTGCCCGTGCAGCACACCGTGCCAAAGCCGTCCTGGCCTGCAAGCAGGTTTGATTTCAGCAAATTAAAATCATTCCAACTTTAAAATAGTATCAAAATGTTCCATTTGTGGCCCGCCCGCTGGGATACGCAAACTCACACACAGAGCTTCACAGGCAGGACGCATGTGCTGGAGCACTTGGCAAGTCTGCAGCACTGGCAAACTCCTGAACCCCCTGCAACACTTCCAGTGCAAGCCGTGCCGCACCTGGCAGGATGACGTCCCAGTAGGCAGACGACCTGCAGCGCAGGAAGCGTCTGAGCGCCTGTCCGTTGTAGGATCTACAGAATCGTTCTGTGTGAAAAGCAGTGAGCTGGATCTGCCAATGGAGGCAGCAAACAGCGAGCTGGCGACCAGGGCTGCGGCAGGAGGGAATGGCGCACTTGTGGTTCCAGATGTCGGCCTTGGGGTTGAAGTTGTGGAAGTACTGCGGCGTCAGCACGATGGTCGTCTGGTCGTCCTGCATCCACTGCGCAGTCAAATAGCACGAGTGAGCTCAGGGTCGTGCGCCCCACCTGCTGCATGCCGCACACAGCCTGTGGGGCTACGTCGGGCTGAGGCTGCGCAGGCCAAGCCATGCATGCCTCAGCGACGCTCACACGTTCTCAAGATCATAAGCAGCCTGAGGTGTGCATGGTGGCTGGTGGCAGCTGCACATGCATGACCAGGCTGGCTTTGACGTGGCGTTTGACAGTAGTCAGGATGAACACAAGCAGCTGTGCCCACCTCGTGAAACAAGCTGGTCTGTGCAGGTGGCAATCTGAAAGTCCTCTTTCAAGGTGCAGCACACCTGGAGGGTGCGCACGAAGAAGGCCTCCTTGGCTACCTGGTCCGCGTCAAACACGCAGACGATCTGCACGAAGCAGCCGGCACAGCTGGACTGTGCTCCTGTTCCAGAGGTGCGACGGCGGCTGGCATGTGTTCATGCTGCCATGTGCTGCTCATGAATGCGGATGCTGTTACGTGCTCCGAGACCTGATGGCCGATCTGCTCATACACAGACCAGATGACTTGGCGCACACTCTGTCCAGGGGTATTTCCATGCCAGGCGGGTCAGACGTCGAGGGTCGAGCGCATCAAATTGCCCAGCTCAGAGTCTTTGTATGAGACTCCCGTCCCTCTCTGACGACGCACCTCGTCCAGGGGGATCTCCACGCCAGGCGGGTAGATCAGGTTGAGCGCATTGTTGAGGTTGCCGGACTTGCCGTTGATCTCGCCCGCCTGCCGCGTGCGGCCGGAGACGTACACAAGCTCCGGGCTGTTGACGGCCGCCACCCACGCCTGCTTGGCTGCAGGTACATGACGAGCAGGGTCAGCTGACATAAGCAACAAGGGAGGCAGACTTGCACAGTGTGCTTCACGACTGGATCGTGCTGGACACGCACACCAGGTCGGAGCTGTGTGACCGCCGCCACCCGGCCCCCACCTACCTTGGCTGCAGAGCAGCGGGAACTCGTCTTGTGCATGTGCTGCCGTGACACTGCGTGCACTGCTTACCCATCAGGTGTGGAGCATGCAGAGGGCAGGGTGCCAAGCGTGATTCCACTCCGCAACACACGGGGATGCCAGCACGGCTGCCATGTCTCCACTACACAGAACTTAGATCGCTCCACAGCTTTCAGGTGAATCAACAGCACATGGCAGGGGCGGCGCACCGGGGTCCTTGCCGTCGTCGCATATGTAGACGCTGCGGAAGCAGCCTGACGGCAACTCCGCGCGAATGGTGGCGTACGCGGTGGCCTGGATCAGCTCCAGGCTCTCGCGGTAGCAGGGCAGCATGACACGCACATGGAAGGCGCGTGCCAGCGGCAGCCTCCCGCTCACGTTGGGCACTGCGCAAAACGACACAGATCACGAATTATGGTCTGGTTTGGAAGCAGTCACCTGGATCAGCTCTAGGCGGCGCGGCTGCAGGGCAGCATGACGTGCACGTGGAATGCGCGTGCAAGCGGCAGCCCCCGCTCACTCGCTGGTCAAGATCCAGGACCATACTGCACGCATGCAGCTTCAGATCCGGTCGCTTTTTGGGCGTTTTCCGGCTTCAAACGACCACATTACAGCACAGCGAGAGAGCGCAGGCGCAGAGAAGGGTTCCCAAAGCGCGCCCTCACGGGTGGATCAGCGATACGTCCTGCCAAATGTCTGCAATATTCGTGTTCCGGCATGCAGGCTGGACGCACCATAGTGGTACTCCTTGCGCCGCAGCAGGTACAGGCCCTGCAGCACGGTGTTGGATGAGCCGATGATTTCGAAGGCCAGGATGAAGTACGAGTAGGCCGCATAGTTGACTGGCACCGTGTACCTGCGGCGGGCGCAGCAATGGTACACACAGCTTTGTGGCACATATTCCTTCGGAAAGCGTTTCCACAGTATCGAGCATTGCATCCGCTGGCTCATCCTTCGATAACCGTGGACCTCTGCAGCGGCACACTGCTTCTGCATCCCGCAGAGCAAGGCATCTGGACGGATTGATAACTGACGCTTCAGATCAAGTGGCACAAGGCTCCGTCGACGTATCCTGCGCTGTCCCCGCACCTGATGCGCACGTAAAAGTAGAAGACCAGCGCCGCCCACATGAGCAGGTATGCCGCACACGCCCACCAATTCCAGTGGTGCGTCACCGTTGGCTGCGGCATGCCTGCGGTGGGCACAACACAGCGTTACCCAAATCCTTGAAATCCTGGCCGTTCAGTGAACGGTCGGCGACAAAGTTACAGTGGCGCATGACTATTGACTGCTGCATGCTTGTGCCAGGGGCCGGCAGCAACAGATGCAGTGGCAGCCTCCTCATGCAGCCAGTCCCTGAAAAAAATCACTGGCCAGGTGCCGGACTGGTGCAGTGCTAAGACGACCTGTGCAGCGGTGCCAGCGCTCGCATGTGATGAGCATCAGCTCAAACCCCAAAGTCATCAAAAGCACACCTGAGGCGGTGCGCTGCGCGGTGGCGGTGAAGTCGGGCTCCTCACCGGCGCCCGAGATGCGGACTACCGTCTCGCCATTGGCGTCCTTGCCGCCCGCGGCGGAGAAGCGCCGCCGCAGCGTCTTGGCCGTCGTCGCCGCCAGCGTGTTGCGCAGGGGTGTGTCCACCTGCACCAGCCAGCAACATAGCAGCTGTGAAGAATTTGAAAAGGTCTTCACAGCTGCAGGCCGATGAAAGAAGCAGGGGTGCGGCGCCTTGGCCGTCGCTGCCGCCAGCGTGTTTGCGCAGCCGCATACCGACCTGCGCGGCCATCCGCCAAGAGATTCGTTGGGCATTTTCTCATAGCTGATTACGGAAGTGCAGCGGCGGCGCGATCGCCTGCTCTGGTCGTTGCCTGGTGGCGGTTTGTGATTTCCTGTGGTGCGTGTGGTTTGCAGAAAGGCAGGCGGTCCGTCTGCGCTATATGCGGACAACCATCCTGACGTCGTTTCGGCTGCACATATTTGATGGCATCTGGCAAATCAGGGCAGAGTGCACCATGCATTCCGCATGCAGTCCAGCAGGTGCATTCCGCACGCAGTGCGACAGATGCGTTCAGCATGCAGCCCAACAGCGTACCTGTATGCTGGAGGGGGTGCTGCTGCTCAGCGAGCCGCCGCCGTCGCCCGAAGCCCGGTGCGTGTCCACCCGGATGTCGATCACACCGTCATACCCGCGCCCGGCGCCGCTGCCCGCCTGCATTGTAGCTCCTCCATTGCCGCCGTAGCCGCCGCCGGCGGCCGCGCTGCCGCTGTTCGCCAGAGGGTTGCCGTAGGCGTCGAAGGACGGCTGCGGGGTGACTTCCTCCGGCGCCCCGCGCCCGTGCTCCGCGTCCATGGAGGCATACCAATCGGAGCCGCGCACGGAGCGTGCCGTCTCCATGGCGCTGTCAGCGATGCTGCCTGCGGCACACGAGATGTGATTGATGAATCGGTCGTCTGCAGTGGGTTGATCTGCGCTCAGTTGTCTCAGAGACTTGCTGTACAATCTGAGCCGCGCATGCGTGCCGTCCACGGCGCCGCCCGCAGTGTTGCGAGTCTTCCTGCATTCCGCAACATCACGTCAGCCCGGCAGCTTCGTTAGGTGACAGAAACCTGTTCCGGCGCATGTGTGGCGAAGTTCCTGCACAACACTGCTCGTCGGGGTCGAGTCCCGTGCATAGTTCAGAGTGAGAAAGCGCGTACATCAGATACTTCAGTGCGTTCGATGGCAGAGCTGCATCCTGAGCAACCCAGCACGCCTTGCATTCATCGGGCCCGTTGGTGGTCGGCTGGCTGGTAGCTCTTGTAAACCTCCCACAGCGGCCGACACGTTAAGCGCATGTCAGGACCGGTTTCTGCTTTGGAGCTGTCAAGCACAAAGCACTTGAGAGCCTGGCAGATCGCAGGCTTGCTCTAACGGGCGTGCTGGCCTTGAAACGGCGGATTGGCCCGTCCAATGACCCAGCAGCGATGGCGATTTTGACGACTGCGAGAGGTTTCCAGCCGATCAGGTGGAATCGGTTTAAGATGGTGCAGGTGTGCATGCAGGCGGACTTACGCGGTGTGTCAACGTGAAGCCGGAGGCCAGCCCGGAAAGACTCCCGATGCAATTTCACCCGTCGACCCGCTCAGCAGCAGGCTGCTCAGCAGTTCCGCATAAGGAGTCGGTTGCTCCTATGGGAAGCAGGATCTAGCGATTTGCTGCGAAGACGCCACAAATGCAGCCCGCAACGGGCGGTCAACGCGGGAGTGCCTCCCTGCCACGTCAACTGTACTAAAGCTCTGAAGCTCGAACTGCAAAGGCCGTACCGCTGCTTGCAGATGTCCAGTGCTAGACCGTGAGGATCGCAAGATGGCACAGAAGACTGGGGCCGGGCATTGACATGCACCCCTCGCTGAAGATATTCTTGGCGAAAGACGATCGCAATTGCAAGGTGCAGTGCCTACATGAAGCATCACGACTCACCTGAACACGTAGCGCAGCATCCTAGCAGGTAATCAGATCGCTGTGCTGGGACCGCCACCGCCGCCGCCAGCTGCAGACAGCGCCGCGTCCACATCAGACATCGGTGACGCGGCGCCTCCCAGCTGCCCCGCTGTAGGCGGCGGCGGCGCCACCGGCTGCGGCTTGGTGACCCGGAAGTCTGCCTCCGCTTGCCGCTTCCAGAGGTAGCCTGCAACCATCGAAGTGGCGGGTTCTGGAGCTGTCACCGCGCTGTCCGTCATTACAATTGAAGGATCAATTGCAAGGTATAGCAAAAGCGGGTGAGGTCAAACATCATGCTGCAGTGCATCCGGCAGCGCCCAGCAGTGACTAGACCAGACAGCCATCGTACCCGACTGCAGCAGCCAGGCGGGCGAGACGACCGGCTTGCCTGCCGAGCGCGCCCAGAGCGCCTTGTCGGTGCCGGGCTGCATCGCCACGACGTGCGTGGTGCTGCTGGAAGTGGCCGTGCTGCACACCGCACCCAGCTGCAGGGTGTGCACAATTGTCTCGGTCAGAGAGGCAGCCGCAGAGACTGCATGCATCTGCTCGGGGATGTTTTGGGTTCTAGGCTGCCGCAGCCGCACTCGGCGGTTCCAAGGAGGGACCCCATGCCCACAGTCGAGTGTGTTTGAATGCCCTTTAAAGGGTTGTAGGGTTTAGGGTAAGGACCCCTAATCCTACACCCTGCGAGAGCGTCAGCAGGACTCGACACTGACGCTTGCATGCTTGCTGTTGCCGATGCCGGCCCATGACGCAAAAGTGAGATTCTCAGGCACGGCATCCACAACAGGGAACCCACCTTCTCCGCCAGGCGCCAGTGGTAGTCGTTCTGCGGCACCGCGGTGCGAGGAAACACGCCGCTGAACACGACGCGGCAGCCCGCCAGCACGCGCCGCCGCACGCCCGCGAGCACAGTGCGGGCGTCCTGGGCGGCGGGGTCGGCGGCGGCAAAGAACGCCGCGTGCACCGATTCCAGTGCCTGTGGCGGACAGAAGTAAGAGCTTGATACTGCGACGGAGGCTGCAAGTTCATCTGCTATTGGCTGCTGAAATCTGATCTGCCAGCATGCGCCGCTGCACGCCCGCCAGCACCGTCCGGGCGTCTTGGCTGCCGGGATTCGCGGCGGAGAAGAACGCCGTGTGCACCGCCTCTGGCGCCTACAGGCGTCAGATAGAAACCCAACCAGCCAGTCGAAACACAGCCAAGTTGATAAGAAACTAGAGCCCGTTGGAGCCTCCACTTCATGCCTCCGCGCATTCCACCTGAGCGAGCCCTACCAGGACTGGCGAATGTCAGAGTGCTTCACCCTGCATCCCGCACCTGCAATGTCCCCAAGTCCCAGAACACCGCATGCAGCGCCTCCAAACATGCATTGCGAGCTGCGTCACCAGGCTGTCCTCGTCTGGTTCTGGACTTTCTGCACTCTCAAACACGGCATTGAATCTCCTTGTAGTTCAGAAACCACAAACCGTCAGCTGCGGCGCGACCCCGGCCTCAGGCGCCTCGCCGCTTTGCCGCCCCCGGCAGCACCCTGAAACATCTACGCTCTCACAATCCTTTGCAACATCCAGCACTCCAATCGCACCTCCAGCTGCGGCGTAAGGCCGGCCTCGGGCACCTCATCGCTTGCCCGCTCCAGCAGCGCAGACCCCGGCAGCCCAAAGCGCCCCTGGTCCACCGGGAAGAACACGTAACGCGGCACGTGCAGTAGATTGGCCGTATGCCGCGGCCACACGCCCGCGGTGTCGTCCAAAATGAGCGCTGCGGACTCGGCGCCGAGCATCACGTCCAGGTCCTTGATGGCCCGCTCCGTAGTGTCGCCCTGCAACACGTCCAAGAGACTCTAGTGACAAAGCGCTTTATAGTGTTCAGCAGCCACACGATCGCAGCGCTGACGCCCAGGTCCTTCATGGCGTGCTCATGTGTAGGTAGATGAGTTTGCGTATAAATTCGATTGCGCCGCCCTCGCAGATTATATTGCAGCGCCGCGCCAAGCACGACGTCCAGTTCTGTTGTGTGGCGCTCCACTGTGTCCCCCTGCGGAGCATGAGTGCGTGGTCTCAGGTAGAGAAGGCAGGCTAGGTTTTAGTGGCGCCCCTGAGCTTCACCTCCAGGCCGTCAACAGGCAGGCTCTGCTGCGCTGCCCATCAAGTGCTTTCGGAAAAAAAAATCGTCTTCGAAATTCCTGTCCTGGAAAGCCCCAGCCGCATCCTGCCAGGCTGTATGCCGGCAAGGACAGGCGTCAGAGCTTCGATGATACTGCTGGAGCTTCGACAGCACGGCTGCCGCACTGGGATCACAACGCACTGTGGTGCCTGATGACAGACACGAAGAGACTCCGTCGCTTATGGCGCCTGGATTCATGATCGAACAGGCTGGTTTTGTAATAGAGCCACAACCCTCACCGGGGAGATGATGCGCTAAGCGAACAGGCGGCGGGTGGGGTCCAGCAGCCAGG
>JAABUM010003787.1_pt1 | contig 17954 bp, 19 predicted proteins | sample 5559161 | NCBI WGS metagenome assembly JAABUM01 (sample SAMN10711868, study PRJNA513369) | rock metagenome | isolation source: Antarctica rocks | place: Antarctica: Victoria Land, Siegfried Peak nord | reverse complement strand
CAGCACACCGAGCAAGGCCACGGTGCGCCGCTGCTGGCGCAGATAGGTGGCCAGCACGGTTCTGTACTGCCCGAAGGGGAGGCGCATGACTGTCTCTCCTTTCACGATCCGACGGGGTCGCCACCACGCAGGTCTCCGCTCTCCCCAGCGCCATCTCCCTGCCGCGCCCCAGTGTCCAGTCGCCTCCTGTGCTGGCCACTTGGTTCCTCCACGTTGTGGTCCGAGCACGCTGCCTCTCCCCAAGCCGTGGTTTCCATCAGAGTACTATAAGCGACCTGCGGCCGCCTTGTATGGGGAGCTTGGATAATTGCGCGTGTAGTCCGATTCAGGCGTGTGCAGACGTGTGCAGCATCTCTGTCTGGTGGTACAAGGATTCTCCAGCGTGCGAGATCGTGTGACTGAGCGTGTGCGGGGAGCGCATGTCTGAGGCGTGGCACGGCGCTCAGGTCGGTCGCATGCTCTATCGTGGCGGGTCGAGCATGCGCGTCGCCCCCGCAGCACGCCACCTGTCCACAACAGCAGCGTGGGAGAAGAGTTGGCGTGGAACGCGACGATAGGTCTCTTCCCCACATCTCTCCTACGGCGTCACAGCCCGTCTGCGCACCCTAGCGTGGCGCTCCCCGTGACGCGCCTCCTGCGCCCTTTCAGCATCTTGTATGGCCTATGACGCGCCCTGCAACTCGCTCAGTGTCCTACGCGCCTCATCGGTGAGTGCGCTCGTAGGAGGGGGGTCCGTTGTTGCGAGGATGCCCTCTAGTGCAGCGGTATGCGCCACCTTGACGGCCTCCTGTTCCGGCACGGCCATGTCGGGGGCCACGCCCGTACCCTCCCAGTTTGTGCCCGTGATAGGGTGCGTCGTCCGGCCGTTCGTGACCATCATAGAGAAGTGTTCGTCGATCCGATACAGACCGACCGGATTGCCCGCGCCGCCTGTTGTCTCACCGACGATGATGGCGCGATGGAGGGATTGGAGCGTGTACGCCAAGCTTTCTGCTGCTGAGAGCGAGTGGCCGCTGGTCAGCACGAACACAGGCCGATCCAGATAGCGTGGACCTGGGACGGAGGGCAGCGTCCGATGCTGCTCGATGCGATTGCCGTCCCGATAATAGAAGTCGTAGAGGTGGATCGTGTGCTCGGGGATAGCGGGGAGCAGATAGCTGCACAGGAGATCAACCATGCCCGCGGCTCCACCGCCATTGCGCCGAACATCAATGATGAGGGCGCTCGTCCGGGCGAGCACCGTCATGGCGGCTGCGGCGACGGCCCCGCAGTCGTCCCATTCCGGCGGCGCGCAGAAGTGCAGGTCAAGGTAGCCGACGTTACCACCTAGCCGGTCAACGCGGGCGAAGCCGAAGTTGCCGAGGCGCATGCTCTGGTGGAGTTGTTCCAGGAACTGTGGATCGTCGAACTGATTGCGGCTCGCGTCGCGTGATTGCGGCTCGACGTGGTAGCGCAGTTGCACGTGCTTATCGTTGGTCACCACCAGGAGGTCGGCCGTGAGGGCATCGCACAGGGCGGTCGCTGTGGTGAGGTTGTCGTAAGCCCCCACGTCGCGCCGGTGGCGGATGGCGGCCGCTACGTCCTCGGCTGTGGCGGGCAACATGTAATGCTCGAGGAGATTGGCCAGAGCGCCATCTATGACGCTCCCACGCAGACCCACGTCGATGGCAAGAGTATCCATGTGACACCTCCTGTGTTAGCCGCTTCGGTCATCCGAGATGGAGTCAGGCCACCGCGCCGTTTCTCGATCTTGATTCTTAGCAGCAGCACATCCTCTCGGCGTCTGACCGACGTGGGCCGGTGCTGCGGCAGGATGTTGCCGACGGCGGGCGGCGAGAAGCGAGAGGGAAGTGCAGCGTCATACACGACGGATGGTCATGCACCAGGGAACCCCTGTTCTGGACCCGGTACCTCGTCGCGGTCGCGGCACAATGCAGCACACGCGGAGGGTGCGTCGCTAACGCTGGCGACATTAGTGTCTGTACCCGCCGCGATCTGGCCTACCGGACGCTCCGCCCTGGGTGTCACCGCCCGCGTTAGTCTCACCCTGGCACGTCCCACCGTGAGGAATGCCAGCAAGGCCGTTCCTGCGGAGTGCAGGACCATCGCGCGCACTGTGCAGCGTTTGTCAGCTCAGGATGTCGCCCCTACGTCAGCGACCTTCAGCATGTCACGACCGATTTGCTTGCATCCTAGGCGCCGGGCGACGAGCTCCGTGGAGGCCCGTTCGCTCCATCCCCACGGCCAAATCGCGCTGGCATCGACGTCCCTCGGAGCGCTGAGGCAGGCCAAAACTACACGGGGCTGGGCACGCGCTCGTCTACCCTCCCGTGTTCAGGTGTCGTCACACCTGCAGGTATGGCCACGTAGTCGACGATGCCGTAGTCCCGCGTCTCATCGGCAGTCATATAGTAGTCGCGCTGGGTATCCGCGCGGACCCGCTCATAGGGCTGGCCCGTGTGTTTGGCCATCAGGGTGGTCATGCGCGCCACCGAGCGCAGGTACCAGCGGGCCTGGATCTCGATGTCGGGGGTAGCGCCCTGATAGCCGCCGGAGCCTTGGTGGATCATCACCTCGGAGTTGGGTAGGGCGTAGCGCTTGCCCGGCGTGCCCGCCGCCAGCAGCACCGAAGCCATACTGGCACAGAGACCCAGGCACCAGGTCTGGATCTGCGGCTTGATCTGCTGCATCGTGTCGTAGATGGCGAGTCCTGCCGTGACCACGCCACCTGGGCTGTTGATGTACATCTTGATATCATCGTCAGGATTGTCGTTGGTCAGAAACAGCAGCTGGGCCATGATCAGAGTAGCCATCGGCGTATCGATCGGTTCAGCGACGAAGACGATGCGATCCTTGAGCAGCCGCGAGTAGATATCGTAGGCGCGTTCGCCGCGTGTGGTTGCTTCCACGACCATCGGGACAAGACTCATGGTAGCCTCCTTGAACGAGACAATAGACCAGGGGAGCAGATGAAGAAGCAAGGACGGGGAGAGGAAGATCATCTAGTGAGTGTTGCCAGGAAGGCGTCCTCGACGGCGTAGTCGAACAGGGCAGTATTAACCTGCTCTGGTGGATGGGCACGCTCCCAGGCCACGGCCTGCTGCACTGCTGCGTCGCGCGATATGAGTTCCTCAAAGCCGAGGTCCTCTCTGAGGCGCTGTGTATCGACCACCCACTGCTGGTTCAAGATGCTGTCGCCCCACCATTTCAGGGAGACAGGTAGGCGGTCCCGCGGCACGACATCCACCTTTCCTGACCAACCAGCCACCTGGCCGATCTGCTGCACCCATGCAGACTCGGTCAAGGGATCCGCCTCCCCAACGTTATAGATGCGCCCAGCGGCCCGGTCATCGGTCACAGCCAGTGCAATGGCCGCCGCGACGTTGCCGACGTACCCCCGGGTGCCCCGCCACTGGGCCATTGCCTCGTCCAGCACGATAACCGGACGATAGTCATCCATCCGTTTCAGGTAGACGAAGAGCCGATGCTGGGTGTCGCCTGGGCCATAGACCATGGGCAGCCGCAAGACGGTAGCGGGCAAGGTGGGATTGCTCATCATCGTCCGTTCGACCAGAATCTTTTCGTACGTGCCTCCATAGGGGTAGAGCTTCTGGCGCAGTGGCGCGCTTTCCTGTAGGGGAACTGCATCGACAGGGTCGGACTCGCGACCATGCAGGCGATCATACGCACGGTAGACATCCATGCTGCTGATGACAACAGCCCGGCGCACGCTATTTGTGAGGCAGCTGATCAGCGCCTGCGCATCCGCCTCCGAGTAAGGGAACATATCCAGGACCACCTCGGGCGCAACGCGCGCGAAGACGGCAGTGAAATCGGCGAGGTGCCGTCGGTCCCCATAGATATGCTGCACCTCGGGCGGCACGATGACCACACTCTGGCCGCGGTGAAACACGGTCACCTGGTGGCCGAGAGCGACCAGCCGCGCGACGACAGGCAGTCCGATAAAACCTGTGCCCCCGATGACCAGGACGCGCATGGACAACCCTCCTTCTCTTGAGATGTGCAGCATGGTCCGGCGACAGCGCCTGGTAGCGGCACGCCGCTAGAAAGCGACAGCCAGGGGCTAGTTATTGATCGTAACGTGTGCGCGCCTCACGGCTGAGATACGATTGATAGCGCAGCTCTTTGCGTTGGCCCTCGTCGAAGCCCGTACTGGCCTGTAGGGCCAGGTGGGTCAGAGACGCAAGTTCGCCGGCGACGGCGCCATCGCCAGCATCGGCGCTCGTGCTGAGGCTCTGGCGAGCATAGGCCAATGTCGCCGCCGCAGCAGCATGCTCCCCCAGCCGGCTCAAACGTACAGCCTCATCTTTGGCTTTGGCCGCCAGGAGCAAGGCCACCTGGCGGCTCACGGCCTCGTCGGCTTCCTGGGCAGCGACCGCATCGCCAGAGGCGTGGCACACGTGTAGCACGGGGAAGGTCGTATCGGCACCGCGCCCGGTGGCCATGTCCACGTAGAGGGCTACTGCTGCTATCGCTAGCCTGCCCGCATCGGCCTGGGGTGTAATGGAAAGCTCCAGCACGACGTGGCGCGTATCACTGGCCAACAGGTCGCCCAGGTGGACGCGCACCCCACGGGCCGTGTCCTCAAGCACGTAGTCATTCAGGCAGCCGGAACAGCGCATACCCGTGGGCAGGGTGATCTCCAGGGCTACCTTGCGTGCGCTCACCTGCAGCATCTCGCCCAACTCGCCCTGGATACAGTCGGGGATATGCTGTGCCGTCTCCACATAGTGGAAGCGACCACCGCCGTGACGGGCGAGTGCCTCCAGGAGGTCCTCGTTGAAGTCAGCGCCGATGCCCATCGTGGACGTGACGATACCGCGCAGGCGCAGCTGGTGGGCGTGTTCTACCAGCTTGTCAGGGGCGGTCATGCCCACATTAGCCAGCCCATCGGTGAGCACGATCACCCGGTTCATCTGCCCGTCACCGGCCTGTCCTCGGGCCACTTCCTGGCAGCCGGCCAGCCAGCCGCCCCCCAGGTTGGTCATGCCACCCGCCTGGACTCCCTTCAGGCGTGAGAGCAGCTCGACCTTTGCCTCGGCCGTCATCAACGTGCTGGGGGCGACCACGGTCACCTCATCATCATAGGCGATCACCGCCGCCCTGTCCGCGCCCGTCAGCTGGCGCAGCGCGAACCCAGCGGCCTCTTTGACGCGGGCCAGCTTGGTGCCCGACATGGAGCCACTGGCGTCGACGACCAGCGCCAGGTTCACCGGTAGGCGGGATGTTGTGCCACCCGGTGCGGTCAGTGTGAGCACGAGATAGCGCTGCGACGTCTGATCATGCTCGATCAGTGTGCGGTCCACCGCAGCACGCAAGGTCAGGCTCATTGTGTTCTCTCCCTCTCGTCGTCCGTGCCTAGCCACGCGGCTCATCTGGTGGGGTTATCGTCGCCAGCAGCCCCGCCGTCTGCTGGATCACCTGCATGATCGTCACCTCGCGTCGGGGATCACCTGATAGCTGATAGTGCAGCTCTACCCCTGGGGCTAGGACGGCACGGCGCCATGCCGTCGTCTCCAGCACACCCGGTACTGCTGCAGGTGGCGCTGGCGCCGCTTCAGGGATAGCCGACGCATCCTCTCCGCCTGATTGGGCGACCAGACGGGGCCGCGCTGGCTGGGCTGCCCTGGCCACCCTCGGCCCAGATGGCGACACAAGGACCGAGGCAATATAGTCCAGGGCAGAGCCAGGCGCTGGCTGCGGCGCCTCAATCAACCCTGCCAACTCCGCCGCTGGTAGCGTGGCCAAGTGGCGACGGATCTCGTCCAGCGGCAGGTAGGCCTCTTTCAACCGCTTGATCGCCTGCAGCCGTAGTAGGTGATCGTCACTATAGACGCGCTGCTGCCCCCGCCCGCCGGGCGGGGGGAGTAATCCCTCCGCCACATAATAGCGCACCGTCCGCAGGGTCACACCGGCCTGCTCGGCCAACTCAGCAATGCCCCACGCCTTTCCTCTCTGTTCGCTCATACTCACTCCTGACAGTATGACGTCCAACTGATCTGATGCTAGTATACACCTTTACGTCACGATGTCAAGAATAGGTTGGCCTATCCATGATGATGCCCCTGAACAGGTGGCACAGGTTGCCTATGAGCACAGTGACTCCGCCTAGCTAACCTGACACCGCCGACACCTAGCGCGCAGAAGAGCTGGGGTTAGGCGTCTGCAGGGAGCGCGGACCGCCTCTCCCAGCGGTCGCCTCTCCCTGTAGCGGCCCACGCGGCGCGGATATCTAGGCTGATCAGGGTGCGCACCCCCACCCTTCTGCGCGCTAGGCCCACTTGGTCGCGAAGGTCGCCGGAAAACGCGAGAGAATGCGCGCCTACGGGGCTTAACCCAGTTCCCTGTTCGACTGCTACTCGACACCCATGCTATCGTAGAGCACGAGAGGGGGACGGCGACATGGGATGGGTCAAGGTGAAAGTACGGGTCTGCGATCGCTGCAACCCGAACATTGACGAGGGACCGGTGTACCTGATAGGCGACCGACGCCGGTGGTGGAGTCGCCCTGCCGTTGCGCTACGGCCCGAGTTGTGCGCCCGGTGCTTCCGGTCGTTCCTCGACTGGTACAGCGCGGAGGGTGCACCACTGCCAGAGGGATACACGCCAGAGGACGTCGCGGCTGCACTCACCCGCACGACACTGCCCCCGCTACCATCGACGCGGAGGGCGCGCGACTATGAGGGTATAGTTGTGCTGATGGGTGACTGTCTCCTACCGGTGGTACAGCCAAATCTTCTTGAAGGATGACCATGAGAACAAAGCTGGTAAAGGTTTCGGCCGCCACATCAACGCCTGACGCCAGGCGTAGTAATGGCCCGACCTGGGTCCGCAGGAACGCGCTATCAGCCGCGCTTGTGTGGGTCCAGAAGCCCGGCGTCCAGGCCTGCTCAATAGTCGGCAGGACTTTCTTGACCGTGAACGCATCGGTCGGGATGCGCTGGACCATCGCCTGCAGATCGGCCTTGACCTGTACGGCATCAGGAGTGGCCTGGTCGCGGATCAGATGCTCAAGAATACGTACGCGCGTGTTGAAGATGGTCACCAGAACGGGGACTGTGGCTCGTCCGCGCTCCTCTGTGTTCTTATCGAACTGGTTGTCCCAGAAATCCATGATGCTGAACTCAGACTTATGCCCATCAGGCAGGCGATCATAGTAGTGACAAGCGTCATTGTTGCGCGTCCCCCGGCCAATCATTTGCCAGAGCTTTATCTGGGACTGCACCGGCTTCATGAACGCGAGGTTGACCACTTCCGGCACATCAATCCCGGTATCAAGCATGTCCACGGAGATGGCGATGCGCGGCATATCGTTTTTCTTGAATTTGGTGATGAGGCCGTCTCCATAGCTCCCGTCGCGCACATGTTCCGTATCTGAGGTGATCACCTCCACCATGTTTTTGTACTGTGGGTACATCTCCTCGAAGACCAGGCGTAGGCGCTGCGCGTGGGCCTGGGTGATCGCAAAGATGATACTCTTGCCGGGAAGCTGGCCGGACTGATCCTTAAAGCACACCTCCATGAACTCTTCCCACTGCCGGACAAGCGTATCGCGGTTGCTGACCGTGCGCTTAATGTCCGTCCCCGCATAGTCGATCTCATCGGGGTCGAGGCCTTGTTCAATAAGCGCGTTCTGGTCCTCTTCCGAGAGGTCAACACCTTTGATGCCTTTGCGCTGAAAGCTCGTTTTCGCCTGATAGAGGCCGAAGTCGGCGAGGTAGCCTTCCTGTACGGCGTCGTGATAGGAGTAGAGGGCAGTGGGTGTCTTGTCGTCGCAGTGGAAAATGCGGAACGTGTCGCGGTCGATGAAACCGGCTGGCGTCGCGGTCAGGCCGATCAACCGCGCGTCGAAATACTCCATCACCTCATTGACGCGGTTGAAAATGGAGCGATGGGCTTCATCGAAGACGATCAGATCAAAGAAGGCTGGGCTGAACTGGGCATAGCACCGTGAGAGCGTTTGGAGGGTGGCCACGTAGAGGCGTTTCCCCTTGTCGATGGTATAGGAATAGATACGATCGCTTGTTTCATCGGGCAAGAAGGTATGGAATCCGTCTTTGAGCGCTTGATCCACCAGGGCATCGCGGTCGGCCAGAAAGAGGACTTTGCGGGCATGGTTGGTGCGGAGAAATAGATCGATCAGGGCGACCGTTGTGCGCGTTTTGCCGGTGCCCGTGGCCATGACGAGAAGCGCACGGCGTTTGCCCAAGGCGAAGGCCTCACAGATGCGGCGTATAGCCTCCTGTTGGTAGAGGCGGCCCGCAATGTGGGCGTTGATGCTCGTTGCGCTCAGGGCTAGGGCGTTCTGACGCAAATATAGGAGGCGCTGCAAGTCCTCCACGGAGAAGAAGCCAGCAACGAGTCGGGGCGCCGCGTACTCTTGATCCCAGAAATAGATGTCGAGGCCATTGGTGAGGAAGGCGAAGGGCTGGAAGGACTGAGCCTTGGCGATCTCCGTGATGTAGTACCGCGCTTGCTCACGGGCAACGTTGGGATCACGGCTCTGCCTTTTCTCTTCCACTACTGCAATGATGTTGCCGTTGGGTTGATAGAGGTAACTACTCAGGTACAACATCTATGATTTCGGTTGGTTAGATCGCAACATCTTGTGCCCTCCGCGCCGTACCCTGGTCATCAACACAGCTAACACCAGACAACTACATCGGGAGAAGCACAGAATGTTGTGGTCGGTTAGATGCCAAGTACAAGATGTAAGCTGAGTAGTTACTGATAGAGACAATAATCGGTGATGCCATTCCATGGGTCGGCATCATAGCCATCAACGGGGATCTCGATGCCGACTTGGGCAGGATCATGGATATCCCAGCCTGCTTTGAGAAGCGTTGAATCGATCTGCTCTGTGCGGGTACGGCCTTCATTTGGAGACACTGGAGGGACTCCCTGGGGAGAAGGGCATATAAAGAGGAGCTGGTGACGCGTGGCAGCAGGGCGACTGAGGGCCGTGTCTAGGGCGGCGCTTGGGATGGTGCGTCGAGGGCGTCCTGATATTCGCGCAGCCACGCCATTACATCAGTGAAACGCCTGAGCGGAATGTTGTGATACGACGACACCCGAAATCTCCGATATAGCTCCCCAAAGACAGCCTGGTAGGGGTTGCGCCCCTTGGCTCCGGTGTCCTTGTCGTGCGTGGCCATCTCGGTGGCTATGGCCTTGACCAGTGTGCTGATCTCGGCAGCCTGGGCCTCGCTAATGACCTGGCCAGGCGAGACAACGCCTTCAATAGCGTCCACCCGGCGCAGCAGGCTACCGACGACGGCGGCCGCTTGGTCAAGGCGGCCAGTGAGGGCTTCACGCTGCTCCACGACATCAGCTTCCAATATGGAGAACCGGCTATCGACATGCTGCTCGAAGGCGATTTGCTGGCGGGCCATGGTCGCAATGGCTAACCCCATCTGCTCGATATGTTCTAGGGCCGTGATATCGGGGCTCGTTGGCATCGGCGCCCGTGCGCTGCTCATGGCGTTGGGGATGCCGGTCTCGCGGGCGAAGGCATCGTAGACGACCTTACGCACCCACCGCTTATAGGAGATCAAGCGTTCGCGCAAGTCGTCGCGCACACGTCGTGGCTCGATGCCCGCCAACCACATAGGAATGGCTTCGACATTCATGCATACAAGGTTCTGCTGACCACCCTTTGTGTGAAGGCGGAGCGTCCGCACGCTCTCCAGGAGAACCACGTCAGCTCGGATCTTGCGATACTGCGTCGTCCAGCTGATCCCAAGTGCGTTACAGATGGGACGAATGGGGAGGTAGATCTCTGAGCCCTCTGTCCGTGCAGCCAAAACCTCGTCGTCTCCGTCGGGAGTCAGCACGACCGTGCGCTGCTCGATCGGAGTCAGCACGGCATCACTGTCTGTCTCGTCGCTCGCCATACCACTCCCACATTCCCTGCGTCAAAGGGGTGCTCTTTAAGAGCACCCCTTGAGTCAAGGGGGGTGCTCATAGTCGCCCCCAGGCGTCGATCTTGAGGTAGTATGACACAAAAAGCACGCGGGCGGAGGGCTGTTGTCCGTGAAGTGATGCCCTTCGTCTCCACCTGACAAGGCGTGTTCTATGTCGCTCCCTTTGCATCGCCTTTAGCGTATAATAGCCCATAGGTTTTGGCCATTATATAGTGCACATGAGGATGGACAATGATTCAATGGGCCGAGGTTGATTCGCAGATATTCGACACCTATCCCTCCCCCAAGCCACCCAAAGGCCGCGACGACATTGATGAGGTTTTGGATGCTGTTGCGGCTGGAAAGACCGTGCAGTTGACTCTTGAAGACGAGCAGAAGATGCGGGGACGCCGGATGGTCTTGGGTCGTCGCGCGAAGCAACGTGGGCTGGTGTTAGACATGCGCTACCAAAGCAACAAGATCATCGTGCGCCAGAGGGGATCGACTGGGGTTGAGCAGTCAGAGCAGTCAGAGCAGTCAGAGCAACTTGACCAGGTGGAACAGATGGAGCGGTCAGCCACGCCACGGGCGTCCCGCAAGCGGAGCTAGGGCGACGAGCGTGCAGTACTGTCATGAGTGACACGCCAGACAATCCATCGTCATACAATCCTTCGCGCTTGCCCCTGCGCGTGCGTGTCTCCGCACGTGGTGAGATGGGGGACGGCACGTCTATTGTCGCCACAGGGTGGCGCATCCTGGAGCCAGACGAGCCCGAGTACGATCAGGTCTATCAGGAGGCGGCCCGCGCCTACCGCACCTATGGGTGGCCCATGCCGTATGCCGGGGGAGAGCAGCAGCCCGACGAGGATGACATGGACCAGGGATGGCACCCGACAGGTTAAAGGCCCGTGCACGCCCAGGCACACCACGCTGTTCCACCTCCTGAACTCCATGCACAGGCGTTATGCATAGGGGGTCTGCGCTATGCACGCCATGCACAGGCGCCTTTGGGGACGACCACACCTGCAAACCCAGCTCCTCGGCGACCTGCCGCGCCATCGTCTCCGCGCCAGGCGCTTCCCCTTCCACTGTCACGCCATTAGGGGTGGGTTCATGACTTTGTGTGACTACTCCGACTCAGCAGGGTCAGCTTTGGGGAGGGGAGGTGCCCACAGCTCGTAGTCCGCAAGAAGATCGAGTTCAATGTCGTTGATTATCCTCAAAACATCGGTTTCTCGTTGCCGCCAGTCTAGGAGCTCAGGACCATCTTCCTCGTCGTCGTCCTCCACCTCCTCTATATCTTGATCCTGATCCTGATCCTCCACCTCCTCGTCTTCTTCCTCCTCATCAGCATGCCGGATGATCGGGCCTTGCGATCCCCAGACGTCTCGTTCATTAATGATAATGATCTCAGCTTTCGGGAACGCTTTATGGAGCGCCGCCGAGAGCACATCGAAGTACGCAGCAATGTCAGCCTCTTGTTCAGCATCACTCTCTGGATTAGGGAATACGTCGCCTGGGTGGATTGTCAGCTCGATATAGGTGACTGGCGAGTCTTCCATGTCTATCTTTCCTCTACGTGACATGCACTACCGCTCTACAATGGATACATAGATACGCCCCCCTCGTGAGCGTGATGTGAGCTGGCCTACGTCGTGTCCTCATTGGAGAGATCCTGCGGGCTCGTTTCTCTCCACATCTGTTCGAGATCCCTTTTCAGGTTAAGGACCAAGGGGCGCGTAGGCTCGCTCTGGGGCGCTTCAGAGCCATCCTGACGCTCCGACGATTCGGAAGCTCTCATTATGTCAATCGTGTTCAGTGGAGAGCACTAAAAACCCGGGTGCGCCTTGCGAGGCTTTGGAGACGTTGCCGTGGTAGTGCGGCACGATTGGAGTGACGTCGGTAATCCAGCACCTTACCTTCACCCGAAAGGGCAGGGGGGACAATAGCATGGTGTCAAAAGGCCGGTAACGCCTGAATCCCACAGGCCAGATGTCGGTCAGGAAGGGTGTCTCTGGTCACGGCTGATTGCCAGAACTCTAGTCAGGGCTGTAAGGTTAGGACCTGCAGGCGCAAAGGGGATCGATGCCTGTATCTGGCGCTGCACACCACCCCGGCTGTCGGTGCAGCACTCCCGCCAGAGCCCACTCCCAGGGAGGGAGAAACGACGTACGGAGGGCCTACGGACACACCGCGTCTCCAGGAGAACCAAGGGATCACCTACGTCCCGCAAGGGAGAGGGTGACGGAGGCGTCATAGTACCCAAACGCTCACCGTAATGGGTGAGACAGGGGGAAGGGCGCCAGAGAGTCCGCGCTAGGACGACGAGGTTGACTCGGATGAGTCACACGATCTCGGAGCGCCTAACGCAACTGCGCACTCGTGCACAGGGACTCTTGGAGAGCCGGACGCATCGAAACGGTGCACGTCCGGTTCGGCGGGGAGAGGTTGGTGCTCTTGGGCAACCAAGACCCGGCCTCTTACCCGACGGGGGCAGGCTGCTCGTGCCGCTGCGACGACCGTCTGCACCGGGCGGAAGGTGGGATACCAGGTGCGGAACGTGTCGTCCCACTCATCGTTGAGCACCTGAGTCCGCACTTGTAGGAGCAGGTGGGCACTTTCGGGCGTCCACTGCATCTGCTGCTTCTTGACCATCCGCTTGCTCACGACTTGGTTGACTGTTGATTCGGTGAAGGCCGTACTGATCCGCTCACCATTGCGATACCGCTCACCGTAGTTGACGATGAACGCGGCGTTAGTGGTGATATACGTGGCCAGCTCCCGCACATACGTGAGCATCCGCGCCGCAGCGGCGCTATCCGCCTGGGGCTGCTTCTCGCCGTCTTCATCGCACCCCCAGGTGTCAAGATCCGTGTCCAGGTCCTCTAGATTCTCCAGTGCCTGAGCACTGCTGCCATGCCACAGATAGTGTTTGACATCCCTCACTGTCTATCTGGTATGCCGGAGGACGGAGTTTGCCCCCTGTGGCCGAGTCTCCCCAGAGGAGCCAGGAGAGGACGACCGCAGAATCATACACGTTAGACAGTCAGGGGTTTGACACTCTCCAACCGGCGTTCCAAGGTCCGCTCGTCAACGGCCTCGCTGGTTGTCGCCTGGGTGAGTCCCCGCGCACACTGCTGCAGCACCGTGATCTACCGCAAAACCCACCTCAGCAAGCGCGAGACGCCTCCCTCGGCCCTGTAGACGGCAGAGAGCTCCTGGTTCCCAAGCGGAAACCAGGAGCTCTCTTTTTACCCAATCATTATGTTATGTCTAGTTTTGCGTCGGGCCGACGAGCGCCCCTACTCTCTACATCTCTACCGCCCTACTTCCATTCCGTAATGCCGTAATGCCGCACTACCGTATTGACGTAGTGCTGTTATTCCGTCCATAATCAATAGCACTACTACTGAACTACGGTATGGAGATAGAGGGGAACAATGGAATGCGGCTAGCCATAGCGAACAGCAAGGGGGGCAGCGCGAAGTCGACGTCGGCCATGTATGTGGCCGCTGAACTGGCGCAGCACGGCAAGACCCTGCTTGTCGACGCGGATCCCCAGCGGTCATTGCTGTCCTGGTCTGAGGCAGCGGGCGACCTCCCGTTCTTGGTGGTGGGGTTGCCCGTACGTGATCTCCAGCGCCGTCTAGAGACGCATGGTAAAGGGTACGACCACATCGTGATCGATACGCCCCCTGGTGACCTGGCGATCATTAGAAGCGCTCTCCTGGCCTCTGAGCGCGTCATCATCCCCGTGGGCGCGACGCTGATGGAGGTGGACCGGCTGCGCCCCACGATCGAGCTCATGGCCGAGGTGGAGGCCCTGAACAGCTTCCATGTCCATGTGCTGCTAACGCGGGTGCGATTTGGCACAAAGAGCGCCAAGACCATCCGCGAGGTGTTGGCGTCCGACCTGGGCCTCCCCTTGCTTCTCACAGAAATCCCGCTGCGTGAGTCGTTCGCGGCAAGCTTTGGCCTTGCGCCGGAGATCGGTGGGGCCTACGGAGATGTTGTAAAGGAGCTCATGGCGGCATGACCACACCCACAGACATGCGCGAACGGATGCGCCGGACCGCCCTGGGCACGCCGAGAGAGGTCGCGCCACGCCAGCCCCTCGCCGTGGAGGGAAATCTGCTCCGGCCCCGCAAGGGCAACGACCGCAAGCGGTTTATCCGCTATAGCCTGGACCTGAGCCGAGAACAGCACCGCTACGTACGCCAGTACGCGCTCGATCATGACGCCGACATGAGCCTTGTGCTACGGGTGCTGATTGACGAGATGCAGAAGGACATCGCGTGGCAACAGCGCGTCGCTGATACGCTCTCAGAGGTCCAGCAGCGCGAGGAGATGGAACGCGACATCTAGACCCTCTCAGTCAGAGGCTCCCCAATAGCGGCACTCCTCAATTGAGGAGTGCCGCTATTGTTCTATTCAGCCGTTACGGAATAGCGCGACGACGGCATGACGCACAACACACGCAGCCGTTAGCTATAGCCTGCATGCTGGCCAGTCACCAACAGGGCATAGCTCGACATAACATACTGGATTGTAGCTGAGGGGCCAACCTAGCGCCCCTCACCCCGCACCGAGGGTGGTAGTGGGACATGCGTTCCACGTGGAACACAAGAAGGGGGGGCGTGCTCAGCTACGATCCGCCGCCGCCCCTGGGGGAACCTAGTCTTCAAGCCGGAGATCGTAGGAAAAGGACAGCTCGAAGCGATCATCCCCCCACACCGACCCTGCTAGTACACTGGTTACCTTGATCAGTGCATACCCGGCCTCATTGCGGAAACTGACGATTTCACCTTCCTTCACCAGGCAGGTGTGAGTGTCAAAATCCAAGCCAGAGGGGTCGTCTATCTGTTTGATGTCTGAGCGGTGACGGGCAAGGGCCACCTTGTGGTCGCGATCCGTCCCAACCCGCGCCATAGACTTTGGAGATGTTTGGTCCACTTGATCTAATGCCCAGATGCTCCCCTTGCCAGCAGGAGTCCACCAGGTTGTGAACTTCACCTGACGTGTCGTGTCCGCATACAGGTCCAAGCGGCCGTCGTTCTGTAAGTAATCGAATGTGACGTCGTTCGTCAATCCCGTTGCATGGCGAAACTTGCCGATGAACTCCTCGTTGTCCACCCGGATCTCCTTCCGAAGGGCCTGATCAAAGTCGCGCAGGGCGATGCCCGCGCTCTGCAGCTTCTGCCAGCCTTCGCCATAAATGCGAGGATCGGGATCATACATGCCAATGAACACGGTGCTGACCTGACGCTTGATAAGATGATCAGCGCATGGAGTCTTCCCCGGAGTACGCCGAGAGCACGGTTCCAGCGTCGTGTACACGGTCGCACCGCGTAGATCCATGTCCGGGACCTTCTCAAGGGCACAATACTCGGCATGGCGTCCTTTGCCTGTCTCACCACGGAACGCTTCGACAAGCAGCTGCCCATCGCGGACGATCACCGCGCCGACCTTTGGCGTGATCTTGCCTGGTTCACTTGGGCTCTGCTTCCCCAGATCGACAGCATGGCGCATCCACTGGAGGTCTTCCTGTGTGAGGGGGAACTGGCGGATCGGCATAGAACCCTTTCGGATGCCTATGAAGGTTGACCTACCCATCGTCGCCTCATGGTAGCGTATCAATCCCTACTTTACCACTCACGTATCCACGACTGTCGCATCTTCACCTACATCATTGACATGCATGATGCTATGGCTACTATAGTGTCATTAACAAAGAACAAGATGATGTAACGAGAAGAAGGGAGATATCGTTGAAGACAGATGTACAAACAGAGTCACGCGCCACGCTCGGTATGCGACTAGCACAATTTTATGTCAGTCAAGAGGTTGATGGTGCTGCCTCGCTCGGGCCAATGCGCTGCTGCTTGGGGTGTATAGCCACCGGTGGCTGACCCGCATGAACGCGTGCACGCTGCGCCAGATGCTCCCACCCGCGCTGGCCGAGCCCCAGATCGCCGCCGGCTTCTCCTGGAAGGCGGCGGGGCAGGGGTTCGCCGCGCTGGCCGGCCTGGACCTCCGCCCGGGCCTGCGCGCCTATGCGCACCCAGTGCTCATCCTCAACGGGGCCGACGACCGGCTGAACCGTGCTGGTGAAGCTGCCCTGGCGGCGGCCTGCCCCCAAGCGATGGTGCGCACCATCGCCGGCACCGGCCATGTCGCCAACCTGGAACAGCCGACCGCCTTCACGTCGGCGGTGCGCGCCTTCGCCCAGGCCCACGTCGTGCGCTCCCCCGCTCCGGCCTGACCAGGGGCTGCGGCGCGGCACCCTTAGCGCGCCCGACACGACAGTCAGACCATGACGCAGGCATTTCTAGCTTAGAATTACAAGAGCGCCGTGGAATATAGATTTGAACTACTGGCGGAACGACGCTTGTTGCCATCCAGCGCCAAGTGCATCCAGATCTCTGCATCGTAGACCAACGTTTTAGCGTATACTAGCATGTGCTTTTGAGAGACCTATGATGAGGAGAATGGGACTATGGTGCAGTGGACCGACGTTGATCCGGCTGAGTTCGAGACCTATCCCGCAGCAAAGCCCGCCAAAGGGCGGGACGATATTGATGATATTCTGGACGCTGTCGCAGCGGGGCAGACGGTGCGGTTGACCCTTGATGGCGATGCGGGGTTGCGGGGCCGGCGGATGTCTCTCGGACGACGGGCAAAGAAGCGCGGGTTTTCAATCGAAATGCGCTATCAAGAGAACCGCATCATTGTCCGTAAGAAGCCCAGCGCCATGGATGCGGTCGTAGAAGAGCCATCCCCAACGGAGCAAGCAGTACCAGCCATTGCTGAGCCAGAAGCGGAGCCACGGAGCGCGCCAGCACGCGGATCGAAGAGGCAGCGAGCGTAGGTCCAGCAGCGGACGCCAGGGAGAACGGCACTGCAGGTTGATAACAGGATCGTCGGGTAGCCACCATGGCCGGGCTCATAGGGAAGAGTAACCACCTGTCGCCTTTCTCCTGCCCCGCAGGGGGGGCGCGGTGATCCGCTACCCAGCCGCCACTCTATCTGACCAGCGCTGGTCTAGCGCTGCTGTTAGCCGAAGTCATGTCGCCGCACGTGGACCATTAACCAGTAAGGACATGGCTCCTCACAGGGCCAGTGTCATCAGAGGAGAAGGGGGTTGTCATGTTGCGCATCGGGTGGGGGTACGACATCCATCGCTTGGAAGAAGGATTCCCCTTAGTCCTTGGCGGTGTAGACTTCCCGGCGTCGGCAAAGGGCTTTAATACACACTCCGACGGCAACGTCGTGGCGCATGCGATTATTGACGCTCTATGCGGAGCGTTGGCTGACGGCTCACTTGGCGATTATTTTCCAGAGGATGATCCCGCTGACCAAGATGCTCGAAGCATCGATTTTCTGTCACGCTTTCTGCCGGTCATGCAGAAGCATCGAGCAATGATCGTGAATCTCGATTGCACAATCTTTACAAGCCAAGCCAGGATTGCCCCTGCCGTGTCGCCTATGAAAGAGAACATCGCTAGCCGTCTCGGCATCCCGACAGGGACGGTTTCGATCAAGGGCAAGACCAATGATCATTTAGGACCGGAAGGACGTGGGGAGGCGATCTCTGCCGTTGTCGTTACATTGGTTGATGTAGGAGACAGTGAGGCATAGCCCATAAGCAGGCCCGAACTCATAAGCCTGCCCATAAGCTGATCAACACACGGGCTTCGATCCCCTGAAGTTGGGCGATCTCGTCATGGCCATCCATGCTACTCACCTTCACATGCACCTGTTCCAGGTCGATACCTAGTCCTTCCGCGATGTTCCGATGCATGTCCAGTAGACGTTTCTTCATCCGGGGCTGCTCGCCACAGATGATGGTGACATCTACCACCCCGAACACCAGGTGTTCGGGATCACACAAGCGGCGGCGCATCTCTGACAAATAATCAAGTTAGCGCGCTGCGGCGCGGGGGTGCCGTCACCGCGTGGCCTGGAACGGCCCGCCACACACCGGACAGACAAGACGGGGCATCCGTCCACGCTTCAGCCCGGCCGAGGCCG
>JAABUM010003786.1_pt1 | contig 17955 bp, 24 predicted proteins | sample 5559161 | NCBI WGS metagenome assembly JAABUM01 (sample SAMN10711868, study PRJNA513369) | rock metagenome | isolation source: Antarctica rocks | place: Antarctica: Victoria Land, Siegfried Peak nord | reverse complement strand
ACACTAGACGTCTCCACTCGGCACTCGGCTATCGGACCCCACAAGAAGTCCACAACGAGTACCTAGACCGCAACGCAGCAGCGTAAATCGCTGTTTGGAACTGTCCGGAAAATGCGGGGCGGATCAGCCACCGGCGACGAACGAACCACCACGCAAGCGCGCGACGTGCAAGCCGCTGAGCTTGGACACGTTCCGGTTGCGCCCGACGAAGATCAGTCGACGGCCGACCGGGGTGTACTCGGCGAAGTACCACAGTAGGACGCACAGGATGAGGGCGTAGAAGAAGCCGAGCGGCAGTTGACCGATCTTGGGCGTGTTGACCAGGTCCACCAGCCCGTGCGGGATTCCCGAGATCGTCTCCCCGTTGCTGATCCGCAGGATGACGCCTGCCAAGAAGGTCTGGGTGCCCAATGTGGCGATGAGCGAGTCGATGCCGATGCCCACAACCAGCAGGGCGTTCACCAGGCCCACGAGGCCTGCGGCCAGGATGGCCACCACGACTGCCGCGGGAGCGCTCCAGCCGTGCTGCACGGTGAGGATCGCCACCAGCATCGCGGACAGAGCAAGGCTTGCCGCCACGGAGAGGTCGTACTCGCCGGCAGTGAGCGTCGGAATAAGAGCGAAGGCCAGGACCACGAGCACCGCCTGGGATCTCAGGATAGAAGCCCAGTTGCCGCTCGTCATGAAGACGTCACTCTGCAGCGCGAATCCCAGAACGACAACAGCCCAGGCGAGGTCCCCGCTCCCACAGCAGCGCCGTTCCCTTGTCCAGCGCAGCCTCGTGGCCAGATTCGGCTGGACCGGTGGGGGGTTGTTCGCCGATCGCGTCGGCGTAGCGGGTGAGCACCGACCAGGGTTGGCCGAAGGCGAGGACGACGTCGGCGAGGGCGGTCGCGTCGGGGGCGACGTGTTCGGGGTTGACGGCGGCCAGGATCATCCCGTCGAGCCAGCGGGGGACGTGGAACGCGTTCTTCTGGGTAGGCAACGGGAGGAAGTGGTTGGCTTCTTCGAGCAGCAGCCAGTGCGGGCGTCCGGTGTGGGTGCGCAGCTCTTGGAGGCGGCGCAGTAGCCGGCGCAGGAACACCGGCAGGTCCTGGAGTCCGACGGCGAGCAGGTTGACCACGACGCTGCGGTCGGGTTGGGCCAGGGCGGTGAGCACGTCGTCCGGGGTGGGCGCGTGGTGGCGGTCGCCGAAGTGGTCAGCGCCCGGGAAGTGCTGGTGGTCCCCCTCGGGGTCCAGGGCGCAGAACTGGTAGCCCTGGATGTTGATTCGTTCTAGCAGCCCGGTCATCAGCGTCGATTTGCCGGACCCGGAGGTCCCGGCGAGCAGCAGGTTGGTGCCGTGGACGGGGATCGTGAACTGCGTGCCGGCCAGGTTAGCGCCGACCAGGATGCGGCGCGGACGCCGCGGCTTCAGCGAGGCAAGGTCGCCGGTGATCAGCGCGGTGACCAGCTCGCTGACACCGGCGCCGGCTTCACCGGTGGTGACGTGGTCGACCTGCTCGCGCAGCGCCATGGCAGCGTTGGCCACGGCGACCGAGAACTCGGCGTGCTGTAGGTAGGCCAGGTCGTTCGCCGCGGCGCCGACCGCGACGAGGTTCCGGGGGGACAGGCCCAGCGCGGTGAGCGCGGCGCGCAACCCGACCGTCTTGTCGGCAGCGGCCGGGTCGGGGACCAGGTGCTCGATCTGTTCGGTGTCGGGGTGGTAGAGCACGGCTCCGTTGTCGGCGACGACCATCACGAACAGCGCCGATGGCAGCTCGGCGAGCAGCTCGGGCAGCGGCCGGCGGCTGAGCAGGATCAGGTGCCGCCCGGAGGCGACGACCCGGCGCAGCGCGGCGGTGGTGGCGGTGGTGGCGGGGTCGACCCGCCCGTGCCCGGCGATGGTGGAGTCGTAGCTGCAGGCCAGGGCGTGGAAACGCATCCGCGGCCCTTACTGCCGGGCCGAGGTGAGGTGGCCCCACCCGGCGGACAGGAACAGCGACCGTAGCCGGGTCTCGAGCACCGAGCTGGCGAAGTGCTGCCGCCCGATGGCGGCGTTGCTGCTCAGCAGCTCCGGGTCGGGGTCGGCCAGGAAGCGGCGCAGCTGCTCGAGCTGGTCCAGGCCGAACCAGCGCAGCCCGTACCCCGCCAGCTCGTGCAGGACGGGGTAGTCGGCGACGACCAGGGGCCGGTGGTGCAGCGCGGATTCGATGACGGGGTTGCCGAACCCTTCCCAGGTGGAGGGAAAGGCGACCACGTCGCACGCGGCGTACGCGTCGGCCATGTCCAGCCCGTCGGGGAGCCGGCGCCGGATCGGGGTGCTGGCGGTTGCGAGCAGCGCGTCGAGCTCGTCTTGGTAGCCGTCTTCGGCGGCGCCGGTGAGCCAGTACACGGCGTCGAGGTGCTCGGCCAGGGCCAGGCCCTGCGGAACACCCTTGCGGGGCAGCGCCCGGGTGGGTTGCAGCACCAGCCGCGCCGTGTCCGGAATCTGCAGCCGGCGGCGGGTCTCGGCGCGGCGGCCAGGCCGGGTCGGGGGGTCGAAGGTGTTCGGGATGCACGCGGCCGGGATCCCCCGGGCGAGCAGGTCCTGCTGGGTTGCGGTGTTGATGGTGACGTGCCGCCAGGCTGGGTCAGTCAGCGGCCACGGGTCGGGAACGGCCATGCCGGGCCGCTGCCAGGGCAGGTCGTGGTGGTGCAGCACCGTCGCCCGGCCGGCGAGCACCCGGGCCAGCGCCTGCGCCGCGGGCAGGTTGCGGGGCAGTGAGCAGATGTTCTCCACCACCACCAGGTCCACCCCGACCAGGGCTGCGCCCAGCGCGCTCTGGTCGACCGGGTCGGCTGCGTCCAGTTCCAGCCCGCTGACCAGGTGGTCAGCCTTGCCGGTGCCGGCGACGGTGCGCACGTCCATCCCGAGCCGGCCCAGCGCCGTGGCCCATTTGGTGCTCTCCACGGCGACTCCGTCGCTGCCGCCGAGCCGGAACGAGACCAGCGCCGCGCGGGCCCGCTCCTGCACCCCTATCACGCGATCCTGGGCCTGCATCATCGGTGGCCGCTCGTGCTGGGTGACCGGGGTGCTGGCGGGGTGGAAGCCGGTGGCGTCGCGCTGGAACTGCACCAACTTGCGGTCCACGCCCCGGTGCAGAGTGAGCGCGTCCTGGCGTTGCAGCCGGTCCAGCGCCGTCTGCCAGATGATGCTGGCCATCCGGCTCAGCGCCGCGTCAGGCTGGTTGCGGTGTATCCGCCGGCCCAGGTCGACCTGCGCCATTGCGTCCAACCCGACCAGATCGAGCAGGTCGACCAGCAACGCCAGCTCAACCCCGTACCCGGTCATGAACGGCACCTGCTCAAGCACGGCCCGTCGGCCGGCGTACTCCCCGGACAGCGGCTGCACGAACCCGGCCAGAGCCGGCCAGTGCAGGTTCAGCAGCGGCCGGGCGACCAGCTCGGTGACCCGCCCGCCACCGGCCGGGGCGATGCCCCCATGGCCAAGCGGCCGCTCGTACATGCCCTTGACATAGGCCACGCCCGGGTCGGTCAGCAGCGGCCCCAACAACCCGGTCACCATGCACGCCGGGAAATCGCGTAGGTCCGCGTCGAGAAACACCACCAGGTCGCCGGTGGTCGCGGCCAACGACTTCCACAACGCCTCCCCCTTACCCGGGTGGTCCCCCAGCTGGGGCAGGACCGCGCCGGCGGCCACCACCGTGGCCCCCGCCGCTGTCGCTACGGCCGCGGTCGCGTCGGTGGAGTGGGAGTCGATCACCACCAGCTCATCCACCAACGGCACGGCCAGGACCAGGTCACGGCGAATCGCGGCGACGATCGCTGCGACGGTGTCCTGCTCGTCCCGGGCCGGGAGCACCACGCTGACCCGCTGGCGCAGGCCCTGCTTGATCGCAGTCAGCTCACCAGCGCTCCACTGGGAGCCGCGGTAGGTGCGGCGGCCGAACCACACTTCAACCTCAGGTCGCACCGTGCCTCCTCGAGTTTATGGGGGTAGCTGCTAGCTGGTCGCCCGCCAGGGTCAGCCGAACGGTGGCGGCAGCCCGGCGGGGCGACGCTGTTGCCCGGTAACCGGCGACAGCCGAGCATGTTACGGCAATAACACTGTCGGGGTACGCTCAATGCTCTAGACCGAAGCGAGAACTCGACTGTCGACGTGTTCGTCGACCAGGGAACTGGAGGTGCTGACTCGTGCCTGAGGTGTCCCAACGCTCACCCACCAGCGCAGGCACGGTTCGTCGAACGGCTCGGGCGTCGATCAGGACCCTGTCGCCCTCTGATGCCGCGAGGGTGGCGTGTTCCGCGGCGCTGGCCGCGCTGACGGCCGTGACCGCCCTGATGGTGAGCGGCTGCACGCACTGGGTCGATGTTCGCGGGCTGGCGGTGTTGACCGCACTGAACGATTTAGCCGGAAGTCACCGGGTCGCCCGGGTCGTCGTTGCCGGCGGACAGCTCTGGCTGGCCGGCGGGGTCTTGGTCGCTGCGGCCGCGCGGGCTTCGGTGTGTTCCCGGTCCTGGCGGCCGGTGCTGGTGGTCGGCGCGGCGTTGAGCGTCAGCAGCATAGCGACGTGGGGGTTCAAGCTTGGGATCGATCAACCGGCACCGCGTGCCGGGGCCGCTGGGATGGTGGCCGGGGGGATGTCCTACCCGTCGGGACACACCGTCGTGGCCACGCTCACGCTGCCTTTGCTGGTCGCGCTGCACCGCTACACGACCCACCGCAGCGCGCGCCCGACGCCGCGGACCGCAGCAGCCTCCCTGCTGACCGCAACGGGCCTGACCGTGATCGTTGCTGGGTTGGGTTGGCCACAATCGCGCTCGGCTACCACTGGCCCAGCGACGTGGTGGCCGGATGGCTCCTTGGCGTAGCGGTGACCATCCCCGCTGCCCACGCACTGCACCGACCAGGCGCAGCAACCACTCCGGCGCCGTGACTACGGGCTGTGGTGGCCCCGGTGATGATTCGGACGGGCGCTGCCCGCGCTGTCAAAGGGTGGGATAGAGGTGGTCTGCCTGCTCGTCCTGTTCGAGCAGGTCCGCCCCACGGCCGGTGATCAGCGGGTCAGGGGAGCCGACGACGTCGCGGTCTTTGTCGGTGTAGTCGAAGCGGTGTAGCACGTGCCTGATCGCCTCAGCCGCGCGCGCTTCTTGTCGTTGCTCTTGATCACTGTCCACGGCGCGTCGTCGGTATCGGTGTAGAAGAACATCGCCTCCTTGGCTTGGGTGTAGTCCTGCCACCGGTCCAACGAGGCCAGGTCCATTGAGGACAGCTTCCACCGCCGGACCGGGTCGACCTGACGAACCGCGAACCGTGTGCGCTGCTCAGCCCGGGTCACCGAGAACCAGAACTTGACCAGCTGGGTGCCAGAGCGCACGAGCATCCGCTCATAGTCCGGGGCCTGGCGCATGAACTCCAGATACTCCTACGCCGAGGCGAAACCCATGACCCGTTCCACCCCTGCCCGGTTGTACCAGGACCGGTCGAACAGCACGATCTCCCCGGCGGCCGGCAGGTGCGCGATGTAGCGCTGGAAGTACCACTGGGTAGCTTCCCGCTCGTTGGGTTTCTCCAGTGCGACGACGGTGGCGCCGCTCGGGTTGAGGTGCTCGGTGAATCGCTTGATGTTGCCGCCCTTGCCAGCGGCGTCTCGTCCCTCGAACAGGATCGCGAGCTTGGTTCCGCTGGTCTTCACCCAGTGCTGCAGCTTGATCAGCTCGATCTGCAGCAGCCGCTTGGTGCGGTCGTACTCGCTCCGGCTCATCCGCTGCTGGTACGGGTAGCCCTCACGCCAGGTGTCGACGACGCTCCCGTCGGCCTGCAGCAGCACTGGGTCGTCCTCGTCGTCGGTGTCGACCCGCAACTCGGTGAGCTCAGCGGCCAGTGGGCTCGCCAGCGCAGCCTGCTGCGCCTCGGCAGGTAACACGTCCAGCGCGCGCAACCGCTCAACCGCTGAATCTTGGGTCATGGTCTTCCCATCGTCGTGGTGTGTCCCAAACTCGGGCCGAGGCGGCTAGCATCCTGGCCCAGCAGCCCGGAGCGCTATGGACGTTACATGCCTAGGGTATAAGTGTTACGCGTATCGCGAGACGGAGCGCGTGATATGTCCGTTCTGCGGCCGGTGAGGTCGTCGCCCTCCATTCGCGGTCAGGACCTGTAGCGGCCCAGCCCGAGGCAGGGCTATGGCCCACCCGCCGACCGCGGTCCGGAGGAAACCGGGCCGGCATGTCGCGGCGTGGCTCCAGTGAAACGCCGAGATCCTGTGTCGCTGATCCGAATCCTTAGTCCTGGATGAGCAGCGTCGTTCCGCGTCGCAGTGCGTGCATCACATCGCGCAGTAGCTTGACCGCTCCGTACCCGACGACCAGCCCGATGAGCACGGCGATGGCCGGGTCGAGCCAGAAGAAGCGATGCGTGAGGTAGATGACCGCGCCGCTGACGGCCACTGCTGCCGACGCGACAGCGTCGGACACGGTGTCCAGCAGGACTGAGCGCATATGGAGGTCTTCGCTGCCAGCGCCTCGACCAAGGATCAGCGCTCCACAGCCCATCACCAGAGTCGCGATAGTGCTGACTATGAGCACTGGGAGGCCGGAGACGTGCGGAACGCCACCGATCAGCCGGCGGACCGCTTCGATGATGACTAGGGCCGTCACCGCCAGCAGCGCCGAACCGTTGATCAACGCGACCAAGGTCGGAGCCTGTGAGTGTGCACCTACTCGGTTGCGTATTCCGACGGCGATGATTCCCAACAGGATGGCGGCCGAGTCGGCTACGTAGTCGCCGCCAGCTGCTAACACCCCTAACGAGTGAGCCGTCAGACCGACCAACACCAGCCCGGCGATCATCGCCAGATTCAACCCCAGGACCAGGCTCAGCCGTCTCTGTTGGCTCATCCGCTGGGTGTGCCGACGCCGGCCAGCCCGTTGACGGCGCTGAGCCCGTCCAGGGTGCCGGGCCAGTGTCGTTCCAGCGCACCGGTCCCAGCTCTGCGGGTCACGGAGGGCAACGCCAAGGCGACGATGACCGCGTCGTCGGCGTAGCCCAGGACGGGGATGAAGTCGGCCACCAGGTCGATCGGGCAGGCGAGGCAAGCCAGCAGCCACCCGGGAAGTACGTCCCGGGCGGCGACCAGGGACCCGGTCATGAAGAGCCGGCCTCGTCGGCTGCCGCTGCGGGCGGGCGGCCGGGCAGCCCACGCAGGTGCCCGGCCCGGGTCGGTGGCGCTTCAGCGGCGACCGCTTCGGCCTCGAACGCGGTCAGCTCCCGCTGGCAGGCGTCGACCGCGGCTCGGGCCTGGTCCCCGCTGGAGGCGCCGAAGTAGTCCCTGGCCTCGATCTTAGCCAGCCAGGCCCGGAACCGGTCCAGGTCCGCCTCGGACTCCTCGACCTCGGCGTAGCTGACGCGACCCTTGGCTCGTTCGTTTCCCAGTTCAGCAAGGAACGCGGGAGTCCGCTCCAAGACCTCGGCGTACTCACCATCCCGGGCGGTGTTCAGCTCCTCCCGCAGTCCCTGCTCCTGATCGGGGTCGGGGATCACCAGATGCATCACCCGGGTGGTGCCGCCGTCGCGGTGCACCCTGTCCACCAGGCGGTGCACCTCCCGGACCACCGCCGGCCGGGCGGGCAGCAGACACACCGAGGACTGCAGGTACAACGCGCCCAGCGACCGCAGCTTGCGCCACACATACACCCGCAGCGACCCCGCGGCCCCCGGTGCGCTGACCGAGACCAGCACCCACCCCGCCGGATCCGGCGTGATCCTGGATCTGCGACGGCCCGGGGACGCCTCGGTCACCGGTCCTGCACCCCCGCCGAGCGCAGCCGGCGCGCCAGCTCGGCCGCGCGGAGCTGGTTCGCCGGGGTGTCGTACCGCTGGAACACCCGCGCCGCCGCCAGCTCTGCCCGGTACCGGTTCGCCGGAGTGTCCACCCGCTGCCGCACCCGGGCCGACCCGGTCCGCAGCCGAGCCCGGTTCGCTGGAGTGTCCCACCGCGCCTGCGCCATCGCCTGCGCCTTCGCCGCCGAGCGGCGGGCTCGCCGGGACCGCACCAACCGCACCACCTGCCGCAGCACCATCCGTCGCACACCCATCCCTGAACCTCCATCCGTCACCGTAGCGGACCTACCCCACCTATGTTACGTTCATAACTCGACGCTGAAGGTACGCCACGCCTGTCACACCGACCCTGCACGGAAGGACACCTGCCATGGGTCTGCTCGACGAGCTCACCGGCGGCGGAAACCGCCGCGCCGACTACCAGCACTTCACCGACCGGTACGACCAGGGACAGCCCCGCGAAGGCTACGACGACCAGGAGGTCGCCAGCCGGTACAACGAGGTCACCAGCGAGGTCGACCCGAGCACCTACCGCGACGCCGCGCAGCAAGCCTTCACCCGGATGGACCCCGGCCAGCGCCGCGAGTTCGGCGCCCAACTGAACCAGCACGCCACGGCGCAGGGGCAGCACAGCGACTACCACGACAGCGCCACCTACGAGGACCCGCAACAGCTCGCCGACATGACCACCCGCCTGCACCAGCAGTCCCCCGGCCTGCTCAGCCAGCTTCTCTCCGGCGCCGGTGTGGGCGGCGGCGTCGGCGGAATCCTCGGTGGAATCCGCGGCGGGAACAGCGGACAGGCCCAAGGCGCCGGAGGTAACCCGCTGGCCAAGGCCGCGATGGCCGGGATCGCCTCCTACGCCGCCAAGCAGCTGATGAACCGCCGCTGAAGCGGCCAGCCCCTCCAGCCTCCAGCACATCTTTTCGCCAGGCGGCGCCCGCCGCCGGGAACCACCCAACGAAAGCACCAAGGAGCACCGATGCCCGATGTACCCCAGCCCGTCACGGACAACAGCCTCAAGGTCCGCCAGCTCTCGCACTACCAGTTCTCCTGGGTCGCCGGCGACCCCGGGCAGGACGGCACCTACACCCTCCAGCTCATCCTGGACAAAGGCGCCTGGGAAGAGGTGCTGACCATCAGCCCCGACGACGCCGACAACCTGCAGGACCTGCTGGTCAACACCAAGACCGTCTACTACGACGTCGAACGACGAACCCTGATGTTCGGCGCCACCAAGGTCGGCGACTAACCAACCCCACCGCCACCCAAGCCCTGCCCTGCGCCGCAGCCGAAATTGCCGTAGCAGGCGAGCGATGTGGTTGGACCGATCTCGCAAGCGGATCCCGCTGCGGAAATCACGGCTATTTACTCGCGGTGGTGGGCGGCACGCGATCTACCGCCCACCCCCGTCAGCGCGGTCAGGCTCGTGCTGCGTTGGCGGCCTTGATGAACTGCATGAGGGCCCGCGAAGGGCCACCGTGCTGTTGCTCGATCTGCTCGGCGTTCTCGGCATGCATGCGATAGAGCGAGTCCCGTAGGCCCGCGTCGCCGCCGTTGAACTGCTCAAGCAGACCCATCCACTCGGCCGCCAGCTTCTGCGCCTGCGGTGTGGCCGGGTCCAGACCGGTATCCACGGCTGCCTGCACCTGCTCGATCAGCTTGGGCCACGCCGCCTGCACATCAGTGATGGCCTGCTCGCCGACCTGTTCGCGGCGCTCGGCCAGATCGGCCAACTGCTCCTCGCTGAAGTACTTCTTCACCGTGCCATCCACTGTGATCACCTTCCGGATCAGGTCCAAGAAGTCGGTGACTGAGCCCGATCCGGCGCCCTGCGACACGGTTGTCATGGTGCTCAACTGCGCCCGCAAGGTCCGCATCGCTACCAGCTGGCGGTCCAGGTAGGCCCGGTGCCGCTTGAGCAGTTCCCCGATTGAGGACTGCCCGTCGAGGACCGCACCGACCGCGTCCAACGGCAGCCCCAACTGGCGTCGCGCCAGCACCTGGTAGAGCCGTTCGACGTCGGCCTCGCCGTACAGCCGGTACCCGGCTGCCGTACGGGCCGATGGCATCACCAGCCCGAGATGGTCGTAATAGTGCAACGCCCGTACCGTCAGACCGGTCAACTTGGCCAGCACTCCACCGCCGACAACAACGCACTCCCATGGCCGAGCGCGCAGGGCATCGGTGACCCTCGCCTCCACATCGTCGCTGCCGTCGAGGCCGAGCAAGCCACCGGGCGTTCACCGGGGTCTGCCGTCGCCGTGTCTGACGGTCGTCGTCGCTCTCGACGAGGGCCTGGACGTCATTCGCCGCAGCGCGCCTGCCCAGCAGCCCGCCGTCTACGGGGTCCTTGTAGGCGGTCTGCATACCGCGCCGGTGCTGCTGCGCCACTCGGGCGGCTGGGAGGGTGTGCAGTTGTCGTTGACGCCGCTGGGCGCCCGTGCCCTTCTGGGCCTGCCTGCCGGCGAGCTCGCGCATCTGGACGTGAGCGGCGACGAGGTGTGGGGTCCAGCCGCCGTGCTGCTGCGCGAGCAACTCCTCGGCCTACCCGGGTGGCCGGCGCGCTTCGCCGCGCTGGAGCGGTGGCTGGTGGCGCGCCTACGTTCCGCGGGCTGGCCGCCTGAGCTTCGGTACGCCTGGACGCTGCTGCTACGCAGTCGCGGTCGCGTGCCAGTGGCCCGGGTGGCGGCCGAGGTGGGCTGGTCGCCGCGCCGCCTCGGGCAGGTGTTCGACACCGAGGTCGGGCTCTCGCCCAAGGTGTCGGCACGCGTTGTCCGCCTGGACCGCGCCCGGCGGACTCTCAGCGCCCGCGCCCGCGCCGGCGCGCCGCTCGACCTGGCCGGCCTCACCGCCGCCGGGGGGTGACGACCAGGCGCACCTGACGCGGGACTGGCGCGCCCTGACCGGGCTCGCGCCCGCGAGCTGGGTCCGGGCCGAGTTCCGATTCGTGCAAGACACGCCGACCGACCAGGCAGCAGGGTTGCCGGTATGACGACTCCACAGCCTGGGGTGTGGCCGACGCTACGCGCCACCGATGCCCGCACGATGATCCGATTCCTCGTCGAAGCCTTCGGCTTCGAGGAGGTCGTCGTGTACGGCGAGGGGGAGCACGTCGACCACGCCGAGCTGGCCTGGCCGCCTGGAGGCGGTGTCATGCTCGGCTCGCGGCGCGACGACCCGCACCCTCTGGTTGGGCCGGCATCATCCTTCTCGGCCTACCTAGTCACCGACGAGCCGGACGCGCTGCACGCCCGGGCCTTGGCCGCGGGCGCCGAGGAAGTACGCCCACTTCAGGACACTGAATACGGCTCCCGCGAGTTCGCTGTCCGTGATCCAGAGGGCGGGACCTGGTCCTTCGGCACCTACCGCGGCCACCCACGCTAACAACGCGCCGCCAGTGCTCTCGTCGCTGCAGATGTTCCTGCGCCAGGTTGGTCTCACCCCGGTGGGGCAGCCGTCGCCGACACGAACACCGAGACGACGAGGCAGAAGCCTTGACACGGGATGCGTAGCATCACCCCACCTGATGCACCGGGTCAGCGGCACGCTCGTGACATCCCGCTGACCGACGGGCGGGGTCGTTGACCCGTCCCAGCCGTCATCCTCAGAGCCCGCGGAACCAGTGCGCAGCCGTCATGCGACGCCTCAGCCGCGGGGTCCATATTTGCGGTAGGCGGCCGAGGCGATGCGGACGAAGGACCGGATCAGGGGGTTCGGGTCGCCTTGGTTGTACGCCGTTACCACGGGGCTGGGCGCCATGTCGGTCAGCGGCACGACGGCCAGGACATCAGGCAGGTCGTGCCCGAGGGGGCCTACGCCGACTGTGCCGTTCCAGAGCACGGCTTGCAGGCACTCCTGGACGGTGCGCACTACCGGACCCTCGCGGAGCTCTCCAGCGTTCCAATATGACTGCCAGAGCGGGTCGGTGCCGGAGGGGAACTGGAACCAGCGCCGGTCGGCCAGGTCGGCCAGCCTCAGGCGGTCGCGGCGGGCCAGCGGGTCGTCAGCCCGCAGCACCGCGCCCACCGGGTCGGTGCGCAGGGTCTGCACGGTGAGGCCGGTCTCGTTGAAGGGCCCCCGGGTCAGGGCGACGTCGACCAGCCCGGCGCGGAGCCCGAAGGTTGGGTCGGTCAGGTCGGTCTCGCGGATCCGGACCTCGACGCCCGGGTGCTGGCGGCGGTACGTCGCGGCCAGCAGCGTCGCGCTCCGCTCGGCGCTGTCGCCCAGGATGCCAACGGTGATGGTCGCGGCACCGGCAGCCACGGCCACGCGCGCCCGTACCTGGTCGGCCTGGTCGAGCAGGGCACGCGCCTGGTCCAGCAGCTCCGCTCCGGCCGGGGTGAGCATGACCCCGGCGGTGGACCGCTGCAGCAGAGCGGCCCCCATGTCCGATTCCAGTTGCTTGATCGCCCTACTCAACGGCGGCTGGCTCATGTGCAGCCGGGTGGCGGCCCGGCCGAAGTGCCGTTCCTCGGCGACGGCCACGAAGTAGCGCAGCGTGCGTAGCTCCATCACCGACGACGATACCCGTTCGGTATCAAGCCTACACAACAGGTCTTGGACGGCCGAGGGGTCCGCGTCGTGGGATAGGAGCATGACAGACCAACAGTTGCCCGATCCCGCTGTGCAGGTCGCCGGTGCGGAGCAGATCGCCTCTGAGGTGCTGGCGATCCCGAACCACCGGGTCGATCTTGTACCCAACATCGGCATCATCGGCGGCACGCAGGCCGTCCTGGTCGTCGAAACCGGCATCGGGACCGCCAACGCCGAGCAGGTCCTGGCCTTCGCGTCCGAGGTGGCCAAGGGTCGCCGGCTGTACCTGACCACGACCCACTTCCATCCCGAGCACGCGTTCGGCGCGCAGGCGTTCACCGGCCACGCCACGTACCTGGTCAACCGCGCGCAGGCGGAGGACCTGAAGATCAAGGGGGCGGGCTACCTCGAGCAGTTCCGGGGCTTCGGCGGGTCGGTCGCCCGCCGCCTGGACGGCGTCCGGGTGCCCACCCCCGACGTGGTCTACGACGACGGGTACGACCTCGACCTCGGAGGCCGCACCGTGCGGCTTCGCCCCACCGGCCGGGCCCACACCAAGGGTGACCAGGTGATCGAGGTGCCGGATGCCGGGGTGCTGTTCACCGGCGACCTGGCCGAGACAGGGCAGTTCGCCATCTTCCCCTGGTTCCCGCCGTACGACACGGACGTCTCCGGTCTTCGGTGGCTGGCGGTGATGGACCGGTTGGCCGCCGCCGAACCACGCGTGGTGGTCCCGGGTCACGGCGACATCGGCGGCCCGCAGCTGCTTGCCGGCGTCCGGGACTACCTCCGCGAGCTGCGCGACGAAACGTGGCGGCGGCGGAACTCCGCCATGGGCCAGGACGACATCGCCGCCGAGATCCGGGCGTTGCTGACTCTCCGGCACCCCGACTGGACCGGGCGGGAGTGGATCACCCCCGGCGTCAGCTGCCTGTGCGCAGAGCACGACGCGGAAAGAGCCGGGCAGGCCAGCGAGGAAACCGAAGAAGCGGACGCTGCCGCGGACGGGCCGGCGCCACGATGAGTGAGCGACGCGAGCGCGGCATAGCTGCGTATGCACGCATCTTCGGCGTGCCGCAACAGGACGTGCCCACGATCATGGAACAGCAGGTCGGGCCGGTGTTCGCGACGAGGCCTTCACAGCGACAGGCGGAGCAGCGTGGGCTGGAGAAGCGCTCACCGACCGGGACCGCGCAATCGCTGTGATCACAGCCCTGGTCGCGCAAGGCGTCTTCGATGATCGGCTCTCGATCTACGCGGCGCTGGCCGGCAGACAGGGGCTCGATGCGGATGCCCTCACCGAGCTGATGATCCTGCTGGCCGGCTACCTCGGGTACGCCCGCACCTCGATCGCCATGCACGCCACCCGCGAGACGACGCCAACACCTCAACAGCGCGCCCCCTAGCTTAGCTAGTACCACTCATGGAGGCCGCTATCAAACTCACCGTACGCAGCGCCAGGCCGAGCTGGCGTCGCGCTCAGGGATGACTCAGTCGCCGCCGAGACCATCGCTTCGGACGAGCGGCAACGCAGGGTAGGTCGGCCGAGAAAGAAAAGGGAACAGATGGCTTCCATATCGATCGTCGGCCCCCAAGGTGGCGAGCATGTGAACTTGGGCTCTGTGAAGATGCGCATCCTTGAGGACGGAGGCACCACCGCGCAACGAATTGGGCTCACCGTGAGCACGCTGCCGCCGCATACCGACGGGCCAGCGCAACACCGCCACACAGCGCATGACGAAGGTTTCTACATCATCTCGGGAACCGCGCGTTTCACCAGTGGAAACGACGTGCAGGACGCCCCGGCTGGCTCGTTGATCATGATTCCGCCAGGCGTACCACACACCTTCGAAAATCCCGGCGTCGAACCGATGATGCTGCTGACAACCTTCTCGCCGGCCTTCTACGTTCAATACTTCCGAGACATAGACGCCATGATCGCCCAGGGACGTCCGATGACCCACGACTCGCTGGCCGAACTCATGGCCCGGTACGCCACCGAGCCTTCAGCAAGCTCAGCGGATGCCGAATGAGGCCGCGTGGCCCACTGCGTCCAAGGATTTGGTGGGTTGTCGCCGCTGCTGGTCTGATGTTCACGTCCGTCGGCTGATGCGATGCGGGCAGTGACCCCGGGTGCATATACGGGGGTCAAGGGGGACTCAGCCCCGCCAGGTGCCCAGCGTGTCGAGGAGAGCCTCGAGCAGCGGCTCACTCACGGTGAAGGACGGTGTAGTCGCTTGGAGCAGGATGGGGCCAACGAGCACCGCCAGAGCGTCGCGCCCGGCGAGGCTCCCCTCGAGCTCACCGCTGTCGACGGCCAGCGCGAGCGCCTCGATGAGTCGCCGGGTGATGTCGTCGAGGAACCGGTCGCGCTGTTGGGCGAGCTGGGGGTTCCACTGGGCTTGCTGCAGCAGGGTCAGCGCGACGACGGTCACGTCCGGCAGCGCCAGCTCATCGGCCAGGCGCCGCAGCTGCTGGTGCAGCCAGGGGCGGACCGGGGTGTTCGGGTGCTGAAAGAAGGGCAGGTCGGCATCCCCCATGACCGCCAGCAGCAGCTCCGCAGGACTGGGCCAGTGTCGGTAGACGGTGGCCCGCCCGACCCCGGCAGCGGCGGCGACCCGCTGGTGGGTGACCGCAGCGGGTCCTTCCTCGCGCAGCAGCATCCGGGCTGCCGCCAAGACGGCGTGGCGGCTGCGCACGGCGCGCGGATCGTCGGGTTGCCTCACCCGCAGCAGTCTACGAGACGGATTGACTCGAAGGCTCTCTAAGCGCATGCTGGTGTGAGACGGACTGTCTCACTGGAGGATGTTGTGGAGATCACGGTCATCGGCGCTTCGGGCGGCACGGGGCGCCAGGTCGTGGGGCAGGCTCTCGCCGCTGGGCACGGTGTGACGGCGGTGGTGCGCCGACCCGGCGCGATCGAGTCGGCGGCTGGGCTGCGGGTCGAGGTGATTGCGGACCTTGCCGTGGCTGCGGACGCTGACCGGGTCGTTGCCGGCCGGGACGCGGTCATCAGCGCCTTGGGGACCAGCACCAAGGGCCCCACCAGCGTCTGCACCGACGGGGTGCATGCCGTGCTGGGTGCGATGCAACGCACCGGGGTGCGCCGGCTGGTCGCGGTCAGCGCCCACGGAGCGTCCGACTCCCGAGACCGGTCGCCGTACTCGCTGGTGTTGTGGGCCACCCTCGCAGCCAAGATGCGCGACAAGGACCGCATGGAGGAACTTGTCCGCGCCAGTGACCTCGACTGGACCATCGTGCGACCAGCCGCCCTGAGTGACAGCCCACACAGCGGGCGATACCGGGTCGGCGACGTGCCGCGCGTCGGCCTGAGCACCCGAATCAGTCGAGCTGACCTGGCCGAGTTCCTGCTGCGCGAGGTCACCGCACCAGCCTGGGTCCACCAGACGCCGACGATCGCCCGATGAGCGCTGATCTCAGCGGTCGCGTCGCGGTGGTGACCGGAGCCGCTGGCGGCATGGGGCGGGTGATCGCGACCGAGCTCGCCCGCGCCGGCGCCACCGTCGTCGCGCTCACCCGCACCGCGAGCAGCGGGGACCAGCTCGTCGAGGAGATCGGGGCGGGGACCGACAGCCGGCGGGTCCAGGTGGTCGTCGCCGACCTCGCCGTCCAGGCGGACGTGCGCCGCGCCGCCGCGGAGGTGGCTGCCCACCACCAGGCTGTGCACCTGCTGGTCAACAACGCCGGAGCGCACTACCGCCATCACCAGATCAGCCCGGACGGCATCGAGATGCACCTGGCCGTGAACCACCTCGCCGGCTTCCTGCTCACCGAACAACTGCTGCCTTCGCTTCGAGCCGGGTCCCCCTCCCGCGTCGTCAACGTCGTCTCCGCCGCCATGGCCGACACCCGCCAGATCAAGCTCCGCCGACGGCCCCGACCCGTAACGCTGCGGGCCACCGATCTCCGAGAGCCGCAGCGCCTCAACGCCGAGCAGGGCTACGAACCGTTCACCGCCTACGCTCGCGCCAAGCTGCTGACCCTCATGTGCGGCTACGTGCTCGCTGAACGGCTCCGCGCCGACCGCGTCACCGTCAACGCCGTCCACCCCGGCCTGGTCGCCACCGACCTCATCGGCGACGTCGCCCCTGCAGCGTTCCGGCCGTTTCTGGGACTGCTCCAAGGCGCCTTGCTCACCCCGGAACAGGGAGCCGCCGGCCCCTTGTACCTGGCCGTCGATCCCCAGGTGCAACAGGTCACCGGCGCCTACTACGAGCGCACCCGGCTGCACCGCTCCCCGCCGATCTCCTACGACCGCGACCTGCAGCGCCTCGCCTGGGCCGCCAGCCAGACCCTGACCCGGCCCACAGCCTTCCCCGTCTGACGTGGAATCCTCTAACCGCTGACCCTGGCGCTTTGTCCTGCCCACGTAGCACCGAACCACGCCCGCTCACCCTGGGCGCCGGCGGTGAGGTCCGGGAAGTGCCGGGCTCAGGCCGGAAGCCCCGCCACTGCCCAGCAGACCAGCGGTGTCCAGTCCGCTACCGCCACCGCGTCCAGACGCTCAGTCACCGTCACTGCCCGCACCTTGATATGCGCACCGGGCGACCTAGGCGACCACCCCACCTAGGAGCAGGAGCAGCCGGAGCAGAGCCAGGTGAGGCGGTTGGCGCCGTTGACGCGGGCGCTCATCTGCTGGCCTCCTGGCGGGTCAGTTGGGCCTTGGGACCGCGGCGTGCCGAGACCGAGCTCTCGTCCGACGCTCAGTACCAGCCCGGCCGCAGCGTCAACTCCTACCAGGCTGTCAACCCCCCCGCCCCGGCCAGCCGTAATCCCCAACCAGCTGAGCAGCTTCGCCGCCCACAACACCTGGTTCTGGTGGGCACACCACCCGCTTACAGCCGCGGTCCTCGCCGTGGTCCGTGCGGCGGTCCCTGCCGGCGCCGGTTGTCCTCGTCGTCGGCAACTCCGGGGCGACGGGTCCGGGGCGTCGTGGTTGCCGACGACCCGGCGTGGACGCTGGTCCGTTGCGCGTTGGTGACCCGCACGCCCTCGGCTGCGCGCCGCGCCGCGGCGGCTTGCACAGCGCGGTCCTGGCTCTCCCGGAGCCTGGTCACGGCATCGGACAAGGCCGCGAGCTGGGCGAGCAAGACAAGAAGCTGCTTGCTCTCGCCCCGCCCGACGAACCGCGCGGAGGACAGCAGCACCGACGCGGCCCGCAACCCCTTGCCCGCGGCAGAGGCCTCCGGCACCCGCCCCCACAGCTCCCGCGCGGCCCGGTCGTACTCCCCCGCCGCGGCGGTCAGCGGCCCACCGCGGCGGCCCTCGACAACCCGAGCCGCAGCGGACAGAAAGTCCGACGCGGCCCACGCCGCGTCAGCTGCCGCGCCCGGGTCTGCAGCGGCGCCGGCGCTGACCTGCTCGGTCGCCGCAGCAGCGGCCGCGGTCGCCTGCTCCCAGATCCGGGCCCGCTCCGCCGCGGTAAGAACTCGCGTCGAAATAACGTAGGTTTCAGGTGTGAGGGTCATATCGTTGTGCTATGGCCGAGAGCGTGCAGGTTGCGGAGTCCGTGGGGCGTCGGTACGCGGTGCTACGTCCGCATCTGGACGAGCGGCAGCGTCGGCTCATGTTGGGTT
>JAABUM010003785.1_pt1 | contig 17955 bp, 2 predicted proteins | sample 5559161 | NCBI WGS metagenome assembly JAABUM01 (sample SAMN10711868, study PRJNA513369) | rock metagenome | isolation source: Antarctica rocks | place: Antarctica: Victoria Land, Siegfried Peak nord | reverse complement strand
AACTGGGCCCGGACGGTGTGCTGACGGCGATGGCACGGCAGTCCCTCGATGAGGACACCGCGGTGTTCGCGTCGGCGCTGCGCGCCCGCCACTCAGAGACAGAGACCTTCACGGCGTTCCTGGCCCAAGCGCATATCGCGGGCGCAGCGGTCGACTGGGCCGCGTTCTACGCCGGTTCCGGTGCGCGCGCCGTGCCCTTGCCGACCTACGCCTTCCAGCGGGAGCGGTATTGGCTGTCACCCACCAGCGGATACGGCGATCACGGCACCGCCGGTCTCGGCCGGGTCGACCACCCGGTGCTGGCCGCCGCCGTCGCGATCGGCGACCGCGACGAATGGGTGTTCACCGGGCGGATGTCGCAGACCGCCACGCCCTGGGTGCGCGACCACGTGGTGCTGGGCGTCGTACTCGCCCCGGGGACCGCACTCGTCGAACTGGCGCTGACCGCCGGTAGGCACACGGGCTGCCCGGTGCTCGAGGAACTCGTGCTCGAAGCGCCCCTGGTCCTCCAGGAGCGCGCGGCGGTCCAGGTGCAGGTCACGGTCGCCGAGCCGGACGAGGCCGGCCGCCGCGCCGTCGCGATCTACAGTCGACCGGAAGCGGGCGCGGACTCCGACGGCGATGGCGAGCGCGAAGCCACCTGCCACGCCCGCGGCGTCCTCGCCGCGGATGCCGAGCCTGCTTCCCCGTTCCCCGTCCAGTGGCCGCCGGCGGGCGCCGAGCCGGTCGTGGTGGACGAGTTGTACGCGCTGCTCGCGGAGGCGGGCTATGAGTACGGCCCAGCCTTCCAGGGCGTACGGGCCGCGTGGCGGGTCGGCGACGAGGTCTACGCCGACGTCGCCCTCACCGACGACCAGGTCGATGCCGCAGGCGGCTTCGGCATCCACCCGGCGCTGTTCGACGCCACCCTCCACGGCGGGCTCGGCACGCTGGCGACGGGTGACGGAACCTCCACGCAGCTGCCGTTCTCCTGGGCAGGCGTGCGGATCGAGCAGACCGGTCGCAGCCGGCTCCGGGTGCGCATCGCGTCGGCGGGCGACTCCGCTCTGCGCATCGACCTGGCCGGGGAACACGGCGAGCCGGTGGCCACGGTGGAGCGGCTCGCGTTCCGCCCGGTCGAGCAGGCGAAGCTCGCCGGAGCACGGCAGGCGGCACACAGCTCGCTGTTCGATGTCGCCTGGACCCCGGTTCCCGCCGGGACGCGTGCCGGAGCCGGAAACCTCGCGGTTATCGGCGACCTCGCGGCGCCGGGTGAGCGCTTCGCCGATCTCGACGCGTTCGAGCACGCCCTCGACGGCGGTCGGGCTGTTCCCGAGGCGATCCTCTTCGCCATCGGGCATCCCGAATCCGACGGTGACGCAACGGCCGTGCTGGATGTCTCCACCAGCACCTTGCGACTGGTGCAGCGGTGGCTGGCGAACGAGCGGCTGGCCGGCGCGCGCCTGGTCGTGGTGACCCGCAACGCCATCGCCGCCGGTGAAGAGTCACCCGACCTGGCGCAGTCGCCGGTGTGGGGCCTGGTGCGCACCGCGCAGTCGGAGCACCCTGGGCGCTTCCTGCTCGTGGACTTGGACGACACGGCCGGGGACATCGAGTGGGGTTCGCTCATCGCCGGGGCGGAGCCGCAGGTGGCGATCCGCGACGGGCGGGTGCTCGCGCCGCGGCTCGCCCGCGCCGACGCGGCCCTGGTGTCCCCGGGCGACGCGTGGCGATTGTCGATCGAGCGGAAGGGCACCCTCGACGACCTCAAGATCATCGATTCGGACGCCGACCGCCCGCTGGAGCCTGGCGAGGTGCGGTTCCGCGTGCGGGCCGCGGGCCTGAACTTCCGGGACGTGCTGATCGCGCTCGGGCTGTACCCGACCGATGCGCCGCTGGGCAGCGAGGCGGCCGGTGTCGTGCTGGAGGTCGGCCCCGGGGTGACCGACCTGGAACCGGGCGACCAGGTGATGGGCCTGGTGACGGACGGACTCGGATCCGTGGGCATCACCGACCGGCGGATGCTCGTGCCGATGCCCGCCGGATGGTCGTTCGCGAAGGCCGCGTCGGTGCCGCTGGAGTTCCTGACCGCGTACTACGGACTGACAGACCTGGCCGGGCTGCGCCGCGGCGAGCGGGCTTTGGTACACGCCGCCGCCGGTGGTGTCGGCATGGCCGCGGTCCAGTTGGCCCGTCATCTCGGCGCCGAGGTCTTCGCGACCGCGGAACCGGCCGCGACCGCGGAACCGGCGCAGTGGGACGCCGTGCGGCACCTGGGCGTCGCCGCTGACCACCTGGCTTCCTCGCGCGATCTGGACTTCCGCGACACGTTCCTGAAAGCCACTGGTGGCGCGGGCGTCGACGTGGTGCTGAACGCACTCGCCCGCGAGTTCGTGGACGCCTCGCTCGACCTGCTTCCCAACGGTGGCCGGTTTCTCGAGATGGGCAGAGCCGATATCCGCGACGCCGGGAAGGTCGTCGAGACCCGCCCAGGGATCCGGTACCAGGCCTACGACGTGTTCGAGGCCGGGCCGGGCCGCATCCAGGAGATGCTGCGTGAACTGGTGACGCTGTTCGAGCGGGGAGTGCTGACGCACTCACCGATCCGGACGTGGGATGTGCGCCGCGCCGGGGACGCGTTCCGGTTCCTCCGGGACGGACGCAACACCGGCAAGGTGGTCCTGACGGTCCCGGTGCCGGTCGACATCGACGGCACGGTCCTGATCACCGGCGGCACCGGTGGTCTGGGCGCCGTGTTCGCCAAGCACTTGGCCGCTCGCCACGGTGTAAAGCACCTGGTACTGGTCAGCAGGCGTGGTCTGGCCGCCGACGGCGTGCCCGAGTTGATAGCTGAGTTGACCGCGCTGGGCGCCCAGCCGCGGGTCACGGCCTGCGATGTGTCGGACCGTGACCAGGTGGCGACGCTGATCGGTTCGCTGGAACGGCCGCTGACCGTGGTGATCCACGCGGCCGGTGTGCTCGACGACGGCCTCGTCGAGTCGCTCACGCCGGAGCAGTTCGAGAAGGTGTTGCGGCCCAAGGTGGACGCGGCGCTGCACCTGCACGAGCTGACCGCCGGGATGGACCTCTCGGCGTTCCTGTTGTTCTCCTCGGTCGCGGCCCTGATCGGCAGCCCCGGCCAGGCGAACTATGCGGCGGCCAACGCCACGCTCGACGCGATCGTCGCGCGACGACGGGCCGCCGGACTGCCGGCACGATCGCTCGCCTGGGGGCTGTGGGCCGAGGAGCGCAGCATGGCGGGCACCCTCGACGAGGGCAGCGTGGCGCGCTGGGCGCGGATGGGCATCGAGACGCTGTCGAACGAGTTGGGTGTCGAGTTGTTCGACGCCACCCGGCTGCTCGACACGGCGATGTCGGTGCCGGTGCGGCTCGACCTCGGCGCCCTGCGCGCGCAGGCCCGTTCGGGAACGCTGCCCGCGCTGCTGCGCGGATTAGTGCGGATGCCCCCCCGCCACGCGGAACCCGCGGGGAACTCGCTGGCACAGCGGCTGGCGAGCCTGCCGGGGCCGGACCGGGAGCTGTTCGTCCTGGAGTTGGTGCAGGCACAGGCGGCCGCGGTCCTCGGCCACTCGTCGGGAGCGGCGATCGACACCAGCCGGACGTTCAAGGAGGTCGGCCTCGACTCGCTGGCGGCCGTCGAGCTGCGCAACCGGCTCAGCCAGGCCACCGGTCTGCGGCTGCCCACGACGCTGATCTTCGACCACCCGACCCCGGCCGCGGTCGCCCGGCTCGTCCTCACCCAGATCGGTGGGACGGAGGAGAAGGCCGGCTCCCCGTTGGAGGCGGAGCTTCGGAAAATCGAGACCCTGCTGAACGCGGTGGCCGGCGACGAGCGGCAGCTGGCCGAGTCCGAACCGCGCCTGCGGTCCTTGAGCAATCGGCTGAGGTCCGTCCTCAGCGGGATGAACAGCACACGCGTCGATCTCGAGGAAGCGACCGACGAAGACCTCTACGAGGTGTCCGACGAAGACATCTTCGACCTGATCGACAAGGAGATCGGATCTGAATGACCCAGGCCACAGATGATTCGCGCGGAAGCGCTTCGATGACTGACGACCAGAAGCTTCGGCTGTACCTGCGCAAAGTGACGGGCGAGCTCCGCACGGCCAACCGGCGGGTTCGCGAGTTTGAGGAGCGCGACCTCGAGCCGCTGGCGATCGTGGGGATGAGCTGCCGGTACCCCGGCGGAATCACCTCGCCCGCGGACCTGTGGCGACTCGTGGACGAGGGCCGCGACGCCGTTTCCGGGCTGCCGGAGGACCGCGGCTGGGACCTGGAGAAGCTCTACGACCCGGACCCGGAGCAGGTCGGCACGCTGTACATGCGCAGCGGCAGCTTCCTGAAGAACGTCGGCGACTTCGACGCGGAGTTCTTCGGGATCAGCCCGCGCGAGGCGCTGGCCACCGACCCGCAGCAGCGGCTGATGCTGGAGGCCGCGTGGGAGGCGTTCGAGGACGCCGGGATCGACCCGACTTCGCTCAAAGGCTCCGACACCGGCGTGTTCTGCGGTGTCATGACGATGGAATACGGCGACTCGACGCCGGAGGTCGAGGGTTTCCGGCTGACCGGCACGACGAACAGCGTCGTCTCCGGCCGGGTCGCCTACAGCCTGGGTCTCGAAGGACCCGCGGTCTCGGTGGACACGGCGTGCTCGTCGTCGTTGGTGGCGCTGCACTTCGCGTCGCAGGCTTTGCGCTCGGGTGAGTGCTCGCTGGCGCTGGTCGGCGGGGTCACGATCATGGCCGAGCCGTTCGTGCTGGTGGAGTTCAGCCGCCAGCGGGGACTGGCGCCGGACGGGCGCTGCAAGTCCTATGCGGCGGCGGCGAACGGAACCGGCTTCTCCGACGGTCTCGGCCTGGTGGTGGTGGAGCGGTTGTCGGACGCCCGCCGCAACGGCCACAACATCCTGGGCGTCATTCGCGGCAGCGCTGTCAACCAGGACGGTGCCAGCAACGGTCTGACCGCACCGAACGGGCCCTCGCAGGAACGGGTGATCCGGCAGGCGTTGGCGAACGCCGGCCTGAGTCCGTCCGATGTGGACGCCGTGGAAGGCCACGGCACGGGCACCCGCCTGGGCGACCCGATCGAGGCGCAGGCGCTGCTGTCGACCTACGGGCAGGAGCGGACGAATGGCCCGCTGCGGCTCGGGTCGATCAAGTCGAACATCGGGCACGCGTCGGCGGCGGCCGGTGTCGCCGGGATCATCAAGATGGTGATGGCGATGCGCAACGGGGTGTTGCCGCGCACGCTGCACGTGGACGCGCCGTCACCCAATATCGACTGGGAATCCGGGGAAGTCACGCTGCTGACCGAGCCGCAGCCGTGGTTGCCGACCGCGGGCAGGCCGCGGCGTGCCGCGGTGTCCTCGTTCGGTGTCAGCGGCACCAACGCGCACGTGATCCTGGAAGAGGCGCCGAGCGAGGAGCAGGCCGAGGTTTCCGGAAAGTCCCGGCGGCTGCCCGTCGTTCCGGTGCTGGTGTCCGGCAAGAGTGAGCTGGCGCTGCGGGCCCAGGTGGACCGGCTGCGTGCGCATCTGCTCGACCGGCCGGAACTCGACCTGACCGACGTGGCGTTCTCGGCCGCCACCACGCGCGCGCAGTTCGATTGCCGCGCCGCGGTGGTGGCCTCCGATCGGGACGGACTGCTCGCGGGTCTGGCCGCCCTCGCGGGGGGACAGCCGGGCGCGGGTGTCTTCGCCGGCGGGCCGGTGTCGGGCAAGTCGGCGTTCCTGTTCACCGGGCAGGGCGCGCAGCGCGCGGGAATGGGCGCCGGTCTGGCGGCCGCGTTCCCCCGGTTCGCCGAGGCTCTCGACGAGATCTGCGCAGAAGTGGACCCCCGGCTTGGCCGGTCGCTGAAGGAGCTGCTGTTCGCCGCCGAGGGCTCGCCCGAGGCGTTGTCGCTGGACTCCACGGAGTTCGCGCAGGCGGCGTTGTTCGCGGTCGAGGTGGCGCTGTTCCGCTTGGTCGAGTCGCTCGGGATGCGTGCCGACTTCCTGATCGGCCACTCGGTCGGTGAGCTCGCCGCGGCCCATGTCGCCGGTGTGCTGTCGCTGCCGGACGCGTGCACGCTGGTCGTCGCGCGCGGACGGCTGATGGGCGCCCTCCCGGCAGGCGGCGCCATGGCCGCTGTCCAAGCTACTGAGGAAGAGGTCGTTTCCTCGCTGGCCGGCTTCGCGGACCGACTATCGGTCGCTGCGATCAACGGCCCGCATTCAGTTGTGGTGTCGGGTGAGCTGGCAGCGTTGGACGAGTGGCTGCCGGTGTGGAAGCACCGCAAGACCACCCGCCTCCGGGTCAGTCACGCCTTCCACTCGCACCTGATGGAGCCGATGCTGGCGGAGTTCCGGAAGGTCGCCGAAGGGCTGACCTTCTCCGAACCGCGCATCCCGATCGTGTCCAACCTGTCCGGCAAGCCGGTGTCCGCGGAGCTGACCGATCCCGGCTACTGGGTCGACCACGTCCGCCAGCCGGTGCGGTTCTTCGACGGCGTGCGGATGCTTGAGCAGTACGGGGTCCGGCGGTTCTTCGAACTCGGCCCGAACGGCGTGCTGACCGGGATGGCGCGCCAGTCGCTTCCCGATGACGGCGACATCGTCTTCGCGGCCGCGCTGCGCTCGCGGCACGTGGAGGCCGATACCTTCGCCGCTTTCCTTTCGCAGGCGCACATCGCCGGCACCTTGATCGACTGGCAGGCGTTCTACGCCGGCAGCGGCGCGCGTCGAAGCACGCTTCCGACCTACGCGTTCCAGCGCGAGCGCTACTGGCTTCCGTCCGGCGCGGGCGCGGGCGACCCCGCATCGGCGGGTCTCGGGCGGATCGCGCACCCGGTGCTCGCCGCCGTGGTTCCGGTCGGCGACCGGGACGAGTGGGTGCTGACCGGTCGTCTGTCGCAAGACGGCGCGCCTTGGGTACGCGACCACATGGTGCTGGGCATGGTGATCCTTCCCGGCACGGCCCTGGTGGAACTCGCTCTGGCGGCCGGCAGCCACACGGGCGCTCCGGTCCTTGAGGAACTGGTGCTGGAGGCGCCGCTGGCTCTGCCGGACACCGCCGCCGTCCAGGTGCAGGTGATGGTCGGGAAGGCGGACGAGGACGACAGGCGCGAGGTCGCGATCTACTCGCGCCCCGAATCGGGCGCGGACCGTACGGCGATCTGCCACGCCCGCGGAATGCTTGCCGGGCAAGCGGAATCGACCTCGGACTGGCTGCCTGCCAGGTGGCCGCCTGTCGGCGCCGAACCGGTTCCGGTGGACGGGCTGTACGCGCGCCTCGCCGAGATCGGCTACGACTACGGCCCGGTCTTCCAGGGACTGCGGGCGGCGTGGCGGGTCGGCGACGAGGTCTTCACAGAGGTCGCCCTTCCGGAAGGCGCGGGCGGCGACGGATTCGGTATCCATCCGGCGCTGTTCGACGCCGCGCTGCACGGTGTGCTGCTGGACCTGGAGCCGGGCGCCGCGCTCGGGCTGCCGTTCTCATGGTCCGGTGTGCGTTCCAGCCAGGGCGGCGCGGGCTCGCCCGTGCGCGTCCGGATCGCCCCGGCGGGCGAGTCTGCGCTCCGTGTCGACATCGCCTCCGAACTCGGCGAGCCCATCGCCTCGGTCGACGCGCTCGTCGTGCGTGCGGTGGATCCGGCGCAGCTCCAAGGATCGGGGCGCGGTGGGCCGAGTTCGCTGTTCGAGGTCGAGTGGACGCAGGTCACGCCGGTCGCCCGCAACGGGCACGGCCCGGTGCAGGCGGTGGTCCTCGGCGAGCAGCCGGGCGATGGACGCGACCTGACCGCGGCCTTGGACGAGCTCGAACTGGACTTGGTGACCGGGGCGAAGGCGCCCGAGCTGGTGATCGCGCGGATAGCGACGCCGACGGCGGAACGCGGCGCGGCGGCCGCGCACGCGGTCGCCCGGAACGCGCTTGCCCTGGTGCAGCGCTGGTTGGCCAGCCCGTGGCCGTCGGACACGAAGCTGGTCGTGGTCACCCGCGGCGGCGTCGCGGTGGGCGAGGAGTCCCCGGATCTCGCGCAGGCACCGGTGTGGGGCCTGCTGCGCAGCGCGCAGTCCGAGCATCCGGGCCGGTTCGTGCTCGTCGATGTCGATGTCGATGTCGACAGTCCCCACTGGGATGCGGTGGCGGGTCTGGACGAGCCGCAGCTGGCGGTCCGCGCGGGCAGCGTGTTCGTGCCGCGGCTGGCCCGGGCGGGCGAGCCCGGCGAGCCGCTGTTGCCGCTGGATCCCGAAGGTGTGGTTCTGATCACCGGTGGCACCGGCGGTCTGGGCGCGGTGTTCGCGAAGCACTTGGTCGAGACCCGCGGGGTTCGACATCTGCTGCTGGTGAGTCGCCGTGGAGCGACCGCCCCCGGTGTGTCAGAGCTGGTCGCGGAGCTCGCCGCGCTGGGCGCCGAAGCCGTCGTCGCGGCCTGCGATGTGACGGATCGCGATCAGGTGGCGGACTTGCTTGGGGGGTTGCGGCGGCCGTTGACCGCTGTCGTGCACGCCGCCGGCGTGCTGGACGACTCCGTGATCGAGTCGCTGTCCGTCGAGCAGTTGGAGCGGGTGCTGCGGCCGAAGATCGATGCCGCGCTGCACCTGCACGAGCTGACCGTGGGCATGGAGCTGTCCGCGTTCGTCCTGTTCTCGTCGATCACCTCGCTGATCGGCACTCCGGGACAGGGCAACTATGCGGCGGCGAACACGTTCCTGGACGCGCTCGCCGCGCGCAGACGGGCCGAGGGGCTGCCGGCCAGTTCGCTCGCCTGGGGTCTGTGGGCCGACGCGGGCATGGCGGGCACCCTCGACGAGATCGAGATTGCACGCCTGGCCCGGATCGGCGTCCAGCCGCTGTCGACCGAACTGGGGCTGGAGCTGTTCGACCAGTCCCAGGGCCTCGACGTGGCGCTGCTCGCGCCGGTGAGCCTGGATCTCGCCGCGCTGAGCGTGCAGGCGAAGGCGGGCATGCTGCCGCCGTTGCTGCGCGGACTGGTGCGGGTGTCTGCCGAGCGAGTCGAGCAGCAGCTGTCGCTTACGCAGCGGCTGGCGGGCGTGGGACCGGCGGAACGGGAGCAGGTCGTACTCCAGTTCGTGCGGGCTCAGGTCGCCGCCATCCTCGGCCACAGCTCGCCCGACGGCATCCATCCTGAGCGCGCGTTCCAGGGGCTCGGCTTCGACTCGCTGTCCGCAGTGGAACTGCGCAACCGGCTCAGCCAGGCCAGCGGTGTGCGGTTGCCGCCGACCTTGGTGTTCGACCACCCGACGTCCGCGTCCGTGGCCCAGCTGCTGCTGTCCGAACTGGACGGTGGACCGCAGGAGCCGGCCATTGATCAGGAACTCGCGAAGCTCGAGGGCCTGCTCGGCACGATCGAGACCGCCGACAAGCAGCGGGTTGCGGCCCGGCTGCGCGTGCTCCTGGCCGGGATCACCGACGCCCCACGGCATACCAGTGAGCGAATCGAAGAGGCCTCGACGATGGACGAGGTCTTCCAGCTCATCGACGCGGAGTTCGGCGCGTCATGACGAGTGCGAGCGCAAGCCCAGATCGATCGAGGGACATGGCTATGAGCGGTGAAGTCAACGACCAGCAGCAGGAAAAGTTGGTCCGGTACCTGAAGAAGGTCGCGGTCGACCTCAGCGAGACCCGGGCCCGGCTCAAGGAGTTCGAGGACCGCGCGAGCGAACCGCTCGCCATCGTCGGCATGAGCTGCCGATACCCGGGTGGCGTGGCGTCCCCGGCCGAGCTGTGGCAACTCGTCGCCGATGGCCGGATCGCCACCTCGTCGGAGTTTCCGGAGGACCGCGGCTGGGACGTCGAGCACCTCTACGACCCCGACCCGGACCATACCGGCACGTCCACCGCCCGCGGTGGCGGCTTCGTGGACCGGGCGGGCGACTTCGACGCGGACTTCTTCGGCGTCAGCCCGCGCGAGGCCGCGGTCATGGACCCGCAGCAGCGGCTGCTGCTGGAGTCGGCGTGGGAGGCGTTCGAGGACGCCGGTATCGATCCGACTTCGCTGCGCGGCTCTGACACCGGCGTCTTCGCCGGGGTGATGTACCAGGACTACGGCTTCGTCGCCGGACAGAGCGACCGACGCCCCGAGTTCGAGGGCTACCTGACGATCGCATCCGCGGGAAGCGTCGCCTCGGGCAGGCTGAGCTACACCTTCGGCTTCGAAGGACCTGCGGTCACCGTGGACACGGCGTGCTCGTCCTCGCTCGTCGCCGTGCACCTCGCCGGTCAGTCGTTGCGGGCACGGGAGTGCTCGATCGCACTGGTCGGCGGCGTGACGGTGCTGGCCCGGCCGAGCGTCTTCGTCGAGTTCAGCCGCCAGCGCGGTGTCTCACCCGATGGCCGCTGCAAGGCCTACGCCGCCGCCGCCGACGGTGTCGGCTGGGCCGAGGGCGCCGGGCTGCTGGTGCTGGAGCGGCTGTCTGACGCGCGCCGCAACGGCCATCAGGTCCTCGCCGTGATCCGCGGCAGCGCGGTCAACCAGGACGGCGCCAGCAACGGCCTCACCGCCCCGAACGGCCCGTCGCAGGAGCGGGTGATCCGGCAGGCGCTGGCCGACGCGGGTCTCACCGCCGCCGACGTCGACGTCGTGGAGGGCCACGGAACCGGGACGCCGCTGGGCGACCCGATCGAGGCCAAGGCGCTGCTCGCCACCTACGGGCGTGAGCGCTCCAACGGCTCCCTGCGCCTGGGCTCGATCAAGTCGAACATCGGCCACACGCAGGCCGCGGCGGGCGTCGCCGGAATCATCAAGATGGTTCAGGCAATGCGGCACGAGCTGCTGCCGCGCACCCTGCATGTGGACGCTCCCTCACCCAACGTCGACTGGACCGCGGGCGACGTGCGGCTGCTGACCGAGGCCGAGCCGTGGCCGGCTGCCGAGCGGGTGCGCCGGGCCGGCATCTCGTCCTTCGGTGTCAGTGGGACGAACGCGCACGTGATTATCGAAGAGGCGCCCCCAGCGGAGACGCCTGAGGAAGCGGCGACGGATCCCACGCCGTCCGCTGCCGTGCCGGTGCTCCTGTCCGCGCGCGGGGAGGCGGCCCTGCGGGCGCAGGCCGACGCGCTGCGCGCCCATCTGATCGCCCGGCCAGACCTTCCCATGCTCGACGCCGCTTTTTCCTACGCAACAACGCGTGCGCACCTGGACCGGCGCGCGGTCGTCGTCGCGGGCGACCGCGGCGAGCTGCTCAGCGGGCTCAAGGCGCTCACCGCCGCCGAGCCCGCGGCGAACGTGCTCGAAGGCAACGTCACAGGCGGCAAGGCCGTGTTCGTGTTTCCTGGTCAGGGCGCGCAATGGGAGCGGATGGCGACCGAGCTGCTCGACTCCTCGCCGGTCTTCGCCGACGAGATCGCTGCCTGCGGCAAGGCTTTGTCGCCGTATGTCGACTGGCGGCTGGAGGACGTGCTGCGCGGGGCGCCCGACGCGCCCTCGCTGGCCCGGGTCGACGTCGTGCAGCCTGCGCTGTTCGCGGTGATGGTGTCGCTCGCCCGGCTATGGCAGTCCAACGGCGTCGTGCCGGTGACTGTTCTCGGGCACTCCCAGGGTGAGATCGCGGCCGCGTACATCTCGGGCGGGCTGTCGCTCGACGACGCCGCGCGGACCGTCGCGCTGCGCAGCCGGGCGATCGGCGAGAAGCTCGCGGGCCACGGCGGACTGGTGTCCGTCGCGCTGCCGGTGGAGCGGGTCGAGGAGCTGATCGAGCCGTACGGCGGACGGATGTCCGTCGCGGCCGTCAACAGCCCCGCGGCGGTCGTCGTCGCCGGCGAGCCCGCCGCGCTCGATGAACTGGTCGCCGCGTGCGAGAGCGACGGCATCCGCGCCAAGCGGGTAGCTGTGGACTACGCGTCCCATTCCGCCTACGTCGAGGCGATCGAGGCGGACCTGCTCGACGTGCTCGCGCCGCTGGAGCCTCGATCCGGCGACATCCCGTTCTACTCGACGTTGCGCGGCGGATTCGTCGACACCGCCGAACTCGGCGCTGAATACTGGTACCAGAACCTGCGCGGACGGGTCGGCTTCGAGCCAGCGGTCCGCGCGCTCGTCGAGAACGGCGCGAACTGCTTTATCGAGGTCTCTCCGCACCCCGTGCTCACGATGGCCGTTGAGGACACGATCCAGGCGCTCGACGCCGGCGATCGGGTCGCGGCCTTGGGTACCCTGCGCCGAGGCGAGGGCGGCCCGGAGCGGTTCACCACCTCGCTGGGTGAGGCTCACGTCGCCGGTGTTTCCGTTGACTGGCGGGCGTTCTTCGCCGGAAGCGGCGCGCGGCGGGTGGAGCTGCCGACGTATGCGTTCCAGCGGCAGCGGTACTGGCTGGTACCGGGCGGGTCCGGAAACCCGGCCGCGGCCGGACTCGGCCGACTCGACCACCCCGTGCTGGCTGCCGCGGTCCAGGTCGGTGACAAGGACGAGTGGCTGTTCACCGGCCGGATGTCGGCTGACGCCCAGCCGTGGACACAGGACCACGCCGTGTTCGGGCTGGTCATCGTGCCCGGCGCCGCGCTGGTCGAGTTGGCGCTGGCCGCGGGCAAGCACGCGGGCTGCCCGGTCGTCGACGAGATCGTGCTGTCGGCGCCGTTGATCCTGACCGACGACGCCGCGCGGCAGCTGCAGGTCACCGTCGCCCCGGCCGACGAGGACGGCCGCCGCCCGGTTGCGGTCTACTCCCGCCCCGAGGCAGGCGCGGACGGTGAGCGCGAGACGACCTGCCACGCACGTGGCTGGCTTACCGCCGACGCAAAGTCGTCCACGCCCTTCCCTTCGGCGTGGCCGCCGCCCGGTGCCAAGCAGCTCGCGGTCGACTCGCTCTATCCACGGCTGTCCGAGATCGGGTACGACTACGGGCCGTTGTTCCAGGGTCTGCGCGCCGCTTGGCGAACCGGTGAGTACCTGTACACCGAAGTGGCGGTTCCCGAGGCCGCGGGCGACGGATTCGGCATCCACCCGGCGCTGTTCGACGCGGCGCTGCACGGCGGGCTGATCGAGAAGGAAGCCGGATCTTCTGCCGATCTGCCGTTCTCGTGGTCGGGTGTGCGGCTGGGAAAGCAGCCCTCGGGCTCGCGGGTTCGCGTGCGGATCGGGTCGGCGGGGGAATCCGCGCTGCGCATCGACATGGTCGACGAGGACGGCGCACTGGTCGTCGCGGTCGACACCATCGCGGTGCGACCGGTCGACCCGGCGCAGCTTGAAAGCGCACAGGGTGGCCAGCAGCGCCCGCTGTTCGAGGTCGACTGGGTCGCGGTTACCGAGGCGCCGCAGCCGAAGTTGGAGCGGCTCGCCATGATCGGCGAGTTCGCGGCGCAGGGCGAGCGGTACGCCGACCTCGACGCGCTGGAACAGGCCGGAACGAACGGCGCCACCGCGCCGGAAGCGGTGCTGGTTCGGATCACGCCCCCGGCCGGGGCGGTCGAGGTGGCCCCCGCGGCGCGGGAAACCGCCGCACAGGCGCTCGCCTTGCTGCAGCGCTGGCTGACCTCCGAGTGGCTGACAGACACCCGGCTGGTCCTGGTGACCCGCCGCGGCGTCGCGGTGGGCGACGAGGCCGCCGATCTGGCCGTCTCGACCGTGTGGGGCCTGGTGCGCAGCGCGCAGTCCGAGCACCCGGGTCGATTCGGGCTCGTCGACGTGGACAGCGACACCGACGAGCCCGACTGGGCCGCGGTGATCGGTCTGGACGAGCCGCAGGTCGCGGTCCGTCCTGCCGGGCTGCTGGTGCCCCGGCTCGCGCGAGCCGGGGCCGGCACGACCGGTGACGCGTGGCGGCTGGCGAGCACCCGCAAGGGCTCGCTGGAGGACCTGGCGATCGTCCCGTCAGCCGGCGAACGACCGCTGGGGGTGCACGAGGTTCGCGTCGGGGTGCGGGCTGCGGGCCTGAACTTCCGGGATGTGCTGATCGCGCTGGGGTCCTACCCGGGTGATGCGCCGCTGGGCAGCGAAGCGGCCGGGATTGTGCTCGAAGTCGGCGCCGGTGTGACCGACCTGGCGCCCGGTGACCGGGTCTTCGGCCTGGTGCTGGACGCGTTCGGTCCGGTCGCCGTGGCCGACCGGCGCACGATCGTCCCGATGCCCGAGGGGTTCTCGTTCGCCCAGGCCGCCGCGCTACCGGTGGTGTACCTGACCGCGTACTACGGGCTGGTCGACCTCGCCGGCCTCAAGCGTGGTGAGCGCCTGCTCGTGCACGCCGCCGCCGGTGGCGTCGGCATGGCGGCCGTGCAGCTGGCCAAGCACTGGGGCGTCGAGGTCTTCGCAACCGCGAGCCCGGCCAAGTGGGACGCGGTGCGGGCAATGGGCATCGCCGACGACCGGATCGCCTCGTCCCGCGAGCTGTCCTTTCAGGACAAGTTCCTGGAGGTAACCGGCGGCGAGGGGGTCGATGTGGTCCTCGACGCGCTCGCGGGCGAGTTCGTGGACGCCTCGCTGGCACTGCTGCCGCGTGGTGGCCGGTTCATCGAGATGGGCAAGGCCGACATCCGTGACCCGGAGGCGGTCGCCAGCTCCCACGCCGGGGTACGGTACCGGTCCTACGACCTGATGGAAGCCGGACCGGCGCGCATCCAGGAGATGCTGCGCGAGATCGTCGCGCTGTTCGAGGCGGGGGCGGTCGAGCACTCGCCGATCCGGACGTGGGACGTGCGGCGCGGGCGGGAGGCCTTCCGCTTTCTGCGCGAGGGCCGCAACACCGGCAAGGTCGTGCTCACGGTTCCGGCGCCGCTGAATCCCGAGGGCACGGTGCTGATCACCGGTGGCACCAGCGGCCTCGGAGCGTTGTTCGCCAGGCACCTGGCGCAACGGCACGGCGCCAAGAACCTGCTGCTGGTCAGCCGCCGCGGTCCGGCCGCTGAGGGTGTGTCGCAGCTGATCGAGGAGCTGGCGGCGCTCGGCGCTCAGGCCCGAGCCGCCGCCTGTGATGTGTCCGACCGGTCCCAGGTCGCTGCGCTGCTCGGTTCGCTGGAGCACCCGCTCACCGCGGTGATCCACTCGGCCGGCGTGCTCGACGACGGGGTGATCGAGTCGCTCACGCCGCAGCGACTGGAGCGGGTGATGCGGCCGAAGATCGACGCCGCGCTGCACCTGCACGAGCTGACCGCGGGGGCGGAGCTGTCGGACTTCGTGGTGTTCTCGTCGTTCGCCGCGCAGATCGGCAACCCCGGCCAGGGCAACTACGCCGCCGCCAACGCCTTCCTCGACGCGCTCGTCGCCACGCGCCGCGCCGACGGGCTGGTCGGCAGCTCCCTGGCGTGGGGGCTGTGGGCGGACGCGACCGGGATGACCGGCGACCTCGACGAAGGTGAGGTTGCTCGGCTCGAGCGCCAGGGCTTCGGGGTGTTGTCCGCGGAGCTCGGCCTGGACCTGTTCGACCAGTCCCGCAGGCTCGATGCGGCTCTGCTCGTGCCCGCGCCGCTCGGTTTGGGCGCACTGCGGGCTCAGGCGCGAACGGGTGTGCTCCCCGCGCTGTTGCGTGGCCTGGTGCGGGCGCCGGCGCGGCGGGTCGAAGCCGCCGGCGGCTCGCTTGCCGAGCGGCTGGCGACCGTTCCGCAGCCCGATTGGGAGCGGGTGGCGCTCGACCTGGTGCGCGCACAGGTGGCTTCGGTGCTGGGACACGCCTCGCTCGACGCCATCGATCCGGACCGGGCCTTCAAGGAGCTCGGCTTCGACTCGCTGGCGGCCGTCGAGCTGCGTAACCGGCTGACCCACGCCACCGGACTGCGGCTGCCGACGACGCTGATCTTCGACTACCCGAATCCCCTTGCGGTGGCTCGGTTCCTGCTGCCGATCGCCATGCCGGGAGCTGCCCAGACCGGTGACCGGCGCTCGGAGGAGGAAGAGATCCGCGACCTGCTCGCATCGATCCCGCTCGGCAGGCTGCGCACGGCGGGGCTGCTCGACACCCTGCTCGAACTGGCGGACGGCGGTGTGGACGGATCCGACGACGGTTCGCCGACGGAGGAGGACTCCGAGGCAATCGATGACATGGACGTCGAGGCGCTCATCCGGATGACCCAAGCAGACCTGGCATGAGACACCACCCGGCCGGACCTGACCTGAAATCGATCGAAGACGTGGTCGCCGCTGCGCGTCCGGATAGGAAGTCCTAGGCAATGGCCTCGAACCAGAACGATCTCGTCGACGCACTGCGCAAGTCGCTCAAGGAGACCGAGCGCCTGCGGCAGCAGAACCGCCGGATGATCGCCCAGTCGACCGAGCCGTTGGCGATCGTGGGCATGAGCTGCCGCTACGCCGGTGGCGTCACCTCACCCGAGGAGCTGTGGGAGCTGGTGGCCGAGGGGCGCGACGCGACCGTCGGGCTGCCGGCGGACCGCGGCTGGGACGTCGAGGACCTCTACGACGCCGATCCCGAGCAGCCGGGAAAGGTGTACGCGCGCGGCGGCGGTTTCGTCGACGGCGTCGGTGACTTCGACGCCGGGTTCTTCGGGATCAGCCCGCGTGAGGCGCTGGCGATCGATCCGGCACAGCGTCTGGTGTTGGAGTCGGCGTGGGAGGCGTTCGAGGACGCGGGAATCGACCCGACCTCGTTGCGCGGCAGCGACACCGGCGTCTTCTGCGGAGCGGTGTCGTCCTATTACGGCGGCGAGATGACCCCTGAGCTGGAAGGGTTCCGGCTCACCGGCACCGTCGCCAGCATCATCTCCGGCCGGGTCGCCTACAACCTGGGCCTGGAAGGCCCCGCGGTCACGGTGGACACAGCGTGTTCGTCGTCGCTGGTGGCAATGCACCTGGCCGCTCAGGCGCTGCGGTCGGGCGAGTGCTCGCTCGCTCTGGTGGGTGGCGTGACGGTGCTGGCCGCGCCGTTCCTGCTGATCGAGTTCAGCAGGCAGCGCGGCCTGGCTGCCGACGGCCGCTGCAAGTCCTACGCCGCGGGTGCCGATGGCACCGGGTTCTCCGACGGTCTCGGCCTGCTCGTGATGGAGCGGCTGTCCGACGCCCGCCGCAAGGGTCACCGGGTGCTTGCGGTGCTGCGTGGCAGCGCGGTCAACCAGGACGGTGCGAGCAATGGTTTGACCGCGCCGAACGGTCCGGCGCAGGAGCGGGTGATCCGACAGGCATTGGCGAACGCCGGTTTGAGTCCGGCCGACGTGGACGCGGTGGAGGGCCACGGTACGGGCACCCGGCTGGGTGACCCGATTGAGGCGCAGGCGCTGTTGGCGACCTATGGGCGCGAGCGAGAGAACGGGCCGCTGCGGCTGGGTTCGATCAAGTCGAACATCGGGCACTCCTCTGCTGCGGCGGGGGTGGCCGGTGTGATCAAGATGGTGATGGCGCTTCGCAACGAGGTGCTGCCGCGCACGCTGCACGTCGATGCGCCCTCACCGCACGTCGACTGGGAGTCGGGTCAGGTCACGCTGCTCACCGAGCCTGCGGAGTGGCCCGCCGGGAAGCGGCTTCGCCGGGTCGGTGTGTCGTCGTTCGGTGTCAGCGGCACGAACGCGCACGTGATCATCGAGGAGGCACCCGCAGAGGAGCCTGTGCCGGTGATCGACAGCCGGCCGATGCCTGCCGTGCCGGTGCTGGTGTCCGGCAGAGGAGACGCGGCGCTGCGCGCGCAGGCAGCCCGCCTGCACGCGCACCTGATGGCGCACCCGGACCACGGTCTGCTGGACGTGGGTTTCTCAGCGGTCGCGACCCGCGCGCAGTTCGATCAGCGGGCGGCGGTGGTCGGGTCGGACCGCGAAACGTTGCTGACTGGTTTGGCGGCGTTGGCGGATGGGCAACCGGGCGCGGGCGTCTTTGTCGACGGTCCGGTGTCGAGCGGTAAGACGGCGTTTCTGTTCACGGGTCAGGGTGCGCAGCGGGCTGGGATGGGTGTGGGGTTGGCGGCGGCGTTTCCGCGGTTCGCCGAGGCGCTGGACGAGGTGTGTGCGGAGCTGGACCCGCGGCTCGGCCGGTCGTTGCGGGAGCTGTTGTCCGCGACGGAGGGTTCGGCTGAGGCGGCGCTGCTGG
>JAABUM010003784.1_pt1 | contig 17958 bp, 19 predicted proteins | sample 5559161 | NCBI WGS metagenome assembly JAABUM01 (sample SAMN10711868, study PRJNA513369) | rock metagenome | isolation source: Antarctica rocks | place: Antarctica: Victoria Land, Siegfried Peak nord | reverse complement strand
GCACCGAGGGGTGTTCCGGCTCGTCGGCGCAGGCGAAGTGGGTGAAGACCCCGACCACGTCGAGGACGCCTTCGGCTACCAGCGGTCCAGCAGCGGCGACCAGATCGGTCCAGTCCGCTCCGTAAGCACCGTTGCGAGCCAGTCCGGTGTCGACTTTGAGGTGCACGCGCGCCGACCTCCCGACCCGTCGGGCTGCGGCGGCGACGGCATGAAGCTCCCAGATCGCCGGCACACCGACGTCGATCCGACGCTCGACAGCGGCGTCGAAATCGAGGCCCGGAGCGTGCAACCACGAGATGACGGGCGTTTCGATGCCGGCCTCGCGCAGTGCAATCGCCTCCGCGAGCTGGGCCACCCCCAACCACGAGGCGCCACCGCGCACCGCAGCCTTCGCGCTGGGCAGGAGTCCGTGACCGTAGGCGTCACCCTTGACCACGGCCATCACCGAAGCTGCGCCGGCCAGCTCCTTCAGTCGAGCAACGTTGTCCTGGATCGCCGTCAGGTCGATGGTCAGCCGCGCGGGCGCACCGGCTGGCAGGATCTCTTCGTCAGGGCTCATAGCCGCTCCAGTTTGGCATCCGGAGCATGCGACCGGCCCTCGCCGCCCCACGATCGAGGGAACCCGGCATCTGGTGGCACCACGCTGAGTACCTTCGCGTGCTGGACCTGATTTCCCTCGACCATCTGAGACCCGCCGAAACGCGCCCGATGTGGGCCTGGACCATCGCAGAGATGCGGGCGCTGCGCGGGCTGGAAGACTGCAACGCGGACGGTCCGGATCGGCATTTTCCCGACGGTGGAGGCAACTGGGCGCTTCCGCGACGTCTCGATGGCGACCGAGCCCTTCTCATTGGCACTGACCACGACTACTCCGCAGTACCTCTTTCTTCACGGGTTCGTATACGGCTATGCCGATAGCGCCCGGACTCGCGTGCATTACGACCTCGACGAGGGCTTCAGGCAGTTCGACCCGCCCTTCACCCACGAGAGCACTGCGCGCGGGCAGATCTCATCGTTCGTCAGCGAGTGCGTCGGTGATGGCCGGTAGGAACTGGAGCACCAACCGGCGTTCGGCGAGGTTACGGCGCTGCTGCATGCCGGTGAACGCTTGACATTCCAGCAGCTGGCCTCTGTGGTGGCCTGCGACCGACCACCTCGCTGATGGTGACTGTAGCTCGCACGTTTGGAGGGGGATCGGCGGCTGACTGCGTGACATCGTGACGCGCCGCCCGGGGAGTCCTCAACCGCGCCGGTTGCCCAGCCCGAGAACCATCGCTATTCCGAGCGCGCTGCGCGGATCGTACGGGCCGCGCCATAACCCGCCGTGCACTGCTTCTGCGGCCTCGTCCCGCCATGGCGCCTGCTGCGGGGGCAGCTCCGCGCAGAGGTCGTGCACCAGGAGTGCGGCCATCAGCGTTGCACTGGTGGAGGGCGCGAAAACCGTTACCCCGAAGCGATGCGCGCCTGCGTAGGCAGATGCCAACAGTCGGTTCTGCAACACCGACCGGGTGCGGGTGGGCGGCGCCACGTTCATCGACACCGTGACCCCGTCTGCCCGAGCAGTCACGGCGCGCCACCGGTGCACCCGCTTGGCCAACAGGTAGTTCGGGCCCTGTTGCAGCACCACGCTGTCGTTGATTCCAGGGTCCTCACCCGGCGAGTAGTTGCGTTGCAGCAGCCGACCACCTGATGCCGCCCGACCCACCGGTCGCAATCGCCGCAACGGGGTCCGGCGCTCGTACGCCGCCGTCGACGCATCGACGACGGCACCCGGCTCTGCGAACACGTCCGTCGGCGTAGCGAGCCACGCCATCGACAGGTCACCTCGCGCGGCATGCAGGTAAGTACTGAGGGCGTCTGCAGCCGCTGCCAGCCGAAGGTTCACCGCCCCGTCCGCGTACAGGTAGTTGCCGAGTACGAGGTGACCGGTCAGCTCGGCGATCCACTGCGTCACTTCTGGCAGGTTGTGCAGCAGATCGGCGCCGGGGACATCTTGGCCGGTGGCGCCGTCGATCGGGTAGGTCAGCCGCCCCGCGGACGAGGCAGCGGTTGACAGCACGTCACGCCACAGCTGCGGCCTGGGTAGGTCGATAGCCGCGACGTGCGCGCCCCACCGCAACAGCGAACGCACCGGGCCCATCTCTGAGGCGGCGCCCAGTGCGAGGACCGTCTCACCCGCGAGCGGCAGCCATTCGGGATGGTCGATGACCTGTTCGAGCGCCGTTACCGCACCTGGCTCGAGTACTCCGTCAGCGGCCCAGGCGTGTAGCTGATCGCGTAGCTCCTGCCCTCGCAACCGGCGTCCGTCGTGCGGGATCGTCAGTTCGGTCTCGGTCTCGGGTTCAGCGGTTCCGGTGATCGTCTGCGAGCGCATCGTTCGTGCCGGGCGCGCAGCGCGCAGGAGGTCGGCAAGAGGTATGACTTCACCGTCGGTGCTCGCCTGCATCCGCGACTGCAGGGAGGTCAACCCGTCCCGGGCGATCGTCGTGGCAGCAACCGGGTCTGTCGCGCCCGCCTCGACCAGCCGCCGGAAGTGGGTGAGGTAGCCCCGGCGCCAGTTCGTCTCGCGAGCCACGGCAGCGCAGCCGACCGGATCCGCCGCCCGTAACGCATCGCCGACGACCGCTCGCCCGAGAGCAGACGTACTGCGGTTGCCGTCGACCTCTGGTATCTGCACGCCTGCGCTGTCACTCATGACAGCTCGACACCGCCAGGGTCCTGCCCGTCCGATGTGGCGACGGCGTCGGCGGTGGCAAGCAGGTAGGCGACCGTCCGGCCGAGTTCGTGGGCAACGTCCAGAGCACGCACCGGCCCGCCGGGGTTGGCGCGGTCCCCCGCCACACCGTGCACCAGGGCTGCGAGGCTGCCTGCGTCCAGCGGCGAAAGACCCCCAGCCAGCAACATCCCGGCCAGTCCGCCGAGCACATCGCCGGACCCTGCCGTCGCGAGCCAGTTCGGCCCGTCGGCCTGACTGCGAACCGGAAGCCCGGACGCGGTCGGCGGCACCACGACGGTGTCACTTCCTTTCACCAGCACCGTGACGTCGAGGTGGTCTGCGACCAACCGAGCGACCTGCACAGGCGCGCGGCGCACGGCGTCGTCAGCCAACATCCCGTTCTCGCCGAGATGCGCCTCCGATCGAAGGTTCAACCGTCGGGCCAGCCGGAGCAATTCGCCCGCGTGCGGCGTGAGCAGAGTGGGCGTGCTCCGGGGCGCGTCCAGCAGGTCAAGCCCTCCCGCGTCCAGCAGGACCGGAAGATCTGAGGCGATGGCAGCCCGCGCCGCTCGGAGTTGCTCCTCGGACGCGTCGTCGATACTCATCCCTGAACCGATGGCCCAGGCCTGAACCCGGCCGTCGCCGAAAACGGCCTCGGGGACTACCTGTCGCAGTAGCCCGCTCGGTGCCTCTGGACCGATGTACCGCACCATCCCCGCGCCGGCTGTGACGGCGGCGGTCACCGACATCAGCGCCGCGCCGGTGTAGTGCTCGCCGCCCGTGATGGTGCCGAGCACTCCCCGCGAGTACTTGTCGTCAGTCGGCCCTGGCACCGGCCACAGTTCGGCAGCATCTTGGAATGTCAACCGTTCGACGGTCGGGGCGTTGGGCTCCTGCACACCGATGTCGATGACGGTCAGCAGCCCGCACACCGCCTGGGTCGCGGGCAGCAGGTGGACCGGCTTCAGCAGGCTGAAGGTAACCGTCTCGTCTGCGGTCAGCCGGCGTGCACCCGGTTCGTTCAGCAAACCCGCTGGATCGCACCCCGACGGCAGATCGACAGCGAGCAGGTAGGCCCCCAACACCAGCTGCGGCAGTTCATCGAGGTGGGGCGGCAACCCGGGTCGACCGCCGATCCCGAGGATTCCGTCGACGATGAGATCGGCGTCCGCGAGTGCGTCCAGGACGTCCGATGGGGCCTCGCCTTCACTCCACCGCAACGCCACTGCTCCGGCGCCGAGCGCTGCGTCCCAACCGCCGTCGTGCACGCTGGACGCAACCTGGATGGCGGCGACGTTGAGCCCCGCTGAAGCCAAGTGAGCGGCTGCGTACAACGCGTCCCCGCCGTTGTTGCCGGCCCCAGCGAGCACAGCCACCCGCACGCCGTCGGCGACGCGCAACTGTGCGACCTGGGCGAGACCGGTAGCCGCGCGGGCCATCAACTCGCCGTCCGGTCGTCCCCGCATCGCAGCTTCTTCGGCACTGCGGACATCGTCCACGCTGTAGGCACGCATCATGCTGCGATTCTCCCGCATCGTCGGTCGTGCTCAGTGGGACGGGACGTCACGCCCCTGAAAGGCTCGCAGGGTCACCGCTGCCAGCGCCAGAGCCGTCAGAAGAGCGCCGACCATTGCGACAGGGCTGGCGCTTTCCAGCGGGACCCGGCCCACCCAGCTCATCGGCGAGATGTCCTTCACCCAGTGGGGCAGCTGCAAGGTGTCGCCCAACACCGCAACCACGGTGATGAACACGAAGGGCAGCCATGCGATCCACAAGGCGTCCGGTCTCAGGCCGTACAGCGCGGCGGCCAGCCCCATCACCAGGGCGACGGCGGGCAGGTAGGCGAATGTCGCCGCGATGAGACGCCAGACCTGAGAGGGGTTTGCAGTGGTGATCGCGTTGCTGACGCCCAGGGCGAGCCCACCGGCGGTGGCGACGGCAACTACCCCGGCGATCAGGGCCACCGCGTGCCCGGCAAGAAGTCTCGGTCGACTCACGGATCCCGCGAGGAGAGGTTCGAGGCGACTGCTTCCTTCCTCCTCGGACACTGCGTTGATCCCCGAGATAGCGAATCCCATGCAGATGAGGACGATCAGGATCACCACCAGCGATACGAATGCGTTGGCCGAGGTACTCCCGCCGCCCACGAATTTTTGCAGAGCCGGGTTGCCCCTGGTCACGGTGCCGTAGGCGTCACCGACGGAGCCGAAGCCAGCTCCGACGAGCGCGGAAACAACGCTCCACCCCACAATGGCAGCGCGATGCCGGCGGGCCGAGAAGCCGAAGCTGTGCAGCAGCACGCGGCCTGCCCGCGAGCGTCCACGTCGCCGCGCGAGCATCCCTTCGCCGAGATCGCGCCGATCGGCCAGGCGCAGAGCCGCCACCGACGCCAGGATCGCTGTGGTCGCCAACAACAGCAGTGGCCACCAGCGGGCATGCCCGAAGGCGCGCGTCTGCTCCGCCCAGCCCAGCGGCGAGAGCCACACCAGGGCGTTGTCACGAACATCGCCGACGCCGCGCACGACAAAGGCGATGACCAGGATGCCGAGCCCCAGTGCAGTGGCCCCCCTCGCGGAGGCGAGGAGTTGGGCGCACAGTGCACCCGCTGCGGTGAACGCGATGCCGAGCAGAGCCAGCGATAGTGGGTAGAGCATCACACCGGGCCAGCTCAGACCCAGCGCCGCGAGCACCACTAGCATCCCGGCGGCCATCACGAGAAACGCGGTCGTCGTCAGAACCATCGCCGACGCCAGGGCCGCAGTGCGCCCGACCGCGCCCGATCGCAGCAGTTCCATCCGCCCGGTCTGCTCCTCCCGTCGTGTCATCGCGATCATCAGAATGATCGCCATCAAGGGGACCGCGATGGCGGCGACGAAGCCGAACTCGTACGTAATCGGCCCGCCGATGGTGTTCAACCCGAACGGCCGACCGTTGATGGCGTACAGCGCTGAGCCCGAGGAGGTGGCCTCCGCGTACGTCTTCAGCTGAACCCGGGTTCCATACAGGCTGTTGATCGATGCGGCAGTGGCGGCGAAGACGGCCACCACCCCGAGCACCCACCCGATGATCACGCCTCGACTGCTGCGCCACGAGATGGCCACCATCCGCCCACCTGTCACCCGGGCCAGAGTTCTCACGACACTTCTCCGGAGGTGGCACCGGACCACTCGTCCTGATAGGCCCGCCGGAAGAGGTCCTCCAGGCCTGGAGGAGTTGCTGTGAGCGTATGCAGCCCGGCGGCGTGCAGTGCTCCTACGGCGACGTCGAGATGTTCGGCGTCGACGGCGAAGGCAATATCGAACAGTGAGCCGGTGGGCTCGACCACGAGCCCGACGACACCATGAGCACCTCCGGCACCGTCGATTCCCTCGGGCGCCGATCTCGTGACGGCATGAATGCGGGTGCGGGTGTGTTGTCGCAGGTCTGCAAGGGTGCCGGTCATCGCGGTGCGGCCCTGCCGGATGATGCTGACCCGGTCAGCGAGCGACTCGACCTCGGCGAGGATATGGCTGGACAGCAGGACGGTGCAGCCCTGCGCCCTGCGCTCGCGAATGACGTCCTGGAAGGTCGCCTCCATCAGCGGGTCGAGCCCGGACGTCGGCTCGTCCAGGATCAATAGCTCCGCGTCAGCGGCGAGAGCAGCGACGAGAGCGACCTTCTGCCGGTTGCCCTTGGAGTAGTCCTGCGCCTTGCGCGACGGGTCGAGGTCGAACCTGTCGATCAGGTCGGCGCGCCGGATCGGGTCGAGGCCACCGCGGGAGGACGCGAGGACGTCGAGGCACTGCCCGCCGGTCAGCCCGGGCCACAGGGATACGTCACCGGGAACGTAGGCAAGGCGTCTGTGCAGCTCGACGGCATCGCGCCACGGGTCGCCGCCGAACAGTTTCGCAACCCCGCCACTGGAGCGGACGAGGCCGAGCAGAATCCGGATGGTCGTGGACTTCCCGGAACCGTTGGGGCCGAGGAACCCGTGCACCTCGCCACCTCGGACCGACAAATCCAAGCCGTCGAGCGCCACGACGTGGCCGAAGTTCTTTCCCAATCCCACGGCCTCGATGACGGCGCCAGGGTCGCCGCGATGAACATTCATTCGATCCTTCCGTCGAACGATAGCGTGCACTAGCAGTGCACACTCTTTGTATACACCTTCGGTCGGCTATTGTGTAGTCGTGCCTCTCCCCCGGTTCTCCCGACTTGACGATGCGGAGCAGAAACGGATCATCGGCGCTGCGCGCACAGCATTCGCGGCAGACGGAGTCGACCAAGCGACCTACGCGGATGTGATTCGCAGCGCGGGCATTTCCAAGTCGTCGGCCTATAACTACTTCGATGGCCGCCAAGACCTCTTGGCCGCCGTTCTCGACGAGGTCGCAGACCGGCTACGGGCGGTCCTCGGCAGCTGGGAACCGGTTACAGACCACTCCGCGTTCTGGGTCGCGCTCGGTGAAGCGACGATTCGGCTGGAGCGTCACGCAGCCGAGCATCCCGACGACCTCGCCCTCATCGATCCGGCGTTCCTGCTGCGCATGCAGGACGGGTCGATCGGGTGGGTCGGCGACGTCATCGACAACGGGATAGAGATCGCACTGATCACCGTCGATTGCGAACGCGACCTGCTCGTCTGGGCGACCGCAGCGCTGCTACGCGCCGGGGACGCGTGGTGGGTTGAGAAGGTGAAGGCCGGCGCCGTGCCCGACTACGAGCAGCCGTGGACTCTGATCCGCGGCCTGTGGGGCGCCCCAGCGCAACCCCATCCAGGAGCGACTCGCTGAAGCTTCACCCGACCCACCCTCGCGCGACGCAAAGCCCGTCTGTCCTCGATTCTCATCGAGTGGTGAGCCTTCGCGGTGCGACACCAGCCAATTTCGAGGGATTACTGACGGCGTAGATCGCCGTGACGTGATCATTCGCGACAACGAGCGTCACCAACGAATCGAGATCGTCAGCTACCCAGACGAGCGCGCCGAGTTGACCGTTGAGAGTGGCCGGTTCCACGCACCAGGGCTCAACAGACTTTGCGATGACATCCAGCAGGAACCGTGCGACGTTGTCGGCGCCGAACAGCGGTCGCCTGGCGGCGTTGACGAATCCGCCGCCGTCAGTGGTGCGGACCACGCCTGGTGCGAGGGTCTTCAGCAGCCCCTCGATGTCGCCGACCTGCAACGTCCGCACCAGCGCACCAGTGCACCAGTGATCCGCTGGCTCGCTTCATCCGGCGGTTGGGAACGAGGTTCACCGGTCTGAGTGCGAACACGTCCGCGTGCACGATCGGTGATCTGCCGCACCGCCGCAGGCGAACGATCGACAAACCCGGCAATCTCCGTGTGCGCAACCCGAAGACTTCGCGCAGCACGAAGACGGTTCGGTCCACGGGTGCCAGGGTGTCCATCACCACCATCATGGCCGTGCTCACCGACTCCGACAGCACCACGTCCTCGGCGATGTCAGGCATTGTCATGACAGGTTCAGGCAGCCAGGGACCGACATGCTCCTCACGCCTACGCGCTCGGCCGCGTGAGGCGTTGAGTGCTTGCCTCGTACGCAATTGCGAAAAGCAATGCTTTGTAGCGCTCGAACTCCTGCTCGTGAACGCCCACCTGCTGCTGAGGACCCGGGCACCTGACGTCAGTCGACGGTTCCTTCACGTCAGCTGCAACTCGGTCCGGCATGTCTCGGAGAAGCCCTGGAAGTGAAGGCCCATTGCGGCATTGAAGCGACCCCGTCGATTCTCGACGGCGACAAGGTACGCCAGCTCGAGCAGCGCCGACTCACCCAGACGAAATCTCAACGAATCCGGAAGGTCTGGATCATTGACGGCCGGGGTCGCAGTTGCGCCGTCGGCAAAAGTGAGGACATCACGTTCCAAGAGCGTGTAGTTATCACTGTCCCGCCACCGTGTGACGTTGTCGATCTTCTCTTGGCCTACGCCTGTTGCGGCGATTTCGGACAGCGGATTTGATGGTTATCTCTACGCTGCCGTTGCTGGCCTCGAAGAAGTGCTTCACCCTGGCCGTCAGTGCCTGGCCAACGGGCAGTGGTAGCCGAGGTCGGACGGCTGCACCAGTGGGTGTCGGCCTGCGGTTGGCCGGAACACCTGGCCCCCTGCTCGATGCGTTCAAAGTGCTGCCGTCGGTGATTTTCGTTGCTCACACACTCGGCCGGTTCGACGTGTTGCCGACTATCCGGGCGTTCTCCTCAGCAGAGACGCTTACGGTGCTGGATGAGATCAGGGCATTGCCCGGCGCGGGGACCGTAGAATCCTGGACGCATCTGGAGGTGACCAACGAGACATATTCCTCCCCACTGTTCAGTCGATGAAGGAGTGCCGATGAGCGACGCACGATCAAACACCACCATCGACGATCAACAGGTTCGCGTGACTGCCTGGACCTTCGAAGCGCGTGGCGACAGCACGGGTTTCCATACCCACGAATTCGACTACATCGTCGTACCCGTGACGGGCGGAACCTTCAGCGTGACGGACGCTCACGGAGCGGTTCACCGCATGGAGCAAAACGCTGGTTCCCCCTACCGCGGCGCTGCAGGCATCGAGCACACCGTCAGCAACGCGGGCGACGGGCGCGCAACCTTTGTAGAGATAGAGCTCAAGTTCTAGCGATGGCCTTGGCGTTGCACACCGCGCAGGAAGCTCCAGGCAGTGCGATCTCGCAACGCCCGCGGCATCAGCCAGCTGCTTGGCACCAGCCCACGCCCACCGCCGCGGTAAATACCCACCTGGCAGACCCGGTGGTGCGAGGGCCAGTCCAGGTTCGCCCTGGGTCATCCTTGCGCCGCAAATGCGCGGGCTGCGGCGATGATCATCGGCCCAGCTTCATCCAGCGCCTGCTCACGCAGTGCCGGGAACGCTGGTCCGGGGTAGTCGACCTGCTCGTCCAAGGTAGGCAGTATCCGGGCGAATAGCTGCGCGGGCCGGGTGCGGAGGGGTTGGTCGACCAGGGGTGAGCGGTGGCCCTGCCGGTGAGCTGCGTCGGTCAACGCGGACACGATGTCTTGCGCCGTCCACGGGGTCGAACAGGACACGGGCCGTGTCGATTGCTGGTGGAAGGCCTGCGGGGTCGCTCAGCAGCCAGCTAGGGGAGCCGGTGGGTCATCTCCTGCGCAAGCCAACGCGCAATCGCCGGATTGATTCGCCTCCGTTGAGGCTGGCAAAGCTGTGTCCGCTTCTGGCCGCTCGCGGCCGTCGTGGCAGTGAGGGAAGTTTCGCTTGGGTGACCTTTCACCGAAAGACGCGGACCACCGGTAGGGGTATTTATCCACGATGCGGGTAGGAGAACGCGGGGGGTAGTGAACGCTACTTGGGGTGCCGGTGACGGTGCTGTCACCAGCCGCAACGGCGGCGGAGGCTCAGCGTGACCGCTCCAGCAAACGACCCGATCCTCTCGCTATGACATGGGGTAATGACCGGAATCCCATGTAATGGCACCCCCTGTGGCGAGGACCGTTCTTCTACAGGTCTGATCGGACCGTAGGATCACCGCGTCTTGTAGACGCGGCCACGGTGGTCGATGCGGACCACCAGGACAACCCTGTCGGGCTCGATGATCTCGTACAGGATGCGGTAGTCCCCGCGGCGGGCGCCGTGCACACCCTCCAGCTCGTTACGCAGTGGCTTGCCCAGGCGTTGCGGATTTGCCGGCAACACACCGGTCGCAAACTCGACGATCGCCGTGGCATACCTGGGTGGGATCCGCCCCAGATCACGCTGCGCGGCCGAAGAGAACCGCACCTCATACGGCGCCGGGGACTCCGTCACTGACCAAGCCCGTACCGGCGGCGCATCTCCTCACCGCCCACACTCGCACCAGCCCCGTACTCACCTCGAGCCGCGACCACGTCATCGCTGGTACCGGGCTGGGACTGCCAGAACAACGTCTCCTGTAACGACTCCCACTCCTGCCAGGACACCATCACCGCCGCCGGCGCACCATTCTTCGTGATCGTCACATGCTCATGGGTACGTACCGCATCATCAACGAGCTCATTGAGCTTGGCCTTCGCGGCACTGATCGACATCGTCTGCATGCCCTGCAGCCTAGCAGTTGCCAGACCCCAATACGGGTCTCTCCCAGTCTCAAATAAAGCTCCGAAAACTTTTATCATGACAAGTCAAAGCCTGATGTGTTGCAACGAGCGAGGTCGTCGATCTGGACACATAGCCTGACCTGCACCGATTCCAAGATGATGCAGTTAATGAATCATTGATGCATCTGGGATACTGATTTTCAAGGAAACCTGGGATGGCCCGTTGACGAGGCCGACCGGGCATTTTGCGGGTACGGTCCCACTTCTGTCAACCGCGAGGAATCGTCATCGGCGTGCTCTGCGGTGGCACAACCACGCTTCCTGGTCTCGGATACGACGAGTCCTAATACGCAGCGCTGCCAGTAATGGTTGCCACGGGTCGGCACGGCACATCCAAGACGCCCGCGTAGTTCAGCGTCTATTGCGTGCTTCGAGGTATCCCTCGCTCAGGTGCTGTTCTACGCGTTCCACGAACTGTTCCTTTGTGCCGGTATGCAGCGTCTGAAGCAATTCGCGATGCTCGCGCACCATCTCCATGGTGTTCGCGCCGCCGCGCAGGTAGGCGCGGGTGATCCGCCGGTTGACTGGGTGATCCCAGAGACTGTCGAGCATTCGCAGCAAGATGCGGTTTCCGCAGGCTGCGCTCAGCGTGCGGTGGAAGCGCCGGTTGAGGTCGAATTGGACGGCATCATCGGTTGGGTTCGAGTCGGCCATTTGCTCGCTGAGGTCCTCTAGCATCGCGAAATCAACTCTGGTGTGTTTCCCCCAGGCCAACCCCGCCGCTGTGATCTCCAGGCTGCGGCGCACCTCGAAGACGTCATCGATCTCCTCATCGAGTAACGCGCTGATCACAAAACCGCTGCCAGGGACGGTCTCGACCAGATCCTCCTGCGCCAGTCGGTTCAGCGCTTCGCGCACCGGCGTGCGGGAGACGCCGAGGTCCTCGGCCAGTTGCTCCTGCACCACCTGAGATCCAGCGGTCAACGATCCGTTGACGATCTGGTCGCGCACATGCTCGTACACCCGGGCGACCATCCCTCGTGGATCACGCACCGGCCGTTGGGAGCTCTGCGAATTCTGGTTCATCTCTTGACCACCGTAGCTCGGGTCAGGCACTGTATGCATTGCATACAGTGCCTAGTTAGGAGTCACCATGTACGTGTTGAACACCTGGTACGTCGCCGCCTGGTCCTACGAGGTGACGGGTAAACCCGTGCGCCGGGTGATCTGCGAGCAGCCGGTTGTCCTCTACCGGACACCAGGCGATCAGGCCATCGCGCTGGCCGACCGTTGCGCCCACCGCGCCTTCCCCTTATCGGCGGGCCGAACGGTCGGATCCTCAATCGAGTGCGGCTATCACGGCTTCGCATACGGCCCCGACGGTGTCTGCACACGGGTGCCTGCACAGAGTTCCGTCCCCGAGCGGGCCAGGGTGCGCACCTACCCGACCGTGGAGAAGGACGGCTGGATCTGGGTGTGGACCGGTGATGTCGAGAAGGCCGATCCCGAGTTGGTTCCTGACACCCACTGGATGAATGACCCGCAGTGGGCGACGAACACGCATTCCCGGCTGTTCCAGTGCCGAGCGGACCTGGTGCACGACAACCTGCTTGATCTGACGCACGAGTCGTTCCTGCACACCTCAACTGTCGGCGATGACTACATCTACGAGCACGGGATCACCGTCGAGGTGGACGGCAATGAGGTGGTGGTCGACCGGTTGATGCCCTCGGTCCCAGCCCCACCGCTGTACGCCCGAACGATGGGCACCACCGGAAACTACGACCGGTTCCATGCCACCGAGTTTCACGTGCCGAACTATCACGTGCTGCACTCTGGGATCACCCCCGAGGGGCGCCCTCGCGAAGAGGGTTACTTGATCAAGGTCCTCAATGGCATCACGCCGATTGATGAGCACACCTGTTGGTACTACTACGCGTTCAGCCGCAACTTCGCGATCGATGCGGACTGGGCCACGGCGGAGCTTCAGGACGGCCTGGGTGTTGTCCTCGACGAAGATGCCGAGGCGTTGCGTCTGCAGGAGATAGGGATGGCACAGCGTCCGAGCAACGAGCACGACGTACTCATCGCGCAGGATGCTGGTGTCGCCAAGGCGCGTCGGATCATGACGAAGTTGCTCCGGGCCGAGGAGCAGGACCGGGTATCCGGTGTCGCTCCGGCGCGCAGCACAGCCTCGCGGGTCTGAGCAGCACAGCCATGTGGATGTTGGTCCGCAAGAACGCGATCTCCAGTGATGGCGACGGCACAAGACTGCTCGCCGCCAGCCCCGATTCCGCCGACCGCGGGGACGCCTGGCGCTGGTCGGTGCGTTCGGTCCTGGACCCCGGCGGTCAGCGTCGAATCACCGTCGAGGCTGACGAACACGCCGTGCGCAGCAGTTCGACCGATCACTCAGACGGGGAGTCGCTGGATCTGGAACGTCGTCCGGGCGACCAGATCGTGCTCACCCTTACGCAAGGCGAGGCTCTGATCGCGGATCGCCACGGGCCATGGCGGCGGTGGCTGAGCGCGGGTGACGTCTTCGTGGTCGAGGGCGAAGAGCAGGAGAGTCTGCGTTTGACACTCACCCCCGGGCACGGCGAAGCACGTGTGATCCGTCTGGAGCCCATCGGCGACGTTCCGTTGCGGTGGGTGCCGTGACATCACGCTTACGGGGCATCGACCTGGCGATACCGGGCCAGCAAATCGGGTCCCTGGATCTGGTCGACACCGCGCGGGACTTCTCGCGGATCCCGGTACCGATCGCGGTCATCGGCCGAGGTGAAGGGCCGACTGCTCTTCTGGTGGCTGGAACACACGGAGATGAATACGAAGGCCAGATCGTGCTGCACCGGTTGGTGCGCGAACTGGATCCAGATCGTGTTGTCGGCAGGCTGGTGGTGCTACCAGCCCTGAACCTGCCGGCAGTCCTATCAGCCAGCCGTACCTCCCCCATCGACGCGCAGAACCTCAACCGCGTCTACCCAGGCGCACAGCGCGGTACACCGACCATGCAACTAGCTGCAGCGGTAATACAGGAGTTGCTGCCGTTAGCCGATATCGTCCTCGATCTGCATTCCGGCGGGACGAGCGCGCACTATCTGCCGTCTGCATTCGTCTATGCCGGACCGGACCGCGCGGCGATGGCGCGCAAGCAGCAGCTGGCCGAGCATCTCGGCTTGCCCTGGTCGATGCTCGCGCCGGAGGCCTTTGAACCCGGATCGCTCTCAGCGGCAGCGGACCGCAGCTCCATTCCGATGATCGCAACTGAAACCTGCGGAGGAGGGGAAGTGAATGTGGCCTACCTCCAGGAGGCGTTAACCGGTGTGGAACGGCTGCTGATGCGCACCGGGATCCTGGACGGTGAAGCGCCGGACCCCGCACGGACCGCTTGGCTTCGGCTGGACCCAGACGGAACGATCATCGCTCCGGTGGGCGGCATCTTCGAGCCGCTGGCGCAACTCGGTGACGAGGTCCGCGCTGGGGATTCGGTGGCCCGGATTCACCCCGTGCGGGACCTGACCTCATCTTCATCCCTTATCCAGGCCGAGCGAGACGGGGTCATCGCTATCGCGCGCCGACCACCCCTCGTCGTGCCTGGTGACCATCTGTTCGAGCTGGCCACCCCGATCAGTTCGCCGAGCACAGCAGCACCACTACGGAAGGTTTCTCCCTGATGAAGAAGCTCCACGCCACTGGATTTCTGGTCGTCGCCGCAATCTCGCTGAGCGCGTGCACCAGCGCCTCCAAAGACGGTGGTACCTCAACGGCACCTGCAACCAAAGCTACGCAGGACAACAACGCCGCCTCGCTCGTGCCGGCCGACGTGAAAAGCAAGGGCACGTACACAGTCGCGATGGATGCGTCGTATGCGCCATTTGAGTACTTCGGCTCGGACAACAAGACCATCATCGGCTTCGACGCTGATCTATCGACCGCTATCGCCGGGAAGTTGGGTCTGCAACCCAAGCTCGTGAACGCCGGGTTCGACACCATCCTCCCTGGCCTGGCGGCCAAGAAGTACGACGCGGGCACCTCAGCGTTCTCCGTCACCCCCGAGCGGGTGAAAACTGTTTCCTTCGTGCCCTACCTCGCGGCTGGGACCGGGATCGCGGTCGCACCCGGCAATCCGAAGAAGCTGAAGATGGACCCAATGGTGTTGTGCGGGAATACGATCGCCGCGCAGAAAGGTAGCGTCCAGGGTATTCAGCAGCTGCCGGACATCTCCAAGAGCTGTTCCGGTGCCGGCAAGCAGAGCGTGACCATCCGGCTGTTCCCCTCACAGAACGAGGCCAACCTCGCCGTCACGAGTGGACGTGCTGAAGCTGTGATGGCAGATAGCGTCTCGCTGTCATATCAGGCCAAACAGTCCGGCGGGAAATTTGAACTCGCTCCTGGTGGGGAGTACAAACCTGCCGACATCGGGGTAGCGCTGCCCAAGGGCTCGACCCTGGAGCCGGCCATCGCGGCTGCGGTCAAGGTGCTGGTCTCAGATGGCACCATCCCAAAGCTGATGAAGAAATGGGCCATCCCCGCTTCGGCCACCATCAAGAACGCCGGCTGAGATGGCCGCCGTCGATCTGAAGGGACTACCGCCGGCAAACGATGTCGACGCGGCGGCTGAACTGACAGTCGTGCCGCGACGTCACGTCGGACGGTGGATCAGCGCGATCGTCATCATCGGGATCGCGGTGCTCGGACTGCGTTCGGTGATCACCAACGAGCGGTTCGGTTGGAGCACCGTCGGACTCTACTTACGAGACGTCAGTATCGGCAGCGGTCTGGTGGTGACACTGGAACTCACTGTGGTCTGCATGCTGATCGGCGCCGCGCTCGGCGTGGTGCTCGCGGTGATGCGGTTGTCGGCGAACCCGGTCATCCGGATGAGTGCGTTCGGCTACGTCAACTTCTTCCGCGGCACCCCGGTACTGGTGCAGCTGCTGTTCTGGTACAACCTCGCCGCGCTGTACCCGACGATCTCGCTCATCCCCGGCGTCAACCTCAACGCCAACTCACTGATCACCCCGTTCACCGCCGCGGTCCTCGGACTGGGCCTGAACGAGGCGGCGTACATGAGTGAAATCGTGCGCGCCGGGATCCTGTCGGTTGACTTGGGCCAGGCCGAGGCCGCGGGCGCGCTAGGACTCACGAAACTGCAGACCATGCGTCGAATCGTGTTGCCGCAGGCAATGCGCGTCATCATCCCGCCCACCGGTAACGAGACCATCGGGATGCTCAAGACCACCGCACTGGTCAGTGTCCTGGCCGTGAGCGATCTGCTGTACTCCGCGCAGATCATCTACGCACGCAACTTCAAGACGATCCCGCTGCTCATCGTGGCGAGCATCTGGTACCTGGTGGTCACCTCAATTCTGTCCATCGGCCAGTTCTACCTTGAACGCCGCTTCGCCCGTGGAAATCGCACGCTGCCGCCCACCCCGTGGCAACAGCTCACCGCCGTATTCCGCACCCACGCGGTGCTACCCGCGAAGGCATCATGACAACTACCGCCACCGCTGAGGTAATGGTCGAGGCCATCAGGATCCGCAAATCGTTCGGCAGACTCGAAGTCCTCAAGGGCGTAGATCTGCAGGTCGCCCGCGGCGAGGTCGTGTGTCTGATCGGTCGATCGGGTTCGGGCAAAAGCACCTTTCTACGTTGCATAAACCACCTCGAGGCCATCGACGGTGGTCGGCTGCTCGTGGACGGTGACGTAGTTGGGTACCAGCAACGCGGCACCAAGCTGCACGAATTGCCGGGCGCAGAGCTGTGTCGGCGTCGCGCGCAGATCGGGATGGTCTTCCAACACTTCAACCTCTTCCCTCATATGACAGCGCTGGAGAACCTGATCGAGGCGCCACGCCTCGTGCTCGGTGAACCGCGCAGAAAGGCCATCGCCCACGCCGAGGAGCTGCTAGACAAGGTCGGCCTGGCCGACAAACGCGACGTCTACGCGCGCCAGTTGTCCGGCGGTCAGCAACAGCGGGTCGCGATCGCCCGGGCGTTGTGTATGCGCCCCAAGCTGATGCTCTTCGATGAACCAACCTCAGCGCTCGACCCGGAACTAGTGGGCGACGTGCTGCGCGTTATGCAGGACCTGGCAGCCTCGGGCATGACGATGATCGTGGTCACGCACGAGATGGGTTTTGCCCGCGATGTCGCAGACCGAGTGGTGTTCTTCGACAAGGGAAAGGTCGCTGAAGCAGGCCCAGCGAAGAGCGTCATCAACAATCCGCAGCACGAACGCACCCAGGCATTCCTAGCGGCGGTCAGATGAACGGGCCAATACCGGACTTCACAGCTCTACGGGTGACGAGCCTGACCTGGGAAGCCGACGACGTGCTGTCCATGGTGTTGGAAGATCCGCACACCCAGCTACCGCCGTGGACACCTGGATCCCACATCGATATACAACTCACGCCAACACTGATTCGGCAGTACTCCCTCTGTGGCCCGGCCGACGCCGCGTACTGGCGGGTGGCCGTATTGCGCGAACCAAATGGCAATGGCGGGTCGGCCCACGTGCACGATGTGCTACGACCTGGCGCGATAGTCAACGTACGTGGCCCCCGCAACCACTTCGAGCTGCACGATGCACCCGCGTACGTCTTCATCGCAGGCGGCATCGGGATCACCCCGATCCTCGCAATGGTGCGCGATGCAGAACGCCGGGGAATCCCCTGGTCGCTGGCATACGGCGGCCGCCGCCGAGACAGCATGGCATTTCTTTCCGAGCTCGCAGGGTTCGACGACCGCGTCAGCCTGCACCCAGGGGATGAGACCGGGTTAATGCCACTGGACCAGATCCTCGCGGCCCGGCCCGCGACGAGCCTGATCTACTGTTGCGGGCCGCCACCACTAATTCAGGCCGTCCAGGAACGTTGCCCAGCCCAGGACAAGGAACGACTACACGTCGAGCGGTTCATAGCCGCTCCTGACTCGCACGTTGAACACTCAGCTGACGAACCCGGTTTCACCCTTGTGCTGAACCGCACGGGCAAAGAATTCGAGGTACGCCCTGGGGTTTCAATCCTGGAGACACTCGAACAGTCCGGGATGGAGCATCCCAACTCTTGCCGCGAAGGGATCTGCGGCACGTGCGAAACAACTGTGCTCGAAGGAGACCTCGACCACCGCGACAGCCTGCTTGAGGATGACGAACGTGCCGCCGGCGACACCATGCTGATCTGCGTCTCACG
>JAABUM010003783.1_pt1 | contig 17958 bp, 23 predicted proteins | sample 5559161 | NCBI WGS metagenome assembly JAABUM01 (sample SAMN10711868, study PRJNA513369) | rock metagenome | isolation source: Antarctica rocks | place: Antarctica: Victoria Land, Siegfried Peak nord | reverse complement strand
GGCTTCTGGGCGGGGAACGTTCATCCACAACCGGCCCGGGTCGTCGCATCAGCCCAGCTCGCCAGACGGCTGCACCTTCCTCGCCGTCGTGAGGCGGAGGTAGCCCACGACCTACCACGTGCGTCTCGCCTACCGCGCCCCCGTCGGGGCAGCAGTCCTCTCGGCTAGTGCCGCTACGCAGCTCCGCGGACCATCCGACGGTCGGTGCCGGTAGCGGATCCTCAAACGGCACAACGCTCGCTCATCGGCACGTTCGGTTTCCCGTCCGCGGGAAGGGCATGAGCGCGCCGGCGGGCGTCGCCCTGGTTGATCCGGCGTCGGTCGGCCGGCTCAACCAGGCGGTCCGGCTACTCCGATGCGTACTTGAACGACAACTGGATCTTGGTCCGGTAGACCAGTCCCCCACCGTCACCAACGACGATGTCCTGCTTGGTCACCTCAGCCACTCGGATATCGCGCACCGATCCCCCCGCCGTGGTGATGGCCTCCGCCGCCGCCTCCTCCCAGGAAGTGGGACTGGTCCCGATCACATCGATCACCCGGTACACGCTCATGACGACTCCTCATCGTTCTTGGTAGATCTGTCCATGCTGGTCCCATCATGCTGGTCCCATCATGCCGGTCCCGAGGCCGACCGCGGATTCCCGCCGTAGCGCGACCGTGCGAGCAGCATTGTCGGTCGGTACCCGTACGCGCAGGCCAGTCACCCTCGCATTGCCGTCTTCGTCCTTGCCGAAGCGGCCACCCCCGCCCTCGGCGGGGTCACCGACCCGGCCCGAACAGGTCGTCGCTGGGCCGCTGTACGCGCTCGGGGAGTCCGGCTGAGCACGCCCGCGGTCGCCCTGACGATCGCCGGCTCAGACTCCGGCGGCGGCGCCGGGCTGCAGGCCGACCTCAAGACCTTTGCCGCGCTCGGGGTGTTTGGCGCCAGCGCGGTGACGGCGCTGGCCGCGCAGAACACCCGCGGCGTACGCGGGGTGCAACCGGTGCCGGCGGCCTTCGTGTTTGCCCAAGTCGACGTCGTCCGGGACGGCAACCGGCTGAACGAGCTACGCGCGACGCGCATGCGCACCGCCAACACCTACGGAACCGGCTGCACGTTTGCGGCGGCGATCGCCGCGGGCCTGGCCCTGGGCGCCGACGTCGGCGCCGCGGTCGACCGGGCCAAGGCCTACGTCATACGGTCCCTCGCCGACGGTGCGAGCTGGCGGCTCGGCGGCGGGCACGGGCCGCTGGACCACTTCGGGTGGACGGCCTAAGCGTCGCCGCCCCTGCCGCCCCGGGTCGCTGCCGGAACGGTCCCGGCTGCTCAGCTCATGACTGCTCTGGCTGCCGGTGGCGCATACTGATCGCGGTGCAGCTCTCGACGGAGGTTCTGATGACGCTCCCCACGCCGTTCCCCCAGCCCGACCCGCTGCCGCCGGATCCGACCACTCCCGTCGAGCCGACCCCGGTCCCTACACCTACCGATCCCGAGCCGGCGCCACCGATGTAGGGCCCGCCGCCCTGCCCTGAGTGCATGAGGTCGTCCCGACAGCCGAACCTCCTACGAGAACACGCCGCTCCTCCGCGCAGCGCCGCCGCTCACGCTCAAGCTCGTTCCCGTACGACCCGCCCGCACAAATGCCCCGGTCAAGGCCTACTAACCGGCGATACTCCTGCCGTGACCGCGATAAAGATCGGCTACGCCGGGTCTCGACCGACGGGCAGGACCTCACCGCGCAGCGGCAGGCCCTCGCCGCCCTCGGCGTGCAGCCCGACCGGGTCTACGTCGACCGCGGCATCACCGGCACCCACCGCCAGCGCCCCGGCCTGCGCGAGGCCCTCGCCGCCTGCCGGCCCGGCGACACCCTCGTGGTCACCAAACTCGACCGGCTCGCCCGCTCCGTCCCCGACGCCCGCGACATCATCTACGAGCTCACCGCTCGCGGCGTGCGCCTGGACCTCGGCGGTTCGGTCCACGATCCGACGGACCCGATCGGCCGGCTGCTGTTCACGGTCCTGTCGATGATCGCCGAGTTCGAGGCCGACCTCGCCCGGGCCCGCACCCGGGAAGGCATGGCTATCGCCAAGGCCAAGGGCCGGCTGCGCGGCAAGCAACCCAAGCTCAAGCCCGCCCGCGAAGCCCAGCTCGTTGCGCTGTGGCATGCCGGCAACCACACCACCCTCGAGCTCGCCGAGATGTTCGACGTCGCCCGCTCCACCGTCTACCGCGCCATCCAACGCACAGGACCCGCACCCGCCACCGCACCTGCCACGGCTCCAACCAACGCCGGGTGAGCAGGCACGCCTTCGTCGACGAGAACCGACCTTCTGACCCCAAAGCATCCTTCGCCTTCACGAGAAGATGTCGCTCAAGTCGAACACCCTGCCCGTCACTCACCCGAGGGCGATTGATCTTGAGTCAACCCTTTCACCCGCGGCTCACCTGACAAGGCGCTGCTTACAGCTAAGACAAGGCCAGCCGCAATTCAACCCGAGACTAAGAGCGAAGCCGTTCGTCACAGCTAGCTGGATGAGGCCAATTGCTGCCAGGATTAAGCCGCATACCATCCGTCAGGATCAACCTATCGGCCAGCAAGCGGGTGATCAGTCTCAAGTCGGGAGGAGGCTGCCCCTTGATCAAGTTTGATCGTACTCGGCTACGCCGTCGAGGGCCTGGCGGACGGAGAGGCCGTAAGTAGCTGCGATCGCTCGCAGCCTCGCCAACGTGGGGACGTTTCGGTCATGTTCAATGTCATTGATGTAAGAGACGGAAACGCCGCTAGCCGTAGAGACGTCTGCGAGCGTCAGCGACCTCTCGTGCCGCAGATGCCGCAAACGCGCGCCGAGGGTCTGCTTAGTCACGCTAGGAAACTACCGGGGAACAGCCGCATTCCCTTGCCGAACCCGTGGGTCCGGTTGTACCGTATACGGTGTGTCCGTATACGGTAGGAAGTCGGAGATAGGAACTGGCGTAGCCACGGTTATAGGCGGCTTTGAACCCCGGACGTGGCGGGCGGGCGCAGCCTGGCCCCATACGCACAGAGTCGTTTCGGAAGCCGCCCGCGTCAGTACCCGCTCGCCAAGCAACGCCGCGAAGTACCTGAGCAATCTTTCGGACTTCGCAGGGTGGGCACACGAGCAGGGCGTTCCATTGGTGCTGGAGGCGCTACTCGACGCTGACGTGATCGAGCGCTACATCGCGGTGGGGATGTCCGGCGCGCGGGACAGCACCCGCGCCACCCGGCGCGCGATCCTGCGCCGGATCGCCCGGCACTGCGCTTCGCCGCCGCAGGACTTGCCGTTGCCGATCGCGTACCGACGCGTGCGGCCCCCGTACAGCCCCGAGGAGGTGCAGGGGCTTCTGGCTCTGGCGAGCGCGCAACCCACGCCGAGCCGCCGCAGGACGCTGCGCGCAATGCTGCACCTGGGGTTGGGCTGCGGGATCGCCTCCCGCGATCTGGCGTGGGTGCGTGGGCAGGACGTTGAGCAGATGCCGGACGGGGCGGTCAGCGTCACCGTGAGCGGGGGGACCCGACCCCGCAACGTCGTCGCCCTGCGCGCCCACGAAGGGCCACTGTTGGACCTGACCCGGTTCAGCAGCAGCGGGCTGCTGATCGGCGGCAGCATCCGCGGCCGCCGGAACGTCACCCGCGGGCCGCTGGACCGTGTCGTCGGCGGGGAGGACCTTCCCCGGCTGGAGACCGCCCGGCTGCGGTCGACATGGCTGCTGGCGCACCTACAGGCCCGCACGCCTCTGCCAGCGCTGATGACCGCCGCCGGGCTGACGACCGTGCGACCCCTGGAGGACCTGCTCCACCACTGCCCAGTGGACGCCGACGCAGCGCGGGTCGCGCTGCGCACAGCCGGATGATCCGGCGCCGGGACATCACCCGCACCCTGGAGTGGGTCGACGCCAGCGGCGTCCCGAACGTGCTCGAGCATGCACTGCGCCCCACCGGCCGCGGGCGACCGCGGCAGCTCACGGTCCGAGCCCTGCTGGTCGGGTTGAAGCTCGCCGTCGACAGCGCGAAGACGGCCTGCCTGACCGACGTGTTCGTGGTGCTCACCGAGGTCCTGCCGGAGGCGGTGCAGCACGACCTTGGTGTGCGGGACCGCCGCACCGGATGCGTCATCACCGTCCATCAGGTCCGCCGGCTACTCGGCAGCATCAAGAACCGCCTCGACCCGGCAGGTATGACGAGGCCGGAGGACCACAAGGCGCGGCTCGACGCCCTCCAGCAGATCCTCGATGACCTTCTTGCCGCGACCATGCCCGCCCAGGTCCCGACCAGCGGCGCGTACGCCGTCGACGGCACCGGCACCTGGTCGTGGGCCCGCGGCAAGGGCAAGCTGACGGCCGCGGCTGACCCGGACGCGGCGTGGGGCGTCAAGACCAGCAAGTCCGGCAAGCAGGAGCGCTACTTCGGCTACGAACTACACGCCGTCGTCCGCGTCGGCCGCCTCAACGACGACCACCCGGTGCCGTGCCTGGCCGAACGGATCGTCGTGACGCCGGCGTCGACGAACTGCGCCGAAGCGGTGCTCCCAGCGATCGCCAAGATGCGGTCCGAGGGCCTGCGGCTGCGGGAGGTCATCGCCGACCGCGGCTACACCTACAAGACAGGCTGGAGCCGCGGCCTACGAGCCCTCGACATCGACTCGGTACTGGACCTGCACCAGACCCAGCTCGGCGCCAGAGGCAGCCACGGCGGGGCGCGCGTCATCGCCGGGGTCCCGCACTGCCCCGCCACCCCCGCCACGTTCGACACCATCGCGCGCCCTGAGCGGCTGGCCGCATCACCGGCCCTGGACGTCTTCCTTGGGCAGATCACCACCCGCGAGGGCTGGGCGCTGCGCCGGGTCGCCGGCCCCGACAGCAGCGGATCCGAGCGCTACGAGTGCCCAGCACGCGCCGGGAAGCTGCGATGCCCCCTGCTCCCACAGTCCCTGGCGCAGCCCGTCACGCTCCCCAAAGTCCTCGAACCGCCAGCACCGTCGGCGCACAAGTGTTGCTCGCAGCGCACCATCACCGTCCCCGGCGACGTCGACTACAAGTCCCGGCAGCGGCACTACTGGGGCAGCCGGGACTGGATTAGCTCGTTCAGCCGCCGCTCACGCGTTGAGGGCTGGTTCGGGAACCTCAAAGACCGCTCCCGTGAGGCCCTCGGCCGCGGCGCGTTCCGGGTCATGGGTCTGTGCAAAAGCTCCCTCATGCTCGGCATCTACGCCGCCGCCACCAACCTGCGCCTACTCGACGCCTGGGCCAGCAAGATCGGCCTCAGCCAGCCCCCCGCCCTCGCCAGCCGCGCAGAACGGCCCGCAGTGACGTCCGCGGACGACCAGGCCGCCCGTCTAGGCGACCTGACCGACCATCCACCGGACCTCTGAGCGTCAGCTCTGTCGCCTCGTTATCCGCCTCCAGCAAGCCCCGCGGCACCAGCATGAGCTGAGCCCCGCCCAGGTGCCCGCAGGACGGCACAGGCCGCGCCCAGGAGGCGCGCAAACAGCCGTAGAGCCAGCCTCGACGCAGCAGAAGCGCCCCCGCCCTCGTTCTGAGGGCAGGGGCGCTTCGTTGCTGTGACTTTCGTGAGCATCCACGGCGTAGAACCGTGAACACCCCTTGGTGGGGTGTTCACGGTATTGCGTTTGTGCTGGTCAGCAAAGTTGTCCTGTGGGCACCCAAATCGGCTGGCACACCGACTTCATGATCGTTGCACGCCTCGGTCACCCTCCTGCGTTGCTGGCCGGTTCTGGCCGGTCCTCACGTTCTGGTCACCGTTGACACCGCTGAGGAAGGTGGCCAGCGCGTGCAGCGGCGTCAGGTGCTTGAGCCCGTTGAGATCGGCTTCTGGATACCCCTCCTCCAGCCAGATCGTGGCCAGGAAGGCTTTCCACGGCTCCCAGTCCTCGAGCAGCTCGGCGACGTGGGCCTTCTCGTAGTCGCAGTCGACTCGGAGACTCTCGGCCTCGGCGGATCCCGAATTCCAGAGCCGACGCCGCATGTCCAGCCCCTCCCCTGGGCCGATGACCAGCAGGGCGGTGGCCGCCCGGAGTCGGCCCTTCAGCTCAGCCGCCTCCGCTGCATCGGTCCGCCGGGACCCGAGCGGCGGTGGGGGGCTGGCCATGCGCGTGCGGAGGCGGGCGATCCCCGCCGTATCTGCCAGGGTCAGGGGTTCGTCCGGCCGGTGGGACAGCACCCTCCGGGCCAGGGCCCGCTCGGCGGAGGCCGGGCGACCGGCCGCCACCTTCGCCAGCCGCTGGGCTCTGACGACGGGCAACACCGGAACGATCATGTCCAGCTCCGCTTGGACGTCGTCGGCCAGCACCGCCTTGTATTCGGATAGTTGGGCGGTGCCGCTGATCACTCGGTCGGTTGCCCAGTCGAGAGCGCGGGCCCGATCTTCAGCCCCTTTCAGTGCCGCCCAGACATCACGGACTCGTCGGCCGCGGTTGCCCCCGCCGTCCCGGCTCCTGCTCCCTGAGCACTCGTTCATCGGGCACCACCGGCGTGCTGCACTGCGCTGGTGAGTCCTTCGGCGACTGCCATCTCCAGGTGGGCCAGGTTGTCCTCGGCGATCGCCGCCCGGTGTGCCAGTCCTGCGTCCAGCACCAGCCTGCATGTACGCAGCACGACCGAGGGATCTTCGTGCAGCAGCAGGGTCTCGAGCTGGTCGAAGGCTCGTCGTCTGAGCTGGGCCAGGCGACCGACGGCCTCCTTTTCGAGCTGGACGACCGCGGCCGAGACTGCCACCAGGATCTGGGGCTCCTGCAGCCGGCGCCGCAGGGTCCGGACCGATATGCCGGCGGCGTCCGCGACCTCAGCCTGTGGCCGGCCCGCCGCCGTCAGCGATATGATCAGGTCTGTAGACCCGAGCGGGTGATCTTTCATGTCGACTCCTTAATGGGTTGGGTTAGTAACCCTTCGCCCGCAGATCCCGGAAAGTGGACAGGGCCGCTACGTCCCCACGCGGCAGCGCCCGCCGAGGCGCGGCGTTGAACCCCTGACCGCAGGCGGCCCTCGGCACGCGGTCGGATGGTCTAGGGCTGGGCAGCTGACCAACGTCGTGGCCACCTGCGGCTCCTAGTGGCACCAGGCACCTCAGCCGGTGCCGACAAAGAGGGTGAGTGTTCACACCACCCGGGAGTCATAGCCGTGGCCGTCAGCAGGTGTCCAGGCTCCGAACGTCGGCCATGAGGCGTCGGCACCGGAATGTAAAATCATCGTCAGGTTCAGAGAGGCAGCGTTCCTGGCTGCCCGGCAACCCGGTCGCGCCGGGTGCCCACTCCCTATGAGGAGGACCGGCCGGCCCCCGCCTGGGGGTGCGGAACCAGCCACCTCGGAGCGCCCTGTGCCCCTCCCTCTCCTAGTCCTGCCCGCAGCTAAGCCCGTCGAGACCGTCCTGATCGATGACGTCCGGCGCTTCCGGGACGGCCGACCGTGCCTGATCGCACGATCCTCTGCAGCCGGTGTCAAACTGCTGGAACAGCTGCACCGACAGCGCATCGAGCACCTGTGGCTCGACCACGACCTGACCGGCGACGACACCATCTGGCCGGTCGTGCACCTGCTGGAGGTCGCGTCCCCGGGAGTGGTGTAACTCGTCGCGAGATGCTGTGCGAGTGAGAGCAACTATGCCGTAGCGGCGATCTGAGCTTCCCCTGAAACCGTGGAGACTTCTTCATGGTGGATGGGCGGTCTTCCAGGGACAAGTTTCTAGCTGGGCGTGTCGTCGCTTTGGTCGCCGGTGAGCTCCTCGCTGAGAACGACTTCCTCACAGCTGGGGCAGGTCCCGCCGGCTCCGAGGCGCAGGCAGGGTCGGTTGCAGTCGTGGCACCACTGCTCGCCGAGGTAGCGGCTCTGGCAGCTTCCGCAGGTGTAGACGGTGCCGTCGCGGCGTGAGCGTCGGGCCGGCAGCTGCGCGGCTGGCCGCGCGGGTTGGTGTCGACGCCGGTAGGCGTCCTGCCGGCACGCCGGTGAGCAGTATTGGCGGGCTCGCCCTGCCGGTAGGGGACCGTCGCACGCCGCGCAGGGTGCCGTCACGCTCACGTCACCCGACGGGACTTCCAGGCCGGTCCTCATGCCGCGTCCTTGGCCTGTAGTGCTTGGGCAGCCAGCTCGAGCTCATGCGCGATCGGGCTGCGCATCGCGAGGGTGGAGTGCCGGCGGCGCGGGTTGTAGAACTCCTCCACCCAGGCGCTGATGACTTGCCGGGCCTGTTCGCGGGTCGCGAACGTGTGCCGGCTCAGGACCTCCCACTCCAGAGTGGAGAAGAACGACTCCGCGGCCGCATTGTCGAAGCACGACCCGACCCGTCCCATCGACTGGCGGATCGTCAACCCGGCGCACAACTTGGTGAAGTCATCGGAGGTGTAGGTCGAACCGCGGTCGGTGTGGAAGATGACCTGGGCGATGTTGGCGGCGCCACCGCGCACCGCGACGGCCATCTGGATCGCGTCGCACGCCAGCTCGGCGTTGGGGTGCTCCGAGGTCGGCGCGGCGAGTAACCGGCGTGAACACAGATCGATCACCGTCGCCAAGTACAGCTTGCCCTCGGCCGTCGGGATCTCGGTGATGTCCCCGACCCAACGGGTATTGATCGCGGCCGCGGTGAAGTCCCGCTTGAGCAGATCCGGGAACTTCGGGGCGGTCTTGTCCTGCCGGGTCAGGCCCTTGTTCCGCCTGACCTTGCGGCCCTTCAGGCCCTGGCGGCGCATCGAGTCCGCGACGGTGTTCACCGACACCCGCCATGGCAGCCCCTGAGCGAACCTTTCAGGGCCAGAAAACCTGTCCAGCAGGGAACCTGCGTCCTCACCCGAGGTGCCGGAGGCGGCAGCCGCCTCGCCCTGATCGGCGTTGGTGACGTCGGCGGCGGGCTCCTGATCGGCGGGCTGCGCGTGCAACTCCCCCACCTCGACCGAGGGTTCAACGGCCAGCTCGGCCAGCTCGGCCAGCTCCGGGTGCGGCAGCTCACGGTCGACCAGGTCCTCCCACACCCGCGGCGAGCCATACCTGGCACCCGAGGCGGCGAACGCCTCCCGGACCGCCTCATCCAGCAATGCCCGGCGTTGCCCTCGAGCAGTGGTCGGGGCCTTGACCCACTTGTAGAACCACGCCTCGCTCACCGCCAGGACCCGACAGCTGAACGCGTGCGGCACCCAGTAGAACGTCCTCTGGTCAGCGATGAAGCGCGCCACGCTCACTTCGTCGCCTCCTTCACCCACAGGACCACGGATCGCTTGAGAACATCCCGTTCCATCCGGAGCTCAGCGTTCTCGGCGCGGAGCCGCTTCAGCTCCGCCTCATCCGCGACGCCAAGCGGGCCGTCGCCCTCACCCGGCGACACCCGGTCCTTATCGACCCAGTTCCCCAGCGTGCCCGGGTTCACCCCGAGATCACGCGCGATCACCGCGATCGGCTTCTTAGTCTCCCTGACGATCCGGACGGCTCCCTCACGGAACTCCGGGTCAAACTTCCTGCGAATCTCCGGCATGACTACTCCTCATAGTCCATGCCTCCACGGTTCTGGGGGATGCTCATTCCTGGGCTTCATCCCCTTTGCCGCGCTGCCGACCGCAGGAGTGCCCGTGGGCGCGGGCGAGTACGTCGTCTACCGGACAGCGACGAGCCGCCGCGCTTGTTGGAACGAAGCTCCGGCGGCCACTTCAAGGGCAAGGACCCGACCGTGCCAGTGGCAGTGCTCCAGTCGGCGTGGGTGACGGGCGCTCGTGTCCTCAACATCGGCAAGGCCGCGCTCGGCTCGTCCGGCCGTCGTGGGCTCTTCAAGCGCCTGAACGAGTACCGCCGCTTCGGCACCGGCGAGCCCATCGCGCACTGAGGTGGGCGGTACATCTGGCAGATGAGCGACTCGCCGGCGCTGCTCGTTCGTCAGGCTCTACGGCCAGCGCCCGTTTGCCAACCTCACCGACTGAGGACGTGTCGCGGCTCGGTACGCATCTGCTGGTGGTGAGCGAAGCGGTCGATCGCAAATGCTTGGGGCCCGGGGCACTGTTCGCGCCGTCAGCGGCAGAAGCGGATGATCCAGGAACGTGTGTTCGGTCGGATTCAGCCGCGAGTGGCACGTCGCGGCCAGTGAGCACTTGGTCTCCTGGCCCCGCACGCGACGACGACACCACGATTCCCGCGGGCGGCTGTTACGGCCACGCCCACATCCGTAGCGACCGGGAGGTCGATGGTTCACCGACCCGGCCCTCAGCCCCGCTGGGCCTGGCGGCGATGCCGTCGCACCACGAGACCCACGAGCGCCGCGACTAGCGCGCACCCTGCGACGGCCAACGCCACCGACCCGGCGGTCAGCGCGATGCCGGCGCCGAGTGAGGTGATGCCGATGGCTGCCAGTAGTCCGGGGCCGGCGCAGCACAGGACCGGGATGGCCAGCAGCGCGACCAGCCAGCCACTGCCGCGACCCGACGGGTCTGCCGGCCGGTCTAGGGAGCTGGGTGGGGCGTTGGTGGGATGGTCGGGTGTTCGGTCGGCGGGTCTGCCGCGGTCGGGTCCGAGCGGCGTGGGGCGGGTCATGCGCAGCAGCTGGTGGGCATGTCGGACAGGAACAGTCGGGCGCACAGTCGTAGGGCCTCGGCCATCGTCAGATACGGCGCCCAGGTCTCGGCGAGGTCCTCGGCGGTGAGGCCGTACTTGATGGCGTAGGTCGCGGCCAGGATGACGTCACCGGCCCCGTCCAGGGCGGCGTGCACACCCAGGACCTTGCGGGTGTCGGCGTCGATGACGATCTTCAGCGCGCCGCGGGTGTCGTTGTTGGCCAGGGCCCGGGGTAGGTCGTCGCCGTTCAGGGTCCGGCAGTCGCAGGAGTGGCCCTGGTCGAGGGCCTGCTGCTCGGTGAGGCCGGCGCTGGCGAGCTGCGGGGTGGTGAAGGTGACGCCGGGCAGGCCGCGGTAGTCCATCGTCTGCGGCTGCCCGAGGGCGTTCGCGGCGGCGACGTGCCCGGTCTGGGCCGCGACGTAGACGTACTGCGGTGCGCCGGAGACGTCCCCTGCGGCCCAGATCCGGTCGTTGCTGGTCTGCTGGTGGTCATCGACGATGACGAACCCGCGGTCGTCGGTCTTGACGCCGGCGGCGTCCAGCCCGAGGTCGTCGGTGTTGGGCCGGCGGCCGGTCGCCACGAGCAGCCGGGCCGCGGTGATCTGCTGGCCCTGCTCGGTCGTGACGGTGACCCCGTCGGTCGTGGCGGCGACACTGGCGGCGCGTTGCTCGACGACAGTGATCCCGTCGGTGGTGAATGCGTCCTTGAGCAGCGCGGCGAGCTGGGGTTCGGTGTGCGGGGCGAACCGGCCGACGATGGTGACCGGGACGCCGAGCTGGGACCACAACTGGGACTGCTCCAGGCCGACGTACCCCGCGCCGAGCACGACCAAGGACTCGGACAGTTCGGTCTGCTCCATCGCGGTGGTCGAGGTCAGGAACTCGACGGTGTCGATGCCGGGCAGGTCGGGGGTGGCCGGGGTGGACCCGGTGGCGATGAGGAACGCCGGGGCGGTGAGCTGCTCACCGTCGACGTCCAGGGTGCGGTCGTCGGTGAACCGGGCGTGGCCGTAGCGGATGGGGAACTCGTGGGCGTCGGCGACGGCCTGGTACTTCGCGTCGCGCAGCGCGTCGACGAGCTGCTGCTTCTGGGCGATGAGCGCGGGTAGGTCGACCCCGGCGGCGCTGGTCGGCGCGGCCGGGAACGGGTTCGTGGCGGCGGCGTGGCGGTGCCCGGAGGCGGCGAGCAGCCGCTTGGACGGCACGCACCCGACGTTGAGGCAGGTCCCGCCCAGCACGTTGTGCTCGACCAGCAGCACCGTCTTGCCGCGCTCGCGGGCCTCGATGCCGGCGGCCATCGCGGCGCCGCCGGTGCCGATGACGATCAGGTCGTAGCTGTTCGGGTCGTTGCCGTCGCTCATGGGGTCCCCTCCGGTGTGCGTTGGTTGATCCGCTGGCCGGTTGGTCGGGTCAGAGGTTGAGCTGGCGGTAGGCGCCGAGCCATCCTTCGTTGTAGGTCGGGAACTGCGCGATCTGGTCGGTGAGGCGCTCGATCGGGATCTGCTCCCGGATCGCGAGGGCCGGGGTGTGGATCCACTCGCTCGCCATCGGACCGACCGCCCACGCTCCGATGAGGGTCTTGGAGTCGGCATCGGCGAGGACCCCGAGGTGCCCGCGGGGTTCCTTCTCGTACGTCCACGGGCGGGCGATCGCCTCGGACAGGTCGACCTCGGCGCTGACGGTACGAATGCCCTGCTCGCTGGCCTGCGCCGCGTTGAGGCCGACGGCGGCGACCTCCGGGTCGGCGAACACCACACGGGGGACGCCGTCGTACCGGGCGGTCCGGGCCTTGCCAAGGATGTTGTCGGCGACGACCTGGCCCATGTACATCGCGACGTGGGTGAACGCCATGACGGCGGTGACGTCTCCGATCGCCCAGACGTTCGCGGCGGCGCTGCAGCGCTCGTCGACGAGCACCTGGCCCTTATCGCCGAGGGTGACCCCGACGGTCTCCAGCCCGAGGCCAGCGGTGCGGGGCGTGCGGCCGCTGCCGACGACGATGACGTCGCACCGCACCTCGGTCCCGTCGTCCAGCGTCACGACGGTGTCCTGTCCGTCGATGCGGACGGCGGTGGCGGTGACGCCGGTCCGGACGTCGATGCCCTCGCCGGCCAGGTAGGTGCCCGTCAGCTCCCCGGGTCGGGGGTCCTCCCGGGACAGCAGCCGCCCGGACCGCTCGACGATCGTGACCGTGGCGCCGTAGCGGCGCAGGAAAAGCCCGAGCTCGACCCCGACGGCACTACCGCCGAGCATGACGACCCGGCCCGGGATGTCGGTCAGCGTGGTGGCCTCACGGTTGGTCCAGACCCTCCCCTGCTCCCGAGCGGCCTCAAGACCCTCGACCGGCGGCAGGAACGCCTCCGAGCCGGTCGCGACGATGATGTGCTCGGTCGTCAGGATCCGACCGTCGACCTCGACGGTCCCCGGGCCGGTGATCCGCCCGACGCCCTTCAGGACGGTCGCACCGGACTCCTCGTAGCCGGTGACCTGCTTGCTGTCGTCCAGGTCCCGGATCATGTAGTCGCGGTAGGCGCGGGTCGCCGGCCAGTCCAGAGCCGCACCGGCGACGCCGTCCGCGCGGTCGACCTCGGTCTTGGCCTCCGGCGGCCGCAGCAGGGTCTTGGACGGGATGCACGCCCAGTAGCCGCACTCCCCGCCGATGAGCTCCCGCTCGACGACCGCGACCGTGCGGCCCGCTGCCAGCAGGGCGTTCGCAGCGACCTCACCACCAGGTCCCATGCCCAGCACCACTGCGTCGAAGGTCTCGCTCATCAGGCTCCTGTCCCGGTCGTGGTCGACGGCCAGGGTCGTTGGTGTGCGGCAGACCCCGGTCGACCCTGCTCGACTCATCGTATCCGCTTGAGCGGATGGTTGGCGAATACCCGACCGGGGTGCCGCGAAACGGCCAGCACCTCGATAAGGAACCCCGTTCGCATCCATGAAACCGTGTAGACAGATGCGTTTCTGGGAAGCCTAGGACACGCTCGACGGATCGGCAGGCGAGCCGGTGAGCGTCGCCGACATGGCCGCCGCCTGCGACCGACCCGTCGCCGAGGTCTAGGCGGCGCTCAGTCAGATGCCCGACACCGAGTTCGACGGCGCCGGCCGGGTTGTCGGGTAGGGCATCACCCAACGCCCGACCCCGCACCACTTCGAGGTCGACGGCCGGCACCTGTTCACCTGGTGCGCCCTGGACACGCTCATGTTCCCCGCACTGCTCGGGCACGCCGCGTCGGTCAGCTCCCCGTGCCACGCCACCGGTGAGCCCGTGCACGTTCGGGTCGACGTCGCCCCGGACCGGGTCAGCCACGTCACGCCCGCTGACGCCGTCGTCTCCATCGTCACGCCCGGCGAGACCGCCAGCATCCGTGGGGCGTTCTGCAACCAGGTCCACTTCTTCGCCAACGCCGGCGCCGCCAGCCCCTGGCTCGCCGAGCACCCAGGCGCGAGCGTCCTGCCCGTTAGGGAGGCGTTCGGGCTCGGCCGCCCCCTGGTCGCGCAGATGGCCGCCGGAGCCGGAGCCGGAGCCGGAGCCGGAGCCGGAGCCGGCGACTGCTGCTGACGCCAGGCGTCACAAGCGGGCCGGCTACGGCAGGGTCGGTGTACCCGGCGAGGGCGGGGCGGGCGTGAGCCAGGGCGCCACGACCCACTGCAGCGCCGCGAAGCTCAGGCCCCCGACGACGACCAGCGTGAGGACCTGCCGCCGGACGGCGTGGCGCCGCACGGGGCCGGACGGGCAGGTGCGGTGGACCCGCAGGACCTGCACCGCGGCGACGGCGAGCAACGCCAGGAGACCGACGACGACCCCTCCGGCTGAGACCCCGACGCCGGTCGCGGCGCCGGCCGCAACAGCGGGCCCGGCGCCCAGGCAGCTCGCGCAGGCTGCGAGCAGGCTGCTCAGCCCGGCGGAGCCCAGCGCAGGGGCCGCAGCGACTGCTCCGGCCACAGCCCCGCCCCGGGCGGCCCGGCCGGCCACGGTCGGCTGGGCCACCCAGCCGGACGCCAGGTGCTCGGTGTGCTCAGGCTGCGGCTGCGGCATGGGCGTTGCTCAGGAGCTCGTCCATCGTGCTGATCGGGACGCCGTTCTGGTAGGTGATCTTGCCGGTGCGGTCCAGGACGTAGTAGATGTCGGGCTCGCCGTACTGGTCGTAGCGGAAGCTGAGCTCCTTGGAGGAGATGCCCCACTGCCAGGTCGGGTCGTCGAAACGCCTGGCCGCCAGCCCGCGGCCGAGCTTGCCGAGCGACGCGGCGGCCTTCGGCCCCTGACCGAGGTCGCCGTACAGGTCGACGACCTTGACCTGGACGCCGTCGGCCTTGAGCTCCGCGAGGTGGTCGGCCAGCGCCGGGATGCTCGCGGTGCAACTGGAGCAGCCTGCGGCGATGAACCACAGCATGGTGGGCTTGCCGTGAAGCGACGCGACGTCCACGGCCTGACCGTCGAGGGTGGTGTAGGTGCCGGCCGGTGAGGGCGCTCCGACCTTCGCCGGCTGGGTGCTCGCGGACTCGGCCTTGGTGCCGTTCGCCGCGGCCCCGGCTGCGGGGGTCGCGCTGCGGCTGGTCTGGTTGCCGCAGGCGGCGGTGGCCAGCAGCGCGGTGGCGGCCACGGCAAGGGCAGCGCCGCGGGAGCGGGAGGTGGCGCGGGTCATGGGGGGCCTTCCGAAGAGACGGGTCATGTGGGGAGCTCGCAGCCGGTGTCGGTCAGGCACTGCGCTCGGGCGACGCGACGCAGGCCCCACCAGGCGGTGAGGGCGAGAAGGGCGAGGCTGGCGATGATGAACGCGGTCTGGTGGATCTCGAAGAACCGTTGCAGCGAGCGGGTCGTGCTGTAGACGCTGATCGCCGACAGGCCGAACGTCGCCAGCACCGTCGGGATGACTGGGGTGCAGCACAGGAACGTCGGGAGCAGGCTCACGACCAGCGCGAACCCGCTCAGCGCCCTGTCACCGGAGGCCCGGCGGGCGGCGGCGGCGCGGCGGAAAGCGTGGACCTGCACCGCGAGCAGGAAGGCCATCCCGACGCCGAGGGCGATCGCGAAGCCGAGCAGCCGCGGGGTCAGGAACTGCCAGTTCCGCAGCGACAGCCGCTGGGTGAAAGCGAACGGCAGCGTGAGGCTGTACGCAGCGGTGATCGCGACGGTGAGGACCCCGAACAGCAGCATGTTGGCCCGGTCCGTCATGACCGACCGCAGTGCAGACCCCGTTGTCGGCGACGGTGGCCCCGCGGCCAGCGGCGTCCGGGAGGTGAGCGTCGAGGCCATCAGCAGCACCCCTTCTTGGCCTTCGATGGGCTGCCGACGTCGGTGCGGCACGCAGCGTGCCGTCGGCGGCGAACCGTGACGACGGCCAGGCCGGCCGCGGCGACGAGCAGGACGACCCCGGTGGCGCCGCCGAGCAGTGCCCCGGTCCCGGCAGCGGCGACGGCGGCGAGCAGGAGTGGCAGTCCGCAGCAGGCGATGGGCAGCAGGGCGAGCAGGCCGAGCGACCGGGCGGACCCCTTGCGCTGCGGGGCGACGGGGCCCGTCGCGGTCGTGCGGTCGGTGTCGGGCTTGGAGATGGTCACGGGGTTCTCCTGGTGTTGTCGATGCGGGCACACGCGGCGATCGCGGCGGTGTTGTCAGCGGCGAGGGACCGGGCCAGCAGCACGAGGTCCGCGACCCGGGGGTCGGTCACCCGGTAGTAGGTGTGGCGTCCTTCGCGGCGGGCGACGACGTAGCCGCAGTCCGCCAGGCACCCCAGGTGTGAGGAAACCCGTCCCTGGCTCAGCCCGGCGGCCTGGACGCACTCGCTCACGGTGTGCTCGTCGTGGACGAGGAACTCCAGCAGGACCAGTCGCGTCGGATCACCGAGTGCGCGAAAGAACTTGGCGAGCACCTGACGGCCTCCCAGGTCGGTCGGCACCAAGGCTGTGCGGGGCGCTTCGTGAACGATCATCGGAACCTCCGAGACAAGTATAACCGGATACACGGATACATGCACCGCGCGTCCTACGCCGTTCCTGGACTGTCACCTGCTCGACAGGCGGCGGTTCCCCGTCACGGTCCCGGACGGGTTGTCGTCGCCTACGCTGGGCACCCAATCCAGGACAGGAGCCACCGTGTCGCGCAGTGCCACCCGCAACACCGCGACGCTGCTCCCGCCGGACGAGACCGGCCGCGCCGTACTCGCCAAGTTCTTCAAGGCCCTTGCGGACCCCTCCCGGCTGCGCTTGTTGCAGTTCCTGCTCACGGAGGAACACACCGTCAGCGAGTGCGTGCAACACGTCGGGCTCGCCCAGGGGCGGGTCAGTGCCCACCTGGCCTGCCTTGCGGACTGCGGCTACGTCACCGTTCGCCGCGAAAGCCGCTTCGCCTACTACCGCGTCACCGACCCGCGCGTGGCGGATCTCGTCATGCTCGGACGGGCCCTGAGCGCCGACAACGCCAACGCACTAGCCGCCTGCATGCGCATCGGAAGCTAGCCCCTCTGACGGACCGGTTCTCAAGCTCTCGCGCAGGCGTCGGAGGTCGCCGGTACGGTCGGCTCAGGAGCAGGTTCACGACGGGCGGCCGGTACGGCAACCGGCACGTCTTCAAGCTGACGTCGGCCAAGGGCGCCGCCTGGCGCCGCTTCTGCGCCCAGGACGGCTGCCTGGGCAGCGCGCCGAGCGCCATCGCCGAGGCGCACCGATGAGCTCTACGCCGCCTCCGATGAGCAACCTGACGACCGACCGGATCCGCCAGCACGCCCTCAAGCTCGGCCTGACCAAACCTCACCGACGTCATCACCGACCTCGTCGACCGGGCCGAAACCGGCCAGATGGGCTACCTCGACTTCATCGACATGCTCCTGGAAGAAGAAGTCGGACTACGCGAAGGACGTCGGTTCCCCAACGCCCTCAAACTGTCCGGGCTGCCCCACCACCGCTCCCTCGACGAGTTCGACTTCGCGTTTCAACCCCAATCCGACGTCCGCAAGGTCCGCGACCTCGCTACCTTGGAGTTCGTCCGCGACCGCAGCAACGTCGTGCTCCTGGGCCCACCCGGCGTCGGCAAGACCATGCTCGCCGTCGCACTCGCGGTCGCGGCCTGCCAAAGCGGCTTCTCGATCTACTTCACCACCCTGGACGACCTCGTCCGGCGCCTGCGCGCCGCCGAAGCCACCGGCCGCCTCAACCGGCAACTCCAGACCTACCACCGACCCGCCATCCTTGTCGTGGATGAAGTTGGCACCCCGAGCGCCGTCGCTCCAGCGGTAGTCGTGCCGGTCGTCGTGTCGGCGGTCGTACGGGCGGTGGTCATGGCGCACCTCTGCTAGGGCGTGTCTCCTATTGGGCTGCGGAACCACAGGATGATGCTGCGTAGGACGGCGCCGCCGCGGTAGATGACGGCGAGCTTGTCGTAGCGGGTGGCTAGGCCTCGCCACTGCTTGAGCTGCTCG
>JAABUM010003778.1_pt1 | contig 18006 bp, 28 predicted proteins | sample 5559161 | NCBI WGS metagenome assembly JAABUM01 (sample SAMN10711868, study PRJNA513369) | rock metagenome | isolation source: Antarctica rocks | place: Antarctica: Victoria Land, Siegfried Peak nord | reverse complement strand
GGCGGGTGCTGCTGCAGTACCGCCCGCAGGTACTGCAGTGGTCCAAATGTCTGCTCATTGTTTGACAGGCTTTGCTGTGCGCAGGCTGGTGCTGCAGTGGCCCAGAGGTCTGCCTTGATTTCTGCTACTCCTCGCTGGGCGCCAACAGCGAAGTATAGCACTTCTACTATGGGTAGATGCTCATGTCTGCATGTGCTGGGCCGCGACCTCCCCTTGCTGCCGAACAAATGTTCAACGTTTCCCTTGCAGCTGGTGGATGCGGCGGGGCAGGCGGTGCCGTGGCTGGAGTCGCAGCTGACCGCCATGCTGCAGTCGTACAACCTGTCCCAGGTGAGATTACACTTGCACAGCCCGTTCCGAGTGGGCTGCAATCTTTGCCATGGTCGGCGAGCCAGTCTCGGCCGTTCATCCACGACGCTCCTCCGCGCTTGCCTTTCTTGGGGGGCAGAGCAGTGCTCCCCGGGAGAGCGCTGACCCCGTGTGACCCTGCTGTTGTGCACACACCTAGCTGTCAGCATCAGCGCCAGCGCCAGCGCCTGCCAGACACTTCACCTCAGGGCAGCCACCGTCGTACAAAACCAGATACATTTGGGTAGCAGGTGGCCTGAGTAGCAGGTGGCCTGACAACAAGTTTCATCTTCGCCACGCCAGGTGGCGGAGGAGCTGCGGGGGCTGCAGGCGGACCTGCAGGAGCCGCGGCGCTGCTCCGCGGGCGACCGGCAGGCGGCGCTCGTGTCGCTGGCGCGGGCGCGCACCTCGCATAGGCAGCATTTCCAGACACACGCCGCCCAGCAGGCCAAGGTGACACCTTCTGGTGGAGGAACAGCTGCACGGGCATCAGCTGCGTCAATGTAAGACAGCATCTATGCTGCAGCTTGCCACTGGCTGGAGGGCGCTCTTGAAGCTATTGCACCTGGCAGCTGGTGCATATAGTCGTCTGTCTTACGTGGCTCGTTATGCAATGCTTGCTACGCCTGTGGTGCAGGTGACCTCGCCAAAGGGCGCACGCCAGTTGACAATTATTGAATTCATGAAGGTAACGAAGCATAACCTGAACGCTGCCTAACAGGTGGCCTCGCTGGAAGGCGAGCTGGCGTCTGCGGCCGGCGAGCTGCAGCGGCAGCTGGAGGCGCCACACGGCATGGCGGTGTGCGGCGCGGCGGCAGACGCCAACGGCTCGGCGCAGTGCGGCGCCTCGGCGGCCTCAGCGGCTTCTGGGACGGTTGCGGCCGACAGCGAGGAAGCCGTCGTGCGCACGGACGAGAGTCTGAAGGCGGAGCAGCAGGTCAGCCTTCTCCTACGCAATGCAACCACATCACATTGCTCAGCAGCATGACCACATTGAGGCTGCTGACTGAGCTGCTTATGCATCGTCAGTCCATCCGTTTGAACAGAGCCCGTTAGCACTGTTGCGGCGATGTCGAAGGTGGGCTGGTGGTTGAGTTGCAGGCGCTGGCGGAGGCGGAGGCGGCGCGGGCCACAACACAGCGGGAGCTGCAGCAGGCGGAGAAGCGGTACAGGCGGTGCACCGGCGAGGGCCAGCGCTCCAAGCACCCCGGTTCCGCCACCGCTGGCACCGGCCCCGGCCGCAAGCTGCAGGTTCACTGTGTCCGATGCATGGATCCTGCTCCTCACTGCAGCCGCTGCACGGCCAGGAGTCCCGGCAGGGAGGCGGACCACCCCCCTGGCATCCGCCAGTTCTGTGAAATCTCCTTGCGCCACGCGTAGGAAGCCTACGAGAGCTTCGGGCAGCTGCGGCTGCGGGAGGGAGCGCGATCTCTGCAAGCGCTGGGGTCGCAGTTTCTCAGCGCCGCACGCGGCAGCCTGTCGGGCGGCGGCGGCGCCGCCTCGCAGGAGCTGCAGCAGCTGGCGCAGGCCGCCGCCGAGCCGCTGCTCAGCCTCGGTGAGGCTTCGTACTTTGAGATATGGGTGATCCGTAAATGCTGAGCGCCGCTCCCAGAGGATGCAGCAGCTGGCGCAGGCCGCCGCTGGGCCGCTGCTCAGCCTGCGTGAGTGAGGCAGCTGTACTTTGGAGATGTTTGTGGAACTTGCTTGACAGATCACATCGACCGCCAAAGGTGCTGGAGGTCTGCCCCGGCCGCCGAGCCACTGCTCAGTCACGGTTGGAGAAGGGAGGCTGTGCATGAATTGAGTGTTCAAGAAGTTACCTTTGGAGTCATACTATGCCAACTAGCCTGTGCATGCCAGGCGCGTCAGCGCAAGTTTACACTCCTCAGCGTGCAGAGAGTCAGGTCGCACGGTGGCACAGGTGTCGCAGATTGACACTTCGCTCCTTGTGCGTTCCTGCAGGCAAGGTCGTCGGCAGCTCCCTGCTGAACAGCTCATCGCTGGCGCTCACAGGCAGTCTCGGCATCATGCGCCTATGCCTGGGTATGTCCTCTCTCAATGTAGGTTTGGCAAGTGGCCAACTAGATTTTACTCTGAGCAGGCATTACTGATTTCAGTTTCGCTCCTGATGGGATTCATGATGTGTCGTGCAGGTATCGTCAATTTTGGACTACAGGCGATGCTGTTCACTTTCCTGCTGTACGCTCTTCTGGCGGCAGAGACAGACCCGCTGAGCTACACCATCAAAGTGCTGGTCAATACCGTTTCCGACCTCATGCCATGATCCCTGGCTTGATGCCCAATTCGCATTGCGCACATGCGCCGACTCAGACTCAGGACTGCAGCGCAGAACTGATTCCCGGTGCCTGCGCATAAAATTCGACAATGTGTGAGCTGCGCCGCAGCCGCTATCGGACGATGCCCGGGAGAAGACCGCCACGGCGTTCTCAGAAGCACTGAAGTCCGTCTTTGTCTCCAGCATCAAGCTGGCGGCGTTCCACGCGCTGTTCACATGGCTCACGTTCAGGTATGTTCTTATCTGTCCTGATGCCTGAACTGATGATTCGTCAGCACTTTCAGTGATTATCCTGTGAGCATCTGGCTGCGGATGAGTAGGCAGTCTGTAGAGCTCATCACAACGCCTGACGTGCGCCCGTGCTTGCAGGATTTTCGACATCGGCTTCGTCTACCTGAGCGTCATAGCATCGGCGCTGGCGGCTACGCTGCCCCTCCTGCCGGTCTGCCTGGTTGCGGTTCCAGCAGCGCTGCAGCTGGTGGCTCAGGTGAAGCTCATGATTCTGCCGCACGCCTGTGAACTTTGGCCAACATGCCGAAAGGTCATTGCACGCTTCCGGGCACCGGATGCGAATTTCAAGCTGTTCCCAGCTGCAAAAGCTGGATGAGCAAGCGTGTGCTGCACAGGGCCGCGGTATCGCCGCCACCGTGCTGTTGGTGCTGCACATACTGGCCTACTATGTAGCAGACAGCATCATTATGGCCGAGGTGAGCGTCACTGCGCATGCTTGCTGTGCGATAGTGTTCGCAATGTATCGCATTTGATCTGTTCGTATTGTAACAGCCTGAGTGTGTGTTGCAGGTGCCCGGCAGTCATCGATTTCCCACGTTGACCGCGCTTGGGGTGTTGGGGGGTATCTCAGCATTCGACAATGCAATACAGGTGCGAGGCAACATTCTCTCTCTGTGCTGTTTCTTACGTGGGTCGGAACATGCTGAATGCATTGTCAATGACCGCCCCTGCCTGTATGGACGAATCATATATGTGTCTGTGCCATGCAGGGCGCTTTGCTTGGCCCCATTCTCATATCATCAGCGGCAGTGTTCTTCGACCTGCACACCCGCCTCATCGCGGGTCTGCCGACGAGTTTGCCGTCGACTGCATCTCTGCCCAGCACGAGCAGAAGCAGGTCGATGTCCGTTCTTTGTGAGATTTTCAACATTATGCTGCAGGGTGCGTTGTTGGTCAGAACCCCAGCATCGGTGGTTGCTTGTGGTTTAAGTGTGCGAGAATTCATGTATAGGCAGTGCTGTATGAGCGTGTTGGGGCAGGTGCTACAGGCACTTGGAAGCACATGATCAATGTCAAGTTTACAGTGGCACGTCGTCGACTGAACGCAACCAAAAAAGGGCTCAGCAGCATGCTTCGGCGACAAACTAATCTCCAGCAAACGACGAGAACCTGCCCACGTCCACGTGCAACGGATGGGAGGATGCTGCCACACAGGCCCACATGGCATTGCGGTCGTCCGCTCACACGGCCTGGCTCTCTGGCGTCAGAATGGGCATCACGGGGCTGTACTGCCGGTCACGCTCCCAGGACACCTGTGCCGCCACAAACACCAGCCGATGAGCACGAACGTGAGCGCTGCCGCAGATGACGACATACATTTCGATGCAATACGCACTAACGCAAGCGAATAGAATAGGCTGCTGGAGAAGGATGGCGTCATGGCAAAGCAGAAATTGTGTTTTCGACTAAGCGCACCTGCGCCAGCATGGTGAGCACCGAGCGGGCGTCGCGCTCGTCACTGACCTCGCGGATGAAGGACGCGCGGTGCACCTCGCCCTTCTGCCCCAGCCTCTGCAGCAGCGAGAGAGCAACTGCGTCAAAAGTCAGTTGCCACCCAGGCGGCTGCCGTCCCACGCATTCTGTGCTGCTCAGTCCAGCACAGAATGGCCTGCAGCGCCAAGGCGAGATGGGGACGATACCCATTGAGTGACATCGTACCAGGCGGACTACCTCATACTGCAGCTAACCATGGCAGCAATGGCACAGTGCCAAACAAACGCACCTGGAGGTGGAGGTACATGCCGAGGCGGTCGACCCACAGCAGCTGCGCGGAGTTCAGCTCCTCGAACTTGGTGCCTGTGGAGTCAGCAGCGATGCGCAGCACATCCTCTGCCCGCTCCAGGTTCCACTGCTCCACCAGCGCTGCCGCGCAACCACGCAGCCTGTTCGCATTGATGGTACAACTTCGGCTTCCCAAATAATTTCAGCTTCACAAACATGCTCCGTTTCCCAGTGCTCCACCAGCGCCGCCGCACAGCCTTTGATGCGATGCAATGCTGTCCTGCAGTAATACTTGGTTCAGCCTCCCAGATACAGCATTACTCGGCTACACCGCGCCCCAAGCGCCGCCGCGCCGCCGCGCAGCCTGCCGCAGCCACTTCGGGCCGGCCGTATGCCCTGCCGCTACCGCGCAGCCGCAAAGTGCCGCCTCTCACTTGCAGCCTCGGTGATCTTGACCGTCCAGCCGACCGAGCAGCGGGCAAGCATGTGCGCGCACCTGTCCGGCTCGGCGGCTGCCAGGTCGTCAGCGGAGATGACCTCTGCAGCGGCGCCGGCGCCGAGGCCCCCCACATAGAAGCACTCGCTGATGACCAGGCGGTAGTACAGGTCGCTGTCCTGTGGCGCATCCACGCCCACGCCCTGCGGAACCAGAGCTGGCATACTTTAATCTCTATTGCTGATGACCAGGCCATGGTACAGGTTGCTGACCTGCGGCGCGTCCACGCCCGCGCAATGCACTCATGGTCGGTCACAACAAGGGTGCGCGGGTGAGCTTTTCGCACTGTTGGTAGCCAGGCAAGTCATCAGCGGATCCGCAAGCTGCGAAAACACTTCGACATGCCGGCCGCCGTGCCATGCAAGCGCCGCTACGCCAGCCCTCGAATCGTACATGACTCTATATCTGCCACAGCCTCAAGACAATGCCGGCGGCCCGCCTCGCCGTACTGTTGCAGGCTGGCCACAATGCTGCACAGCGCAGCGATTGATGCAGCCCGCGGGACGACGGCCCGGTGGTCACCGCATTCGACACAATCAGCCACATGATCAGCCCACCTCGCCGTGCAGGTGCTGGTGGAGGGAGGCGACGGCGTCCCCTTCCGGCCCCGACACCTGCTCCACGCGGCCCTTGAGCGTGACGCGCGCCAGCAGCCGCGCCGGCAGGTCCGCCGGCTGCACGAACAGGCTGCAAGCCGGCTCCCGCAGCAGGTTGGCCGTGTGCACCGCGTCCGCCCGCAGCCGCAGCACCGGCTGGCCCTGCAGCGCGGCGGCAGTTGGAATCTGGTGCGGCGTCGGTGAGCAGGATCCCAGGGCCGCCACAAGCACGCAACGTCATTGTTCGATTGGGGCTTCAATCCCCCGTGCATAAGGCTGGTCAGGCCTCTAGCCTGCTGTCGTTCGGACGCCGAGGGCCAAGCCTGCGATACCTTTTGGCAATAAGCGACGCCTTATTCGGCTACGCGACGCCGTATTCAGCAACGCGGCGCCTTGTTCCGCATGCAACAGCATTCCCAACCCCTGCCCACCTAAATCCTGCCCACCTTGCCGTCAAGCACGTAGGAGGCGTAGGTGCCCAGCGGCTGGCCGTCGGCGTCCAGCGTGGCCAGGGTGCCGTGCGCAACTATGTCCAGCACTGTGCGGGCGGTCTCGGCAAAGGACGGCCGCGGCGGGGCGCCGCCGGCCCCCGCATCCACCGTCTCCAGCTCCGCACTGTTCGGCGCTGCCTGCGGTGGGATATAGCCAGGAAATCATGGCACATTAGGATGCTAAGCGTGTTGCGCGCATGAGCCGAACCACACTTGCCCTGGGCGTGCACAAACAGCGGCAAGGACATGCATCTGCAGGCGGACTGGTGATCTGTGCATGTAAGCATGAGCGGGTGACTGGGTCGCAGAAGAAAGACTGAAAGGTTCTTCAATGCGCAGAGGATATGTGTCCCATGAGGAAGCATGATCAGGTATGTCCTCTGCCCAGTGAGAAGGACATACCCGTGCTGTCATGCTGCGACGAGCAGCCTGCATGCAGACATCTGCGCCGCGAAGGACAGCCCTTTGAGACCCGCTGCAACGCTCGCGGGTGACGCCGGGTTGTGACTGCGGTGTCGGAATGCTGCTAACATTTGGTGCAGCCATCATCGCGCATGTTTGCATGCCCCTAACACCCTGCATGTTGACGCTTTTCATCTTGTAAGAACTGCAAATCATGCACTTAGTGATTTTGCAGCACACTTGCAAAGTGAAGAAACTGCATGCTTTATCTGCTCTGGATTTGGAGAATCCCGGCCGAGATCGGCCTCCTGAGAATCCCGGGTAGAGTGGGCAGTGAGCAATGCTGACCCAGTCCAGTGTTCACTCATTCACCAGGAAGACCTCCTCCTCGACAAATGTGCATGCGCCCTCTGCACTACATGCTCTCGAACAGGTGAACACAGCCACGGTCAGCCAGCCCCAGTCGTCCAGCTTCGGCTCGCTGCCGCCGCCGACGACGGTGAGGTGCTGCCGTCGCCAGGTCAGGCCTTCAGACAGTGCCGCATGCAGCGCCGGCATGGCCTGCAGCTCGAACGTGCGCGGCGCCCCGCAGGCGTGGCATGGCGACGGCTCCGGTGGGCTTGCGGCTGGCCACAGGACGCTGCCTCCAAGGCTGCAGAAAAAGCGCACACCATCACCACATGATTTTTGGCGGCACTGCGGCATGGCATGCCATGTGACCCTTTTATGGCGATCACTCGCAAGGTGACCCACCTGTAGCGTATGCACTGCTCCGGCGCGCGCTGCAGCCGCTTGCTGAACTTGGGAAAGGTGCTGTCGCCGCCAGGCAGCACATCACGCTCGTACGCCTCGCACATCCAGCCCTCTCCCTCATCTCCAATACCCGCCTGCAAATCGTCAATGTGCAGACGTCAACTCCAGGAATTGTGACGTTCTCGATGGAACCCTCCAGTGAGGCAGCGCTGCAACAAGAGGAAAATCAGCACGGAGCCTCACTGGATGACTGAAGCTGACGCTTCCAGAAGATGCCAGGGCTAAACCCTCGATGCACATTTGTGTTCGCACCATCTCGTGGTCGGCCTTGTAGCGGTCCACCAGGGCTGCTATGTGCTGCGCGTCGGCGGGCCGCAGGCGCTCTGGCGCCGCCGCCGGCTCGTCCCGCCAGCTGAGGTAAAACTCCGGCAGCCTCGGCGCCACATGCGCCAGCCTCACTGATGTGCTGGAGGCTGCGGGCTGCGGCTCCGCTGCCTGCTGTTTGCTGGCTGGAGCGACGCTGGCAGGCGTGGGAGGCGCCGCCGCTGGCGCTCGTGCTGCTGACGGCTGTGCTGCTGGCGCCGCGTCCCTGGCGCTGCCGATGGCGCTGAGGGCTGCGTCTAAATCGCCGAAGGACATGGGGTCGCCGCCGGCAGGGGGCTGGTGCGCTTCGCTGCCAAAGGCAAAGCTGCCGCCGCCAAAGCCAAAGCCGCTGCCGGCTGCGCTGCCAAATGCGGCGGCAGGCGCATCCGCTGCCGGCTCCTGCTGTGGCGGCGCTGCAGGCTGGCCGGCGCCGCTGTGCCCACCGCCGCCGCGGTCCGGCTGCGCCTGGTCGTCTTCCTGGTACCGGTAGGCCCGCCAGCTGCCCGCAGCAGAGCCGCACTCTGCGGCGGTGCAGCCCAGCAGGTACAGCACGCGGGCGGCGACCCTGCGGCCGGTTGGATTCTTAGTGCACGGCGCGTGCACCTGCGCAAGGGTACCACAAGCCCCATTTGAACCCTAGTTGAAGTGGTGTATTGGTCGTTCAGAGCGATGCTTGTCCTGTTGCGCATGATGCATATGCGGCGTCAGACAATCGGCGCGCCTGGATTAGAGGCGACAGTGCAGACGTGCAGACTTTGCAGGTAAGATTCTGTGGGTCCACATAGGACGCTGCTGTCGCCGGCACGCTGATCGCACCCCCCACTCGGCTGGCGAATGCATCCGCGGGATCATCGTCAGCAGCCCATGCCCCCGGAAGACCGAGAGCGACGGCCATCGTTTCGCTAACGCGCCGTCAAGTCGCAAATGCTCGTTTGGTCTGGAGAGGAGTCGCAAAACAGAAACTGTGGTCCATCATGCAAGTCGAGATTGCATGCATCAAATGCGTCATTTCTGCATTTGCAACGAAGTTCTTTTCGTAGTCCAATGCGTCGCAGCGTGTGCAGGGCGCTGCAGCACTCCGATCAGTTGCTCGCGGCGCTGAAGGAGGTCAAACCGGCAGCGCAGCGGGTGCTCCAGGTGCACGACTTCGGCGCCAGCCCTGTGAGCTACGAGCGTAGCCTGCAGATCCAGCAGCAGCTTGCCGAGAAGCGACTGGCCGGGACCATCGGCGACACGCTCCTACAGCTCCAGGTTTCGAGCAAGCCTGCGACGCTGCACCATGCGTCACGCTGCACCATGCAGCGTACGCTCAGCTCCAACCCGCTGCAAATCGCCAAGCCGCTTGCGGGAAGTGCATCAGACGATTTCCAAATGCGTGATCACACGCTCGCTGCCCGCAGCATCCGCCGATCTACACGGTGGGCAAGCGCGGCCAGGAGGAGCACCTGCTGGCGGACAAGGCGCAGCTGGCGGGCCTTGGGGCGGAGGTGTTCGAGAGCCCGCGCGGCGGCGAGGTCAGTTCTTGTACTTGACATCCTGCAGTATGTCCAAACTTGAAGCCATCTGTCTTACAGTCTTGTCAACAATTGCCACAAGGTCACCTTCCACGGCCCGGGGCAGCTGGTGGTGTACCCCATCGTCAGCCTGCGGGAGCTGGGTCTGGGCGCCCGGGCGTACGTGGAGGGGCTGGAGGACGCCCTGATCCGCACCGCCGGCGTTTACGGCGTGCAAGCGCGGGTGCGCTCAGAAATGCTGTTTGATCCTGTAGGAGTTGTCGGTGTGTCGCTTACATGCAATGACACCGCTGACGTTTCGATGGTAGTGCGGATGTCTGGCAGTGCAGACAGGTGCATCTGCAGGGATTTCGAGCGTCTTTCACCGTACAATCGCAGGGCCGGGTGAAGTGCCGCACCGGCGTGTGGGTGGGCGACCGCAAGCTCGCGGCGATCGGCGTGCGCATATCGCGGGGCATCGCCTCGCATGGGGTGGCGCTCAACGTGTCCACGGACCTGTCCTTCTACCAGCACATCGTCGCGTGCGGCATCAGCAACCTCAACGCGACGTCGCTGGAACGGGAGCTGCGCTGCAGCCTCGACATGCAGCAGGTGGCAGAGGATTTCGTGGTGGCATTCAGGAACACGTTTGGGTATGTTCGCACAATGCGAGTGGATGCCGTGAGGCTGCGACTGTGAGCCGAGGTTGCAGCGCTACTGACTCTGATTAGCTGCACTCTGGTGGAGTCCTAATGATGGCCACAAAAACTGGAACTGTCACCAATTGAATTTTGCTCTCTCAGCATATTTTAAACCTACAGGACGGAACACACAAACTGCAAGCTGCAAAGCTCTCATGCTCTCACAGGCGGCCGCGCGGCGTCAGCTTGTCGCAGCATTCCGCTAGACATTTTCACTGCACCCGAGAGTCTAGCGAGTCCATGAACCCCATGTCCCAGTAGCCTGTGGAAGCACATCAGGTGCTGCCGTCAGGTGTCAACAGCAAAACTGTAAAGATGCAGCAGAGGGCACAGAGGAAGCATGAGAATATACGAACCTAGCAGCTGTCAGGATGCAACACCAAAGGTATAAATACGCAGCAAGGTCTAATGAACTGCTTTGGCATTTCATGATGCCCTTGCTCGAGTAAACAGGCAGGCACCCACATCTTGAGTATGCAACCTCGAAGTCGAATGCTGTGCAGGCGAGGGTGCAGCTGGAAACTGATTCAAGGCCCACCCTCCGGCGTGGGCGGCGGGGCGTGCTTCCAGCGGTGGCGCGACGCCTCTCGGTACATCTTCTGGCGCGCTGGGCCTGCCGCCGGCGCAGCAGCTGGCGCTCCGCCTGCCGGCATTTGCAAGTTTGATTCACGCAGGAAATGGATCCGCAGCAAACTTGAGGGAGCGCACGCACACATCTCACAGCCAAAGCGCTCGCAGCAAAGCAGGCAGATCAGTTCTCAGGACCGTGGGTACAAGTGAAAGTGAGAGACAGGAAGGCGGAAGACGGCTCACCTGCCACAGCCACCTTGTGGCCGCAGGGGGGCCGCTCGATGGGCGCGCCGCCGTCCCAGGTGTCCAGCGCCGCAAACCACTTGCGGCAGTCCTGGCAGTCGCCGGACTGCAGCGCCTCGCGCGCCGCCTTGCAGCGCACCACCTCGTTGAACTTGTAGCTCGGGTCGCAGGGCCGCGTTGTAGGCTGCGGGTTTAGGGACGGCGCCGCCGCCCTCGGTTGCAGCGGCGGTGGCATGGCCGCCGCGGCCTGCCGAGCCGCTGGCGCCGCCGCCGCCCGCGACGGCGCCGCTGATGGAGGCCGAGAGGCCTCTGCTCGGGCACCGGGAGGCGCTGCCTCTGCCACTGCTGCCGGCAGACGCGCCGCAACCGCCGCGGGCGCAGCTTCCGGCTGTGCAGGGTGGTCCGCATCAGCGCGGCTGGCGGCCTGTGGCTGCGACAGCGGAGAGCACCAGGCGACTGTCTCGGGGGCTGTGAGGTGCGCTGGATTGCGCTCAGCCTGCAGCTGCTCTGGTGGCGTGCACAAACTGTCAGGCACCTGAGCTTTGTTGGGCGCTGCCGCTGCCGCCGGCTGTGCCGCTGCCGCCGGTCGTGCTGCTGCTGCCATTGGCACTGGTGCTGCCGACGCCGGGCGGTGTGCCGGTGCGGGCATTGCTGCAGGGCCTGCCTGCTGCTGTGGCGCCGCCCACTGCCGACTGCCGGGCTCCCCCTCGGGCAGCAACGCCTCTTCTTCTCCCGCCTTGCGCTTCCGCCGCCATGGTTGGCGAGGCTGCCGAGGCTGTGGCTGCTGCTCATTCTGCACCTCCAGCTGCTGCGCGCGCGGAGCTGACATGACTGGTGCCGCGGCAGCCTGCGGCGCCGCAAACTGACCGCATGCAGGGCGCGCCGCTGTGGCCGGAGTGGCTGCCGCCGCTGCTGCGCCATCCGCTGCCGCCGCCGCGTCGTCCGCTGCCGCCCGTCCCTGCACGCGCTGCAGCGCTGAATGCAGCGACAGCGTGCGGCAGGCGGAGGGAACCGTCCTGGGCTGCTTGCCGGCAGGGTCCGGCGGCGGGCGGCTGCACGGCGTGTGCTGCTCCGCAGGCAACTGCGGCTGGCGCACCGGCGACCTGTCGCCGAGCTGTCCCGCTGTAGCATCGGCAGCAGCATCGGCAGCAGGAGCGCACGCCTCCTCTGGTGACACGCTGGGCAGCGTGCAGACAGCGTTGGTGGTATCGGTGCTGAGGCAGTCGGCATCGCTGGAAGCCGGCTGCGTCGACCGGCGGCTCGGCTCTGGCTGCTGCTGCTGCTGTTGCTGCTGCTGCTGCTGCTGCTGCTGCTGCTGCTGCTGCTGCTGCTGCTGCGGCTGCGGCGGCAGATCCGGCTTTGCTGTTGGCTGCTGCTGCTGCTGCTGCTGCTGCTGCTGTGGCTGCGGCGGCGGCGCAGAGTTCGGCGACACCTGTGTCGGCGCCTCTGTCGCCTCCATAGCCGCCGCCTGCACCACCGCCACCTTCTTCCGCAGCCGCCGATTCTGCCGCTCAAGCTTTGCGAGCCTGGCGGCGGCGGCGGCCTGCTCGGCAGCGGCCAGGCTGCGCTCGTCTGCCAGCTCCTGGCGCAGCCGGCCGTTCTGCTGCCCCAGCGCCTGGGCCACGCCGGCCGCACGAGCCTGCTCTTCATCAGAGCGTGCCTGCTGCTGCGAGAGCTGCTGCCGCAGCGCGGCGGCCTGCTGCTGCAGCTCGGACTGCTGCTGCCGCAGCTCCGACAGCTGCCGCCGCAGCGCGGCACATTCGGAGGTGGCTGCCGCGGCTGCGGAAAGCGCCTGCGTCGGCTGGGCGGCGGCGAACTGCTCGGCGCGCAGCCGGTCCATCTCCAACCGCAGCAGCGCCATCTCCCGCCGCGTCTGGCGGCATTTGATGCGGTACGCCTGTACACAAACAGTATGCCAATATAAACAAGATCGATGGCGAGTCAGTGCTGCGCAAAGGATGTCGACGGGTTGTGCTTGCATCATGTCGCCGCATGAAACTCGCAAAACATTCACTGTCAAGCAAACCTTGGCCTCGGCGAGCTGTGCGCGCAGCGACTCGTTGTCCACGTCCTTCTGGTACGCCAGCGACGACGCCTCCTGCAGCTGCTCTTTCAGCGCTGCGTGCTCGGCGTGCGACGCCGCCAGCTGGCGGGCCTGCGCCAGCATGACCGCGTCTGTCGACGGCGATGCGGACGTCTGCATGCTGCCGCGCCTGGCGCCGCGCTGTGCTGCCTAGCCTGCGCACGAAGATCCGCAGCGATTGGACAACCCGGGACTGAACAGGCTGCGCCGCCGCCAGACGAGGCGTGCCGACGGGTCTGATGTTGATCAAGCTCGTTTTACCTGCCCAACGCCGAGGTCAGTTGGTTTCAGCTGCTTCAGTGCTATCGCTGATCATGGTTTGGTCGATTGTCGGGAAGGCAGCGGCTAGAAGGCACTCTCAAATGCTCTTAAAAACGCTGCACTTTGAAAGGCGCAGGACATGCGCTGCCAGTGCGCTCGTATCAAAGCACATTAGTTGGGTCATGATTGCGCTGTGCGAATTTAAGCGCCCGCTGTGCATGGAGGTTCAAACTCCTCCTCGACAGACAGGCAGAGCACGCACAGCACGAACGATTGGATGCTGGACGCAGGACGTCAGTGAGTGGTTCTGAGCTGGCGACTGCGATAGACGCGTCAACTCCTGAGCCCGCATGTCAGACCTCACCAGCTCCAAACTCATTCTCAAAGTCAGCGTCGTCAGGTACACGCCTTCTTCCGACCGCATTGAGAGCGTGTAGCTGGATTGCCAACGACGTCTTGCTGATCGCTGACGGTCAACACTGGGTCCTTTGCATCATCATCGCATCGCTCTGAGCCACGGATTGTCAAAGATAGATCATTGCGGGTTCAAGGCTCAAGGTGTGGTGCTGACGGCGAGTCCTGCTGCACACGCCCTGTCTTTGCTGCGCGTCACCGAATACGCACAAGCACGACAGGGCACGATCCATGCTACATTGAGGTGCTGATCGCTCCCTGCATTCGATCAAGGCTGCCTGTATCTCTTCAATGGCGAACTCAGTCTGCTCGTCCATCTCCGTCCGCGCAGTGAGCCCGTTGTAGTATTGGGCGACCGGACGGAGGTGCAGCCGCGATTTCTCCCGTGCCATGAACTTGTTGGGGGCGGCGCTGGTGTTGGTCACTATACTAGCCACAGGCAAGTCTTTGGCGGTGCCATGGCGGCCTGGCGCGTCCAATCGTATTGAGGTTGCATCATCAGGGGGCGGAGTCGGCCAGCTGTAACATCGCCAGCTGTTGTACGTGCAGGTGTGGCTGCGTCACAGGAAGGCCCGGCATTCGAGCGCTACAAGATTCCAGAGCCTCTCTGGCACAAGGGCTGGCACAATGAGCGTGCCCTTGTCGGCGGAGTCAGGAAGCTCCAGCAGGTGCGCGCACGCCGTGGCCAGCCGCATGCACCTGGTTGTATCGCGATTGATTTCACGTGCTGACGTGAAGTTTCAACTGAAGTTTCAGCGAAGGTGCTGCATGCACATGCCAATGTACTGTGTCCTTCAAACACCGGTTGATTATCGCTGCATCGCCTCCGCAGCCGGGCGTGTTCTACCCCGGGCACTCGGGATCCAGCTCCTGCAACGTCACCATAGTGGGGACGGGCAAGCAGTTTGGCGTCAAATTGGCCAAGATTACGTGCACCACGACCGATCCGTACTGGTCCGAGGTGTGTTCGCCGCCATGTTGAGCCTTCTGCACCCTGAGATGTTGCGGAGCTTGCAATTCCACTGCAATGCCTGCAAGACTTTCATTGCAGCATAGTGTCTTTTTGTGTTCCACTGCTTGCACCTGCAAATATCCAGAGCGGGCGAGGCGGCAAGTTGCGGGCGTATGCAGGCAAACCTCTGGTGGACCTATCCAGATTGCAGCCGCAGAACTTCGTGGGTGCGTGCCTCTGAAGGATCGGTGCTGTGTAGAGAAGTCATGCCTCGAGCATTTTGCAGGGGGTATCTGTCCAGTGGTGCAGAAACCTGCTCGCGATGCAGCTGCATCAGTCTGACGCACTCATTGTGCCCCGCCCCGCAGGCATCACTCTGTCGCTCCCCAACGAGCCCGACTTCCTCTGTGAGTCCTGTGCATGGCATGCGCTGCCTTGGACACTTGCAAAATAACCGGTGCTGCATGTCCGCTGCTTGCGCTGCACACCGCAGTGGAATGCCTTCCGTTATGAACTGAGTCTGGTGATGGTGCAGCCGCCGGGAATGCCGACCCGATCCTGTTTTTCGTGGACGGCGGCAAGATCAGCTTCACGGTGGGTTCATGTCCTTCGACGTCACGTCTGCCGTTCTGCTTTCGCTGGTCTTTTGTTTCACATCTCGTGCTGATGGACACGCACGTGCTTGTGCAGGGTTCTGTCACCAACATGCACGTGGTCGACTGGTGAGCGTGAGCTCTTCCCACGGAGGGTTTGGACATGATTTGTATGTTGCCACGTCCCAGAGCACTAGTGTACCTTGCACTCATCTCACTCTGAGAGTCGCCGCTGCAGGGCCGTCATGCACATCGAGAATGGCACACAGGCTTCGTTCAACAACATGACGTTCACCAGCAACCACGGTGGGCTGGCTTTGCTGCCGCGTATTCCAAACTGCGTGTGATGGAAAAGCTGTGGCAAGATTGGCGTCACAGCAGCAGCTTACGGTGCGCATCTTTGTGAGCAGGCGAGCGCTTCCCCAGCATTGCTGCGGCTCGGAGCACTATCAGTGTCACGGGTTGCAAGTAAGTACCCACTCTCATGGGTCATGGACACATATGATCCCGGCTGACGACTTGTGCCGTTGACCATTCGTTTGGATGTCCCCTGCACGCCATCCACCCGATACTGAAGGCCCTCGCTTGCAGGTTCATCAACAACGTCTGCACAAACGCCACCAGGTACGAGCGGTCTTGGATGGTGTTGGCTGATGCTGTTTGCTGGTCATGTTTGCTGGTCAAATTCCAGTTCAACAGGTGGGCGCCGCACATTCTCGAGGCATGCTCAGAACGCCATGCCCTCACTTTTTTGCAGGTGCCACGTCCCAGCAGTGTATGTTACGGAGGGAGAGCGAGCAACAATCAACAACAACACGTTCCAGGTGGCCACTCTTGTGCACCCGCTTGCCGCATGTGTGCGCCATGCGTATCACAGTACGCATTATGGGTGCACAAGGGTGCAAGGTCGAGGGTGCAACATCCATAACCCCTCTATTTCGTTGTCACACAGGGTAACCAAGGCCACCTGGCAGGAGCCGTCATGATCACTTCGGGTGCTCTGGCAAATGTGTCGTTCAACGTCTTCACCAGCAACAAGGTGAGTCACTGACTCTCATGCTGTCCTGAGAAGAGGAGCTGTTTTGGCTGCGAGTCAATTGTCGCTTACGTTCTGGACCTGTTCATGCAGGCCACTCTTTACGGCACATTTGGAGGTTCGTGTTTTGCCCTGGAGCATGATACAAGACAATGCGCATCAGATGTGCAGCCTCTTCCGACACACACCGCCGGGCACTGCACTTCGTATTACGCAGATGTATACAGAATGCGGCATGTGCTGACTTGCGGTGATACTCCGCTTGTGCAGGCGCCATCTTCCACGACTTCTGTGACCGCGACGACCGAACCTTTGGAGGCTGGTCCGAGTTCAGGTGCTGCGCATCGCAAGGTCATAAGCACTTTATGTATGTGGACCATACCACATGTGCGTGAGAAAGACAGCATTCACCATGAACTTTGCTGTTATCAACAGGTCGAACAACTTCACGAACAACTTTTCCAATGGATTCGGCGGGGCCATCCGATTGGGTTCGCCAGATGGAGGTAAGAGCACGACACATGACATCTGCAAGCTCAAATAGACACCGCAGCCTGTGGACGCATGCCAGCAGTTTGACTAAACTGAAGCGTCTGCGCCGAAACTATTGTGTCACATGTCCTGTGCGCAGGATGCCCACGCACTATTGTGTCGAAAAACCTATTCAAGGTGTGGTGCCGCCGCCAGCTGTCGACTGCACTGTTTGATTGGCATGCCTGTTGGCGCGATGCATGTTTTGGGGGTCCAAAGTGTTGACGCTTTTCTGAAGATGCATCTGCTTATCTGTCAGGCAAATTCCGCTAATTTGACTGGAGGCGCCATCCATGTCTCCTACTGCCACGGCGTGCGCCCCCAGTTCTACAAAAACCAGGCGAGTGTTCTGCCGCATCGTGCGCCTTCAACTGACCCTGGATGGATGGCATGCCCCCGCTATGCGCAGCACCACGCCCCGCGCTCAATGAGCATCAGTTCTGCTGAAGGTATGATTGACTGGTGTGCCTTGCGTCTGCAGTTTATCAGCAACAAGGCCGGCAAGTTTAATGGGCAAGTCTCATACAATCCGCTCACGTATCCCGCCGGCAGCGGCAGCTCTTCCGGCAAGCCGACGCCCAGCGGCAAGGGCTGCCCCCAGCCGCTGACTACAGAGAGCACGTTCTCAGGTGCCAAGTTAGGCCAGCTTGTGGGTCTGTCCGCATGCCGACGGCATGCTGTCTTGTTTGCTGGGGAAGGGACCGCGTGCCATCCTGCAAGGCATGACTGGACTGCCAATGTGCTGCCTTTCAGTGCATCGACTCACAACTGTGCTTCCTGCACCTCAGGCACTGGCACCAAAAAGTTTTCGCCGCCATGGTTCTTCCTATGAGACCTACCCGCATGGCGGTAATACTGCATATTCTTCCAGACATTTGAGTTCGCATGGAAAGTGTTAACCTACTGGTGTAAACTGTGAACTTGCCACCTCAAGGTTACTCGGCTACATCTGCCGTGCCGCACCCGTTTGCAAAGCGGCATGCCGCCCCAGATAAGATGGTGTCTGCACCGGGACTCGCAGTGCAGCTGGCCGTGCCAAAGGGCGCCGTGCCTCTGGAGAGGCTGCAAAGAACGCGACAGCGCCTTTGCTGTCGAAGAAGAAGAAGAAGACCGCGGTGGGCGGTGTTCCTTTGCTATCGCATGCAATGCGCTGTGGCGGAATTGCGGCGGCAATCAGTGCTGATCACGCACATGCAGCTAGTTGGCAGTTACCGGAAGTTAGGGCCGGTTACGGTTACGGTTAACGGTTACGGTTAACGGTTTGTTACTAACCCAAATCCCGCCGGTTACCTGCTCCGTTTGTCCAAAACTCTTCGGAAACGAACTTTTCCACATGTCTACGATCATTTCTATGGAAAGAATCAATTCGAA
>JAABUM010003776.1_pt1 | contig 18011 bp, 17 predicted proteins | sample 5559161 | NCBI WGS metagenome assembly JAABUM01 (sample SAMN10711868, study PRJNA513369) | rock metagenome | isolation source: Antarctica rocks | place: Antarctica: Victoria Land, Siegfried Peak nord | reverse complement strand
TCGCCCGCAACAGAAGACTAGTTAGACGAGGCGTGGTCATAAATAGTCAGGCCACGCGTGAGAACGTGGCACGAGCGGCGTACGAGGCCGCTTTTTCCGGTGCCAGTCCGTCGCCACCACGCGTGAGCGACCCGGCGCAATCCGTGGTTTGAGCATTTAGGCCTAGAATAAGCGAAGCTGTCAGGAAGTGCAAAGTGGGTTTACAAGGAGAGGCTCAAGGTTGTCGATAAAGTGCCGAGAATCGGTGCTATTTGAGGCTAGACAACAACGTAGTCATAGTATTCCACGACACACAGGGCCGCTATGCGGGAGAAAGAGCGTTACGCTCTACCACATGTAGTGGTCTACGTCGAATACGTTGTGTACGTCGGCCACCCGTACGTCGAGCTTCAGTTAATGGACAGTGTCGGTCCTTAATTCGGGATAAGGGGCGGTCGATAATAGCTCTACGCTGTGCTACTGACCGTCGCAAGGTCTCAAATGCCGCATCCAGCAGCACAATCGGCACTTTAATCAACACCTTGAGTGTCCGTCCATAAAGTTACCTTGCCCCTGGCGACAGCTTCGCTTATTCTAGGCCAAATAGGTTGGAGCCGGTCCACAGCAGGCCGACCAGGGCCACGATGCCCGCAACCCCCGATATGTTGACAAGGTTCTTGAGCAGAGCTTTCATGTCAATAACTTTTTGCGCCTGCCCTGGTAACGCCGCCCCGATCGAGGTGGCAACGGCGGTGAACTCGGACGGCGACACCAACTTAAGGACGATGCCCACAATGCTGAGGATTCCGACGAGGAGGGGGATAATGGCGGTGATCAGGCTATAGGTCAGCATGCCCGCCAGGTTCATCGACCAATCGTTGGCGAACTTCTGCACAAAGGTCAGGATCTTCTTCATGGCGCCGTCCTTAGCTGTCGCGTCAACCGTCCATTGAGCGTGTACGGCATGCTGTCATCGTGACCGTCAAATGGCCGGGGCGCAGCGCGCTAGCGTCGTTGGTCGGCTCGTCGTCCTTCTCACGCGCTAGTTCTCGTCTGCCACGGCTGGGCGTGCACTGATCGCCCCGGTCCTGGACCGGGGCGCGCCCCTGGATGGCGCGCAACGCATTGTTCCACTCCTTCGTCCCGGCCGGGGGCCACGCGCGCACAATCGCCTCGGCGCGTGGGTACGCCTCCTGGATGCGGATCCACCACGTCGCGCCGCCCTTGTCCGGGTCTGCCAACCAACGGATGTCGTTTCATTGGTTGTTGGACCCCGACGCGCGTACGTGCCCGTGAAACCGGAAAGGGCGGCAGCGTGCTCTCAGACGTTGTCACCGCACACGGGCACGCTCTGTAGGCGAAGCGTCACGCGTGCGACGATAGGCGCGGGAGGATTCTATGGTCACGACACCACCGGACACGTCACCCAGGGCCGCAATCGGTGGCCGGTGCGCGGCCGGTTACTCCTATGCCGTGGAGTGTATGATCATGGTATAGATCGTAATAGCGTATCAGATGATGGCATGCCTGAGACCGACGAGGCCCACGCTCATGGGTGTGTGGCAGGGAGCAGACAAACATGAGCGGGCGCGGGTCGATACATGAGGTCCGACGGGGGGACGCCGCGTGGGGCATGCCGACACACAAAGAGCCGCGTTGGCCGGCCTCCCTCGCCGTGCTCGCGGCGCTGGCGCTGTATGTGTTTCTCCCCGAGAAGCTGACGCTCGGTCCGACCTGGCTGCTGCCTGTCTGCGAGTTGGCGCTGCTGATCCCGCTTAGTCTTGTGGCGCCCACCCGCCGCAAAGACGCACCACGCTGGCAGCGCTACGCCGCCGTCGCACTCATCGCGTTCGTCAATGTGGCCAACATCGTTTCTCTCGCCTTGCTCGTCCACGACCTCCTGCAAGGAAAGGCGAACGGCAAACAGATCGTGGGGGCGCAACTCCTCTTCTCGTCGATCTTGATCTGGCTGACCAACGTCATCGTCTTTGGCCTCTGGTACTGGGAGCTCGACCGCGGTGGCCCCGACGAGCGTAGCCATCCCGCACACCGCCAACCGGACTTCCTCTTTCCCCAGATGACCACGCCCCACTGCACGCATGAGCACTGGTCGCCCACGTTCATGGACTACCTGTACGTGTCGTTCACCAACGCGACCGCCTTCAGCCCGACGGACACGATGCCGTTGACGCCGGGGGCGAAGGCGCTCATGGCGATCCAATCCCTCATCTCACTGCTCACCATCGCGCTCGTCGCAGCACGCGCGGTCAATATTCTGGGCAGCTAAGACGGGCGCGTTGATCGCAACTGGTCATCGTTCGCTTCAGATGCTATAGCATCATGTGACGACGCGGACCAACGCGCGTTGGTAGACAGCGATGGGTCGTTGGGTGTAGCATACAGGCACCACCACGGGGCACGTGATGGCACAGATGCCCCCCCTGGACCAAATGAAAGGCAGGCCACCCCATGGTAGAGCAACCTGACCCTACACAGGCAACCAACGGATCGAGCGCGGTCGATGACGTGCTGGGTCGGCACATCGGCAACGAGGAGCACCCGGCCGAGGGCCGCGTCGATGAGGCACAGCGTGACCCACAAGCGGGACGTAGCGACGACACGCATCCAGGTCGGCCAGAGAGCGCCCCACGTGACCATGACCACTGAGTGAGGAGATGCACTGCGACACTGTCTACACGCTCAATGCCCTGGCCTGGCTCGTCACCTGATTGAGCAGCGCGAGGAGATCGTCCAGGTCAAACGGCTTCAGCAAGACGGCATAGCCCTCCCCCTGAAGAGCGGCAGCGTGCTCCTCCAGCGCCTCGACAGCGGCGGAGCACACGATGACCGGAGTCGCACATAGCACGGGGTCGTGCCGGACGCGACTCAGCATCTCCCACCCCATGTCAGGGCGCTCCCTATGGATGTCCAGCACGATGGCGTGGGGCGTGCACGCGCGGACCCGCGCGTAGGCAGCCAGCCCGTCGGGGAAGGCCTGGGGCTCGTAGCCCTCCTCGTGTAACAGTGCGTGCAGCATGGCGAGGAAGACTACGTCATCATCGATCACCGCGATACGTCGGGACATGGCATCTCCTCTCCGTCAGCGTCCATGGGTGTGTGGCGCGGTCGTGACGTCACGACTATAGCACGTCCAGGCGGACCAGTGCACGTCGCTGGTATGCTTCCTGCGCTTTTCCATCGCTACGAGCTGATGCACCATCTTGTCGCATTAACCCGTAACGACGCGTCCGAGCGTGAAGGGAGAGCGACGAATGGTCACGCGCAGGTTTCATCTCATCCTCATCGTAAGTTCACAGCCAGATCGCCTCACCGCGCGCCACGGCACCATCCGACAAGCGGGCTATCACGCCTTGCCGACCGGTAGCGTGGGCCACGCCGTGAGTTTGGCCCATAAGGCACGCCCCTCCGTGGTGCTCGCGGACATCACCCTCGACGACGGACGTGCCTTGTCCCTTGTGCGCGCGCTCCGCGCACGGGAGTCCTTGCGCCACGTTCCGGTGATCCTCCTTGGCGTTCCTCTAGCGGACGAAGAGGAGGACGTCGCACATGACCCCCACACGCACATCTACCACGACGCCGAGGAGGCCACCCTGATCACCTTGATCGAAAAACACCTGGTCGCGTAGCACGTCATCTGGTGATATGGCATCACGTAAAAGCAACGGCATGGGCTGCATTATAGCAGAAATGCTTCACGTCGGCGAAAGGTAGGCAGTCCCATGACGGTTATTTGTGCCCAACGCCCCGAAAAGGTCAAAGTTCCTTCACGGAGCAGATCGTACCTCTTTATCCTGGAGATCCTCGGTGCAACAAGCCGCCGTGGGTGCCGGGTAACCGCATGTTGATTCTGGCAACGGTATGTGCGTGGTCAAAGGGAGACACACGGCCAGTGTGACGCCGGTGTTGAGGTCGTGTGCGGAAAGTAGACTTTCCGCACGCTGCTGCCGTCGTGACGCGGGCCGCGCCGCAGGGGACGAGACGGGCCAGCAGAGCTGCTCAGGCGAACTTTTACCTTTTCGGGGCGTTGGGCACAAATAGCCTAGTCGAACCCCTCGCACTCGCGTACGGCCATCGGCTGATCGACACGGCCGCCGCCTACCACAATGAAGACACAGAACACATGACCCACGCGAACGGTGGCACAGCACAAGATAGAAAGGGGAGGACGCTCAATGGAGTACACGAAGCTCGGCGACACTGGCCTGGATGTCTCGCGCCTATGCCTGGGGTGCATGGGGTTCGGGGACGCCGAACACTGGTTCCACAAGTGGGTGCTCGACGAGGAGAACAGCCGTCCGATCATCAAGAAGGCTCTGGAGCTAGGGATCAACTTCTTCGATACCGCCAACGTCTATTCCCTGGGAGTAAGTGAGGAGATCCTCGGACGCGCGCTCAAGGACGTCGCGAACCGGGACGAGGTGGTCATCGCCACCAAGGTGCATGGCAAAATGCGCGAGGGACCGAACGGCGGCGGGCTCTCGCGCAAGGCCATCCTGAGCGAGATCGACCACAGCCTACAGCGGCTGGGGACGGACTACGTAGACCTCTACCAGATCCATCGCTGGGACTATGACACCCCGGTCGAGGAGACGATGGAGGCGCTGCATGATGTGGTGCGGGCCGGCAAGGCGCGCTATATCGGCGCGTCGGCCATGTTGGCGTGGCAGTTCCAGAATGCGCTGCACGTCGCCGAGATGCATGGCTGGACGCGCTTCGTCTCGATGCAGGATCACCTCAACCTGATCTACCGCGAAGAGGAGCGCGAGATGCTGCCGCTGTGCCGCGCGGAGGGGATCGGGGTGATCCCGTATAGCCCGCTCGCCTCGGGGCGCCTGACGCGGGACTGGGCGGCGGAGAGCACGCTGCGCTCGGAAACCGATCAAATCGCGAAAAGCAAGTACGACGCGACCGCCGAGACCGATCGGCAGGTGGTGGAGCGGGTCGCGGAGATCGCGGACAAGCATGGGGCGCCGCGTGTGCATATCGCGCTGGCCTGGCTGTTACAGAAGCAGCCGGTGGTGGCGCCGATCATCGGGGCCACGACGATCAGGCATCTGGAGGATGCCGTGGGCGCGCTGTCCGTGACACTGAGCCCGGACGAGGTCACCTACCTGGAAGAGCCGTACGTGCCCCATCCCATCGTCGGCCATCAGTAAACGACGATGCGTCAGGACCACGATAGTCAGACAGCTAGCGCCCGCAGAGCAGAGGCCGTATCCCGCGACCGGGGCGCGGGGGCGCGAGCCCGCACAGAGGAGGGACATGATCAGCACGACCGCACAGGGACGCACGACACCCGAAGGACGACTCAAGCTCGTCCTCCTCATCGGCGGCCTCTCCATGTTCGGCCCGCTGTCCATGGACCTATGCGGGGTGGGACAACGAAAGCTGCGTAGAACAGCCATTTGTGGCATGCCACACGAATAGAGCGCCGATTTCTACGGTTGATACCCGGTTTGAGGGTCTTGTTAGCGGCCCCGTTCTGTTAGCGGCCGAGTTTTCGGCTGGATACACTACCTTCACTCGACCGCTAACAGGACGTTCAGGCGCCAAACTCGACCGCTAATCGTCATTAGAGGTCGAGTTTAGGCAATACCTAGCGCGTTAGCGGCTCAGTGCGCTAACTGATCCGGGTAAAAACCGGACCGCTAACACGACTGGGCCGCTAATACAGCGTCGAAAAGCAACGTTATGTCATATGGCTGTCCTACGAAGCTTTCTATATTGGGCAAAGACATGTTGCACACGAGCTAGAGCGCGTGGGCCTCACGTCTATCCGCGGGGCACACACACGCCGCGTTCAGCAGTCCCTGCGGCTGGCATGTAGACGGGCGGGTAGCTGTGCAACATGTCTTTGCCCAATACATCCTACGAAGCTTTCGTTGCCTGACCCCAAAACCCCCGATATCCAGGCGTTGGCCCAAGCCTTCCTCTTGTGGCAGGATTACTGGCACGATCACTAGCCGCGTTTGCCTAGCGAGGATGGATGACCGCGTCATCGAGACTGCCGGAGACCCATCAAGCCCGGAAGATGACATATTAGCGTGTCTACCGAACCATGCCTGCGAGTTGAACGTTCATACACGGCGCTATACAGGGAGAGAAGGACTGCGTGCTCAAATGGACGCGGTATGTCGCGACGTGACTCCAATCCACTTGTTGTGGTTGCGCTATCAGGCGGTCCACCAGCGGCACACGACGCAGCAAACTCACGAGCGGGTCAAGCCGTGCTGGACCAGCCGCCATGGCGACGAGGGTCGGCGTCGTGGAGAGAAGGGAATCGCCGTCCGTCAGCACCACGTTGGTACACCACGGAATGCTCGGCGGACAGTTCGCGCCAAGCGGAAAGGCGCGGGCGCGCACTAACACTGTCCGCCCCACCCAGGACCGTGGCTGGCGGATCATGCCGGCGCGCGCCTGAGCGACTGTATACACCGCACTCGGCGTGGCCAAGATACGGATTTCGATGACGAACAAGAGAGCGACCGTGAGCACGATGGCCGGAATACCCACCAGTAGGCTCTTCATAGTCGTGTCGCTCCCGTGAACTGGCGGTGCGCATCAAGCACCAAAGGAAACGCGGAGCCGCCCCCCAGTGGGGACGGCTCCGCCTGATCGTCACGCCGCATGTTACCGGGAGTGGGACGATTAGCCGCCGTTATTCTGCTGCAGGATGGCGTCGATCGCCTTCTGCTCTTGCGACAGAATGGACGCGGCCGAGCCCTGCCCGTAGAAGATCTTGTCCATGTAAGGCGCCATGGCATTGTGGATCTGGCTGAAGCTGTCGATCAGGTGGTTCGGCGACTCGGTCCCATACTTACGACCGCCGTTAACCAGCGTCTGCAGATCCTCGGCCGACTGGCCGGTGATCTTCGAATACTGGGTGTACCACTGACCGAGATATTGCGGGTTGGAGGGCGTGAAGCCGACACCCTTAACGTAGGCGGACATAGACTGCGCGTTGGTCAGATACTGGATGAACTCCATGGCCTCCATGGGGTGCTTGCTGGCCTTGGCCACCATGTAAGGGTCGGTGAACAGCGTGTCGCGGTTGGTGACCAGCCACGGCATGGCCGCTGCCGCCCAGTGGAACTTGACGCCAAGCAGATTACGGAAGTCCCAACCGCCGGTGGTCTCCATGGCGATATTGCCATACTGGAACGGATCGGCGCCGGTGTTGCCGATCTGCTTCACCGAGGAGTACGGGGGCGCGATCTTCTCCTTGTAGAAGTTCTGCATGTCCTGGAAGATCCCGACCGTCTTTGAGTTAGTCAGGTCGATGGAGGTCGGCGCGCCCGTCACGTAAGACTGCGGGGTAAACATTTCCGATCCGGCCTGCCAGCCATAGCCCATGAACGGGAATAGGTTCGGGAGGACACCATAGGCCGTGGTGCCGTTGGCCTTCACGCCGGTCAGCTTCTTCGCGTCGTCCGTCATCTTGGCCCAGGTCCAGCTCTTGTCATTCCAGTTCACCGGCGGGTAGGCTAGCTTGGCACTGGGATGCAGCTTGTTGTAGGCGTCGAAGATGTCCTTGTTGTAGAACAGGTAGGAGTCGAGCGTGATCGAGGGAATACCGTACAGGCCGCTTGGCTTGCGGTAGGTATTCACCAGATTCATCGGCGTCGAGCCGAACGAGTAGTGTGTGCTCTTGACCAGGGGATCGAGGTTCAAGAGCAAGCCGCGGTGATAGTAGTCGGCGAAGCCGGCCTGGCCCAGGTGCGACCAGATGTCAGCGGGGGTCCCGGCCTGGATCAGCGCGTTGAACTTGGCGTCGAAGGCGCCGTTGGGGTTAGGAGCCGTGACCAGGTTGATGTGGATATTGGGGTGTAGCTTCTCGAAGCCCTTGACTTCAGCCTGCTCCCAGGGGTTCTCCTTGGGGTCGACGCGCATGAACCAAAGAAGGGTGGTGGACGCCTGCGAGGCTTGCGCCGGGCGGGCAGCGTGGGCGCCGGGCGCCGCCATCACGGGCAGCGACAACGCGGCCGTGGCCGCGGCCGCGAGGCCAAGTTTCTTGCTAAAAGCGAAACGCATAGCTTTGATGATCCTTTTCCAATAAAGACGACCGAAAAGTACGTCGTTGTGTGTTGTGCGGGCCGCATCACCGCGGCCGCTACCAGGTCGTGCGAGCTTGTTGAACCACCCCCTTTCCGCTTAGGTATAGTGCGCGCGATCTCGCTGTCGTCACGTTATCCCTTGACACCGCTCACCACGATGCCCTGGATGAAGTAGCGCTGCGCGACAAAGAAGAGGATTAAACAGGGAAGCGCGCTGATCAGCGCCGCAGCCATGAGCTGGTTCCACAGGGCCAGACCATAGGCGCCCGAGAAAGACTGGAGCGCCACCGACACCGGGTATTTCGCCGTGGTGTTCAGGTAGATCAGCGGCTGCAGGAGATCGTTCCAGTGGAAGACGAAGGAGAAGACGGCCACCGCCGCCAGCGCGGGCTTCGAGAGCGGCAGGATGATGCGCAGGAAAATGCCCGGATAACCCATGCCATCAAGCGTCGCCGCTTCATCGAGTTCACGCGGGATGCCTCGGAAGAACTGCCGGAGCAGAAAGATATTGAACGCGTTGCCAAAGAAGGTCGGCACGATCAGCGGCAACGGCGTATCGAACCAGCCGAGCATCCTGAACAACACGATCTGCGGGATCAAGGTGGCCTGGAAGGGCACCATGATCGTCGCCAACACTAGAAAGAAAAGCAGCGTGGAGCCGGGGGCGCGCAGACGCGCGAACCCAAAGGCCACGATAGCGCCGACGAACGTATCGCCAAAGACCTCGAGCGCCGTGTACCAGGTTGTATTCCACATGTAGACGAAGTAGTTGCCATTGGGGAGGGCCGGCGATGTCACGGTATCGGGAAAATTGTGGAACTGCGGATGGGACGGAAACAGAATGGGTGGATTGGTGAACACCTCATTGGACGGCTTCAGCGCGGTGCTTACCAACCAGAAAACGGGGAAGATCATGATGAAGGCGCCGACCAACGCGATCAGGAGATAGAGACCGCGCAGGGCGAGCGCACGTTGGCGTCGTGCCGTGGCCTCTCTAGACCTGCCCGTAGCTGCGGCTGACCTCGTCGCAGCCGGAACATTCGTTGCGCTCATAGTCCCCCCTCGCGCTCGCCGGCATAATACACGAATCGACGCGATATCAGAAAGATGGCCACCGTCAACACGAGCGCCGTCGCGAACAGAACCACCGCAATAGCCGAGGCAGCGGCGCCATGGCGCGGGAAGGTGTATTCGATGGCAACTTGGTACAGATACAGGCCGACCAGGAGCGTGGCATCGGCGGGGCCACCTTGGCCCGTCAGGACGGCAGGAGCGACGAACTCTTGCAGCGCATTAATCAGGCTAATGACCGTGGTAAACAGGATAACCGGGGAAATCATAGGGATGGTGACCTGCAGTAAGCGGCGGATCGGTCCGGCGCCATCCATGGAAGCCGCCTCATAGAGTTCGGTTGGCACACCCTGAAGCGCAGCCAGGAACACCACCATCGCCGTTCCCAAGTACCAGGTCGAGTACCCGATCATAGCCCCCATGGCCGTGGTACCGTTACCCAACCAGTCGGGTTGCGGCAGATGCACGACGCCGAGCGCTTGATTGATGATGCCATTGTTTTGCTGTAACAACGTCACCCAAAGTAGAGCGGCGGCTACGCCGGCCACGACCGTTGGGATATAGTAGATGGTGCGCAACATCCGCAGGAACGGGATCTTCTGGTTGAGCAACTGCGCCACTAGCAAGGCAAAGATGACACGCGCGGGCACACTGATTGTGACGTAGATCGCCGTGGCGCGTAACGAGTCCTGGAACTGCTGAAACGCCAGCGATGTGAAGAGTCGCTGGTATTCGTTAAACCCTATCCAATGCGGCAACTGGTTTAGGTTGAGATCGGTCAGGTCGGTAAAGCTGAAATAAATGGAGGCGAGAATCGGTCCGGCCTGAAAGACGATAAAGCCAATGATCCACGGGCAGACAAACACGTAGAACCAAAAGGCTTCACGCCGCTCCAGACTCCATCGACGCCCTGTCCGTGGTGCGGGCTGTCGGGTCACTGTACTGCTCATACTCTCCCCGCTCCCGTCGTTGCTAAAGAACTGACGACCGAAGACAGCCCTGGAATGTTGCGTGCGATCCACTGACACGGACAGGCCGTCGTGCGCGTGTCGTCGTCCTGTATGGTAGGCCTCCCAACGTTCCTCCACGCCACTCGATGCCTCATACCCAGCCTCCCTCCCATCACGTCCCATCACCACTGTCAGGCATCGCATGTTGTCATCGTGGTCGTGGGAAAGGCCAACTCACTCACCATGCCCACCGGCCCCGCATGAGCAACCCCTGCCCCTCTCGGCGGGGCGATAAAACGAGTGGGGCATGTGCCACCAAGAGTACAGGAAGGAGGGGTCCATGTCAAGGAAACGCTCTCCAAACTCCAAACCACCCCCTTCTTGTCCTTGTCCAACGTAACAGAACCCGCTACACTTGCGCTATAACATCAGCGAAGGGGGCCGGTGAGCCTGTGGTTCGGGGAAAATGAAGAGCGAGGACATCTGCTATCGCTTTTGCTCTGTATCGCCTGTCGTATCGGCCAACGAGACGCCTCGCTTGTGTATGGGAAGTCGCTTCTATGGCCTAGGACAACGTCGCCGGGAGTGCCGGTATTCCCTGTGCGGTGTTCCACCTGGTGTGCTGATTCCGGCCGTACTCCTTAGCGTGTCGTGGGTCACGGCCTGAAGCCATGGGCGCACGTCCCTGTGGCTACAGAGAGTGGCATCTCGCTGATCGGCAGGGGCGAAACGGGAGACTCCGTCATTGACGTTTGCAGAACCCATTAGGTCTGCAAGTGGGACGTGTCAATGGACTCTATGTAGGCGCCAAAAGGCGTGGCGGACCCTACAAAGCGGAGACTCCGTCATTGACGTTTGTAGCATGCATAGATATGCACGTGGGACCTGTCATGGCGTCGATTTAGGTGCCAAAAGGCTTGTCGGAAGCTCCAAAGCGCGCTTAATTGGTTAGCGGCACAGGGGGCTTGTGGATGAATATGCATGCTACAAACGTCAATGACGGAGTCTCACAAAGCGTGCTTGATTGGCTGGCGGCACACGACACGGGTATGGGTCTATGCATGCTACAAACGTCAATGACGGAGTCTCCGAAACGACGGGTACGTGACCCAGGGGGGTGATCTAGCCCGCTTCCGCACACATCGTTGCACCGGGCCTGCTACTGTGATAGGGCACGACATGCCTAAAAGGCAGCTAGAGATGATGATAGGCCAGGGGATGGAAGATGACTTGCGTGAGGCCACGCCTTGCCCGCCGCCCAATCAGCAGCTCGACGCCACGGACTCCCCGCCCGTCCCACCTGACGGGAGACGCGAGGAGCGCAGTCGCCAACGAGCCAAGCGCGTTCGCCTCTCGAAGGAGCGCAGCGCGCGCCAGGGTATTCACCAGGGGCCAGCGCCGCTAGGCTACACGCGCGTGTCGTCCCCAACCACGTCGGGGCGTCGCTCGCCCGGCCAATTGATCCCCGACGACGTGTACGCGCCCATCGTGCGTGACATCTTTACACGGTATGCGGCGGGCGGGTGGTCACATATCCGCCTCGTCACATGGTTGAACAGCGACCCGCACATCCCCCCCCCGCCTCACAAGGTCGAGTGGACCTGCGCTACGATCCAAGCGATGCTGCGGAACCCGCTCTATTGCGGACTAATACGCTACAACCACCAACCAGAGGGTCGCTACGAGCGTGCTGCGCCGGGGAGCGCCTTCGTCGCGCCGGGACAACATCCGGCGCTCGTCGACCGTGCAACGTTCGACCGTGTGGCGGAACGGCGCGCGGCCGCGTTCACGCGGCCGGGCTATCAGCGGCACGCGGACTCCCTAGGTGTGGGACTGTTTGTCTGCGCATCCTGCGGCGGCCCCATGACCCCCTCGCATCAAGAACCCGGCCTGTTCTATCGTTGTTCCTGGTACCAGCGGCGCAAGGGGACCCGCAGCCGAGTACATACCGCCATGGGCTACGCGGGGGCCATCGCTGATGAGGCCTTGCTCCGTGAAGTACGGCGCCTGCGCAGCGACGCATGGACGCCGCAAGCTGTGCGTCGCCTAGAGAGCAACAACCTGCGGGAGCAGACTGGCGACGGCCAGCGTGCTCTAGCCGTCACACGCGATCACCTGACAGATCACGCGGGCCTGATGAACCTGATCGATAAGGACCCAGCGCCCGCGCAGGTTGCTACGTTCCGTGCGCTGGTGGCAGAGATTAGCGGGTGTATCCGGACATGGGAAGCGGAACACACCGCCCCAAGGCCACAGGTCATCCGAATACGCACCCTGTGTGCGCTGCATGGGCAGCTTACCGCGACCGAGAGTTCCACTAGAATCGATACCTTCCTGGCGCAGGGCGATAACGTGGGACTGCGGGCACTCGTGCTGGACCTCGTGGCGTCAGCCCGCATCGTCGAGCGCCTGCCTGAGCGACAACCAAAGTGGCTGCAGGCAGAGGTGACGTGGAAGCCGGATGTTCAGTTGCTCCTGGATGCCGGACTCTTGCACCTTACCCCTCCCTCTCCACCACCGGAACAGTCGGCGCGCGTGGAGCGGCATCGGGAAGCGCAGCGACGGTATAGCGCTCGTCGGCGACAGACGCGCGTGCTGCGCGACACATCCTATTCGGGGACATGACGTCGGCATCGGAGTTCATGTCGCTGATCACGATGTGTCATCTTCCGGGCTTTATGGGTGGTAGACGGGGCCTCGGGGTCGCCCTATCCGTGACGGAAATGTGGACGGGCGACGTGGCGCATCCTCACCACGCAGTCTGACGGTGACACGGATGCGCCACGTCGCCCGTCCACGAGGAGCTAGGCAGCGCATCGTCATGCGACCGATGCATCATCATACGACGTGAACAGCCGTTGATCTCTTCGCAGGCGCCGTCGGCCTGTGTGCGCGCCATGGGTGTCACGCTATCCAATCGAGGTGCATTATAATCCCGCACCATTAGTGCATAGTAGCGTTGCACTTGACACGTTGACAGGCCATCCGCACGACAGTATAAACTAGCGAGGCTCCGCCTCAGACCGACGAGACATGACGCGCAAACTTGACTCAATCGCACCATGTGTGCCTGTAGTAGGAGTCCAACCTTGCTCTGAGACTGCGCTCAGAGCAAGTGGCTCCTGGCGGAGCAGTTGTCCCCGAGGCTCCCAGGGTGTACGCTCTCTCTCGTAGTGGATGTGACGAGCAGCGACGACGGAGGTTGTATCATGGGCGACGCGGTGAGTGAGCGGTATGCGGACCTGCTCGAAGGCAGCTACGATTGCGTGGATCGCATTGTCCTCAACGCGTACAACACCCTGTGCTACGCCCCGCCGGGGTTCCGATATTGGTGGCGGCAACTCACCGGCTCCGATGCGACGCTAGACAACGCCCACCTCATGCGCATGGCTGGCCGGTTCAGTCGGCGTGTCCGCGGCTTCGCCAAAGCACACGGTATCACCGTCGTAGACTGTCTGCGTGGGGAGCGTAAGCATGAGCTCGCCGAGGAGTACCTGGCGACGCACCCGTCAACGCGGGGACTCTTCATGATTCTGGTGGCGCGCGCCGTCGCCCCGGTGTGGGATGTGCAGCAAGCCAAGAATGGGGTGATCGTCGATCTGGTGTCCAAGAAAGCCTACGTGAATCACTACTCGTTCCACATCCTGGACCCCGACTGGGGCCACCTCACGATCAAGATGTCCGGGCATCCACCCTTCGGGGCACAGGTCATCCTCAATGGACATGAATACGTCGCCGCGCAGGCGGCCAAGGCCGGGATCGCGACCCGGCAGGAGGGCAACTGTTTCACGCACCTGACCGACCCCACAGCCGTCGCGTCGATCGCAGACACCTTGTCCGAGGAGCGGATGATAGGGCGCCTGACGCAGATCTGTGACCGCTGGATCTATTCCTGTTGCTTATGTTTCGCCCTGGATGTTGATGAGCAGGAACGCAGCGGCTTTCGCTACGCGTACTCAGTCTATCAACTCGAGTACAGCCGCAACCTGCTGTTTCGGGTAGGCGGGCAGATGGAGCAAGTCTTTCAGGCGATGATTGACCGGACGCGCGCCCACCTCGACGTGCGCGGGCTCAAGACGATCTTTGGCGCAAAGATGCGCCCCCGCCACCTCAGTGGGACGAAAGCCCCGCGCGTGGAGGTCGTGGTCGAGACACCTGTGTATGACCTGACGGTGTTCAAGTTGCACTTCGGCAAGCTGACCCTCAAGGCTTATACCAAAGGCGAACACGTCCTCCGCTTCGAGGCGCAAGCGCATAACGCGAAGGAGTTGGGATGTGGGCGGGTGGTGGCGCGTTTCCCGCGCTTGGTCGCGCGGCTCCACGACATGGTGGATCATTTCCTGACCACGTTGGACTGCGTGGACCATGCCTTCGTGGCCGACGACACGCTGGAGCAGTTGCCCGCGCCGACGTATCTAGGCCAGACCCGCGTGGGAGGTATCGACCTCAACAAGCCGCGGATGCGCGCCGTCTTGGCGGCGGTGCTCACGCTCGCGCCAGCCCCCACCGGGTTCACCCTGGGCCAGGTCGCCGCACAGGTGCAGACAGTGCTTGGACCAACCGCGCCGGCCTACCAGACGCGGCATGCCGCCTACGACCTCAAGAAACTGCGGGCCAAGGGGCTGATCGGCAAAGTCGGGTCCTCGCGGCGCTATCAGGCACCGCCGGATGGGCTGCGGACGATCGCCGCGCTGGTGGTCCTGCGCGACAAGGTCATCAAACCGATTCTGGCCGGGACGGCCAAGCCCAAGATGGGCCGCAAGCCGAAGACCTGGAGCGCCATCGATGAACACTACGAAACGGTACGTAAGGACATGCAGACCCTGTTCGAGGACTTGGGTCTCGTCGCATAGACAATTTTTTGTCGATGTTGCTATGACAAGCGCCTATGACAAGCGCCTATGACAAGCGCCTATGACAAGCGCCTATGACAAGCGCCTATGACAAGCGCCTATGACAAGCGCCTATGACAAGCGCCTAGGTAGTTTGGACATGCCCACGCGCTGGGGAGAGATGCATGCGACCCCTGTCGGCCGAGGACGAAGCGACCCTGCGGGCCATTGCCGAGCGCCATGGCTTCTACGCCGCGCGGGGGCCGCACACCGGGGAGGGTAGCGCCAGCCGGCTCATCGACGCCCTGCTCGCCGGCGAGGTCGTCACGCTCGCCCTCACGCCCGCCGACCGCGGCCGCCTGGTCGCCTGGCTCGACGAAGCGGTGCCCCCCGAAGGCCGCCTCGCCACCGTCCTGCACAGCGTAGCCACACAACTGCGTCCCACCCTCCCCAAGGCGGCCAGGGCAGCGGCACCACGCGCCCCAACCGTCAATGCGGCGACACCCCCACAGCGCGTTGCGGCCATCTCACGACCGACGAGGCCGCCCGCAGCCTGGACCTCAGCCCCGCCCGCGTGCAGGAGTTGGCCCGTGCCGGCGAGATCGGACGCAAGGTTGACGGCCGCTGGACGTTCACGGAGCGCGAAATCGCGCGTGTGCAGGGCGAACGTGAGCGGCAGGCGTTCCGACTCTCCCTCACAGCGAAACCAAAGCGAAAACGTACCACGCGCCGCCGGCGGTCCTCCTCCGGCTCTGGCTCCGGGCGGCTGACCCGTGCTGACATGCAAGCCATGGAACACCTCGACCGGCTGTTCGCCGACGAACGCTGCCTGGAACAGACCTATAGTCTGCCGTTCCGCGCCCCCCAGCGCGTCGCGACCACGGTCCACGCCTGCACCCGCTGCGGCCAGGACCTGCTCCTGCTCATCTTTGGCGACCAGGCACGCGACGAGGAGGGGCTGCTGGCCTGCGGGCGGCTCATGCACGAAGCGATCGCCGCGCGCGCGCTGCCCGCCTATGTCCTAGGTGCACCGGAGGGAGATGGCGCGCGCGACGACACCCCATCGTGGCTGCTCCAGGTCTGGCCGACGCCCGACGAGCCGCGACGGGTGACGCCCGGTACGTGGGATAGCCTTGTGGAGCAGTGGGAGCCAGGCACACGGTCCTCCCTGAGCGTCACCATCGCTCAGGCCGACCGCAAGGCCTGGTGGACCGATCGCTGCCATTAGCTGCCCTGTAGTGTTATCCACGCCCTGCAGAGGCTTAGAGCACGCGGAGCGCGTTAACCGCGTCCCGTTCCCGGCGCGACAGGGCGCGCACGACCGCCAGGTCGCCGCGGTACGAGCGCGCCATCTCGACCAACCCATGGATCGTCAACTCCGTGGCGAACGCGGGCACGGCCGGCGTCTCCACCGTGGCGCTCACGGCCAGATCGTCGATATGGACGACGCACTCGATGACGCGCGACTTCAGGTACTCGTCGAGGCGTGCGGCGGCGCGCCCCGCATAGACGCCCACCAGGCGGTTGTCCGGCTCCGTCTCCAGGTAAGCCGTGACCTCCCGGACGAGACGATCGAAATCCTCCAAGAACGCGCCATAGCCGCCTGCGGTCCGTCGCCGCCCGGCTTCACGGAGCCGCACATGGACATCCCACCCCGCGTCGTCCCATCGCGGGTCGCGCAGGGCTGACACCCAGTAGTCCGTCGCGGAGAGCGGCTCGCTCCCCGTCGGCGCCGGCGTCTCGAGCCCTGTGATCACTGTCACCACCGCCGCGTTCAGCAGGTGCCCCGCCAGCGCATCCATGCGGTACCCCCGGAGGGCGCTCGGTTGGTCCCAGCGCGCTTCTACCTCCGGCGAGGCGAGCAGGCGGCGGGCGACATGGAGCAGGTCTAGGTAGGCGCGTTGGAGATCCTTCATGGGCAGTCCTCGCTCTGAACTGGCGGCGGGCGTCGTCCGTCACGCCCGCCGTGTTGTGTCACACCTCGTCGGAAGCGTCTTTCTTTCGCTAGCACTCGCTCGACCCCATTATGCGCGCGACGGTGTAACGACTGGGCTCATGCCTTCCATCGTACATCACGCGCCCGGCACAGACGCCGTTGCCCCCTGCCGGCCCTGCCGGTCTCTCCCACAGGACCATACGGTGCTCCTCTCGCCTCTCGTCGAGTCGCTCACGATGCCTGCGCTGCGGCCTCGATCGGGGCACACGCGGCCGGATCGACGGTGTACTCGACGCGCCCGACACGCCCGCTCCCACGTGCGTCGTCGATCGTGTGCAACCCGCCCGTTACCATGCCATGCAGCTTCTGCTCCAACCAGGTCTTGTTGAAGGCGGCAGGGACGACGACCCCCGCCAATTCCCCCACCCGGCCTACCCCACGTTATATTGCGTGAAATCACTATTGTAGCTATACTCGTTGCGTTGGCGCATACGCAGCCGCACCGGGCGTGATCCAGACCAGGGGCTGCCGCGTCGTAGTGGTTGACGGCCGGCACCTGTCCGGCATCACGGAATCATCACGCGGAGTCAGACAAGGGAGTAGGTACGTTATGGCATTGTACGAGACGGCGGAAGAGGTCCGCGAGGCAATCATCGGCGCGTTTGATCAGCAGACCGGGCGCGGCGACTTCCTGCGCAAGATGTTGCTCGTGGGCGCTGGTGTGGCGGCGGGCAGTGCCGTGCTGGCGCAGGGCGCCGTCCCCGCCCTGGCCGCCCAGATGGAGCCCGGCCGCACCCGCGCCGGCATCCCCAACAGCGATTTTCAGATCCTGAACTACGCCCTGACCCTGGAGCATCTCGAGGCGACCTTCTACCGCACGGCGCGGCGCCCCTCCAACCCGCAGATCGCGCGCTACATCGACGTCGTCGCCGCGCATGAGAAGACGCATGTGGACGCTCTGACGGCGGTCATCGAGAACGCCGGCGGCACCGCGGCGCGTGAGGCCACATATAAATTCCCGTCGTTTAGCCTGCCGTTCGCCATCGTTCTAGAGAACACGGGCGTGCACGCCTACCTGGGCGCGGCGCCGCTGGTCAAGTCGTCGGCCCTCTTGCTCACGGCGGCGAGCATCGTCACGGTGGAGGCGCGCCACGCGGCGGCCTGGATG
>JAABUM010003775.1_pt1 | contig 18015 bp, 23 predicted proteins | sample 5559161 | NCBI WGS metagenome assembly JAABUM01 (sample SAMN10711868, study PRJNA513369) | rock metagenome | isolation source: Antarctica rocks | place: Antarctica: Victoria Land, Siegfried Peak nord | reverse complement strand
GCACCCGAAAGCACCCCGCCGGGGAACAGCTCTAGCTCGGAGCCACCGGGCTCAGTGAACGTGTCGGTAACCAACGACGAGCAGCCGGCGGCGATCCGCCGCTGAAGCGTGGAGTCCGGGATGTCGCCACTGCTGCTCTCGTAACCGCGGTCATACGTTCGTTCCGTGACTGGCGCGCGAGACTCGGAGGGCTTGTCCTTGGCTAGGACCGCGGCGAGGAAGCCGAGGACGGGGGTGATTACGATCGACGCGACGGTGTAGTTCCCGGCGCTGCGGCCCTTCCTCCCCGCGTAGGCGCCGACGAGCACGCAGAGGACGATGTAGACGGCGATGATCGCCAGTTCGAGTGGGCCGATCCCGCCGCTCATGGGGCCGTCGAGTCCACCTTCCACCGGCCGCTCTCCTTCACCACGCGGAACGTGCCACCACCTTGGCCCGGTGCGGTCGCCCTGACGGTCCCGGTGGTGCCCGTGATCGTGACTGCGCCGGACCCGGTTCACCGGACGCTTTGTTGGTGAGCGTGACGATCATGCCATCGTGGTGTGATGGATGAGACGCTCGTGGGCTTGGGCGGGGGTGCGGTAGCGGTGGCGTTCGAGCAGCCAGTGCTCGTTGTAGTCGGTGGCGAAGCGGCGGATGCGGGCGCGTAGCTGCTCGAGCGTGTCGAAGCGCTCGATCCAGAGGACTTGTTCCTTGAGCGTCTGGATGAACTTCTCGATGCAGCCGTTGGTCTCGGGCTCGTAGTGGAAGGCCGGGCTGCGGGCGATGCCGAGGTGGTCGATCTCGGCCTGGAAGTGATCAGAGCGGAAGCACGCGCCCGCCGTCGTAGCGCAGCGCCAGGCCGGCGGCGACGGCCTGCTCGACCGAGCCGAAGCGCTCGGTGGTGAGCTCCCCTGAGCAGGTCGGCGGCGGCCCAGCGGTCCATCCTGGCTGCGGCGTCGACCCACGCCTCGCCGGAGGCGTGATCGATGATCGCGAACACCGCGCAGCGCCCGTCGTGGCGGGTGTGGCCCTCGGTGGCGTCGGTCGCCCACAGCGTGTCGGGGACCTCGACGGTGATCTTGGCGTCGTGCAGGCGCTTGGAGCGCTTGCGTACCTGCGGCGTCGGCGCCAGCAGCCCCGCTCCCCTGGTGAGGCGCAACACGCGCTTGCCCGAGGTGTGGATGCCCCGCAGCGCCAGCCGGGCGCGGATCTTGCGGTGGCCCTCGCCGACGAACGGCGACTCGGCGATCTCATTGGCGGATCGCCGCCAAGAGCTCGCGATCGGCCATCGCGCCGACCGGCCCAGGTCGGCGGCGAAGCAGAGCATGGAACTCCGGGGCGCTGCGTCGGCGGCGTTGCTCGCACGCTGCCGACCTGGAGAGCCCCGCGACCCGGCAGACCCGGGCCAACGGGAGCTCCAGCCGTCTTGCGACGTTCAGCGCCTCGGCCGGCGAGGGCGCCGGTCGATCTCCTCGTTGAGCGCCCTGAGGATGTCGAGGTCCATCGACAGCTCGCCGACCTTGCGCTGCGCCTCAACCAGCCGGCGGTCCTCCTCCGCGCGCGGCCTGCTCTTCAGGCCCTCGCGGCCGGCGGCCAGGAACTCCTCACGCCAGCCGCTGATCGTGCCGGCCGCCACGCGGTGCTCGCGCGCCAGCGCGTCCAGGGACTCGCCGCGCAGCAGGCGCAGCACCACCGCCTCTTGCGGCGCGCGCTCCAGCGCACCTCCCGGCCGCCCTCCGGGCGACCGTCCGGCGCGCCGGAGCGCGACCCCTCGCTGCCGTCCATCCCAGCCCCCATGACTCCCGACATCATCGACCTCCACGGGTCCAACCAGGCGTCCGGATGGAACCGGGTGCGCAGCATGACGTCGGTAACCTGGAGACCCCGGGGAAGCGAGTTGCCGCTGCGCCCAGCCTGGCCTGCTTTGTCGGCGTTCTCGCGGCACTTGGCGAGGGCGGCGTCGCCGGTGAGTCCCGTTCGCTGTTCGATCGTTCGCTGAGAAACGACGTCGCACAGCTTGGCCGAGGGGTGGACGCTCTCTAGGAGGAAGTCAGCGACGGCGGCCTTCGCCTGGTCTTGATCGCTCGCTACTGGCGCGGCGGGTTTGGGCGGCGTTGTGACGGTTACCGTCTTGGTAGTCCCGCACCCGGCGAGCGTCAGGACGGCGATACTCGTGGCAATCCATCTTCCCTTGAGGTCTTCGACGTCGCTCATTCGTCCGTGATCCTCTCCGGGCGTCTCCGGTCAGCAGGGAATCGAGCGGTCGCCTGCTCCGCTTGGATTGAACGTCGCAAAGTACACCGCCCGCGGGTTGTAGCGGCTCCCGGTGTCTTTCGGTTGGAGCTCGATGACGACCACGGCGGCGGCAGGTCCGAGCAGGTGGCCGAGCGTGCGGCTGTCGTACTGGCGTTGCTCGCAGCCTGGGCTCAGATGGTCATAGAGAAGGCGCGCATCGGCCGGAAGCTCGGTCCGTGCCTCTCCGGCCGCGGTCTGGTCCTCGAGCGGCGGGGACGCGTTGAAGTCGATGGTGAGCCGAACATCGACATCAACGAACGTCGCCCACAGCTCCGACCAGCCCTCGGCCTGCGCCGCCTGCAGCGTGTGATTACGCCAGCACCTCAGAGGTCTCGCGCCGGACGACCACCGGCCGGTACTGCCCAACATGGACGGCGCAGTCCGGTCAGGAGAACGCGCCGCCTCGGAGACCATGAGCGCCTGAGCGCACCGGAGCCAAACCGGCGAAGACGAAGCGACAGAAAGAGGGACGGCAAATGTTGGAGATGCGAGAAGCATGCGAAAGATGTCAACGCGCGCTGACAGCGGATGGACCTGCTGCGATCTGCAGCTACGAATGCACGTTCTGCAAGGCGTGCTCGGACGAGATGTCGAACCGATGCCCAAACTGCGCCGGCCTGGTCGTCGCACGCCCACCGCGCGCGCAATCCGGAGACGGTTGATCCATCCAGCATGCGCGAGCCTGAGCGCCAGTGTCTGGGAGCCATCGAGCAGCCGTTGCTCTTGTGCTCCTGCTGGCGGCCTGGAACCGCGTGTTCCGGCCAGCGAACCCGTAGATGTTCTCGCCGCTGTTGTATGTCGGGTAGGCATCCGCCCCGAGCTCGCGATCTTGGGTCGGGCGCACTCATTGGCCGCCCGCCTCCGGCGGCGCGCCGTTGGCCAGATGGACGTTGAGCGTGCGCCCGCCAACCCGGTCACGCGCCTCGATCACGGTCACCGAGTGGCCGGAATCCACCCGCGCCCGCGCCGCACTGAGACCGGCCAACCCGGCGCCAATGACGATCACGTCAGCGTGCCGTGCTCGAGAGCGCGGCGCCGGAGGCCGCAGGCGATGGTGGCGGTACCCATCATGATCAGGTCGAGGTGCCACTGGCGGATGCGCGCCGTGTTCTTGATTCCCAGGCGCTGAGCCAGCTCGGGCTGGGTGCGCGCCAGGGTGTAGACCCAGCCCGACAGCGCGCCGGCGGCGAGCTCGGTGACGCCCGAGCTGACGAGCCGCGAGGAACGTGTCACGCTCACGCCGCGATCTCCTCCGTCGCGTGTCGGACGGACTGCTGGGCGCCCGTGCGGTGGTACTCGCGGCGGCCGTGGATGTTCTGGTAGGCCCACAGGAGCGCCGCGACGCTACCCCGCTGCTGCAGCCAGAAGCGGTCGGAGAGCGGCGCAGGGGCGATGCGCCCGGGCACGACGTCGGCGATCGCGTGGCCGGGTCCATCGGCACGGTGACGCATGGCGAGCGTCTTGCCCGAGGCGTCGCAGATGCTCGCCCCACCCTCGTAGTGGCCGTGATAGATGGCGCCGGTCCACGGCAGCGGGCAGTTCAGCGTGCCGGCGTGCGCGGCATGAACGACAGATGCACCGACGTAGCGGGCGAACACGGACGGTGCCCGCACCGCGCGACGCTCGTTGGCCGCCTCCAGATGGCGGGTCAGCCGCCGCGGCGGCCAGGGCGGGATGCTCCACCAGCCCGAGCCGCCGACCACGAGATCGACCTGACCGGCTAGCCGGGCGGCTGTCTGCGTGCGCATGAGCTCCCAGCACAGCGCCACGCCGACCTCCAGGCCGTCGGCCTGGATGCGCCCAGGGTCGCCGCCGCCGATGTACAGCGCGTTCTCCCACATGGTGGGCATGTCCTTGTCGTGGCGGCCGAGCAGCTCGCCGTCGGGGCCGGCCAGGAAGAACGCGTTGCGGACATGTCCGTCCGCGTCGCGCACCAGCGTCGAGCCGCCGACATGGGCACCGTGCCGGCTCGCGAGGCGTTGCAGCAGCCGGGTGGGAGGTCCATCGGGCGCCGGCGCGTTGTGGGCGAGATGCGGCAAGTAGGCAACGCCGGAGGAGAAGAACTCCGGCAGCACGATCCACTGCGCCCCTGCGGCCGCAGCGGCGTCGGCGTACCGCTCGCAAGACTCCAGGTTCGCATCGATGTTCCCGACCTCGGCTTCGATCTGCAGCGCCGCCACGCGCATCGGTCACCCGCCAGTTCAAGTTGGACTCAATACTGAACGTGACTTTAACCACCCCGGCTGGGCGGTGCAAGGCGGGTAACGTGCCATGCCATGGCCGAGACAGCCTCGCGCAACGAAGCCGCAAGGCGCGGACCGTTGGCAGCATCCTCGATGCCGCCGCCGGGCTGTTTCACGACCAGGGCGTGCAGAACACCACGATCGACGAGATCGCCGAGCGGGCAGACGTCTCGGTCGGATCGGTCTACTTCCACTTCGCCAGCAAAGAGGCGCTGCACCTGCGCGTCACCGAGCACGCTCTGGACCTCAACGAGCAGTACATGCAGCGCGCCGTCCGCCCGGAGTGTTCGCCGCTGCAACGAGTGCTGCTGGCCGGCGACGCCTACTTGGCTTTTCATCTCGACGAGGCCGGCGCGTTTCGCATGATCGCGCTACGCGTGCTCGAACCCTCGGGAGCCGAACACCTTGCCGATGTCGAGCGCTCGATCGCCGACCGCGTCGAGCGCCTCGTCGGCGCCGTGGAGCAGGACCTGCGCGCCGCGCTCGCCGCCAACGAGTCCGCAGCGACATCGACCCGGCGGACGCCACGACGTTTCTGTGGGGCGCGTGGAACGGGGTCATCGCCCTGAACCTGCGCCAGGATCGGCTACGCCTCAGCGAGGACCGACTCATCGCGGCGATCGAGGTCGGCCGAAGCATGATCCTCGAGGGCCTCGCAACCTCCGCCGCCAAACGCCGCCTACGCCCATGGCTGCAAGCCAACCCCATCGGCCGACACTGACCGGCTCCCATGCGGTCGACGACCGAACGCTGCCGAGGCCGCTCACCGCGGCGCGGCAGCGCCGGTCAGCTCGCGCACGAGCTCACCGGCAGGTCGCACGTCGTGCAGGCGCGCGACCGACTGGCCGGCATACAACGGCGTCGCGTCGACCAGGTGGGCGGGCATGCCCGCGTGCAGCGGCTGAGGGGAGAGCAACGGCATCCACGGGCGCTGGACGGCTGCTACCCGGCCGTGCCAAGCGATCGGCACCCTCCCCATCAGCGGCGCGCCGGCCCGGTTGAGCGAGCGGATCCAGCGCGGGCCGCGCTCGGAGCCGCACAGCCAGTGTCTGGTCGCACCGTTGTGTATCACTCGATGCGCCGCGGGCCAGCCCTGCCCGAACAGCTCGGTGAGCACAGTCTCGGAGCCGTCGATGAGGCGCTGAACATAGGCCGGGTGGGCTCCGCTCTCAGGGGTCAGCAGAAAGCGCGTGCCCAGAACCGCGCCCGCCGCTCCCGCGTCCAGGGCGCGGCGCACGTCAGACGCGTCGGCCAGGCCGCCGGCGAGCAGCACGGGAAGGCTGGGAGACAGCGCGCTGCGGATCTCTTGAAGCAGCGCGTGGGCCGGAGTCGTGCCGCGCACATGGCCGCCGGCTTCCACGCCCTGAGCGATCACGGCGTCGGCACCGGCGGCATGAGCGGCCCGGGCTTCGGCCACCGAGCCGCACTGGTGGGCCCACGGGCGGTCGGAGAGCCGGCGCGGCCGGCCCCAAAACGTCACCACGACGTCCGCCTGCCGGATCGCATCAGCGTGGGCGGGCCGCACGAAGGGCAGCAACAGGTTGACGGCAATCGGTTTGCGCGTTCGCTCACGCGCTGCGCGTAGCTCGGCGGCCAGGGCTCGGGGTGACGCAAGGCCCAGCGTGCCAAGCCCACCAGCCTCGGAGACTGCGGCGGCCAACGGCGCACGCACGATCCCGCCGCCCATCCCGGCCTGCACGACCGGGTGCTGGACGCCGAGCGAAGCCAACCAGTCGGAACCGATCGTCACGGAGTCGCGTCCGTGGTGTGCCCCGTTCGCGCGGCGGCGATCCGGGCAACGGCTCGTACTGCTGTCGACCTCAGTCGGTGGGTTGTGCGCCGCAATGACACAGTGAGAAGAGTAAGCTACCGTTAGTACGTATGTTTGTGGCGCGCGCGGGCGGTTCGCTGAAAACGAGCTACGCCGGGTTCGCAGACGTCTCCCCAGCCAACTGATTCTGAGGCCAGCAGCCCCGTGATCGTGTTGCTCGTCTCGCGCCGCACCCGGTAGGCCAGCGACCCGGCGTCAGGGTTGCCGTCCAGCGCGATGACCCGGTCGCCGCGCAGCGAGGCGAACGTGTGCCCCAGCATCAGTGTCGTTGGCAGGACGTCCTCACCGCGGAAGACCGACGTGGGCTCACGGCGCTGTTCTGGGCGCACGTCCGGCCCTACGGCGAGATCACGCTCAACATGCCCAAGCGCCTGGCCCTCAGCACCGGCGATACATCCGACCTCGATCGCGAGACCGCCTGAACGAGCGCCCGTCCACGCCGCCAGACTGACGCTACCTGTCGGTTGGTGCCGCCTTCCTTAACGGCACCCCTCGTCGCGGATCGCACGTCGCAGCGTGCCGGGTCGCCATCCGGCGCTCGACGCGCCCCTCGTCAGCTCAGACGGTCGTACGCGGTGCCGGTGGCGACCGCGTACAGGGCCTTGTGCAGCACGTCGGGGGCCAGCTCGCCGGCGCTCCACTCCCACGGCCACGGGGCGATCCCGAGCGCCTTGTAGAGCATCGCGTCGCTGCTCCACATGAGCGCGAAGTGCGCGCCGGCCGCCGTTGGACCCTGAAGCCCAAGCCGACCGATCAGCGCGCGCACCGTGCCCTGGGCCATCCCGTGCGCCCAGTGCATGCGGATCGAGATGCGCGCGAGCGCCGCATCGTCCTGCGGCTTGAGCCGGAGCAGCTTCGACGCGACCCGGCCGGGGACCGTCGACGGCGCGCGACCCGTCACGCGCATCTCCGCCGTCTGGGCCGCCGTCATGGCTGCCGTGCCGATCAGACCGGCCAGGGCTCCTGTGATCATCGAGGGCACGGCGTCCTCCTGCTCGGGGGCGCGAACCTACCAGCGATCACCTCGCCCGGCCTCCCAGGTGCGCGTTCACAGCCTCGACAGATCCTCAGGAGCGCCACCGGACTCAGGCGGCGCGCCGCGCCGTCTCGGTGACCCCGGCGCCCAGCGCGCGGTGGTAGCCGTCGGCCAGACGGCCCAGCGCACGCTCCCATGTGCGCTCGGCGACCGCGGCCAACCCGGCGCGAGACAGGCGCTCGCGCTTGCGCGGAGGCGGCCAGATCGAACAGCGCGGTGGCCAGCGCGGCGGGCGGCCTCGCTCAGCAGCCCCGTGACGCCGCCGGCGATGAGCGGCACGGGCCACCCTCGGCGACCGCGACGACCGGCAGCCCGCTGGCCTGGGCCTCCAGGCCCGTCCTCCAGGATCACCTGACCGAAGGTGTCGGTCCGGCTGGCGAACAGGAACACGTCCGCGCTGGCGTACGCGGTCGCGAGCTCGTCGCCCCTCCAGCCAACCGAGGAACGTCGCGTGCGCGCCGAGGCGCTCGCGCAGCGCGTCCTCCTCCGGGCCTCCGCCGGCCAGGCACAGATGCAGGCGCGGGTCGCGCTCGCGGGCGGCGAGGAACGCGTCCGCGAGCAGGTGGGCGCCCTTCTCGGCCCGCTGCTTGGGTCGGTGCCCCAGCCCGCAAAGTAGCGTTCAGACTGGGAAGCGGTCGATGACGGCGTCGTATTCGCGTTGGGCGTCGGTGATGGCGAGCCTGGAGTAGGTCTCGAGCGATGTGCGTGTCTGGTGTCCGGAGTAGGGCTGGATCAGTGCGTCGTCGACGCCTTGGGTTTTGAGCCAGGTGAAGAGGAAGTGGCGCAGGCGGTGTGGTGGCATGTTGTGCTCGAGTCCGGCTTTGGCGGCGTAGCGGGCGAGTAGGGCCCGGACGCCGCGGGTGGAGTAGGGCTTCTTCCAGCTGGATTCGAAGAGGAACGCCGCGCCTCTTGCTTGTTGGGCGTCGATGTGGAGAGCGAGGGTCTCTTTGAAGGTGCCGGGGAACGGGACGGTGCGGTCTTTGGCGCCTTTGCCTTGGGTGATGCGGATGCGGCAGGTGTCGAGGTCGACGTCGTCGAGGCGGATGCGAACGAGTTCGGCAACGCGAACGCCGGTGTAGAGCAGGGTCTTGATGAGGACGATGTCGCCGCCGCGCCTGGCGATCCACACCGTTTCGTAGTAGCGGCGGATCTCGGCCTCGCTGGGCACGAATGGCAGCGTCTTGGGTTTTCGCTGGACCTCGATGCCGAGCTCGGCGCGGAGGTGGCGAAAGACGTCTTTGAGGTAGGCGTAGTCCGGGCGCTCGCCGCGCAGGTGATTGGCGAGCTCCCGCGCCTTGCGCTTAGCTGGGGTACGGGGCTGTGGCTCGGTCATGCGGCCTCGGCCTGGGGTGACCTGGGCCCCTGAGATCGGTCCGACTTGTGTGAGAGCTTCGACGACCCTGGAGACTGGGTCAGAGGAGCACGCGCATGAAGAGGCGACGTCACACGCCGGAGCAGATCGTCCGCAAGCTGCGGGAGGCCGACCGGCTGCTCGGCGAGGGGCAGGAGCTGCCCGAGGTCCTGAAGTTCCTCGAGGTTTCGGAGGCGACGTATCACCGGTGGCGGGCGCAGTACGGCGGAATGAAGGCCGACGATGTGAAGCGCCTGAAGGAGCTCGAGGCCGAGAACGCGAAGCTCAAGCGGATCGTGGCCGATCAGGCGCTGGACATTCAGGGGCTCAAGGAGCTGTCGGCGGGAAACTTCTGAGCCCGGCGCGTCGACGTCGCGCGGTCGTTGCTCTGCAACAGCGGCTGGGGATGTCGGAGCGTCGGGCGTGCCGGCTGGCGGGGCAGCATCGCTCCACCCAACGCCACGAGCCCACGGTCGCCCACGATGACGCGGCGCTGCAGGCGCAGCTGCGAAGGATCTCGCGGGAGCGCCCGCGGTGGGGGTACCGGCGCGCGCACGCGCTGCTGTTGCAGGACGGGTGGACGCTGAACATCAAGCGCACCCGGCGGGTGTGGCGCGAGGAGGGCCTCAGAGTGGCGCCCAAGCGCCGCAAACGCCAGCGGCTGGGCGAGTTGACCGTCCCGGCCGAGCGGCTGCGGGCTGAGCGGTCCGATCATGTGTGGGCGATCGACTTTCAATGGGATCAGACCGCCGACGGGCACAACCTCAAGCTGCTGCACGTGGTGGACGAGTTCACGCGTGAAGCGTTGACGATCGAGTGCCACCGCCGCATCGACGCCGACAAGACCGTCGAGGTGCTCGACCGCCTTGTCGTCGAGCGCGGGACGGCGCCCGGGTTCATCCGGTGCGACAACGGCCCGGAGATGACCGCCAACGCGCTCAGGGACTGGTGCCGGTTCAGCCGGGCGGGCAGCGCGCACATCGAGCCGGGCTCGCCGTGGCAGAACCCTTATGTCGAGAGCTTCGGTGGCCGTGTGCAGCGACGAGCTGCTGTCGGTCGAGCTGTTCTCCTGCCTGCAAGAGGCACGAGTGCTGATCGAGGACTGGCGAGTCGACTACAACCAGAACCGTCCGCACAGCTCGCTGGGGATGATGACCCCGACCGCGTTCGCCCGCGGCTGCCGGGAGGTCGACCTGGCGGTCGCGCCCGCCAGCGCCGAACTGCGCTCGGCCGACGGCCTCGCTCCGTTCGGCGCTGGCAGCATCCTTACCCTGCACTCACCAATCACCCACCAGCTCTCACAGCAGGCGGACCGATGAACGGGCTCCGGTCATCGGCTCGGCGGCTTTCAGCTCTACGACGGCACGATCCAGCACAAGTGGTGGCACCTGCACCAAGTCCGCTACCACGTCGCCATCCTCCCGTGCCTTCAGTCTGGGAAACCGGAGCGCTTCGATGTCTGATCGTCGCTTTGCGGGTCTGATCGCATCAGATCTGCGTCCTGGAGGATCTGGCGCGCCATCTGCGCCAGCTTGAGGTTGCGCCGGCGGGCGGCGCGCTGGATGCGCCGGAACGCCTCAGGCTCGGAGATCCCCATCCCTTCGATCAGGACAGCCTTGGCGCGTTCGACGAGCTTGCGGTCATCGAGCGCCTGCCGGGCCTGGCTGACCTCTGCCTCGAGGCTGAGGTACTCGCTGTGGCGTGCGGCGGCGAGCTTGATCGCGGCGGCCAGCTCGCGGCCGTTGACGGGCTTGGCGAGGTAGGCGCTGACCCCGGTGGCGATCGAGCGTTCGATCAGCTTCGGGTCCTCGACGCCGGTGATGACGACCACCGGGCGGCGAAGTCCCTGCGCGGCGAGCTCCGCGGCAGCCGTAAGCCCGTCCATGACCGGCATGTCGATGTCAAACAGGTACAGGTCTGGCGGCTGAGCCTGCGCCAGGGCGATCGCCTGCGCTCCGTCGCCGGCGGGGCCGATCGGCTCGTGGCCGAGCGCGGCGACGCGCTGGCCGAGCGCGAGCCCGATGACGGGGTCGTCCTCGGCAATCAGGATCCGCATCCGCCCGCCGGATCAAAGCCCACCTGCGCCTCGGTGCTCCCCTCGGCCGTGCGGTGCAGCGTGAACGAGCCTCGCAGGCCCTGATCGACGATCCGCTGCACCAGTTGCAGCCCCAGCCCGCTGGGTGTGCCGTTCGGTCCGTCGCCGTGGTCTGTGACGGCCAGCCGCAGGCCGCGGTGCAGGTGCAGCTCAACGTCAATTGGGGGGCGGCCGTGCTGGACGGCGTTGGCGATCAGCTCGTGGGCTACGATCCCGAATTGTTGCGCGCAGGTCGCGTCCAGAGGGTGATCCACCGCGTCCACGCGAGCCTGCGGAGCAACGCCATGCGCGACCAGCTCGAGCAGCGAGGCGGCCGAGACATCTGCTCCCCGTTGCTCGGCGAGCAGCCGGTGGACGAGCGCGATCGCACGGATCCGCTCGGCGGTCTCGTCAAAGCGCCGGCCGTCGTCGCCGGGCGGACGGCCGAGCAGCAGAAGGTCTGCCACGGTCTGCAGGCTGTTCTTGACGCGGTGGTGGGCCTCGGCGAGCAGCAGGCGCTCCAACTCAGCGCGCTCGTGCAGCTCCGCGCGTGCCGTCGCACCACGGCGGGTGAGATCGGCGAGCGCCACCGCGAGCATCGCCGCTCCGGCCAGCAGCACGACGCGTAGCGTGATCTGCGCACTGCCGAGAGAACTGGTCGCTACCGAGCTGATTACGATCAGCTCGGCCACCGCTAGGACCAGCCAGGCGATGCGACGGATCCCGGAGTGGATGGTGGCCAGGAACGGAACGATCAGGAACAGCAGCAGGTCGAGATCCGAACGGGCGCCGGCCACGATCACCACGACGGCCGTGAGCGCGAGCAGCCCCGCAGACCACACGGTCAGGATCGCCTCCCCCTTCCGCGGGGCGGCCCACCACCGCCCGGGGACGAGCAGCATCAACCAGTTGGCCGCTGCGGCGGTGCCGATCAGGGCAACCAGCAGCCACCGGTGACGCGCGGGAAGCCCAAGCGCGAGGGCTGCCAGCACGGCGATGATCGAGAACCATCCCAGCCATACGCCCGCCCGCAGCCCTGCGGGTCGAACCTCCAGCTCACCGGCCGCGTGACGCTGTGACGCTGCTGGCCGGTCCATCGTCACAGCCTAGAACGAGGATCGGTAGCATTCGCCGTGGCGTGATCCACGGTTGATCACGCCTGAGGTCACGATCGCCTCGCTCCGTACTTGCTTTGCTCGAAGGAGGCTAGATCGTGAACACCTGCTCCATCCACTTCTCAGGCTTCGACGCCCGAGCCCAGCGCGGCTCGATTTGCTGGGCGCTGTTCCTGGACTGGAACATCCGCGATGTGCTCTTCACCGAGCGCAGCGACACCCTGCGGATCATCTTCAACGGCCCTCCGGCTCCGGCCACGTGGGCGGATCTCCTCACCGACGCAGGATTCCCGCCGCCCTCCTTTGACATGGTCGAGCCCTCGGCTGGCAAGCCGCTCGCGGCCTGACGCCTCGACGCCGGCAGATCAATGGCTGCGCGATGGCGAGCGTCCGAGGACGCCGAGCTTGCTCGTCTGTACGACCACGGACTGCCGCTGCGCGTGATCGCCGAGCGCCTGAACCGCTCGGAGGAAGCGCTCACCGCGCGACGTATGCTGCTGGGCATCGCCCCGCGCCGAGCGCCGGTGACGTGGTCGGCGCAGCAGGACCGGCTCATCGTTCTCGCCGCGCGGGCCGGGGCCTCCGCCGCCGGCATCGCCCGCCAGCAAGGCCGCTCGGTGGAACAGATCCGCGCCCGCCGGGCGCAACTGCTCGGCGGGCGAACCTCCGCCCGCCGCTACCAGCCGTGGGAGGACGAGGCGATCAGGACCGCTTGGTCGGAGACCCTTGATCTCGACGGCCTAGCGCTGCGGCTGGGACGGACACCCGACACGCTGCGGCTACGCGCCCGGGCGCTGGGACTGCACGCTCCCGCGCCGCGCCGGCGCTGGAGCGCAGCCGAGGACCACGCCCTGCGTGACGGATACAGCGCCGGCCTCAGCTGCCATCAGATCAACCGCCTGAAGCTCCCCCACCGCAGCCCCGAGGCGATTGCCGCGCGCGCCCGAAAGCTCGGCCTGACCAGCTACGCGAGGACGTGGAGCCCGCAGGACGACCGGCGTCTGAAGATCCTGCTCGCCCAGCGAACGCCACTCGAACAGATCGCGGTCGCACTAACCCGAACCCCCGACGCCATCCGCCAACGCGCGCGCAAGCTCGACCTGCCGATCACCGCTAGGCGCCGGCACACACGAAACGGCCGTCGCTGGAATCATCGTGAAGACGAGATCCTCCGAGCGCATCCCGGTGCTCACCCGAGTCTGCTGTCAACGCTCCTGAATCGCTCCGACCATTCCATCCGCCAGCGCCAGCGCAGCCTCGGCCTTCGGACGGGCAGCCGCTCCCCACACAATGCGCCCACGGGCGGTTCCGATTTCTCCCCCGCCGAGGATCGACTGGTGCGCCGCGAGCTGCTCACCCCTGAGCCACCCAAAGCGGCACGGCTGCTGGCCATCTCAGCCCGCCTCGCGCGCTCGCCCAGCGAGCTGCAACACCGCCGCCGTGAGCTCCAACGCTCGCTCGCCGCTCCAGATGACGCTGGTGGCCCGAGATCAACTGAGCCGCGCATCGTGATCTTTCCGTTCGCCGCCGTTTCGGGCCTGGCGCCAGTCCATCAGGCGTATCTGCTGCAGGCGCGCCAGATGCAAGCGCTGTCCTTCGCGGTGCACATCCCGCTGGTGTGCTTCGGGATAGCGTTCCCGGCGCTGATCCTCTTTGTCGAGTGGCTGCACCTGCGGACCGGAGATCGCCTGTACCTCACCCTCGCGCGACGGTGGACGCGGATCATGGTCGCGCTGTTCGCCATCGGGGTGATCACCGGCACCGTGCTGTCGTTCGACATGGGGATGCTGTGGCCGAACTTCACCGCCACCTTCGGTGGGGTGTTCGGGCTTGGCTTCGCGATCGAGGGCTTCTCGTTCTTCATGGAGGCGATCTTCATCGGGATCTATGTCTACGGGTGGAACCGCCTCTCCCCGCGGGCGCACCTGCTCAGCGGTATCCCGATCGCGATTACCGGCTTCACCGGCTCGTTCATGGTTATCGCGGTGAACGGCTGGATGAACCATCCCAGCGGCTTTCACCTCCGAAACGGCCACGTCGTCGATGCTCACCCTGTCGCGGCGCTGTTCGGCAACCCGTACTTCTGGCACGAGCTGCTGCACATGTACCTGGCCGGCTACATGGTCACCGGGTTCGTGCTCGCCGGCGCCTACGCCCTCGGCCGGCTGCGGGGGCGGTGGGGACGCTATGAACGCACCGCCCTGGCGATCCCGCTGACCATCGCCGCGCTGGTCTCACCCGTCCAGATCCTCGTCGGTGACTGGAACGGGCGCGAGGTCGCCCGGTATCAGCCGATCAAGCTTGCCGCGCTGGAGGGACTGGCGCACACCGAGCGCGGTGCGCCGGTTCACGTGCTCGGCTGGTACACCCAGGGACAGATCAAGTACGGCATCCCGATCCCCAAGGCGCTCTCGCTGCTCGCCTTTCATGATCCCAACGCCCGCGTGACCGGCCTGGATGCCGTCCCACCGGGGCAACGTCCTCCGGTAAACGTCGTCCGGGGGGCGTTTCAGACGATGGTCGGCATCGGCACCCTGCTGGCACTGCTCGCAGTCGCATTCCTGTGGGTCCGCATGCGACACAAACGCCTGCCCCATTCGCGGTGGTTCTACATGGCGGTTGCCGCCGCCGGACCGCTGTCGGTGGTGGCGCTGATTGCCGGCTGGGTCACCACCGAGGTCGGCCGCCAACCATGGGTCGTCTACCACGTAATGCGCACCGCCCAGGCCGTCACCGGGGCGAGCGGCATCCCGATCGGATACGGCACGCTCGTCGTCATCTACCTGGCCGTTGGCGCGGGCGTGGTGTGGATCCTGGGGCGTCTGGCGCGCGCGCCCCTCGACCTTCCCGGCGACCCGCAGCCCACGAGCGGCCCGGCCGCCGCCTGATCCGATGCACCTCTACACGCTCCCGCTGATCTTCGCCCTGATCGGACTCGCGCTCTACGTCGTGCTTGCCGGCGCGGATTTCGGTGCCGGCGTCTGGCAGCTGGGCTCCGGATCAGGCCCCACGGGAACGCGTCTGCGCGACTTCGCTCACCACGCCATGGCGCCGGTATGGGAAGCCAACCACGTCTGGCTCATCTTCGTGCTCACCGTCACCTGGACCGCGTATCCCACCGCGTTCGCCTCGATCGCCACCACCCTCACCGTGCCGCTGTTCATCGCGCTCGTCGGGATCATCATCCGCGGCGCGGCCTACGCGTTGCGCGCGGGTACCTCCGCGCCCCGCGAGCTGCGGGCGGTCGATGCCGCCAGCTCGCTCTCCTCGCTGCTCTCGCCCTTCGCGCTCGGCGCCGCCATCGGCGGGATCGCCTCACGCCGAGTCCCGGTCGGCAACGCGACCGGCAACCTCATCACCAGCTGGCTGAATCCCACCTCCATCCTCATCGGGACTCTCGCCGTCGCCACCTGTGCCTACCTCGCCGCCGTCTATCTCGCCGCCGACGCCGCCCGTCACAAAGACGCCGAACTCGCACAGCGGTTCCGCGCGCGGGCACTCGGTGCCGGACTGCTCGCGGGAGCGCTCGCGCTCGCCGGCCTCGTGATCCTGCGCACGGACGCTCGCCCGCTCGCTGACCGCCTGCTCGCCGGTCCGGCCACGGCAGCGCTTGCCGTGTCGATCGTGGGCGGTCTCACCACGCTCGTTCTCGTGGCTCGCCGGCGCTTCGAGCCGGCCCGCTACACCGCCGCGCTGGCCGTTGCCGCGATCATCGCCGGCTGGGCGATCGCACAGCAACCAGACCTGCTTCCCGGGCTCACCATCCACCAAGCCGCCGCCTCCCACGACACCCTCGTCGCCATCACTGTGGCCATCGTCGCTGGGGGACTGCTGCTCTTTCCCTCCCTCGCGCTGCTGTTCCGGCTCACCCTCGGGGGCAGACTCGGCCACGCAGACAACTCGGCCGCCTCCCCCGCTAACGTCCAGCCCCCGATCCTCTCGGCGGCCAGCCCAGGAATTTACGCTCGCCTCGCCGCCGCACTGCTGCTCATCGGGGTCGGAATGCTCACCGTGGCCGATGCCGGCTGGGCGCACGCCCTCGGGGTCCTCGCCCTGCTCGCCTTCATCGTGGTCGGCTTCCTCGCCGCCACCCCAGCCCAGATCGCCGCTGAGCAACACAAGACCCCAGACGCGTAGGCCGAAGCGCCTGTTACGTCGCTGCGCCCGCGGGCAGGTACGGACCCGAACGGTGATTAGCAGATGCTTGGGCGCCCGCTCACCGGGTACAGACCCAGTGAAGGAGCAACAGCGCCCCGGCCACCGAGTCGCTGATGGGCGCGGCCTCCGACGCCACCGCTGGCGTGGCTTCCGCCGTCAACGACACCACCCGCGAGCTTGGCAGCACCCTCGGGGTAGTGATCATCGGAAGTGTCTTTGCGTCGCTTTACCGCATCCACCTCGCCGCCGCCAACACCGACGGGATCCCCGCCCAAGCCCTCGCAGCCGCCCACGACTCCGTCGGTGCCGCGCTGACCGCCGCGACGCGCCTCGCCCAGCACGGCGCCGGCCCGGCCGCAACCCGCCTCCACGCCATCACCTCGACGGGCTTCTTCGACGGCCTCCAGGCCGGCTGCCTAGTCGCCGCCCCGAGACCGCCGCCCCTACCGCGCGCCGGCTCAGCCTCAAGACATGACCCAGCGCACCTACGAGCAGAACTGCGGGCTCGCGCTCAGCCTCGACGTGCTCGGCGAACGCTGGACGCTGCTGATCATCCGCGAGCTCAACCTCGGCCCCAAGCGCTTCGGCGACCTCGCCGGCCGGCTACCCGGCATCGCCACCAACATCCTCGCCGCCCGCCTGAAGTCCCTCGAAGCCCACGACGTCCTACGCCGCACCACCCTGCCCCCACCCGCCAACGTCGCCGCCTACGAACTCACCCCCCACGGCGAGGCCCTCCAGCCGATGCTCGACGGCCTCGCGCTCTGGGGCTTTCGCTATCTACCCGACGGCGCCGCCGACCGCACCACCCGGGTCTCCTGGGCGGCGCTGAGCATGCGCGCCGTCTACCAGCAAGACCCCGACCCCACCCTCCATCTCGTCATGAACCTCCACGTCGACGACGAGCAACTCGTGATCAGGATCAACGGACTCGACGCCGACGTCCACCACGGCACCACCCGACACGACGCGCTCAACGCCACCACCAACCTCGAGACATTCCTCGCCATCGCCAGCGGGACTCTCCCGGTCCGCCGGGCCATCAACCGCGGCGACCTGCACATCGACACCGATCCGGCACCCGTCGAACGGCTCTTCGCCCGCTTCAGGCTGCCCACAGTAGAGACGCCGAACCTGCCCGCCACCGCTGACAGACCTTGAGGGCTCGCCGGACGCCCAGAGATCGGTAGCCGTCGGCCCACGCTTGCGAACCCACCCCCGGCTCGAAGTGCGTCTCGGCGTCATCGAAGGCGACTTCCACTGGCACAAGAGCGACGACACCGACGAGTTCTTCCTCGTCCTCGACGGACAACTGCACCCTGCACACCTCAGCGCTCGACGAGGCGCAGGCGTTCTACGGCGAGCGGTTCGGCTGGAAGCTCGACCGCCTCGCCGACGCGCCGTTGACGTACCGGCGCCTTCCCGGACACGTCGGCGGGCAGATCAACCAGGAAATGCCGCCGCGACGCCGTCGCGGCCGCGATCGGCGAGGACGAGCCGACCCCGCCACACTGGAGCACGCCCCGGCGACGCGTCAACGCCCCGGGGCCGGGCACCGAGGGGCCTTGCCTCGATGCGCTACCGATTGTCTCGCGCCAGCCCCGTTGCGCGGCGGCCTGCGGCTGCTGTCGCGTGCGGGCTGCTCGTGCCATCGAGCGAAGGAGTCTCCGGGTTGGCTTGCACGGCGAGGCGCGCCACGAGGCCGGCAGCGAGTTCAAACGAGCTGCTCGAACGCTTCGGGGCCGAGCTCACGAAGCTGCGTGAGCATCTTTCGTTTACGGCGCGTGGCCGGGGAGGTGCGCTCAGGTGAGTCCGTCCCGGGTCCCCGTCGCTTCCGGCTTCCGCGGGCCGCGAAGCCGTCAGCGGGCGATGGTGACCGGTGTGCCGGGGCCGATGCGCGCGGCGAGCCAGCTAATGGAGCGCCTGTCGA
>JAABUM010003774.1_pt1 | contig 18016 bp, 18 predicted proteins | sample 5559161 | NCBI WGS metagenome assembly JAABUM01 (sample SAMN10711868, study PRJNA513369) | rock metagenome | isolation source: Antarctica rocks | place: Antarctica: Victoria Land, Siegfried Peak nord | reverse complement strand
GGTGAACTCGTAGTCGGAGTGCGAGACGTTTGCGAAGTTCGCGTAGACGCCCGCCATGATCTCCGGCGAGAAGTGGATGTTGATGTGGCGCTCGGGAGGTTCCGCGCTCATAAGCCTCGGCTTCCGGATGGGGTCCGCTTAGTATCGCAACGGTGCGGATCGTCGTCCTCGCCGTGGGCCGCCTGCGCCCGCCCTACGCCGACGACGTCGAGCACTACCGCAAGCTGCTGGCCGGTCACGCACGCGTGGAGATGATCGAGGTCCGCGAGGACGAGCAGGTCGCGCGGCGGGTTCCCGACCGCGCCTTCGTCTCGCTGCTCGACCGCGAGGGGGAGGCGATCGACTCGCTCGGCTTCGCCCGCTTCCTCGAGGAGCGCCGCCAGGCGGGTCGGGACGTCTTCTTCGTGATCGGCGGTCCCTACGGGCTCGAGCTCGACGAAGTCGACCACCGCTTCTCGCTCGGCCCGCTCACCCTTCCCCACCAGCTCGCGCGGGTGGTCCTCCTCGAGCAGCTCTACCGCGGCCACAAGATCCTCGCGCGCGAGCCCTACCACTATTAGAGCCGTGCCCGATCCCTTCGACCGCCTCACGCGCAGCACGCCGCTCTCGCCCGCGCTGCGCACACGGGACGAGCTCCGCTCCTTTCTGCGCCGCCTGGCGGTGCTCGGCGGGCTCATCCTCCTGCTGCTCGTGGCGGGGACGGCGGGCTTCGCGCTGATCGAGCACACCTCGGTGGGCTACGGGTTCGTATGGACGCTCGACACGATCTCGACGCTCGGCTCGATCCCTGACCCCGGCTCCACCACCGCGCACGTGCTCAAGGCCCTGCTCATCGTCCTCGGCGTCGGTACGCTCTTCTACGGGCTCGTCACCGTCACGGAGTTCTTCGTCGCCGGGCACCTCAGCGGGCTCCTCGCCGAGCGCCGGATGCAGAAGATGATCGACTCGCTCACCGACCACTACCTGATCTGCGGCTTCGGGCGGGTCGGTCGGCAGGTGGCGCGCGACCTGCGCGCGGCGAACGGCCGCTACGTCGTCATCGACTCGAGCTCGGCCAACCGCGAGCTCGCCCAGGGAGTGGGGGTGCGCTTCATCGAGGGTGCGCCCTCCGACGACGAGGTCCTGCGCGCGGCGGGGATCGCCCGGGCGCGGGGGATCATCGCCTGCGTCGACTCCGACGCGGAGAACATCTTCATCACCCTGACCGCGCGAGAGCTGCGGCCGGACATGCTCATCGTCGCGCGCGCGAGCGTCGAGGACTCCGAGAAGAAGCTCCTGCGGGCCGGCGCCGACCGGGTGATCTCCCCGTACAAGGCCAGCGGCGCGGAGATGGCGCGGATCGCGCTCCATCCCCAGGTCGCCGGGGCCGTCGATGTCGATGCGGAGTACCGGATGGAGGAGATCGGCGTGACCGAGGGGTGTCCGGGCGTCGGGCGGTCGATCGGCGACATCCGCGGCGGCTCGGTGATCGTGGTGCTGCGCAAGGCCGACGGCACGATGTCTCCCCAGCCGCCGGCCGAAGCCGTTCTCGAGGCCGGCGACCGGATCGTCGCCCTGGGCACGCCCCCGGCGCTCGACCGCCTCGAGGCGCTGTTCGAGCCGGCCCGCGCCGCGACCACGTGACCCCCCTCGACGAGCTGCGCGCCGCCGTGGGCGAGGCGGCGGCGGCGCTGCGCCCGCGCGAGCAGGGGAGCACGGTGGCGCGCGCCGCTCCCGCGCTCGAGCGCCCCAAGCGCGAGGGGTTCGGCGACTACTCCACGAACGCCGCGATGCTCCTCGCCGCCGTGCTCGGCGAGCCGCCCCGAACGATCGCCGAGCGCCTCGGGAACGAGCTCGCCGGCCGCCTGGGCGAGGCGCTCACACGCTTCGAGGTCGCCGGCCCCGGCTTTCTCAACCTCGTGCTCGCCGACGAGTGGTATCGCGCGGCGCTCGCCGGGGTGCTCGGCGCCGGCGCGGGCTTCGGGGGGGGCGGTGCCGGCCCGGCGTCCGAGCGGATCCTGATCGAGTTCGTGAGCGCCAACCCGACCGGCCCGGTCACCGCCGCGAGCGGCCGTCACGCCGCCTACGGCGACGCGCTCGGACGCCTGCTCTCCTTTCACGGTCACGCGGTGCAGCGCGAGTACTACGTCAACGACTTCGGCACGCAGGTGCGCAAGCTCGGGGAGTCGATCCGGGCGCGCGCGCGCGGCGAGCAGGTCCCCGAGGACGGCTATCAGGGCGCCTACGTGGCCGAGCTTGCGCGCGAGATCCCCGGCGCCGCCGAGGCCGAGCTCGATGCCCTCGCCGCGCGTGGGGTCGAGCTCATGGTGGGCCGGATCCGCGCCACCCTGCACGCCTTCGGCCTCGACTTCGACAACTGGTTCTCCGAGCGCAGCGTCCACCTCGGCGAGCCGAGCCCGGTCGCGCGCGCCTACGCGGAGCTCGAGGGTCACGACGCGCTCTACCGCTCGGAGGGCGCGCTGTGGCTGCGCACCACCCGCTGGGGCGATGACAAGGACCGGGTGCTCGAGCGCTCGAGCGGCGAGCACACCTACTTCGCCTCGGACATCGCCTACCACGAGCACAAGCGCGAGCGCGGATTCGACCGGCTGATCGACGTCTGGGGCGCCGACCACCACGGCTACGTGCCGCGGATGAAGGCGGCCTTCCAGGCCCTCGGCGGCGATCCCGAAGAGCTCGAGATCCTCATCATGCAGATGGTCAACGTGCTCGAGCGCGGCGAGCGCTCGGCGATGTCCAAGCGCCGCGGCGACTTCGTCACCCTCGACGAGCTCGCAGCCGACATCGGCGTCGACGCCGCTCGCTTCTTCCTCCTCTCCCGCTCGCACGATACGACCCTCGACCTCGACCTCGACCAGGCCCGCGAGCAGGGCAGCGAGAACCCCGTCTACTACGTGCAGTACGCGCACGCGCGGATCGCCTCGATGCTCGCGCGCGCAGGGGAGGAGCGGGTGCGCGCCGCCCGGAAGGAGCTAGGCGAGGGCACGGCACCCGTCGACGCCGCGCTCGAGCCCGCCGAGCGCACGCTCGTCAAGAAGCTCCTCGCCTTCCCGGAGGACGTCGCCGAGGCGGTCGCGCGCCGCGCGGTGCACCGCATCGCCGGCTACGCGCTCGAGCTCGCCCAGGACTTCACCGCCTTCTACCGCGACTGTCGCGTGGTGGGCGCCGAGCCGCGCGAGCTCGAGTCCTTCCGCATCGCGCTGTGCCTCGCCACGCGCGACACGATCGCCCGGGCCCTCGACCTGCTTGGGGTGAGCGCGCCCGAGGCGATGTAGGCGCGGCTCCTTCGGCGGGTCGGCCTCCGGCCGGGGCGCGAACGTCCGTGCACTGTCACCCGGGGTGGCGGTGGCGGGACGTTCGCGGGGAGGCGGCAGGGTCGGCCGGGTCGGCCTCCGGCCCGGCGCGAACGTCCGTGCACTGTCACCGGGGTGGCGGTGGGTGGACGTTGACCGTACTCGGACTCAGCCGGGGCGTGCCGCCCCTCAGCGCTCGAAGCGCGCGAGCTCCTCGTCCAGGCGGCGTGCGTCGACCGGGTTCATCGCCTCCCGCGCGTCCGGCGTCCCGGCTGGCGCAGGGCCAGGCCGGGCACGCCGCCGCCAGCGCGGGGCGAGCAGGGCGAGCGTCAGCACGCCGGCGAGCACCGCGAGCACGGGCACCAGGTAGGCCGCGAGGGCGAACCCGCGCGCCTTGGGGAGGGCGAGCACGTCGTTGCCGTACTGGACGACGAGCTCGCGCTTGATCTGCTCCTTGGTCTCGCCGCGGGCGATGCGCACGTTGATGAAGTCTCGCTCGCGCGTGGCGAACGGGGCCTCGCCCGCCTCCTCCAGCGGGACCCCGCAGACGGTGCACATGACCTCCTTCTCGATGGCGGGCAGCGTGGTGCGCGCGGGCGGCGCGGCGGTGGCTGGCGCCACAAGCCCGACGGCGAGCACGGCGAGCACCAGCGTCGAGGCGATCGCGCGCCGGATCACGACTTCGCCGCGAGCAGCGGCGGGAGGGTGCGCAGGAGGAACTCCCGGTCGATCGCCCCGCGGCGGATGGCGGCGATCCGCCCGCGGCGGTCGATGACGAAGGTCTCGGGGACGCCGTGGACGCTGAGCGGTCCGGCGACCCGTCCGTCGGGATCGCGCAGGATGGGGTAGGAGAGCCCGAGCCGGCGCACGAACCGCGCCGCGTCCTCGGCGTTGTCGTTGTAGGTCACCCCGAGCACTGTGGCGCCCTGCGCGCTCAGCGAGCGCTGCTCGCGCTCGAGCGCAGGAGCCTCAGTCGCGCACGGCACGCACCACGAGGCGAAGACGTTGAGCACGACCACCCGCCCGCGAAAGTCGGCCAGCGAGCGCCGGCCGCCGCCGGCGAGCATCGGAAGCGCAGGGGTGGGCGCGACCGGGCGCTGGCCGCGCGCCACCTGGTCGTCCAGGGTGGCCGACTGACCCTGCGTCGCCACCCCGAAGACGAGCAGCGCCACGAGCGCCAGCGCACCCGTGGCGATGAGTCCGGGGAGCGCGAGCCGCCTCACCCCTCAAAGGGTAGAGAGCGACCCGAGCCGGTCTAGACTGCCGCTCCACACGCGGACGTAGCTCAGTTGGTAGAGCGTCGGCTTCCCAAGCCGAAGGTCGCGGGTTCGACCCCCGTCGTCCGCTTGGAAAAGACCTGCATGATGGTCTATTCGAGTTGTAGATCACCGGTGTCCTCAAACCGGGGGCACTCCAAAGTGGGGCCACTCCAAGCCATCGCGCCGGGGCCAGCGCAAGCCATCGTTCTCAAACGGCCCGTGCTTCAAGAGGTCAACGTCGCGCGCTACATCGACTCCCGCCCAGAGGTCACGCACGTGCGTACGCGGCGGCGCTCGCCGCAGACCAACGGCGTCATCGAGCGCTACCACGGCGCAGGTCCGCCAGCTCTACAACCACGTCCGACCGCACGAGACGCTCTCCGGCGACCGCCCCATCGAGCGCTACCTCGCCGACCCCTCAGACGACCCATCACCCCAGTTCAAACGCGCCGACATGTGCGGATTCCTTGACGCGGGACACTTCTGACGAGGGCCCGCACTCAAGCGGTGATTTTGGGAGGCAGCTGTTATCTCACTGCGGTGGCGTGACCTGACCCGCCCTGGACTGAACGGGGGCGGGTCGGGAGCCTGGACTGCGGCTGAGGGTCGGGTCGGGAGCGTGAACTTCGACTGAGGTTCCTAGCCGTCCTCTTCCCGGGGTGGCGGCCAGTGACGCAGACGGATTGCTCGACTGCGGCGATGACTTTTGTCCTGTCCTCGTGGCCAACGAGCGGTCTGAGGTCTGGCTCGTCGGGGGGACGTGTGTCGCGGAGGGTGAGGACATCGGCTTGGTGCTGGTGCCTACGGTCGGCGTCGGCGTCTGTGACGTCGAGGCGGAACCGGTCGATCTGGGCAGTGCAGGCGACAGCTTCGTATCGGCGCCGTTCGCCGTCGAGCCGTTCGCCAAAGTTGCCGATGTACCCGGGGCCGTGACCGTCGTCGCGGTGGCGCTTTGGCCTCGGGTCGGGGGGGGCGCCTGCGGAACACGCCCGCGGGGCGTTGCATTTGAGGGCGCGGGGGTAATCATCGGCTGACCAGTCACATGTGAGGGTTCAGGCCCCGGTTGCGGGGATGTGTAGGCGCTCCTGGGTGGCGCCGGGGTCGCGGAGGGGGACGGTGAGGGAGCCATGGTGGTGGTCCCGGTATTGGGAGTCGGCGTCGAGGCGGCGGGGCCGCTCGGGTCCGACGCGTGCGTCTCTCGTGTTGGCGGCACCGATCGGGCTGAACTTGCGCTCCACTTGGAGTCCAACCGCGTGGTCGTCCGTGACCCACTCGCCGAGTGGTGGCGTTGACGCCTCGCCACGGTTGTCGCCCGCTCGCGCGTCCACGTGGTGGCAGTCGGGCGACGGTATGGGTTTGTCCGGCGCGCGCCCGAAGAGCTCGCCCGCACCGCCGACCGGCGGGCCTCCGGTGGGATGGTGCTCCGGCCAACGAGGTAAGGCTGGGGGTCGCGTGGGGTCCCATTGACGCGAACCTCGAAGTGGACGTGGGGTCCCGAGCAGTTCCCGGTGCAACCGACGTAGCCGATGATCTGGCCGGTGTCGACCTGTGCCCCAAGCGGAACGGCGAACCCGGAGAGGTGTGCGTAGCACGTGGACACGCCGCCCGCGTGTTGAATGCAGACGAGGTTGCCGTATTCACCCTCGACGCCGCGCTGGGTCACGCGGCCACAGGCCGCGGCGTGAATCGGCGTGCTCATGGGGGCGGCCAGGTCGATTCCCGAGTGCCGGTGCCCTGGCCGCTGTTCGCCGAACACACCCGTGACGGTGCCACGGACCGGCGCCACAACGCTGCCTCCGCACGAGCCGACAGGCGACATCGAGGAGGGAGTCCGCGGCGCAGAGATGGTCGACCGCGGCCCCGGTGAGCGAGCGGGTACTTGATCGTCCGGCTGGGGGGGCGGCACTTGGCGCTCGACCGGCCTCATCGATGCCGCGGGCCCGAGATGCTGCGTCCGCTTATGCGGCCCTTCGCGCGTAGTCGCGGGACCGGGTCGCTTGAACTGAAATGGCGCCTGGCGCTCGCGCGCGAGCGGGCTCGTCGCCGCATGCCGTAGAGCCGTCGCGCGCCCCCCGAAGCGGCGTTGTACGCCGACCGAGGGGCTTGGAGGGACGACGGTCCGACCCCCTGGTAGCGCGCCGGCCGAAGTCTCCGTTCCCTGCTGATAGAGCACGACGCGGGAGCGGAAGAGCGCCATCCATGTCTGAATGTCGACTTGTCCCGTGACCCGCAGGCCCACGCGCTGCTGGAAGATGCGTACGGCGGTCCGTGTCTTGGGACCGAAGATGCCGTCGCTCGGAATACGCAGCTCGCGCTGGACCGCTCGTACGGCGGGACCGGTGCTTCCAATCTCGAGAAAGCCGCGCGGAGAGCCACCGCGATGGAACGCCGAGATGCCGACGGGACTGCCGACCGACCAGCCGGTGTCGCGCGCTGCTGCTAGTCCGGGAAGGACTGGCGTGGCGGCGACGGCCGCACTCAGCGCGACCGATGCACCCTTGCGCTTGGGAGCCGCCCTACGGCTCACCGCGGCCAGGTCGCGCCTATGGCGCGAGCGGTCGAGGGACCGCGTCCACAGCTCCGCCGACGCGAGATCGCGCCCCGTGAGCTCAACACCGACGATGCCGTCATTCCACGCCATGGCTCAAAGGCTCCTTCTTCTTGGGCGCCTACGGGGTTAGCTGACGGGCTCGCGTGAAGAAGCACCACGCTACGCCGCGCTCGCGCGGCGATTCGCCCCGACGGTCGATGGACCGTATGGGTCCCCCGCTCCTCGGCCGCTGACGGCCAAGGACTCGGCAGGTCTTATGGTGCGGCACGGTAGCATTTCCTACGCGGCGTAGGAAATCACGCCTTTTCGCCTCGCCTTTCTTGGCGCGGCGCACGAAGGCAGATCGTGCGAGAGTGTTCTCCGTGCGGCGCGCCCCACTATTCCCAGTCTCCCCGGTGACCAAGCTAGGCCCTTTCGGCGAGGTAAGGACAGGATTCGGGCGGGAGCGCCGCGCAGGTCGGTGCGCTCAGCAGGCGGTGCACCCACTGGGACGGCGATGAGTGCGCACGCGGTCCGCGCTCTGATTGCCGGTGGTTCGTAGTCGGAGATGGGCCGCTCTTACGGGGCCCGTCAGTGACTGATCACACCTTTCTGTTTGCCGACTTGGCCGGATTTACCGCTCTCACGGAGGTGCATGGCGACGAACAAGCGGCCGATCTGGCGGGCGAATTCTGCGCGACGGTCCGCGGGCTGCTGGAGCCGAGGGAGGGCGAAGAGATCAAGGCGATTGGGGATGCCTTGATGCTTCGCCTCAGGCGACCGGAGCACGCCGTTCTGCTCGGCTTGGCCGTCGTGCACGAGGTCGGTGCCCAGCATCGCTTTCCGAGCATTCGCGTCGGGATGCACACCGGGACTGCCGTGGAGCGAAACGGCGACTGGTTCGGGGCGACGGTCAATCTCGCGGGGGCGTTTCTGCCGCGGCCGGCGGGGGAGAGGTGCTGCTCACCGAGGCGACCAAGCGCGCCGCCGGTGACGTTCGAGGAGTCGAGCTCCGGGAGTCCGGCCGTCGCGAGCTGCGCAACGTTGCCGCGCCGGTGCTGCTGTTCTCTGCCGTCCCGCTGGGCTCGATGTCGCCGCGCGGACTGCCGATCGACCCGTCTGCCGGATGGCGGTCGATCCGAGTCACGGTGCTGGGATGCTGCGCCACGACGGGGCGGAGCTCTACTTCTGCTCCTTGTCCTGCGCGCGAATGTTCGCCGCCGCTCCCGAGCGCTATACGAGCGGGCCGTCATGAGAGACGGGTGCGGGTGGCGGGCGCGTCGCGGGTCGCCCGGGAACCGCGGGGGCTCCCGATAGCCTCGACCCCTCCGTCGTCGCGTCGACCCATAGTCTGAGCGCGTAGGAGGCCAGGCAGATCCTACAATGCGTCGGACCCCATGGATCGTAATGACCGACAGCCCACGAGCCTGACTGGCGCGCAGCTTGACGAGGCGACAAGACGCGCCCCCCTCGCGGGGAGACGGTCCCCTCGGCGCTTGTGGGTACAGCTCTCGCACCCGTTCATCACGCCCGCACGGCTTCGTCAAATCCTTTCTCCCAGGGCAGGCGAGCAGATCCTGAAGGTGGGAGCGGGAACGGGGTACTACGCGTTTGCGGTCGCCGAATGCCTCCTGCCCGAGGGACGGCTCGAGATCCTCGACCACGACCGGGAGATCCTGGATCGGACGATGAGTGGCGCACGCGCCCGCGGCATCTCGTGCGTGGAAATCACGCTCGGGGACGCTTGCTCGTTGCCGTACCCGGACGAACGGTTTGACGGTGCGTACATCATCACCACCTTGGGCGAGCTCCGGGACCAGGTCGCTGCTCTTCGGGAGCTGCGGCGCGTGCTGAAGCCATCCGGCCGTCTGGTGGTCGGCGACTTCCTGGGAGACCCGCACGTGGTGACGTTCCGACGGCTCTGCTCGCGTGCGGAGGAGGCGGGGCTCCGCTTTGAGCGGCGTCTCGGTGGGCCGCTTGGCTACTTTGCCCGCTTCACGCCGGAGCCCGCGGCATGAGGAAATCTCGGCGGCACCGCCGGGGCTACTCGACGATGGCGGCCCGGACTGCAGCACCGAGGGCACGCCGCGTCTCGCGCCGTTCCCGGCGCGCGGACCTCGTCCGGAGAAGGTTCCTCTTGCTCGGCACCGTCTTGCTGATGGCGCTAGCCGTCGCCGGTGCCAGCACCTTCGGTGGGAAAAGTTCCGGCCAACAACCACGAGCGTCCGTCACCCCGCAGGCCGAACGCTTCATCCCCTTCAGACCGGCGGCAGGACGGCCGTCGCTCACGCCCGCGCGTCGCGCGGTGGGGATGCGATGTCTACGCCGCGGACCGACCCGGCCAGCTGAGCCCCGTCGTGCGGGGCTTCCCCTCGCGAATCTACGTTCCGAACAGCAACAGCGACACGGTCGACGTCATCGATCCTGCCCGGTTCAAGGTCATAGACCATTTCCCGGTTGGGGGTTTGCCTCAGCACATCACCCCGTCCTTCGATCTCAAGACGCTGTGGGTCGACAACGATCACACGAACGAGCTGACCCCTTTGGATCCGGCCACGGGACGGAGGGGCGCGCCGGTGCCGGTTACCAACCCGTACAACCTGTACTTCACGCCGGACGGCCAAAACGCGATCGTGGTCGCGGAGGCGCTCCAGCGCTTGGACTTCCGCGATCCGCGGACGATGAAGCTCAAGAAGTCGGTCGCGGTTCCTTGTGCGGGCGTCGACCACATCGACTTCAGCGCCGACGGCGCGTATCTGATCGCGAGTTGTGAGTTCGCGAGCAAGATGATCAAGGTCGACCTGAGACGCCAGCAGGTCTCCGCTGCGCTGTGGCTGCCAGTCGGGTCGAGCCCGCAAGACGTCAAGCTTTCCCCGGACGGGCGCGTGTTCTACGTCGCGGATAAGGGCAGCGGCGGCGTCTATCTCGTTGACGGCGAGCGGTTTCGCCTAGCCGGATTCCGTCGGACCGGGGTCGGGGCCCATGGGCTCTATGTCAGCCGCGACTCAAGCGATCTCTATGTCACCAATCGAGGAGCCGCCACCGTCTCGGTGCTCTCCTTCCAAAGCCGGCAGGTGGTACGGACGTGGCGCATTCCGGGAGGCGGTAGCCCTGACATGGGCGGGGTCTCCGCCGACGGGACCGTGCTCTGGCTTACCGGTCGCTATGCGGCGGAGGTCTATGCGATCAGCACTCGGACCGGCGCACTGCTGGCTCGGATCCCGGTCGGAAAGGGACCACACGGCCTGGCCGTGTATCCGCAGCCGGGACGGTATTCGCTGGGTCACACGGGCGTCTTTCGCTGAGCCGACGCGTCGAGCCTGGGCAAAGTGCTTCGGCTGCCAGCGTTTGTGGTACGTACGCATCGTCGCCCGCCGTAGGGTCTCGCGTGGAGTGAACGGGGCCCCAACGGCCGTTCTCGCGGTCAGCGTGCAGACCACCCGGCTCCGACGCGTCCGACGGCGAGTAGGATCCGCTTCGGCTCCCGCGGTATGCCGCGCCGGCCTCCTGCCGATCGACAGAAAGAAACTTCCCCATGCCGAGCTTCAAGCGGTTGCCGGCCATCCTTCTCGCCGCTGTAGTGATCTCGGTCGTGGCGGCGGGCTGTGGGGGGTCCGGCGGCCAGAGCGGGTCTGTGGCGGTGGGAGCGGACGTCTCGAGCCAGTTCGGAACGCAGTACCAGACAACGGGCACCGGGCCGATGGTCGCGCCGACGGTCCCGCAGACACCCGGCGTGCAGACGCTCATGGGCACCAAGCAGGGCAATACGCGCGGCTATGACCTGACGGCCGGGCAGTTTGAGCAGCAGATCGCGAACTTCCCGCTGAAGATGGTGAAGATCTGGGGCTACAACGGCGGCACGCCCGGCCCGACGCTCATCGCCTACGAGGGCGAGCGCGTGAGGGTGACCGTGAAGAACGACCTGCCGCCGACGCAGCTCAAGCCGAGCATGCCACCGAAGCCCACGATGACCACTCTCCACTTCCACGGCATGCACCAGCCGAACGAGGACGACGGCGTGGCCGGGATCAGCCAGCCGAATCCGATCAAGCCGGGGCAGTCTCACACCTACGAGTTCACGCCCGGCCACGTCGGCACGTTCGCCTACCACTCGCATACCGACGGCGCGGTGCAGGAGCTGCGCGGGCTCGATGGCTTCTTCATCATCCTTCCGAAGCGGGAGCGCAAGTCCGTGCACGTCGAGAAGGACTACGCCATGACCCTCCAGCAGTTCGCGCCCCCGGGCCCCGGTAAGCTCGTGGCTCCTTTCCCGCCCGGCACCGGCGACTTTCCCTTCTCCACGATCAACGGCAAGACCGGAGACGCGGCGGGCGGACCGATCACCATCCGGAAGGGAGACCGTGTCCGGATCCGCGTCTACAACGCTTCGAACCTGAACCACTCCATGCACCTGCACGGCCACGACGAGATCCTCGTCGCGAAGAACGGGCACGCCGTACCGCCGGTACGGGAGACCACTCAGGACGTCGCTCCGGGAGACTTCTTCGACATCGAGTTCACCGCGGACAACCCCGGCAACTGGATCTTCCACTGTCATGTCCCGCATCACACCGCGAACAAGATGATGCCCGGATACAACGGCGCGCCCGTGGGCATGACGCGGGTCTTCCACTACGAGGGCTACCGCCCGGTCCCGCCCCAGTACTTCAGCTTCAAAGGCAATGGGTAGGTGTAGGTACGCCCAGAGCTCGCGCGTCGCTGCGGCCCACTCGGGTCGTTGGCGTTCGACGAGCTGGTGATCCGAACCTGGTCCGCCGCCGCAGAATCAGTGATGGGACGGCTGGATCATCAAGCAGCTTCGGTACCGTCCCACGGTATGGGTCCGTCTCGCACGCGCGCCTGGCTCACGACCTCGCGCCACCGGTTCGTCGTACTGGTCCTCGTCGCTGGCTTATTCAGCGCGGCCGCCGTCCACCACGGCGATCCGATGGCCATGCACACGTCGGGTGGCGTCTGCCTGGCGGTCTTCGCTGGTGCGATGGTCTTGGCCTCGGGCCGGTCCAGCAGCGGCGTCCGGCTGCGTCGTCCGCGGCCCGTCAGGCTGCGCCCGAGCTCCTTTGCCCTGCCCGTGCAGCCAGAGCCGCGCGCCCGCGCCGGGCCCATCCGGCTGCAGGTCATACGGCTCTGAGTCGGAGGTCGCGCTCTGAGCGCTGACATTTCTGCGGGCAACTTGCTCGCCCGCCTCCTGATCCTCGAATCTAAGGGAGCACGACACAATGCGGAAGCACCTGCTTTCTCGCTGGACGGCCTTGATGGTCGTCGCAGTCCTCGCCGGCCTGGTGGTTGCGGGCTGCGGCTCGAGCACGTCCTCGAGCACCGGTAACACGACCGACCGGGCGTTCCTCAACGACATGACGCCGCACCACCAGTCGGCCATCCAGATGGCTCGCATCGCCCAGCAGCGCGGTGAGCACCCGGAGATCAAGAACCTGGCCGGGTCGATCGTGGCCGACCAGCAGTCGGAGATCGCCTTGATGGGCAAGCTCAAGGGGCAGATCAAGGCGGGCGACGCCAAGTCGACGTTGGGGATGAACATGCATGCGATGGGCATGGACATGAACATGGGCGCCCTCACGAACGCCCGTCCGTTCGACCGGACGTTCATCGACGACATGGTTCCCCATCATCGCGGGGCGGTCGAGATGGCGAGGATGGAGCTCGCCCAGGGCAAGAACCCCGAGGCACGCGCACTCGCCCAGCGCATCATCGATTCTCAGAGCAAGGAGATCGCTCAGATGAACCAGTGGCGGACCCAGTGGTACGGAGGGCCGGTGGCGATGGCCTCCGGAATGGGGCAGCACTCCGCACACTGAGCCAGCTCCGTGAGGCCGGGCGGTGGCCCGGCCTCACGAACGCTCGAAGCGCGATCACCTTCCACCGGCGTAGCGACGAACATCCCCGGCGAGCTGAGCATCGCTCGAGTACGGCCCGAGATGGAGGTAGCCCAGCGTGCCGGCCGGCGTGTAGAAGGCGGTGACCGGCACGGCGAAAGTGGGACTGACCAAGCGGACGGTCGTGCCTTTGGGGTCCTTGTAACTCGGGTAGCTGACGGGGTACTTTGCGAGGAAGGCCCGAGCGCGATCGGTGCTGTCCATGGTGTCCACTCCGAGGAACGCCGTCTGCCGACCGAGCTTCAAGCTCGCCGATTGAAAGACGGGAAACTCGCGGCGACACGGAGGGCACCAGGACGCCCATGCGTTGACGACGACGGGATGCCCGCGCAGGTTGATCAGGCGGCGCTTCAAGGCAGCGACTGCTCCGTCGAGGAGCACATTGGCTTGGGCATGGACGGCGGCGAGCGGAGGCGGCGAACCGCTGAGCGCCGCCCGGGTTTGAGCGGGGGAGACGCTACGGCTCGCGGAAAGCTGCTCGCCACACCCCGATGCGAGGGCGCCGGTGATGAGGGCGGCGACGGCGCAGCCTGTGCGGCGCCCTCGGGCGTGGCGTCCCGCGGAGCTCACACCGACTGGAAGAAGTTCAGGCCGAAGTGGTCGAGCAGCTGCTGAACCTCGACGTTGAGGCGGAAGAGCTCGCCGGTGACCACGAGCACGCCCATCGCGATCAGCGCGGTTCCCGAGGTGATCTGGATGGCCGCGTAGTGGCGTCGGAAGACCGCTAAGCCGCGGGCGGCCGCGTTGAAGGCGACGGCGGAGAAGAGAAAGGGAAGCGCGAGCCCCGCGGCGTACGCGCCGAGCAGGGCGGCGCCCCTGCCGGTCCCCTGCGAGGTCGCGGCCAAACCGAGGATCGCTCCTAGCGTAGGGCCGATACAGGGCGTCCAGGCCAAGGCGAACGCCGCCCCGGCCGCGACGGGGCGCCCCCGCGTCGCTCGTTCGATGAGCCCGGGAGGCCGCCATTCGCGATTGAGCTTGGCGAAGAAGACCGAGCCGACGAACAGGGCACCCATGAAGATGATCGCGACGCCGGCGATCGCGTCGAGTGTGGATCGCCTCGTCGCCAGCATCGAACCCAGCGCCGTCGCGCCGAGCCCGAGGACGATGAAGAGCACGGAGAAGGTGCCGACGAATGCGATGCTGCGCCGCAGGAGACGAGGATCGAGCCGATGCCCGAGCCGCCCGGGGTCGGTGCCCCCGATGGTGGCCAGATACCCCGGGACAAGCGGAAGGACGCAGGGTGATAGGAACGAGACAGCGCCGGCAGCAAACGCGAGCAGGAGGCTGGGTGAGCCGACCAAGGGAACCGGCGTGCCGTGGTCGGGATTACCCGAGACCGTCGTTGGCCGGGACGGCGCTCGGCGACCGAGCGGGACACGATCGACCGAGGGCGCGGAGTCGAACGCCGAGCGCGATTGCTGAGACGGTAGTGCCCACAATGCCCAGGATGGGCTGGATGGGACCGAAGTAGTTGAGCGCTCCGGAAACGCCCAGGAGACCGACAACAAGCTTGTTGCAGATCGGGCACCCGATGGCCAGCCAGCCAAGGACACCGGCGCCAAACCCGGCTCGCGCCTCCCGCGGCCGCGCGGTCCCGCGACGCACCACGTAGGTCGCGGCGAGTACCCCGACGAGAACGCTGGTGAGGACCCAGAAGACTCGGTCGCTCGCGTGGACGGGGGTCATCCGAGTGAACCATGGGTTGGGCAGGACATCGGTCGGCACGCCGATCATCACGGCAACGCTGACGGACGCCAGTGGCACCACGACCCAGAACCGCCAGCCGAGCGGTAGGAGCGCTTCTAGCGACGGGCGGGGCCGTCGGCGCGGCGACGTCGTCGTGCTCACGTCGCCAGCGCTCTCCTGCCGAGGCGGCCCCACATGCGTTCGAACTGCGCCTTGCTCCATGCCGTCCGAGTGCCGCTCAGCGGGTCGACCACGCGAAGGAGGCCGTCGCGCCCGAGGCCGACAAGGACGACCGCGTGCTCGTTGAAGTTCACCTCGATGCGGCGCCCGGCGGGAGTGCGCCAGCGTCCGAAGGGACCATCGGCGAGACCGACCCACGCCAGGATGGCATGCCCGCTCAGCACGTGACCGTAGAGACGGCTTGGGGTGGTGCCGGTCAGGTCTCTGAGCTCTACTCCCTCGCGCCGGGCGACGCCGGCCAAGGGTCCCTCGTAAACGCCGAAGCCACCGGCGGGGCCCCCTCCGTTGGCGTGGCCGACGAATCCGGCGTCCGGATCGCCCCAGACTCGAACAGCTCCCGCCCCTCGCGGGTCCAGAGGGCCGCTGCGCGGCAGCTCGCCCTGTAGGCGGAGCTGATCGACGCGAACGCCCGCCGTCGCAAGGAGAACCTGGAGGGCGGCCGCTTCACAGTCGTTGTGGAGCCTCTGCTTGAGGACGGGAGCGGGAATGACCGCGGCGATGGCTCGGCCGGCGACCTCGACATCGCCCCCTTCGGGAGCCAGCCTCGCGGCGCGTGCCGTGGCCGCGTTTCGGTCGAGGCGGTAAGTGACGCGCGCGGACCCGACACGAATCGACGTGGCGGCGGGAACCGTTGCGCTGAGCTCCGCGCGGAGGCTCCCTCGAAGCTCCGCGCGAGAAGCGTGGCGGGAATCGACCGGAGCATCAGCCCGGGCGAGCTCTCGACCGCGGAAACGTACGATGACCAGTCCGCTCGTCGGGTGTGATGCGCTGACAATGGAGGGACGCGGGCTTCGTGGACGACTGGCAGCGCTCCAGAGACCGAGTGCGACGCTCGACACCAGCGCGAGCAGAGCGACGCCCGCCAGTAGCCGGCGTCGTCGCGCGAGGGTCCGGCTCCTGCGGAGCCGCTGAGACCGGCGAGGACGGAGTCCGTCAGATCCTGTTCGCGTTCCGCCCGATCGGCCAATTGCGGACCTGGCTGCTCTTGACGAACGGGCGGTAGCCACGAACTAAGATCCTACAGCACGTGGGAGGGGGCGCCGGGGCTGTTGATCGCGCTGCCGCTGCGCCCCTCCCTGAAATCTTGGGCGATATGCTTGCCCTACAATCTGTAGGAGTACTCGAGGAATGCTCATCACTGCCCTGGCTAAGAACTGGGATGACCATGTCGTCCATGCCGAGGACGTCGCCCGGACCGACGGTTTCCGGGACCTGCGCTGTCGGATCGTTGCGCTGGCGCGACCGACAGCCGATGACGTGGTCGTTGACGTGGGCGCTGGAACCGGCTTGCTCAGCCTCGAGCTCGCGCAGCGGGTCCAGAGGGTGTGGTCGATCGACATCTCACAGCAGATGGGTGATTACCTTCGTGTCAAGGCAGCGAGCGCCGGATTGCGGAACGTCGAGACCGCGCTTGCATCTGCGGTCAGCCTGCCGTTGATCGACGGCAGTGCGGATCTAGTGGTCTCGAACTACTGCTTTCACCACTTGAGCGATGCGGACAAGAGCCGGGCCCTCTCCGAGATCTGGCGGGTCTTGCGGCCGGGCGGCCGTGTGGTGCTTGGCGACATGATGTTTCGTGTCGGGATGGTCGCTCCGCGCAACCGTCGGATTCTGGTTCAGAAGGTGCGGGCGCTGTTGCGTAAGGGGCCGCGCGGTCTGCTGCGATTGGCGAAGAATGCGGGACGGATCCTTGCCGGCCGATGGGAGTCCCCGGCGTCCCAAGATTGGTGGCAGCGCGCGCTGGGCGACGCCGGCTTCGTCGAGATCGAGGTCGAGCTTTTGGACCACGAGGGCGGTATCGCCGCGGCCCGCCGCCCGTGAGCTCCGCGGTGCCACCGCACATCTTCGCGAGCACGCGCCGGCGGCGCGTTCGTGAGCGCCGGCGCGCTCGCCAACGGCGTCACGCCATCGAAATTGCCATCGTGGCGACCATCTGTTTCGTCGTATCGACTCTCTTCGGGCTGCTCGCCGCTGCCGCGCTATGACGCGCGGTGTCGGTACGTTGTCGGTCCTAGCCAGGTGCGGTGAGGCCTTGCCATACTCACGCGGGAGCTCCAGTCGATGACCGACGCCAGTCCGATCCAGGGCGAACTGCAGGCCCAAATCATGCCGATCATCTGGCGCCTCGAATCGGGTTCTGTGGAGCAGGTCCGAAGGGCGCTCCCCGCGCGGTATCGCGGCGCCTATACGACGGTCCAGACCGTCCTCAATCGGCTCGCTGAGCGGGGTCTGTTGGAGCGCGAGCGCAGCGGCAACCTGATCGTTTATCGCCCGCGCATGACCGAAGCCGACTACTTCTCGCGATCCATCGAGAGCACACTGGCTAGTGCGTCGTCGCAAGCGCGCCGGGCGGTGCTCGCTCAGCTTATCGGGGGCCTCGACGCCTCAGAGCTCTCCGAGCTTCAAGCGCTCGGGCGAGAAGTGCAAGGCAAGCGGCGAGGGCGCGGCGGGTGATTTTCGTCCTGGCGGCCTTGGTCGGTTTTGGCATCGCCCTGCCGCACATGGTGCCCTTGGAGCGTGCGGCGCCCGCCGTCGCGGTCAGCATGTGGTTGGCCGCGCTGGCGCTGCGTGCCCTCACCGGGGTCTACGTCGTGTACTTCGCCGTCTTCTACGTACCGGAGACCGAGCTCTTCACGGCGCTCACCCGTTGGTGTTGGCATGCGGTCGTGCCGGGCATGTCCGCGCATCTCGGGTTCAGCGGCCATCAGTTCGGCGATGCGGCCGCGATCGCTCCTGCTGTGGCACTCGCCTTGTCGGCCGTCTCGGTCATATGGGCGCTTACGCGGGCAGCACGAGCTGTCCAGCGACAGCTGCGCAGGCTCGCGGTAGGTCCCGGCCCCTCGGGCAGCGTGATCGTCGGGGGATCGAGCGTGGTCGTCGCGGCGGCGGGGATCTCAAGACCTCGGGTTGTCGTCTCGGCCGGCGCTCTAACCGCCTTCGACGATGCCGAGCTCGCCGCGAGCGTCGACCACGAGCACGGCCACATTGCTCGCCGTCACCGCTTCGCGGTCGTGTTCGGCGAGCTCTGTCGGGCGGTGGGCCGGCTCGTGCCGGGTGCCCGTCGGGCGATCGAGGAGCTTGAGTTCCACCTCGAGC
>JAABUM010003771.1_pt1 | contig 18022 bp, 18 predicted proteins | sample 5559161 | NCBI WGS metagenome assembly JAABUM01 (sample SAMN10711868, study PRJNA513369) | rock metagenome | isolation source: Antarctica rocks | place: Antarctica: Victoria Land, Siegfried Peak nord | reverse complement strand
CCGATCTGTCACGCCGACGACCCGGATCCTCGATGAGTGGTTCGAACAGGACAGCGTCGTCGCTCGACACCTATCCCGGCAAGCCCAGGTTGCAGCCGGTATCGATGCCGGCTCCCGGTGAACGATCCCTGACCGGTCACACTCGGCGATGGTCGGTCCGACAACCAGGCAGCCCAGAAGACTCGGGCCTTCTGTACTGCACAACCGCTCGGCTTATGTAGTACACTAATGAGGTGTCGGTGACTGGGCGGCCAGCGCCGACAAGCACGCCATCCCGCATGAGGACGCGCTGCACGCGATCGGCAACGCCGCCTACGTCGAGTCAGTGTTCGACGAGCCACGGATCCCAGGCCGCGTTCGGCCGACCCTGTTCATAGGACCGCCACGCCAGCTCGGCGACCCGTTGTTGGAGGTCATGGTGGAAGTAGTGCCGCCGCGTGATCTGCACATCTTCCACGTGATGATCGCGCGCCAGAAGCACCTCGATCGGATCGGAGAAAGCTCGTGAGCAACACCGAGAAGGACTACCAGCAGGCCGCCGAGTGGGCCGATAAGGACATGACTCTGAAGCCGGCCTCCACCACTGCGCTGCGCGGAGAAGCCGCTGCCACGTTCGGCCGTGACCTGCTCGAGCGGGCGACCGGGGGACGACCGTCGATCGACCCGAAGGCGCGACCGGGTCAGCACTCCCCGGTGCGGCAGGTTCGGCTGCCGGCCGAGGTGAACGACCAGCTGGCCGCCCTCGCGCACGCCGAACGTCGCAGTCCCAGCGACGTCATCCGCGCCGCGCTGGCCGATTACATCGCCGCACACACCGCCATCTGACGGGCTACCTCCGGGCCGGAGGAAACTCGGGGCCCGTCGTAGTGGCGCTCGCCCGATGTCGCACGGCGGGGCCGCAGGCGACCGCGACGATCTGCGACGATCGGAGCTGTGGCGCGGACGTGGTTGTCTATTCGGGTCGACTTGGTCGACGGTGGCGGACTGAGCTTGTGGCCGAGACCAGGCCGGATCTTCGCCGCAGCCCGCTCCCACAGCTTCGCCCACCTCGCGACGGCGATCGATGATGCCTTCGCCCGCTGGGACCGCGCACACCTGCACATGTTCGACCTCGGCGAATCCGGCGGGCTGCTCATCGATCAGTACTGGGACGACCCGCCCGACGACTCACGCGTCGACGACACCGTCAAACTCAGCACGCTGACCGCCGCTCAGCAATTCGTCTATCTCTTCGATCTCGGCGACAACTGGGCACACCTATGCACCGTCGGCGCCGAGCGCATCGACCCGCTCGACACCCTCGGCATCACATCCGACCGACCGATGCCCTACTGGGGATGGGGCAGCATCCCCGACCAGTACGGCCGAAGGTGGGACGGCGACGACGGCGAGACGCCGCCGCCGGCAGACCTCGAGCTAACCGACCTCCCGGCCCTTCAGCCCGGATGGGGACCGCGTCACCGATAGACCATGGCTGACCGGGCACCGAGCAGCATGCCGGGACTGGCCTGGAGGGTCGCCGCTTCATAATCCGGGTGCGTCGATGGCACCGGGTCGGGAAAGATTGGCGGAATGGACCTTGACAGAGTGAGAAGTGACTGGCAGACCGAGGGCTTCACGGTTCTTCCCAAATACCTCCCGCCTGGAGCGTTGTCCCCGGTCCTGGGCGAGTTGGATCGCGTCTTTCCGTCGGCCGCGGGGTTTCACGAAGGAACCGATGAACGCAGCAGCCGGTTCCTCGGCGACGAGTTCGCGGGGATCGACAACTTCCCGTTCGCGAGCGTGGAGTTGAGCCTGCTCGCGGTCTGCGATCCCATCATCGCTCTGGCTCGTGCGCTCCTGGGCTGTGACGACCTGCGTCTCTACTCGGCGGAGGCGTGGGCGAAGTTCACTGGCGCCGCGGACTTCGACCAGCATCTGCACCGGGACTACCTGAACCACACTCTGGTCGCTCCGACCGACGATGTGCGGTTCCAGCAGGTCGAGATGTTCGTCTACCTCGTTGACGTGCCCGAGGAGCTCGGGCCGCCGCATCTGGTCTCCCAGACCCAGACCCGGGAGTTGCCGACGAACCCCAACTGGTTCCCCCGCACCGATACCGCCGACCCGGAGGCGTTCGTTGCGCCCAAGGGCAGGCCCGACCTGTACGAGGCGGAGATTTCGGGCGCCGGACCCGTCGGCACCGTCATCGCGTTCCAGCCCGGAACCGTGCATAGGGGAACCGGACTGACCGAACACCACGGGGCCCGCTACAGCATGCACCTGTGCTTCCGCCCTGCCGTCGTGGAGTGGGGCCAGCGTGCGGCGTGGGCCGAGCGCAGCCACACGACCCGGTGGTACGAGTTCGTCGAAAGGGCCACCCCCGCCCAGCTCGCACTCTTCGGCTTCCCCCCGCCCGGACACCCCTACTGGACACCCGAGACACTGCAAGGCGTCGCCCACCGATACGCCGGCTTGGACCTCACTCCATGGAGACCGTGAAACACACCGCGAGTCACGCGGGTATCTCCCGTAGGAGGACGTCATCCGGTGACCGCGCCACGCTCCGGCCAAGGTGACACTCAAGGGCATCATGGTCACCGATTGCCGATCGCTTGCGGGACACTGTTGCGGGGTCGGTCTGTCCTCGTCGGAGCGTCCGGTCGGCGCTCGGCTACTGGGACGCGGGCGGTCCGCGGGGAAGGTCCGCTAAGCCGGTCACGCCCGCACGCTGGCGTACCGTCCCCGGGCACCACCGGGACTGCTCGGCCGGCGAGGTCAAGGAGGTCCGTCATGCAGGCCCGGCCAGCTGCACAGCCCTCCGCGACGCTGCTGTCTGCCGTCGGGAACAACGCGGAGTGGTGCGCGGCGTTCTGCCGGGCCTCCGGGGTGACCGGGTCGCGCCGAGGTGCCGTCTGGTGCGCTGATGGCCCGGCACCGGAGCTCTATCCCGAGCTCGTCACCCTGCGGCCCGGAGTGAGCGCCGCGGAGGTGGCGAGCCTCGCTCCGCTTCCGGGCAGCGCCGTTAAGGACAGCTTCCAGGACGTGGACCTCGCTGTCGAGGGCTTCCGGCAGCTGTTCCAGGCGTCCTGGCTCAGCCTGCGCCGCGAGGAACTCGGCCCCGACCCCGGCGGGCAATGCAGCCGCGCGGGCTCGGCCGACGAGCTGGCCGCCTGGGTGGCGGAGAGCGGGTCCGACCTCGAGGTGCCCGAGCGCCTGCTGGACCGCCCGGAGTTCCGCGCCGTCCTGGTATGGCGGGGTGGACGGGTGGTGGCGGGAGCGATCGTCTTCACGACGGACGGGTTCGCCGGTGTCAGCAACCTGTTCGCGCACGAGGACCCGGCCAAGGCCTGGTCGACGCTCGCCCACCACCTCCTGGCGGACCCGCTCACCCGCGCCGTCGGCGGCTACGAGCACGGCTGCGACCTGTTTGCTGCGCTGGCGGCCGGCGCTCGGGAGCTCGGCCCGCTCACCGTCTGGCTCCGAGGGCCCGGGCAGGTCCCGGGGGTGGGACCGGACGCCCCCTGACCGGCCGACCCTCCCCATGCCGGCGGTCACGCCGGAGGGGTCAGGTCGTGCCGGAGCGGCCCCTGGGTCGCGTGGACCGCGGGTCATCCCGGCCGAGCGCTTGTGCCCGCTCTATGGACAGCCCTGTTCTGGGCCGGTGGTCCGCACCGCTGGACGATCGCTGAGCGACACCAGACTGACGGCCTGGGCATAGACGATCACCGGTTGACGATCCGCCGTCGACAACGGCATCAGCAGACGCAAACTTCAGAGCGCGCCGGAGCTTCGCGAACCCTGCCGTTACCACTCGTTGAGCTCAGGGTCGCCGCCCAGCATCGCGATGACTTCTGCGATCGCGTTGTCGACGATTGGCGGCCACGTCGGAACGGTCGGCTTCCCTCCACTGGCGGTCACCTTGACCGTGGGCCTGTTTAGCGGTGCGCGTTTCGCCGGCAGCACCAGATCTGCGGGCCACGGCATGTCGGGGTGGCGGAGCACCGTCGTAGCGCAATCGCGTATGACTGCTTGATTGACCTGCGCTGCTTCAACCGGCGTGAGTGTCCCCTTGCCGAAACTGGGAAATGGGCTGATGGTCAGCAGGACCGTTGGTGTGACCGGGACCTGCACCATGTACATCTCAGGGAGCAGCATCGGCCCGGTGTTGGTCTCGCCGGTTGGACTGACGGCCACCACCGGGGTATCGCCAGTCATCAGCAGCCGTCCATCCGCGATGAGCACAGACCAGTGCATGCCCTGGAGCATCGGCTTGAGGCGGTCAGCTTCACGCGCCATGCTACGGAGGACGCCGAGCGGTTCGGGCGACCGCACGGCCTCGGGCGCGCAGGCGGCGATTTCAGCGTGCCATGCGGTGAGGTCTGCGCCCGAGTCCTTGAGCTCGGGACACTCGGCGACCACGCGTTGGAGCACCTCGTTCGCGAAGAGCATCGGGCCGAGACTCTCGCTGAGTTCGCCCATCAGGCCACGGAATCGCATCGTCCGGACCATCTGGAGGGCAACGAACGTAGCGACTGTGCTTCGAGCTGGCCCGGTCGGAAGCGCGCCCTTACGAAGCGCGCCCATAGTCTCGCCGACGGGTGACTCGATGCTATTGGAAAACCAGTCTTCAAGCGTGGCGTCCGGCGCCTGCCCGTCACCGATGTTGTAGAAGTCAGGAACCACCGTCGCGTCGTTGAGCGATACGAGATTCTCGCTGCCGTCGCGTTTCCGCGCGAGCAGCTGCTTGGTTTTTTTGTGGATGAACCCGCGCAGCAGGAGTCGAGGGACCGTGTGGTGGTCTCGGCTGATCTGCATAGTTTCGCTCCCCAGGTCCGGCTTTGATCGATCTTCGGTCTCGGGCCATTGTGGCCCGGAGGTTCCGCTCCCCGCGCGGCTTCACGAGCAGTTCCGCTACTACGGTTCCCCCGGATCCACGCAGAGCTCTTGGCCGCACACCCGCATCGGGGCGCGCAGCGCCGCCATCTCGGCGACCTGAGATCGTCGACGTGGTGCAGCAGGACTTCCACGCCGACGTCCAAAAATGCCGTGTGGTTCGCCGACATCACCTAGATCCGCACCGGCCATGGATCCGCGATCGGGACGGGCGAACGATCTGGTGGGCAGGCTCAGGTCTCGAGGGGCGCGACCTTCGCGAGTCCTGCGCCAGTCCACCGCTCGTCCGTGGTGACCTCTTGTTGGACGGCCAACCATTCAGGAATGCCCCGGGGCAGCTGATCGCCGTCGTCGATTTCAGCGAGGAGCGACCCACCCTCCAACCTGTCCACGGCCAGGCGGAACCCGTCACGGTCAACGGTGTGGCGGACCTTGCGCAGGACTCGTGCCGGGAGCTGACAGAGCAACCGCCACTCCTCGTCGTCGAGATACATCGAGGTGCGAGCCACTTCTCCTGGACCTCGAGCTAGCCGGGTCTTGTGGCCGAGCTTGCGCGTGATGGTGCCATCGTCATCGGTCACTTCCCGCAGTCGAAGACGCGTCCCTTCCACGTAGCGGTCGACGATCTGGCGCGTGCCTACGACCCCATCCGGGATGCGATCAATGAGGAAGCGCCGCTCCCGTTCCACAACCGCGTACTTCAAGGAGACTGCCATGGCGGGAGGCTATCGCCGGCCCGGTGGTTCAGATAGTGGCAACCGTGGGCGCCCGGTAGACGATCCCCTGTGGGACGGCTGACCCGATCGTGGTGACTCTCTCGGTGCGGTCGAATTCTGCACCGGTAGCCGTTCCTTCAAAGGAACCCGCAGCCCCGTCACCCCCGCTGTCGTAAGCCGTCGAGGACGATGCTGAGGAGATGGCGGGCACGGGTCTGCGCCTCGACTTCGTCGAGGCGTGACAGGTAACCGATGAGGAGGACGACGTCGCGCGCGTCGACGTCAGGGCGAATGGTGCCGTCGGCCTTGCCGGCGTCGAGGAGCAAGGTCAGCGCGTCCCCGATCGGCCCGAGGCTGTGGGTTGAGAGGTCTCGCCATACCGCCGCCTCGACGGCCGCGAGCACTTCCCGCTTGACCCGCGCGTAGTCGGCCACCCGGTCGAACCAGAGCGCCAGAGCCTGGAACGGTTCGTGCTTGGTCAGCAGTGCCGGCGCATTCGCTACGAGCTCATCGACTTCGGTGCGGTAGACCTCGGCGAGCAAGGCTCCGCGGCTGGGAAAGTGGCGGTAGAGGGTGCCCTGCCCGACCCCGGCCTGCTTCGCGACCGCGTTCAACTTCAGCTCGTCCGAAGTCGCCATCACCGACCGTGCGGCCTCGACGATTCGGGCCCGGTTCTCGATCGCGTCGGCGCGACGACTGGGCGAGTTCACGAGTCCTCGATTGCCCGCTCGCTAAACGGACACATGTCCGGTAGCGTGGAAGGATGATCGGACACGTGTCCACTTTAGCGCGAGAGGACGAGCCATGTTAGGGATCGAGAACAAAGTCGTCGCCATCACCGGTGCCAGCAGCGGGATCGGCGCGGCCACCGCACTCCTGTTGGCCGAGCGGGGCGCGGCCGTGGTCTTGGGCGCACGGCGGACCGACCGTTTGGACGAGCTCGCACAAGTCATCCGTGGCAAAGGCGGCCGAGTTGTTACCTCGAGCACCGATGTCACCCGGCGGGAGGATCTCGAACGACTCGTCGAACTCGCCGTCACTGAGTTCAGCCGACTCGACGTGCTCGTCAACAACGCCGGCATCAGCAAGATCGGACCCATGACCGGCCTGGACGTCGACGGGTGGTCGGCGATGGTCGACGTCAACCTACGTGGGGTGCTGCACGGCATTGCCGCGGCGCTGCCGGTCTTTCGTGGCCAGGGACAGGGCCACTTCGTCACCACCGTTTCCACCTCCGGGCTGAAGATCGTCCCCACCCAAGCCGTCTACGCCGCCACTAAGAACGCTGTCCGCACCCTGCTCGAAGGACTCCGGCAGGAATCGACGGACGGCGTACTGCGCACGACGTCCGTCTCACCCGGCTACGTCCGTACCGAACTCGCAAACTCGATCGAGGACCCCGAAACCCGCGAACAGATCCGCAAAGGCATGAACGAGTTCGCGATTCCGCCCGAAGCGGTCGCCCGAGCCATCGCCTTCGCCATCGAGCAGCCGCATGACGTCGAGATCGGCGACATCACCATCCGCCCAACCGTTCAGGCCTAGATGTACTGAGGGATCGGTGACCGGTCACCGATCCCGTCGTGGGACGCGGGTCGGTGACGGCGGGACGTGGCACAGGCGGTTCATCTACTGCAGGGTCTGCGGAGGGCCCCTCAACAACCGTAGGCGGCGAAGGCGGCCCAGCTGTTCACGCTAGTAAGGCGTGGCGCCAGGGACTCGTCGAGCGCCGCGTCGGGGGGCCCCAGGACGGTGCCATGACGTCGGCGGAAGTCACCGATGGCCTGCGCAGTCAAGTCCCTCATCCACAGACGGGCTACACGCAGCGCCGCAACTGGATCTTGAGGAGCGCTGCCCGCGCCGGGGTCGAGCACCTCGTAGAACCGCATCATGAGAACGGCTGTGGCCACGTCGTCGACCTTCCACAGGCTCGCGACGACGCACGCGGCCCCCGCCTGCAGGAAGCCTCCCGGCAACCCGAGGAACTCATCTGGGCTTAGCGCCGCGTCGTAGTGACCCGACTGGCAAGCGCTCGCGACCGCGAGGCGGCAACGCGCCAGGCGGATCTCGTTGAGGTCCGTCATCGTGAGCAACCCGTCCCCGAGCACGAGCTCCCCACCGAAGCGGGCCTGGAGGCTCGACGAGCCGTGGCAGGCCAGATGAAGGTGCGAGGCCGTTACCGCTTGGTCAACCAACCACTGACGGGTCGCGGAGCCGCCCGTGCGTGTCGACGGGCTCTCGAACTGTCCAAACAGGTCCTCGACGAAGCCCATCTCCCTTCTGCTCGCCGGCAGCGGGTGCAGTGGGTCGGTATCGGCCACGCCCACGAGATGTGCCGTGCGTGGCTGTCCGGCCCTCCGGCGGCAGGCATCGTAGACGGCGACGGAAGGGGCGAGGTGGATCTCGCCCTCGTCGTCAAGCAGCCGTCCGGGGCTGACGGGTACGGCGTGCAGGGGCACCAGGCCCAGCAGCCCCGTCGGGACGACCACGACCTTGCCAGCGCCGCCCGCGCGGAGCAACGCGACGACCGGCTCGACGAGCGGTGTCAGCTCTGAAAGACGTGCAAGCGCCGCAGCTCGTGCCTGTCGGTCCGGCGCGAGGATGCCCGGCAGGTCCCTGTCGGTGTCGATTAAGACCAAGCCCGCAACGCCCCGCCCGGTCACCTCCGGGACGTGGACCGCGCCGGTCTCGGTGCCCCCATGCTCCCCAGCGCGCACGGTGAGGACGCAGCTCCCGGCCGGAGCCGTGACCAGGTACGCGACCGGCAGCCCACCGGCCGCCTTGAGCAGCTCCGCGGGTGACAGCGCCCGCAGGAATTGCTCTTGACCTGGCACGGCGCGGATCGCCTCGATGGCCTCCTGCAGGTCCGCCGCGGCCTCCGACAGGCCCCGCGCAGCCGGCGCTTCCTGCAGCCGATAGGTCTGGAGGGCCGTCGCGGCGTACGCCCGGAGGTTGTCCTCGTACCGGGCTGCCAGGGCGGAGTCGACCTGCCGCAGCGCGGTTAGCTCGACGGTGCCCCTGGAGGCGCTCAACGTCAACTCTCGCGCGCGCCCCTGCTCTATCGCCTGCACAGCCTTCTCGTAGCGGCCAGCTCGCGCCAGCGCGTACGCCACCCAACGCGACAGACGGGGCCATCGCTCCAGGATGCGGCGTCGTCCCTGCATGGTCTGCTGTGCGTCGAGAAGCGACTCGAAGGCGACGAGCAACCTTTCGTAGGTCTCGGCCGCGGCGTCCCAGTCGCCGGCGGCGGCGGTTGCCTCGGCCACCTCGCCGCCGATCTCGAGGAACAACTCGGGCTGCAGGCGCGGGACAAGCAAGGCGAGGGATCTGTCGAGTAGCTCAAGCGCCGACTCGCGGTCGTCCGTGTTCTGCGCGGCCAGCCAAAGCAGGCGCGCCCTCAGCTCCGGGTCCTCGAGCGGCGGGGTGGCTTCGAGACCCGCGCGGGCGGCGTCGAGAGCGCGGTCAGCGGCCCCTGGGGAACCAGCGCGCGCGAGCAGCTCCCCCAGGTTGAGCTGCAGATGCGCCCAAAGCCGCCAGTCCGTGGCGGGAGTGAGCCGGTCCACGGCCTCTCGGTACAGACCCTTCGCCGTCGCGTCGTCACCGGGGCGCCCCCGGCGCCGGTGAAGGAGCCCAAGGTTGAGCTGCGAATGCGCCCAGTCGATGAGGTCGTCGTCCGGGGACCGGAGTGACGCCCCCGTCCGCATGTACTCGATCCCTGCCGCCAAGTCGTCGACGTCGGAGCCGCCCGGCCGCTCCGATAGCAGCAAGCCGAGGTTCGTGTGGTTCGTCGCCCAAGCACGAGGGTCGACCTCCGGGTCGGCTACGCAGGCCCGCAGGAGCAGTTCGCGTGCGTGTTCCCAGTTCTCGTTGGGGTCGCCGGAGGGCCGGAGTGCGATTGCCTGCGCGAGGTTGCCGGCCGTCGCCGCCCAGTGCGGGGCGTCCTCCGGGATCAGGTCGAGGGCCTGCGTCAAGAGCCGGGCTGCCTCCTCCGTCCCCCGTTTCCCCGGGAAGCGCAGCAGCCTCACGCCGAGGTCGGAGGCGGCCAACGCCTCGAGGTTGGTGTCGCCGAGGGCGACCGCGAGCTGAAGGGCCTCACGTGCCTGCGGGATCAGGTCCGGGGAGGGGTTCGCCTCCAACACCGAGACCAGTTCCTCGACTCGCGGGTACACGTCCTGCACAGCGAAGTCCGACATACCCTGCAGGTAGACGTCGACCGCATCGCGCGGTGCTGTCCCTGCGGCGAGCGACTGCACCAGGCGCAGACGTGCGGCGAGGGGCGCGGCGCTCTCGCCCGGGGGCGGCCCGGCGTGGAAGTCCTCCGCGACGGCCGCGACCACGTCCGGGGACGAGAGGTCGGGGTGGGCTTCGACGAACTGCACGAGCGACGCGGGGTCGCTGCTCCAAGCCTGCTGCAGGAGTTTGTTGACAGCCCTGATATGGCCGCTGCCCTGCACGTCCTCCAGGAACAGCCGGTAGAGGGTCGCGTGGGACGCAGACCACTGGGCGGTCACCTGGCCGCACGCCAACTCTGGATCTGCCGCGTCGTCGTCGGGGACCCGTGCGACGACGACAGCAAGCAGGGCGCGGGGCAGCAGTATGACAGGCGGGTGAATCCCGAGCCTGTCCCCGGCCATCGCCAGCTGCGCGCTGGCGTACAGGTCCATCGTCGCGGGACTGACATTCTCCGACACGAGGTCCGCCCAACTCGTGCCGAGCAGTAACGGCAGGTCGTTGCCAGGTCTGATGACGAGCACGGGCCGGTCCTCGATGGGGCTGCCGCTTGCGCAGAGGGGACAAACCACCTGCACGAAACCGGGCGCGACTGAGCCCTCCGCAAGCACGTCTGGGCGCTCCTGAACGTGCACGATGTCCCAGACGGCGCTGTGCTGCAGCCCGTGGCATGCGGGGCAGGTCCAGGCGTAGGGCACCCGCCGCGACACGGTCATGCGGCGCCGAGTGCCTTCGGGAGCGGTTCGTCGAACCTACAGCCGCGTGACCTGGCTGCGATGTTGCCGCCGAACGGCGAGGCCAGAAGCGAGTCCAGCAGGAACGTCGGAGCGCCGCTCATGGCACCAGCATGCCAGCGACGCTCCCCGTGATGATCACGAATACCCGGCCCGATACTCGACGGCGCCCGGTCCTGTCCCAGATCCAGTCAGCAGCCGGCGCAGGAGCACTCGAGCCGCCGCGGGTCACCGCGCCGGGTTGCGCTCGAGGTACATGATCCAGCTGTCCACGACGCAGTCATCGCCTCTAGACCGAGGCGCCCGGCAACCGAATGGGTTGCGGTGACGATTTCGGTGGAGTCATGGACGGCCGCCCGTCGACACAACTTCGCCCGCACGGGGATCGGCTTGCGGCGAGTCACCAGTGTTCGATGATGGTTAACTTGGGTGGTGGACGTCGGAGCCGGCATCGGACCCGGTACCTGGCCGCTTGGCATGGCCGCGTGGATCGCTGCAGACAGATAGCGTCGTAACCCGGTTGCGCTCAGATGAGCATGTGGGTTGAATGCTCGACATGGATTCCGGTACGGCACAGTTGAGCTTGCATGCGGTCGATGAGTTGGAGGCACGGCGCATCCGCGATCGTGCACCCCAATCAGGCGACGCTTGGGCAGCCGATTATCCGTTCGAAGGAGACCTCGCTGCCATCGGCGGCTTTCTGCGCGCTACCGAGCAGAACGGCGAGCAGCGTCCGTTCGGCTACTACCAGATCAGGCTTCAATCCGACGGTCTGGCTGTCGGTGGTGTTGGCTTCAAAGGACCCCCCGATGGCGAAGTCGTTGAGATCGGCTACGGACTGGCGCCGTCCGCGCGAGGACACGGCTACGCGGCAGAAGCACTGGGAAGCCTCGTGCAGATTGCCGCCGATCTCGGCGTGACGACGATCCGCGCTGACACAGATCTTGACAACGTTGCGTCACAGCGGACCCTCGAAAACGCGGGCTTCAACCAGGTCGAAGCCGACTCCGAGTTGTATCACTACGAGGCCCGTGTCAGCCAAATGCGGACGTAGCCGCAACGCGCACCTTCGGCTACGAGCGTGCGATCCCGCAAGGCGATCCGCTTACGACACAGGTCCCGGTGCAGCGGGCAGCGCCATGACTGGTCGACGTCGAGAACAGCTGACTGCCGCGGTGGACCGCGCACTGGGACAGCCTAGGTGGCTGTCCCAGTGCCTTGGGGGCTAACGCGAGGGCGGGGGGGCGATAGCCACCGGGAGCATTGCGGTCCGAACCGTCCGCTCGGGGTCGGCGGTACTGCGGAGGAGATAGTCGATGCGGACGGTGGGCTCGGCGGGTTCGAAACGGCGCACGCACTGTGCATGGTTTGCGACCACCTGGTCGGCCTTGCGCACCACCTCAGTCGGGTTGCCGGTCTTGATGAACAGCACGATGGCCGACTTGCCGTCACGCCACACCAGGTAGTTCAGGAGCTGATTGACCGCCGGGCCGAACTTGGCGGGGCCGTCCCAGACCTTGCACTCCGCAATGAACACATTGCGGTCCCCCGAGCGCAGGAGAACGTCCGTCTTTCCCTCCCGGCTGAAGACTTCGCCGGCGACCTGGCCCTCGTAGTTGCCATTCAGTACCAGCAGCAGGTGGTCGCGCAGACCCTCCTCATCCATAGCCCCGACGCTCCTCGGCGAGCGCTCGACCATGCTGGCGAACGAGACGATGCGGGCCAGGACGTCCTCGTAGATTGCGTCCTCGAGGAACGGCTCCGGCTGGAACGGAGCGGCCGGCCGGCTCTGGCTCAGGTGCATCCTGGTCCGGTGCACCGGCACTGGGTAGGTGGCTGCGGTACCGGCCGGACGCAGCTGGAACGGCAAGCCGGCGGCGAGCTGGCGCTGATTGAGCAGACGGGAGCGGCGGGCGGCGACGAGCCGGCGTAGCTCGGCATCGAGCCGCACGTTGTGCTGCCGGACGTCCTCATTGGTCGCGTCCGCGTACTGCGTGATCGAACTTCGAAAGCTGCCGAAGCTGGCCGTCACCAGCACGGACGAAAGCTGTGATCCCGTGACCAGGTGGAGGAGCTCACCCGCGCCAATTTCAGCCCTCGGGAAGACGCTGGACCAGCGGCTAGGACGGAGGCGCAGCAGCATCGGGTCGCCGGTGAACGGCACGTGCACCGTCACCTCGTCGGCCGCAACAAGGATCGGTCGGCCCTCACCTGCGCCGTACTGCCAGTCGTGCTGGACGTCAAGCCTCGTCTCCCGCGGGCCTGGGGACCACGCCTGCTCCCAAGCGATGTCCAGGGCCGGCACCGCCCGATCATGAAGCAGTTCGGCAACCACCTCCTCGTCGGTGTGGTCCAGCAGCACCTCCGCGTTGACTGCGTCGACGACGGCTGCTGCCCCGCTGAACTCTTGCTGGAGCGACGCCTGCAGGTCGCCGTCGGCGAACAACTCTTGAACCACAGTGGCCCCTTCTGCTCGATCAAAACCACCGGCGCGGTTGCGCTCTACTCCACACATAGTCTCAGGCGAGCATCAGCCGGACGCCGAGCGCGAAGGCCGGTAGCAGCACGATTCTTGTGTCGCAGAGGATGGACATCCGGAGATCCGGAACCAACAGTTGGCCGAGCGCCGTCTGGTCTGGTGGAGTGACCACGTGTACCCGGGACCGGACCTGCTCCAGGAAGTCGGGCGAGTGACGATCGCCGGGTCGCGGCTCGACGTGCAGATGGGCATGCTCTGGCATCACCTGGACCGGAGCGTAAAGTTGGAGGACAGCCGTCGGGCGCCTGGCGCGGAGCAGTGCAAGCGGGTCCGCTGCCCCGCAGGGGAACGCTTGACCGGAAGCATGCGAGAGCAGATCCTCGCCGCCCTCGTCGCGGCGGAAGCGGCCCGACGCCGGCGGAACGAGATCGTCCATCAGGACTGGCTGCTGAGGGGACGCGACGCCATGCGCCCGGTTTCCGAGCTTGCCCGGGATCTCGCCCGAGGGGTTGGCCCCGTACCTGGAGGAGTGGGAGCGGGAGTCGAGGACGTCGCAAGACTGGCACCGGGTGCCGCCCCGGAGCATCGACGTCATCCCCGCGCAGACCCTGGACGAGCTCCGACAAGTCGAACGGGCGCTCGCCGCCGCGACCGACCTTGTGTCTGCGCTGACGTTCCGGGTTGCGAGCTCGCGGGAGACCGGCAGCCCGCCTGGGTACGTCCACCCGGGCTGATCGGCGAGCCGCTATATACCGCGGCTGACCCTTAGACGATCGTCTGCGGCACGCGCCAGCCGGGTCCGGCAGCAGGACCCCTGGTCCTGTGTCGGCGGGGTCAGTCATGATCGCCGCATGAGCGTCTCGCCCAACTTCACCATCGTCACGCTCGGCGTCGCCGACCTCGAGCGATCTGCCGCCTTCTACCGGGGGCTCGGCTGGGAGCAACGTGGAGACCTGTCAGCGGGCCTCACCTGGTTCCGCACGGCCGGTACCTGGATCGGCTTGTTCGGGTACGCAGATCTGGCCGCAGACGTCGGCGTGCCCGCCGATCCGCCAGCCGCCTACCGCGGGAGCACCCTGGCGCTGAACTTCGGGGACGAGCAGGCGGTCGATGCCGCGCTGGCGCAGGCCATCGAGGCTGGCGCGCGGTTGGTCAAGCCGGCCAACCGTGCCGAGTGGGGCGGCTGCTCCGGCTACTTCGCCGACCCGGACGGTCATCTATGGGAGGCGGCGTTCGCCCCAGGCTTCCCAGTCGCCGACGACGGCACTATCGACATCCCGGGCTGAGCCCCGCTACGGGGACGTCGGTGTTGGAGACAACGTCCCCGTCGCTGGCCTCGACGCACTCGCTGCGTCCGGTCAACCATCGTGTTGCGGGACGCGTTGAGGTTGCCGGTGCTCGCTTGACCGGGCAGGGTGGCGCGCATGAGCGTCGAGAGGGTGGTTCCGGATCTGGCTAGCCAGTCGATGGACGAGGCCAAGCACTTCTACGACCTGGTCCTCGGCCTCCGACCGGTCATGGATCACGGCTGGATCGTGACCCTCGCCGACCCGCTCAACCCGAGCTCCCAGATCAGCCTGATGACCCACGACGAGACCGCTCCCGTCGTGCCAGAGGTCTCCATTCAGGTCGACGACGTCGACGCCGCCTACGCGGCTGCCCTTCAAGCCGGTTCCGAGATCGTGCACCCCCTCACCGACGAACCCTGAGGGGTGCGACGCTTCTTCGTCCGCGACCCTGACGGCCACGTGCTCAACGTGCTCAGTCACGGCTGAGACGGTCTTCCGTCCCAGTTGACGATCCCGCCATGAGACGACGACGACCACGTCGTGCGCAGCTGCGCAAGCCACCCGGCGTGTCCCGTAGCCGGTTCCCCTTACGGCGACGACCAGGAGGCCCGGGTCCGCCAGATGGTGCTGCGAGAACCCGGCCAGATACCGCTGCGATTCACAGACCGGGGGCCTTCTCGCAAGAGGTTCGGCTTGCGGGACCGGTGTCACGCACCAGCAGGACGTCTTGACTCATGCAGGCAAGAGCCTGCATGATGGCCCGGTGCCGGTAGAGACGACAGCGCTCGACGCAGTCTTCAAGGCGCTCGCCGACCCCACTCGCAGGCTGCTCCTTGACCGACTGCGGGAGCACGACGGCCAGACGCTCGGGCAACTCTGCGAGCACCTCGGCATGGCCCGGCAGTCCGCCACACAGCACCTCGACGTCGTCGTGCGCGCAGGGCTCGTCACCGTCGTGCGGCGGGGGCGAGAACGGCTGCACTACCTCAACCCGGCGCCCATCCACGAGATCGAGCAGCGCTGGATCTCCACCTTCGACAAGCCCCGCCTGCAGGCGCTTAGCGCCATCAAGGACCGAGCAGAGGAGTACGCCATGACCGAGACCGCCACGTCGAGGCCGTCCTACGTCTACGTCACCTACATCCGCGCGAGCGCCGAGCAGGTGTGGCGGGCCCTGACCGACGCGGACCTGACCGCGCGCTACTGGGGACATGCCAACGTCTCCGACTGGCAGCCAGGCTCAAGCTGGGAGCACCGGCGCACGGACGCGTCCGGTCACGTCGACCTCGTCGGTCGGGTGCTCGAGACGGAACCACCGACCCGTCTGGTCATCACGTTCGGGGAGTCCGCCGACGCGCCGGGCGACGCCTCGATCGTCACCTTCCTCATCGAGCCGCATCACGACATTGTCCGGCTCACGGTGACCCACGAGAACCTCGCCGACCAGACCGCGCTCCAGGAGATCTCGCACGGCTGGCCCGCCGTCCTCGCCAACCTCAAGTCGCTGCTCGAGACCGGCGAGGTCCTCCCGCGCGCGCCGTGGGAGATGTCGCCGGTGCACCGCTGAGGTGCCCGACGCACAGCGCGCCCTGCCCGCACCCCCCGCCTACGCGACCAAGGAGAAGCCATGGACACCACACGCTTGCGAGACGCCTACGCCGGGTTGCTCGACGCCGCTGCCCACGTCGCTGGACGGTCAGGTGACATCGTCACCCCACCGGACGGCGGCTGGGACGCGGACCGGATCCTCGCCCACATCGCGCTAGTCGACGCCGCGACCCTCGCCACCGCCGCGACCGTCGCGTCAGGCGCAGCTGCGACCTACGACAACCGCCTCTCGCACGAGGCCTGGACCACCAGCCGCGTCCGTGCCCGCGCCGGCGGGAACGCCGGGCTGCAGGACCGCATCCGGCGCCAGGGCGAGGCCCTGTGCGTCCTCGGCACAGCACTGAGCGACGCCGAGCTCGACACGGCGATCCCCACCCTGCTGCTGTCCGACGACGAGGCACTCGTCGACCAGCCGGTGCCGCTCAGAGCCATCCTCACCGGCCTGGCGGAGGACCACCTCCCGCGCCACACGACACAACTGCTCGCCCTGTTGCCCACCAGACAACAGACCGCAGCGACGGCCTGATGCCCGCGCCCGCCTCGCGCCTGCGTCCGGGTAGCCCGGCAGCTTGAGCGCTCGCCCTGAACCCCCGTGTCGGTGTACCGCTGGGGGATCGGTGACCGGACGCATGCGGTGACGCTACGGTTCGGCGGGTGACCGGTCCCGCGTGCAGCCTGCGTGCTGGTGTCCCTTGGGGACGCCGCACAGCTGACCAGCTTGTACCTGCGGGCTCGGGCGCTGGCGATGCCGTGGCTGCGGAGCCCGCACGACGAGGCGTCGACCAGGTGGTGGATGGAACACGTCGTCCTGAGCAGCCAACGCGTCTGGGTGGTCGAGGCCGACAACCGGCTGTGGGGCTTCGCCGCTGTCGACGGCGCCTGGCTGGAGCAGCTCTACGTCGACCCGGGCCGTCAGCGGGTAGGCATCGGGCGGCTGCTGCTCGACGACGCCAAGCAGGCGTGGCCGGCCGGTTTGTCGCTCCACGTGTTCACTCGCAACGTCGTGGCTCGACGCTTCTACGAGGTTGCCGGCTTCGTGTTAATCGACCAGAGCGACGGTCGGCGCAACGAGGAGCAGGAACCGGACTGCACTTACACCTGGTCAGCACCGGCCGTGCGCGGCAGCTGACGATCGAGGGGGGCAGCGATCTCGTCCTCGGGTGCTGGGCGACCGTAGTACCGGCTGGCGACGTCGTTTGTGTACGCCCGGAGGACCCGCTTCGCAGTCGCGCTCCGCGGCGACACGACGTCGATGACCACGTTGGGGTGGGGCTGGTTCACCGACCAAGTCTGTCTCGTGGGACCCGCCACCCCGCTTCGAGCAGCACGACATGCTCCGGTTACCCATCGTCTTGCGGGCGCTACTCCTCGCCCGAGAAGCGTTCCCATGCAGCCTGGCGGGTCATTCCGAGCGCTTGGCCGATCTGGGCCCATGTCGCTCCGAGGGACCGTGCCTTGGTGATCCAGCAGCGGAGGTTGTGTTCGGCCTGCGTCCCCGCGGCCGCCACCGGAGCGAGCTTGACGAGTACCTCGTCGAGGGTGGCGTCGTGCTCCCACGGAGCCACCTGGGGAACCGAGATAGGGCTGCCAGCGACGACTTGTGAAGCCAGGGCGATGCAACCGTCGCAGATGAACACTCCCGGTCCGGCGACGAGCTTGCCTACCTGCGTGTTCGGCTTCCGACAGAACGAGCACGCCTGACACGAGGCGGAGGCGGCAGCGGATCTCGCCAGGACATGGTTGGGAAGGGTGATGGGCTTCAGCCCCAGCCGGGTGGGCTGCTCCGTCGGCGCGGTCTGCCGTCCCACTCGGACAGTGGCGCGGACTGCCACCACCACTGTGGATCGGCGGGCACGCCGGAGACGCGTGCACGGCCAGTGACGGCCAGCAGAAGCTGCTCCGGCTCGGCCACAGTGAGCGAAACCCACGGAAACACCCTGGCCACGGTGCGGGCGCAGACCTGGCCCGGCAGTGCCAGCTCGACTCCCAACGCGGCGGCCGCGTCGTGCCCATGGACAAGAATCTCGGTCACCGCCATCCCAGCCCAGCCGCTGGCGTCAGCCAGGCCGCTGGGATGCCAGGCCCGGCCGG
>JAABUM010003770.1_pt1 | contig 18025 bp, 16 predicted proteins | sample 5559161 | NCBI WGS metagenome assembly JAABUM01 (sample SAMN10711868, study PRJNA513369) | rock metagenome | isolation source: Antarctica rocks | place: Antarctica: Victoria Land, Siegfried Peak nord | reverse complement strand
TGCCCGTCGCTGGTGTGCCGTCGCAGCACGCCCGGTTCCGGCATCCCCTCCAACGCATCCTGAACCATGACACCAACACTATCAGATCTTATCTGATTTTCGACGCTACTATACAAAGAGAAAGCCCTGCTCACAGGGCTAGTCAGTCAACTACTTCCGGAGGTCTGAGCCTCCCGTGTTGAGGAGGTGTCTAATCCTGCCTGGCCAGCAGAACACCCAATGGCCGATTCACCGCAGGGCGGGTCCGGAATGGCCTGCGCGGTTTGAGCGGTCTCGAGTCCCAAGACCACTATCAGAGCCGCGCAAAAGCCAGGGATAAGTGCTCTCACGCTACACCTTGAATTTCCGAGATTCGCCACATGTCGTTGAAGACCAATTGGACAGAGAGGTTGCCTTTGGTTGGGGGTATTGTCTTTACAATCGAACCATTCGAGTCGACGATCTTCGCCCCAGTTTGTTCCGACATCACGATGACACGGGTGACGCCATTGATGGAATTGGAGTAGGTTGGATCCGTAAAGTTAGCCCACCGCCCAAGGAAGTGCTGGTTCTGATCTTTATAGTGGTCAATCGCAGATTTGGCACCCGAGCAAGTTTTGCATGTGCTGACGGAGATTGAGTCAAGTAGACTGCTATTTGACTCGGAGAAGGCCCTGTCGAAAATCGATCCCGCGTAAAGGGCAAATTTTTGGGCTCCCTCCGGAGTGTTCTCGCGCGCTAATTGCGGGGGCCCCGTATCTGCCGAGGATGTCGCGGTACCGGACGGGCTTGCAGTGGCGGTGCTCGACGAAGCGGGCGCCGAGGTTGAGGTCGAGGACGTGCTGGTCGGTGCAGACGCGGGCGGCGTACCAGGCCCGTCGGAGGACGTCGTGCAGCCGGCCACCGCCACCACCGCCACGCTCAGCCCCGCGGCGTACCGCCCCATGGCTCGCAATCTCACGCCGGATCCCTTCACTCGGCATCCGGTCCCGTCCGGCACCAAACGCGGTCAGTATGCCAAACGGAAGCCCCACCGCGAGGGGTTGCGCACAGGCAGTCAACGATCTCGGAGCCCCACACCCCCTCCAGGGGGTGCAGGGCTCCGAGATCTTCGCCCCGCTGGTTCCGGACGACAGCGGGCGGCGTGCCCCGCAGGCGCTCGACGTCCGCGCTCCCTAAGCGGTGCCACCAAGGAACCCGTAGCCGACCGACCGCCCCCCGCCCCCCGGCCCCGTGCCCCGCCCTCAGCTCAGCGACACGCCGACCCCACCTGCGCTCTTGACAGGCAGGCGCCCGAGGGCGTTACCTCTACCCCTAGATGTAGTAGTTACACCGGTGTAAGTCGTCCACATATAGTCCCCAGGGGATGAGGACTTACCCACACGTTGTTCACATGATGTCCCCCGAGACCTACACACCCGAAGGGAGTCTGACCGCCATGCACTGCCCGTTCTGCCGCCACAACGACTCCCGCGTGATCGACTCCCGCACCACCGACGACGGCACGGCCATCCGTCGGCGCCGCCAGTGCCCCGAGTGCAACCGCCGGTTCACGACGGTCGAGTCGGCCAGCCTGAGCATCCTCAAGCGCTCCGGCGTCACCGAGCCGTTCAGCCGCCACAAGGTCCTCATCGGCGTCCGCAAGGCGTGCCAGGGCCGCCCGGTCACCGAGGACGACCTCGCGGTCCTCGCCCAGCGCGTCGAGGAGACCATTCGATCGCAGGGCAGCGCCGAGGTCGAGGCCCACGAGGTGGGTCTCGCGGTCCTCGAACCGCTGCGTGAGCTCGACGAGGTCGCCTACCTCCGGTTCGCCTCCGTCTACCAGGCCTTCGACAGCCTCGAGGACTTCGAGGCCGCCATCACCCTGCTCCGCGCCGAGCGTGACGCGACCGCCGAAGAGCCCACGCGGCATACGGAGCAGGCACAGCAGACCTAGCTCCATCCGACTCCCCTCGCGCCGTATGCGTCGGGTGTCAGTCCTCAGCGATACAACAGAAACCAGAGGCCCGGTCCGCGCACCGGGGAAGGGGAGTAACCAGATGACCGAGACCGCCAACCGCGCCGACGCCCGCAAGCCCGGCAGGGGCAAGGGCGTCCCCATCGAGCGCATCTACACGACGCCGGGGGTGCACCCTTATGACGAGGTCACCTGGCAGAAGCGCGACGTCGTCCAGCAGAACTGGAAGACCGGCGAGACGATCTTCGAGCAGCGCGGCGTCGAGTTCCCCGACTTCTGGTCGGTCAACGCGTCCACGATCGTCACGACCAAGTACTTCCGCGGCGCCCTGGGCACCCCCGTCCGCGAGACCGGCCTCAAGCAGCTCATCGACCGCGTCGTCCTCACCTACGTCAAGGCGGGGCGCGAGCACGGCTACTTCGGCAGCGAGGAGGACGCCACCCTCTTCGAGCACGAGCTGACGTATGCGCTGCTCCACCAGGTCTTCTCGTTCAACTCTCCGGTCTGGTTCAACGTCGGGACGGCCTCTCCGCAGCAGGTCTCGGCCTGCTTCATCCTCGCCGTCGAGGACTCGATGGACTCGATCCTCAACTGGTACAAGGAGGAGGGGAAGATCTTCCAGGGCGGCTCCGGCGCCGGCCTCAACCTCTCCCGCATCCGCTCGTCCAAGGAGCTGCTCAGCTCCGGCGGCACCGCCAGCGGCCCGGTCTCCTTCATGCGCGGCGCCGACGCGTCCGCCGGCACCATCAAGTCCGGCGGGGCCACCCGCCGCGCGGCCAAGATGGTCGTCCTCGACGTCGACCACCCCGACATCGAGGAGTTCATCGAGACCAAGGCGCGCGAGGAGGACAAGATCCGCGCCCTGCGCGACGCCGGGTTCGACATGGACCTCGGCGGCAAGGACATCGTGTCCGTCCAGTACCAGAACGCCAACAACTCGGTGCGGGTCAACGACGAGTTCATGACGGCGGTCGAAAATGGTAGCGAGTTCGGGCTGCGCTCGCGGCTCGACAACTCGGTCATCGAGACCGTCGACGCCCGCCAGCTCTGGGACAAGATCGCCAAGGCGGCGTGGGAGTGCGCCGACCCGGGCATCCAGTACGACGACACGATCAACGCGTGGCACACCAACCCGGAGACGGGCCGCATCACGGCCAGCAACCCGTGCTCGGAGTACATGTCGCTCGACAACTCCTCGTGCAACCTGGCGTCGCTCAACCTCCTGAAGTTCCTGCGCGACGACGACACCTTCGATGCGGCCACCTTCGAGAAAGTCGTCGAGCTCGTCATCACGGCCATGGACATCTCGATCTGCTTCGCCGACTTCCCGACCGAGGCGATCGGCCAGACGACGCGCGACTACCGCCAGCTGGGCATCGGCTACGCCAACCTCGGCGCCCTGCTCATGGCCACCGGCCACGGCTACGACTCCCCAGGTGGCCGGGCACTCGCCGCCTCGATCACCTCACTCCTCACCGGGGCGTCCTACAAGCGGTCGGCCGAGCTTGCTGCGATCGTCGGTCCGTATGCCGGGTACGCCCGCAACGCCGATGCCCACAAGCGGGTGATGCGCAAGCACCAGGCGGCGAACGACGAGATCAAGACCCTTGACGCCATGGACCGCGGGGTCCACACCCTCGCGACCAAGGCGTGGGCCGAGGTCGTCGCCCTGGGGGAGAAGCACGGCTACCGCAACGCCCAGGCGTCGGTCCTGGCCCCCACAGGCACCATCGGCTTCATGATGGACTGCGACACCACCGGCATCGAGCCGGACTTCTCCTTGGTGAAGTTCAAGAAGCTCGTCGGCGGCGGCTCGATGCAGATCGTCAACCTCACCATCCCGCGCGCGTTGAAGAAGCTGGGCTACACGGGCGAGACCAGTGAGGCCATCGTCGAGTACATCGCCGACAAGGGCCACGTCATCGACGCCCCCGGTCTCAAGCCTGAGCATTACGAGGTCTTTGATACGGCGATGGGCGCCCGGTCGATCGCGCCGATGGGTCACGTCCGGATGATGGCCGCCACCCAGCCGTTCCTCTCCGGCGCGATCAGCAAGACGGTGAACCTGCCCGAGACGGCCACCGTCGACGAGATCGCCGACGTCTACCTCCAGGGGTGGAAGTACGGCCTCAAGGCGCTCGCGGTCTACCGCGACAACTGCAAGGTCGGCCAGCCGCTCTCCGACGGTGGCTCGACCGCCAAGGACGCGGCGGCCGACAAGGCCGCTGCCGCCGCGGAGCCGTTCGTCCAGAAGGTCGTCGAATATCGGCCCGTGCGCAAGCGCCTGCCTAAGCGACGTCCCTCGCAGACGATCTCGTTCTCGGTGGGCGGGGCTGAGGGCTACCTCACCGCCGGTTCCTACCCTGATGACGGCCTCGGCGAGGTGTTCCTCAAGTTCGGTAAGCAGGGCTCGACGTTGGCCGGCCTGATGGACGCGTTCTCCATCGCCATCTCGATCGCGCTGCAGTACGGCGTGCCACTCGAGACCTACGTGGAGAAGTTCACCAACCTTCGGTTCGAGCCGGCCGGTCTGACCGACGACCCCGATGTGCGGATGGCGCAGTCGATCATCGACTACGTGTTCCGCCGGTTGGCGCTGGACTACCTCGACTTCGAGACCCGGTCCTACATGGGGATCCACACCGCCGACGAACGGTCCCGTCAGCTCGAGACCGGCTCGTATGCCCTGGACGAGGCCGACTCGGACGAGGACGTCGAGGACGAGCTGGAGCTCTACGCCCAGACCGCCCCGATCGCCAAGCCGAAGCCGGCCGAGCCCGCTCAGGAAGCGAAGCCGCAGGACGTCAAGACACCGGGCGTCGGGTCTCAGGCGCGCGCGGTGATCCCCGCGGAGGAGGTCACGTCCGGAGCCGGCGCAGCGTCGGCCCGGAAGGTGAGCGGCGACGTCCACTCGTCGGCCGAGCTGATGGAGAAGTTCCAGGGCAAGGCGGCCGACGCACCGATGTGCATGACGTGCGGCACGAAGATGCGACCGGCTGGTTCCTGCTACGTCTGCGAGGGCTGCGGCAGCACCAGCGGCTGCAGCTAGTAGTGCGCGGTATTCGAACTAGACGCCACGGAGCCAGCCCTTCACGCGCTGGCTCCGTGGCCGTCCTTGGCTGCGTCACATGCGTCCACCGGCAACCAATCTTCCGCGCGATGACCGATCTGCCAAATGCTGATGGATATCCGTCGTCTACGGGCGTTTTCGTGGGGGCGGTCATTCCACGCCGCGGCGCTCATCCGTCCAGGCCCCCACCTATACCGGTCTCATTGCTCGCCGACTGATGCGCGGTGCCAGGCGTCCCACACCTCGGGCCGCAGGCGGCCGCGGTCAGAGACCGGTAGGCCGTTCTCCCTGGCCCAACGACGGACCACTGCAGGCGACGTCCTCGTCGACGCGCGCTCGGTTGGCTCAGCCGGTTCGTCGGCGGGGGAGGCCAGATGCCGATGAGCCTCGATCCGCTCCACGGCAGCGGTCTCGGTCTCCGCCCACACTCGCGCAGCGGCGAGGTAGCGGTAGGTCCACTCCTCCGCCAACGGCCGCGTCTCGCAGAACACGATCGGCACATTCGGGTAGCGCACCTGCAGCTCGGCCAACCCGTCGAGCACGACGGACGGCCGCACCCAGTCCACCTTGAGCAGCTGCGAGTACCGCTCCTCCACGACCACGGCGGCCCGGGGAAGCGCGGCCAGCTCGCCCAGCGCAAAACGAAGCCGCCCGTCGGTGAGGCTCGACACGAAGTCGGCGAGAGACTTGCGCTCCACTGACGCCGACAGCACGCCGTCGACCTCCAACCCGTAGTCCCCGCAGGGAAGGGGAGCAGTCCGGATCTGCACCTGCTGGTCGGCGAAGCGGTACGCATACCGTTCGTGGGAGTCGACGACGATGGTCAGGTCCGGTATGCCCGCGGCCCGGGCCGTTGGGACCGACACGTTGGGTCGGGCCTATGCGAACCACCGTCACTCTGGAGTCAGACGTTGAGACCATGCTGAAGAAGCTGATGCAGGAGACCGGTGTGTCGTTCAAAGACGCCGTCAACTCAAGTCTCCGTCGCGCCCTGGCCCCATCCGCCCGCGTCGAGGTGTCCTTTCCGAGCTATGACCTCGGTACGCCACGGATTGATCTGACCCATGCCCTTCGTCTGGCCGCCGACATGGAGGACGACGAGATCGCCCGGGAGCTGGCTACCGGCCGATGAAGCTCGTTGACGCCAATGTCCTGCTCTATGCCATCAACCGGGCTAGTCCCTGGTGTGAGGATTCGCGCACCTGGCTGACGGTTGCCCTGTCTGAGGGGGAAGCAGTGGGGTTCCCTTGGACGACGTTGCTGGCTGTCATCCGACTAGCCACGCACCGCAGCGTCTTCGACAAGCCGCTGACCGCAACCCAGGCGATGGACGTGGTGGACGCTTGGCTGGCCTCGCCCGTGGCCGTCACGGTGGAGCCGACGGTTCGGCACGCCGCTGTGCTTCGGTCCCTCCTGGAGACGGTGGGAACGGCTGGCCATCTCACGGCTGATGCTCACCTCGCAGCGCTGGCGATCGAGCATCGAGCTGACGTCGTGACCTGGGATCGCGACCTGGCCCGGTTCGGTGTCTCTGTCATCGTCCCGGGCTCGCGAGCGCGGTAGCGGACACCGCCACGGCCGTTCAGCGGCCGAGATAGTGGATGACGGCGAGGACGCGGCGGTGCTCGTCGCCGTCGGGGGGCAGCCCGAGCGCGTCGTAGATCCCGGACGTGTGCGCGACGACCGACTTCTCGGTGATGACGAGCCGGCGAGCGATGGCGGCGTTGCTCAACCCCTCGGCGATGAGGCTGAGAACCTCGCGGCGTCGGGCCGAGAGGGAGTCGAGGACCTCGTCGTCGCGGCGGCTCCGGCTCATCATGAGCGCGACCACCTCGGGGTCGAGCGCCGTCCCGCCGCTCACCACCCGACGCAGGTCATCGACGAACGCGGGAACGTCGAGGACTCGCTGTTTCAGCAGGTAGCCGACCCGGCCACCTCCGTCGGCGAGCAGCTCCATGGCGTACCGCCGCTGGACGAACTGGGAGAGCAAGACCACCGCGGTCGTGGGTCGTTCTGCCCGGATCCGCAGTGCGGCCTGCAGACCGTCATCGGTGCGCGTCGGGGGCATCCGGATATCGGTCAGGACCAGGTCGGGCGCCAGTCGGGCCGACATCACAACCAGCTCGTCGGCGTCACCCGAGGTGCCGACGATCTCGAGGTCGTGCCGGGCGAGGACCAGGGTCAGCCCCTCACGCAGCAGCGCTTCGTCCTCCCCGATCAGTATGCGCACGGCAGCTCCGCTCGCACCCGCGTACCGGCTGCCTCGGGGCTGTCGATGTCCCAGCCGACCACCGAGGGCTTGGACCCGGTCGGCCATGCCGTGCAGTCCGAGACCGCCGGCCGGCCGCGCCCCACCGACTCCGTCGTCGGCCACCTCGATGAACAGATGGGTGCTGTCCTGCCGCACGTTCACCGTGATCGTCGATGCAGCGGAATGCTTGACCGCGTTGGTGAGCGCTTCGGCGATGACGGTGTAGGCGGTGCCTTCGACGGACTGCGGTAGACGCATGTCCTGGAGCGGGTATCCCCCCGGTCCGAAGTCCAGAACGGTGCGGATCGGCACCCGGTCGGCCAGATCCTCGACCGCCGCGAATAGGCCTCGTTCCAGCAGGAGCGCCGGCATGACCCCCTGCACGAGCCACCGCAGCTCGGTGATGGACTCGTCGAGCCCGCGCCGGATGTCGACGAGATCGTCGCCCGGGGCGGCGTTGCCGACGCGCAGGGCGAGCAGGATCAGTCGACCCTGAAGCCGATCATGGAGATCCTGGGCCAGACGGCGCCGTTCGTGGTCGCCGGCCTCGACCAGGCGCGTACGGGAGTCACGCAGCTCCTCCTGGCTGGCCAGCAGCTGCGCGGTCAGGCGCTGCCGGTCGAGGGCGATCGCCACGACGCGACCTGCGGCCACCACGGGCGCCGGATCGGGGATGAGTGTGGCGTCGTAGCTGATGGCCCCCACCGGTCGACCGTCGATCTCGACGAAGGAGGCGGCCTGGCTGGACCCCGTCGTGGGCAGCTCGACGGCCAGGCCGTCGGCGTCGACCCACCCCTCACCGAAGCGGTAACTCAGCAGCACGCTCGGGTCGCCCAGGGCACGAGCGACCGCGTACTGGACGTCCGGCCGTGCGCCCGCCGAGCCCAACCACTCGGCGAGCTCGTCCAGCTCGCCGGTGCGCGCGAAGCCGCCGAGCAGCACGCCCGCGAAACGCCCCCGGCATGAGCATGAGGATCACCGTCTGGAAGATGTCCACCACCGGAGCGTTGTACATCCCCAACGCCCGCAACACGTTGACCACGCTCGTCACGAGGATGACGACAAGGAAACCACTCACGTAGACCGGCAGCAGGACCCGTCGTTGCACCCGGTCGACCGAAAAGACGCGATGGGCCAGCACCACGGCCGTCGCACCGAGCACCGTGAGCCCGGCGACGGCCTGCACCTGGCGAGTGGTCTCGACGACATCCGGTCGGGCGGCCACCCAGAGGACCGCCGGGTCGTCGCGCAGGGTGCGGAAGAGGAACAGCGGGGCCTGGAGCACCAGAGCGGTGACGTAGATCCCCGCCGTGAGACCCCGAGCGGCGGGGCCCCGCAAACGCCCCGACGGGAAGGCAAGGAGGGCATGCACCACGAAGGCGATCGGGATGGTCTGTGCGACGAGGCCGAGTCCGTAGAGCATGGGGTTGCTGGTGTTGACCGCAGCGGATGCGAACCACAGCAACCCACCCGCGCAGAGCAGCGGCCCCATGCGGTGATGCGGCCGCCGCGTCCACGCGAGGAGGCCGGTCGCCACGTAGACCAACCCACCCAACGGGAGGAGGGCCGTCGTCCAGCCCCACGGCCCGGGATTGGCCGCCAACCCCAAAGCTGTCTCACCCAGCGCGAGGAACAGGGCCGTCACGGCGAAGAACGCCAGGCCGGCCGGCCGGGAGCGAGTAGCGGACCTCGTGCTCTCCATCCCGCGTGCCATGGCCTCAGACTTGCAGAACTTTCGGCTGGCGCCAGGGACCTGGGTCTCTTCGGAGAGAAGCGACGTAGGTCCATGGACCGAGGCGTGGTCGGGCGGAGGCTTGATCGCGTAGCACAACGGAGATCCCAAGGGGCTCGCTGCCGTCACCAAGGACTCGATCGCGATGTCACCGGCCGCCCATCGAGCGCGCGGACCCGAACCGGTTCGATCGCCGCCCGACGCAAGGCATCAGCATCGGCCGCCATGACGGCGGCGGGGCCTTCAGCCTCGGCTGCGTGCTGCTGATGCTCCGTGGAGGAGGTTTGGCGGCGCACCTGACGCGAGCGCGTGCTCCAGCCGAACCGCGTCGCCGCCCATCACGCCACCAGTTGATCAGGCCACACCAGACCGGGCCGGAAGTTGCCCACAGACACCTGACGACCCGGGGTTGGAGGTGATCAAGGTCTTGGACACGGCCGTGTCGTCGAGTTCGCCGTGTAGTAGACGTCCGGCCCCACGCCGATGTGGTGCCCTTGATGTACGCCTGGCCGGGTGCCGGTGGCGCGTCCCAGGACCCGCCGTGGATCAGCCCACCCGGCCTCCACGCGTCCGCCTCGTAGAACGTGTCCCAGCGCATCCGCCGGAAGATGCGCCTCGGCCCCGCGGTCGGCGCGTTCATCACGACCCGCAACGCTGCCCCGAGCCAGCCGTTGTCGACACTCGACACGGGCGGGTAGAGCATCCCGCCGCCGACGGGCCCAGCGGTCGGCTTGGCTGCGGTGTTGGGCGGTTATCAGGTGCAGTACATACCGCTCGGCTCGTACCGAGGCATGCCCCTTAGGTGCGGGCGGCGGTGCGCGCCTCCCTCTTCCGTCGGCCAAGGGGGTGGCGATCGTCGCCCGCCTGGACGCACGGCTGAACGTCCAGGGCCTGCTCGGACTGCATGAGGGCGACGCCCATGTGATCCGCAACGCCGGCCGCTTCGTCACGCAGGAAGAGCTGCGCTCGCTGGCCATCAGCCAGCGCCTGCTCGGGACGACCGAGATCGTTCTGGTTCATCACACTGACTGCGACATGCACACCTTCACCGCCGCCGAGTTCCGGTTCCAGCAGCAGATCGAGGCCGACACGGGCGTACGGCCAAGGCGTTCGGCGACTTCGACCAGGACGTACGCCAGAACATCGCCAGGATCCGGGCCGAGCCGTCGATCCCGCACAAGGACGCGGTGCGTGGGTCCGTCTACGACGTGAGCGACGGCACCTTGCGTCAAGTTGCCTGAGCCTGCGTGGCCATCGCCTCGGTTAGGCTCGTGCTTGGTGCGGGGTGACCGGGCGGTGTCGTCGCCCTAACGTGGGGGCATGCCGACCGACCAAGGAGTCATGACATGGCCTCACCCCACAGCGCGGTAGCCGCCTCCAAGGGGAGCTCGACCGCGTGGATCCGAATGCTCTGTTGGCTGGCCGTCACCCTCGAGGGATTCGACATCGTTGCGCTGAGCGCAGCGCTGCCGACGATCCTGGAGACGAAGTACGCCGGTATCGGGCCGGCCGAGGCCACGTTCGTCACGACGATCTCTTTGGTCGGCATCATGCTCGGCTCCATCGCCGTGGGCCCGGTCGCCGACCGGCTCGGACGGCGCCTGGCCCTGATGTCGTCGATCGCGCTCTTCTCCGTCTTCACGCTCTTCGTCCCGCTGGCGCCGAACGCGACGGTCTTCGGGCTGCTGCGCCTCATCGCCGGCATGGGGCTGGGAGCCTGCCTTCCGGCGGCTCTGACGATGATGAGCGAGGTCACGGCACCGGAGCGCCGGGCCCGCGCGACCACCCTCACCATGACCGGCTACCACATCGGCGCCGTCCTGACGTCTCTGCTGGCGATCGTCGTCGCGCCCAGCTGGCCGATCCTGTTCGTCGTGGGCGGTGTCGTCGGCCTGCTCGTCCTCCCCGTGATGTGGGTCAAGCTGCCGGAGACCAACCCGCTCCTGGTCTCGCAGACACCCGCGCCGAAGGTGCCGATCAGCGACGTCCTCAAGAAGCCGTTCGCGCTCGTCAGCGTCGCCACCTGGGCCGCGTCGTTCATGGGCCTCCTTCTCGTCTACGGGCTCAACAGCTGGCTGCCGACCATCATGAAGGCCGCCGGGTATGCGCTGGGGACCTCGCTGACGATGTTGCTGCTGCTCAACCTCGGTGGAGTCGTGGGCCTGGTGGTCGCCGGAATGGTCGGCGACGTCCGCGGGATCCGGGCGAGCGCGATCCTCTGGTTCGCCGGCGCGACCGTGCTGCTGGGCATGTTGAGCATCCGGATGCCGACGCTGCTCCTCAACGGCGCCGTCTTCCTCACGGGCCTCTTCGTCTTCAGCGCGCAGGTGCTCATCTACGCCTACATCACCCGGGTGTACCCGCCGGCGATCCGGGGCACCGCACTGGGTCTGGCCTCTGGGATTGGCCGGGTCGGTTCGATCGTCGGACCGGCGGTCACCGGAGCCCTCGTGACGGCGGGCCTCGGATACCCCTGGGGGTTCTACTTCTTCTGTGCGATCGCGCTGCTGGCCGTGCTGGCCATGGTTCTCGTCCCGCGCGGGATGGAGTCGCGCACCGACGACGCGGCCGATCTGCCTGGGGCGCAGCCGTTCTCCGCGCGGCCGACTCCCTGACGGCGGTCAGTCGACGTCGTACGGGGTGGGTTCCTGGTTGAGGTACGCGATGAAGTTCGGCGTCTCAGCCTTGAGCCACGCAATGGCGGCGTCGGCAGCCTCGCCGACCCACGACGCGAGCGGCTCCGTCGCGGGTGCTGATCGTGTTGGCCCGTCCACCAGAACGGCGCCGCGTTCCTGACAGGCGTCGGTCGTCCAGGTGATGACCCCCTTCTCTCGGTGGATGTCTACTTGTATTACCAGGGCCTCGTCGTCAGGGCGGCCCTTTCGCTCGAAGCGCGCGTAGGCCATGAGGGGAAACGACGGGTTGTCGTGAGCCTCGGCGAGCCAATCCACCGTGGCGGTCCGCCGGAGAACTTGGGTGTAGATCTCCCTGAAGCCCTCATTAAGGCGGTCCCACACATGCTCTATGGCAGTCGTTGACGAGCGTGAGGGCACTTCGGTCACGAGGAGCGCCGTCGTAGATCCACATCGCTGATCACACTCTCGATCATCTCGTGGGCGAGTCGATGAGTGACGGGCCCCTCACGCGTCGCCATCCACTCCTCGAGCTCCGCTTGTGTTCGCGGGCGGATCGAATAGTGCCCGTCGGGTCCATCTGGTCCGTGGACCTGAAGGGTCTTGAGGCGTGCCGTCTCGATGATCTGAGCCTTCCTGGACGTGCTAAAAATGCGAGCTTCAAGGTTGTCATACGACGAGAGTCCCTTGCTGTCCTGTGGCCGTGGTGTCAGGTTCACCTTGGTCCTCGTTCCCGCGATATACAGAAACGTCGGCAAAGGATTCGCCACCTTGTCTGTCAACTTCTCCATGGGGCGGGTCGCGTTGCGGATGAGCCGTCCTCCGACCATGGCGGCACCGAGGATGGGCACCATGCCGGCGGCGCTGACCGCTGCGTTCCTTCCGTCTCCCGAGGCGGCATACCAGGTGGCGTTGACTCCGTCGGGGACGATTCCCAAGGCAGGCACCATCCCGAGCGCGTCCAGCGAGGCGTGGCCGATCGCGACGGTGTTGGCGGGGCGGATGGTCGCCTCCCAGAACCGTCTGGCCTGGGGTGCGGCCTCGGCTGCTCGCGTGAGGCCTCCGGTGGTCACATCCCCGGCGGACTGTGCCTGTCGTCGGGCCGCGGCCAGCGTCGTGATGGCCCGTCGTCGCAGCTCGTCGGCGTCTGCGGTCAGGCCGGCCGCCGAAGAGCCTGTGGCAGCGGCCGCCTGCTGCTGACCAACTCGCGCTCCGATCTCAAGGGACCCGCTCAACGCCGGCTGTGCGGGAGCGCCGGCCATCGCGACCGCGGCCGCTGCAGTGGCGAGGTAGCGCTGCCACAACGCGATCGCGTCGCCGGCGGTGGACCGGGCTGACCCGATGCAGCTCACGAACCCTTCGAGCGCGACCGCTCCCGCCAGGAAGCTGTCCGCCGCGGTCCGCCACCGCGCGGGCTCCGGTGTCACCGCGTCGGTGAATCCGTCTGCCGCCCGGCCGCGCCAGCCGGCGACCTCGACGCGCGCCAGTGAATCGCCGGCGCCTTCGAGAACCGTGGCGTGAGAACGCAGCACCTCGGCCGCCTTCAGCAGGCCCGCGACGTCACACGGCACCAACAGATCGGCCGGTACCCGGGACGCGAGGGATGCCTCGAGCCCGATCGGGTCGTCCAGCGGGTCGTTCACCGGTCAGCCGATCGGGCCGACGGGCGGCATCGCACCCCAGGGCGGGGACGGGGAATAGGTCAGCAGTGCTTGGAACCCGCCCGCCGACACCTCCTCGTTGACGACGTAGGCCGTGGCGCACTCCCGCAGCCGGCTGGCCATGGTCTCGCTGTCGCCGACCAGGTGCGACAGGCCGGTGTCCCATCGGGCGCAGTAGTCGCGGAAGGCCACCTCGAGGCCGCCGTGGCCGACGGTGCTGACCATCTGAGGCAGGTTCTCGATCGTTGCTGATTTTGCGGAGTCGGTGACCGCCGCTACCGCATCGGCCGCCGTGACCAGCTCGTCGGTGACCACGGCATACGTTAGGGCGTTGTCGTCAGGAGCGAACACCCTTCAACTACACCAAGGTCTCGACCTGAAGGCCTTGAGATATCCACAGGCGCGCGGCGACAGCAAAGTCTCGGCAAACCGCTCTGAAGGTGTCCGCAAGCCCACTCTTTCCGAAGGGTGCCTCTGGAACAGTGAGCGCGTGACCACCGCACCCCGCGTCGACGAGCCCGACTCGTCCGCCTACCCCACCACGGATCCCGACCGGGGGCTCTCATCGGCCGACGTCGACGCCCGGGTGGCCCGAGGTGAGGTCAACACGACCGACCAGGCGAGCTCACGGTCCGTGTGGGCTATTGTCAAGGCCAATGTCTTCACCCGGTTCAACGCCATCCTGGGCGTGCTCTTCGTCCTGGTGCTCAGCACGGGCTCTCTGGCCGACGGGGTGTTCGGCGGGATCCTCGTCTTCAACTCGGCCATCGGGATCGTCCAGGAGTACCTGGCCAAGCGGAAGCTGGACCAGCTAGCGCTGCTGAACCAACCCACGACGCACGTCGTGAGGGACGGCGAGCTGAGCGAGATCCCTACGGCGCAGGTCGTCCTGGGAGACCTGGTCGAGCTGCGTGCGGGCGACCAGGTGCCCGCGGACGGCCGCCTCCACACCGTCAGCGGGCTGGAGGTCGACGAGTCGAACCTGACCGGTGAGTCGGACCCGGTACCGAAGAACGACACCGACGAGGTGAGGTCGGGCACCACGGTTGTCGCAGGGCGCGGACAGTTCGTCACTGCTGCCGTTGGAGCCCACTCCTACGCCAACTCGATTGCGGCGGAGGCCAAGACGTTCACCAAGACCCACTCCGAGATCCAGTCGTCGGTCAACACGCTGCTGAAGTACATCACCTGGGTCATCGTGCTGGCATTGCCGCTGCAGATCTGGTCGCAGATCAAGGTCTACGGAGCGAACGACTGGCGCACGGTGATCGTCCGGTCCAGCGGAGGGCTCGTCGGTCTGGTGCCCGAGGGGCTGGTCCTGCTGACGTCGGTCGCTTTCCTGCTGGCGGCCGTCAACCTCTCGCGCCAGCAGGTGCTCGTCCAGGAGCTTCCAGCGGTCGAGGGGCTCGCTCGCGTCGATGTCGTATGCCTCGACAAGACCGGCACCCTCACGGTCGGTGACATCGTCTACGACTCGTGCCGTCCGGTGGCCGGCCGTGCGTCCAAGGCGGAGGTGGAGTCGGCACTCGGGGCCTTGGCTGACGACCCGAACCGCAACGGCACGCTGAACGCCCTGGCCGGCGCTCTTCCCGCCCCTGACGGATGGGACCGGGACAGCACCATCGCGTTCAGCTCGGCCCGCAAGTGGAGCGCCGCCTCGTTCGCCGGCCGGGGGTCCTTCGTTCTCGGGGCGCCGGAAGTGCTCCTGGATGCCGCCGACCCCCTCCGCGGCGAGGTGAAAGAGATGGCGAGGACCGGCCAGCGCGTGTTGATGCTGGCCCACAGCGACGCCCCCCTCGCCGGGCAGGTCCTGCCGGCTGGGTTGCGATCCCTGGCCCTGGTGGCCCTGACCGAGCAGGTCCGCCCCGACGCCAAGGACACGCTCGACTACTTCGCCTCGCAGGGCGTCGACGTCAAGATCATCAGCGGCGACAACCCGGAAACCGTTGGTGCCATCGCCCGTCGGGTCGGGCTTGACGTCCCGGCGAGCCGCCTGCGCGACGCCCGGGATCTCGGGACCGACGTCGACTCGTTACGGGCGGTGGCGCGGGAGACCACCGTCTTCGGCCGGGTCAGCCCCGAGCAGAAGCGGGCCCTGGTCCACGCGCTGCAGGCCGACGGACACGTCGTGGCCATGACCGGTGACGGGGTCAACGACGCCCTGGCCATCAAGGACGCCGACATCGGGGTGGCTATGAACAACGGCGCCCAAGCGACCAAGGCCGTGGCCCAGATCGTCCTCCTGGACGGCAAGTTCTCACACCTGCCCGCTGTGCTCGCCGAGGGTCGCCGCGTCATCAACAACGTCGAACGCGTCGCCAACCTCTTTGTCGCCAAGAACGTCATGAGCCTCATCGCCATCGTCACGGCGGCTGCGTTCTCGCTGCCGTTCCCGTTCCTGCCGCGACACCTGACCTTGGTATCAGCGGTCACCATCGGCATACCGGCCTTCGTCCTGGCTCTCGGACCCAACAAGCGGCGGTACACACCCGGCTTCCTGCGGCGGGTCCTGCGGTTCGCCCTCCCCGCCGGAGCCATTTCCGGTCTCGTGGTCATCACGTCGTACCTGCTGGCGCACCAGGTGTTCGACACCCCTGATGCCGCCCAATGTGCCGGGGCCGCGCAGGGAACCGTCGACCAGGCTGTTGCCCAGCTCTGCTGGCAGCCGTCTACGGCCGCCACCGTCGCGCTGCTCATCTCGTCGTTCTGGATCCTTGTCGTGCTGGCCCGGCCGTTTCGTCCCCGGAAGCTCGCCCTCCTCGGGGTCTGCGCCCTCATCGCCGTGGGTGCCTTCACCATCCCGCTCGCCCAGGAGTTCTTCCAGTTCCGGGCGCCGGCGGCGATGGTGTGGCAGTCAATGAGCGTGGGTGCGGTCGGCGCACTGCTGATCGAGGCGGTCTACCGCCTGCAGCCCGAGATGCACCAGCGGGGCGGCAAGGATCAGGCCTCGCGGACGGCTGCCGAGACACCGCCTGAAGGCGCGTCACACCACGTCGTGTGAGACTGGTCGGTGTGCACCGCTTCTCGGCCACGAGCGACTCCGACGCCGTCGTCCACGCCGACCGCCACGCCATCTGGGAAGCCATCACCCACCCCGATGTCCTGCCGAAGCTCACCCCGCTGCTCAAGGACATCAACGCCGACGGCGACCTCTGGCACTGGGAGCTCTCCCGGGTCAACGTGCTCGGCATCGTCATCGACCCGACCTTCACCGAGCGCATGACGTTCGTCGACGGCCGCCGCATCGACTACCACCACGAGCCACCGGCAGGGGTCACGGAGTGTGCCGGCGCCGAGGGGTGGTATGCGCTGGAGGACACCGACGAGGGGACGCACCTGTCGATCTCGCTGACCCTGTTCGTCGACCTGCCCCTCGCCCGCTTCGCGACGCCGACTGTCCAGACGGTGATGCGCAGCGCCATGGCGGTCACGGGGTCCCGGTTCGCCAGCAACCTCGAGCAGCACCTCGGCGTCCGTCGGCGCTAGGAGCGCGTCTACCCTGACCAGGTGCTGTCCTGGCTCATCGTGGTCGTCGTCATCGCCGCGGCCGCGTTCGCGGTGGTGGCCCTCGTTTATGCAGCGAGATCCCGCCTCGTCGACGACCGGCTTCTCCTCGCAGCCGCCGTGCTCGAGCTGGCCACGCTCACTCAGCTCGTCGTGGGGCTCGTTCAGGCCCTCGGGCGGACCACCGACTTCGAGCGGGCGGTCTTCTTCGCCTACCTCATCACGGTCCCCTTCGTCACGCCGGTGACGACGTTGCTGGCGCTGAAGGAGAAGACGAGGTCCTCGATGGCGGTCGTGGCGGGTGGCGCCGTCGTCGTCGGCGTCCTCGTGGCCCGGCTCGCGCAGATCTGGTACGCCCATGTCTGACCCGGCAGGAAAGGCTTCCGCCTCGGGAGGAGAGGAAACCCCGGCGACGCGCCGCGGCCTGGGCATTGTCCTCGTCGCGCTCTACGGCCTCTTCGCGCTCGCGGCGACCGGTCGCGCGACCGCCCAGATCCTCGGTGGCTTCCAGAAGGCGCCGGTCTCCTACCTGCTGTCCGCCCTCGCGGCGGTCATCTACCTCGTGGCCACGGTCGCCCTTGCCCGGGGGGATCGCACCTCGGTGCGGGTCGCAACGGTGGCGATCACGGTCGAGCTGGTCGGCGTCCTCGTCGTCGGGCTGGTGTCCTACCTCGCGCCCGCGGACTTCCCCGACAAGACGGTCTGGTCCCACTTCGGCTCCGGGTACGCGTTCGTCCCTCTGCTGCTCCCCGTGCTCGGGCTGCTCTGGCTCCGCTCCCGAGCTCGGCGAGACGCGGCCGGCCGGCCGGCGTCCGACTGACCCACCCTTCGCACCCCCTGTGGCCAGCGACGGGGCGGTGGGGTCCGGTCAGGACTTCGGCCACGGCAGTGCCAGGCCGCGGTCATCCTGACACTGGTCCTCGCCGTTGTGGCCCTTGGGCATGGAGGTTCCATGCGCTTCGGACGCCAGGGCTGACTGTGGCGATCCAGCGCAGGATCATCGCCAGGTGGGAAGCGGAGCCTTCGACGCCGTTCTTCCTGTGGCCCTTCGTGATCGGCCAGGACCAGAGCTCGTGGACCGTGCATATCGTCCGGTCCACGTTCCGCACCGCTCAGACCCAGATCCGCGTGTAGTGGTGGGTTGATCGAGGGTGTTCGGCGTGTGAGATGACGAGAGTGCCTGTCCTGTAAGGAGAATCGAGGTTGTCGAAGACTTCGAGTTTCCGAGCGGGAAGGCA
>JAABUM010003769.1_pt1 | contig 18036 bp, 12 predicted proteins | sample 5559161 | NCBI WGS metagenome assembly JAABUM01 (sample SAMN10711868, study PRJNA513369) | rock metagenome | isolation source: Antarctica rocks | place: Antarctica: Victoria Land, Siegfried Peak nord | reverse complement strand
CTCTCCCGGAGGGAGAGGGGGCAGAAGCTATAGGAAGTCGCGCAGCAGCGGTATCAGCGGCAGGTCCGCCGGGGGCATCGGGTAGTCCGCGAAGCGGGCCGGGCGCACCCAGGCCAGGGCCTGGCCTTCCCGGCCCTCGGGCCGCCCGGACCAGCGGCGGCACAGGTATAACGGCATCAGCAGGTGGAACCGTTCGTAGGCGTGGCTGGCGAAGGCGAACGGCGCCAGGCAGCTTGCGGCGACATCTATGCCCAGCTCCTCTCGCAGCTCGCGTATCAGCGCGGCCTCCGGCGTCTCGCCCGGGTTCAGCTTGCCGCCGGGGAACTCCCATAGCCCGGCCATGCTCTTGCCCGCCGGGCGCTGCGCCAGCAGCACGCGGCCGTCCGGGTCTATTAGCGCGCAGGCCGCGACCAGGACCAGGGGCGTGTTGCCGGTCGGCGCCGGCTTCTCCGGTGGCTTCTCAGGCGGCTCGTCCGCAGCCGGCACGGGGACCAGATCGCCGCGCACAGCCTCGAAGCGGATCACCGGATGCTCGCCGCCGCGGGCCAGGAAGCGCTCCCGGCCACGCCCGGTCTCGCGGAAGCCGATGCGGCGCAGCACGGCGGCAGAGGCCAGGTTGTCCAGCGCGACATGCGCCACCAGCCGCTCGACCGGCAGGTTCGCCAGCGCCCAGCGGCACACCGCGCCCGCCGCCTCCGTCGCCACGCCATGCCCCCAGAAGCGACGGCCGACCCAGAAACCCAGGCTCGCCGCCCTCGTGCCGTCGGCGCTTCGCTTGCCGTCCAGCCGCAGGCCGACGCAGCCGACCACCATCTCCCGCCCGGCGTCCTCCCCGGTGATGGCCAGGTGGTAGCCGGTCCCGGCCTCCATCTGCCGGGCGGTGGAGACAATCCAGTCGTCCGTCAGGCGGCGCGGATAGGGGAAGGGCAGGCGGGACAGCATACGCACCACGGCCCAGTCGTTGACCAGGCGATGCACCTCCGCGGCGTCCCCGGCGTGCAACGGGCGCAGCAGCATCCGCCTGGTCGGCAGCGGCGGGAAGCGGGGTTCCTCGGGGATCAGCAGCAGTGCCATAGGCACAAACCTTGCTGACACGCCGCCCTAGAAGCAAGGCCCAAGTCACTCTAACGGCGGGTTTCCCGGCGGTGTGGGCGGGACGCTACACACGCCCCTGCATCAGGCCGACCCTGGAGCGCGGCCACATCCGGCCACCTACCTGACCGGTAGATGTGCCCGCGAAGACAAGGGCTGGAGCAGGGGCGGCGCGTCCATCGCACCCATTGCGCCCTAGCTGCGGTAGCTGCCGTTGATCTCGATGTAGCCATGGGTCAGGTCGCACGTCCAGGCGGTGCCCTGGCCTTTGCCGAGGCCCAGGTCCACGGTGACGCCGATCTCCCGGCCGCGCATGTGCTCGACCACCGGCCCCTCGTCGTAGCCCGGCACCACGCCGCCGTCCCGCGCCATCCAGGTGCCGCCGACGCCGACCGACAAGCGGTCCCGGTCCGCAGGCTCCCCGGACTTGCCGACCGCCATCACGATGCGGCCCCAGTTCGCGTCTGCCCCGGCGATGGCGGTCTTGACCAGCGGCGAGTTGGCGACGGCCATAGCGACGCGCCGGGCGGACTTGTTCGACACGGCGCCAGTCACGTCTATGCGGACCAGCTTCTGCGCGCCCTCGCCGTCGCGCACCACCTGCAAGGCGAGGTCCAGCAACACGGCGTCCAGCGTGTCGCGGAACACACGCAGCGCCTTCTTGCCGTGCTGGCCGACCTTCTCATGCTGCGCCTGGCCGGTTGCGAACATCAGCACGGTGTCGCTGGTGCTGGTGTCGCTGTCCACCGTCGTGCAGTTGAAGCTGCGGCGCACGCCGCGGGCCAGCATGTCCTGCAACACGCCGCCGGGCAGCTTGGCGTCGGTGAACACGAAGCACAGCATGGTCGCCATGTCCGGCGCCACCATGCCGCTGCCCTTGGCGAAGCCGCTGATGCGGACCGTGGCGCCGCCCAGTTGCGCCGTGCGGGTGACGCCCTTGGGGAAGGTGTCGGTCGTCATGATGCCGCGCGCCGCCGCCTCCCAGCCATCGGGACCCAGCGAGGCATGGAGCGCGGGCAGGGCGGCGGTGATGCGGTCATGCGGCAGGATTTCGCCGATCACGCCGGTGCTGGCCACGAACACCTCATGCGGATGACAGCCCAGCATCTTGGCCGCAGCGTCTGCCGTCGCCTCCACCGCGTCCATCCCGGCGCGTCCGGTGAAGACGTTGGCGTTGCCGGCGTTGACCACGACGGCGCGGGCATGGCCATGGGACAGCGCCTTGCGGCACCAGTCCACCGGGGCGCCGGGGCAGCGGTTCCGGGTGAACACCCCGGCGACCGTCGTGCCCGGCGGCAGTTCCGCCATCATCAGGTCGGTGCGTCCCTTGTAGCGTATGCCGGCCTCCGCCGATCCCAGCCGGACGCCCGCCATCGGCGGCATGTCCGGCAACGGGACCGCAAGCGGCGAGGTGGCCAGCGCCATCGCTACTTGCCCGGGGCCGGCGGCGCGGCGGGGCGCACGGCAGGCGGCGCGTTGCCCGGCGCCGCAGGTGCGCCCGGCATCTGCTGCGCCGGCGCGTCCACCATCGGCGTGCCGTCCAGGTTGAACTTCTGCACGGGGATGCCCTGCTTGGCGGCGGCCAGCACGCGGGTCACGCCCTCCTGGATCAGTTGCTGGCGCACCTCGTCCCGCACTTGCTCGAACGCCGGGGGCGGCGCGGTCCGCAGGCCCTCAAGCTTGATAACGTGCCAGCCGAAGCGGGTCTTGACCGGCACCTCTGTGATGGCGCCGGGCTGCAGGTTGAAGGCGGCCTCAGCAAACTCGGGCAGCATGTCGCCGCGCTTGAAGAAGCCGAGGTCGCCGCCGTTGGTGCTGCCTGCCGGGTCGGTGCTGTTCTTTTTCGCAAGCTCGGCGAAGTCCGCGCCGCCCTTCAACTCGGCGATGACCCTCTTGGCCGTGTCCTCGTCGGCGACCAGGATATGGCGGGCATGGGCCTCCGGCTCGCCGGCCTTGCCGGCGATGTCGCGGTCGTAGCGGGCCTTGATCGCTTCGTCGGTCAGGCCCGGCGCGATCTCCCGCGTCAGCAGGGCGTTTTGCAACGCGGTGTCGGTGGCGCGGGCGACCTGGCGGCGCACGGCAGGGTCGCGGTCCAGACCGTCGCGGCGGGCGGCGATGACGATGGCGCGGCGGTCCACAAGCTGGTCCAGCAGCATGGGGAACAGCACCGGGGCGGGCATTCCGCGCAGCTCCTCCGGCAGGCCCTGTGCGGCGTCCGACAGCTCGGAGGCATGTATCTCCTCGTTGCCGACACGGGCCACGATGGGGTCCGCCGGGGCGGCGGGCGCGGCGGCGACGGCGGGTGCGGCCGGCTGCGCCGGCGGTGCGGCGGGCGGCGTTGCCGCGGAGGTGGCGGGCGCCGGAGCAACAGGGCTGGCGGGCGGCGTTGCCGCAGGGGCAGCAGGCGGTGCGGCGGGGCGGGCGGCAGGGGGTGCCGGGCGCGTTGCGGGCGCCTGGGCCAGGGCGGCGGCAGTGGTGCTCAGCAGCAAGGCCGCGGCGGCGGCGGGCAGGCTTGGACGGCGCATGGAAACCTCTGGACGGTCACGGGGGCGGGATGGTGGGACAATGCCCCATGGGCCGGGACCGGACAAGGCGAAGTAACGGCTTCCTGCTCCCTCTCCCTCCGGGAGAGGGTCGGGGTGAGGGAGGCCGCAAGCGCCAGCGTTGGTCTTGCTGGACCGTGTGGGCGCCGCGGTTTGCTGAACTAGGCGCTTGCCGCTTCCCTCACCCCAACCCTCTCCCGGAGGGAGAGGGAGCAGGAAGCGTTAGGCCATCTTGCCGTGGCAGTGCTTGAACTTCTTGCCGGAGCCGCAAGGGCAGGGCGCGTTGCGGGACACGTTGCGCCAGGTCGCGGGGTCGGCCGGGTCCACGGCAGGGTCCGGCGCGCGGGCCAGGGCGGGGCGGGGGCGCTCCGCCTCCATCACGTCGCCGCCGGCATACTGCGCCTGCGCGGCAGGGTCCGAGTATTGCAGCCCGGCCTGCGGCATCGGCTGGAACGCCTCGGCCGGCGGCGGCTCCTGGCCGATCTCCACGCGGGCCAGCATGGTCGTCACCCGCTCCTTGAGATCGTCCAGCATGGCGTTGAACATCGAGAACGCCTCGCTCTTGTACTCGTTCAGCGGGTCGCGCTGGCCGTAGGCGCGCAGGCCGATGCCCTGGCGCAGGTGGTCCAGCGCCAGCAGGTGCTCCTTCCACACGGCGTCCAGCATCTGCAGCAGCAGCGTTTTCTCGACGTAGCGCATCAGGTTGGCCCCGATCAGCGCCTCTCTGGCGGCCATCGCCTGCGCCGCGGCCTGCTCGATCCGCTCGCGTATGCCGGTCTCGTCAATGCCCTCTTCCTGGCCCCAGGCCACCACCGGCAGCTCCAGGTTCAGCAGCCGGCGCAGCTCGTCGGCAAGCTGCTGCGTCTCCCACTGCTCGGCATACGCCTTCTCGGGGATGTGCCGGGCGACCAAGTTGCCGATCAGCTCTGCCCGCATCTCGTTCGTGGTCTCCGACACGTCCTCGGCGCGCATGAACTCGCGGCGCTGGGCATAGACCTCGCGCCGCTGGTTGTTCATCACGTCGTCGTATTTCAGCACGTTCTTGCGGGTGTCGAAGTTGCGGGCCTCGACCTTTTTCTGCGCCTTCTCCAATGCACGGTTGATCCAAGGATGGACGATGGCCTCGCCCTCCTTCAGCCCCAGCTTCTGCAGCAGCCCGCCCATGCGGTCGCTGCCGAAGATCCGCATCAGGTCGTCCTCCAGGCTCAGGAAGAAGCGGCTGGCGCCGGGGTCGCCCTGCCGGCCGCTGCGCCCGCGGAGCTGGTTGTCTATGCGCCGGCTCTCGTGCCGTTCGGTGCCGATTACCAGCAGGCCGCCCGATCCTTTGACATCCTCGTGCCAGACCGCGATCTGCTGCTCGATGGCCTGGGCGAGCGTCGGGCGCTCCTCCTCCGGCGCGTCCTCCAGCTCCAGCTTAATACGCATGTCGGCGTTGCCGCCCAGCTTTATGTCGGTGCCGCGCCCAGCCATGTTGGTGGCGATGGTGATGGCGCCGGGCGCCCCGGCCTGGGCGACGATCTTCGCCTCCTGCTCGTGGAAGCGGGCGTTCAGCACGGCATGGGGCACGCCCTTGCGGGTCAGGATGCCGCTGATGGTCTCGCTCTTCTCGATGCTGGTGGTGCCGACCAGCACGGGCTGGCCGCGCCCGCGCGCCTCCTCGATCAAGGTGGAGACGGCCTCGTACTTCTCGGCCGCCGACTTATAGACCTCGTCGTCCGAGTCCTGGCGCCCGACCGGCACATTGGTCGGTATCTCGATCACCTCCAGCTTGTAGATCTCGGCAAACTCGTCCGCCTCGGTCATCGCCGTGCCGGTCATGCCGGCGAGCTTGGGATACAGGCGGAAGTAGTTCTGGAAGGTGATGCTGGCGAGCGTCTGGTTCTCCGGCTGCACCGTGACGGCCTCCTTGGCCTCCAGCGCCTGGTGCAGCCCCTCGGAATACCGCCGGCCCTCCATCATGCGCCCGGTGAACTCGTCAATCAGCACGACCTTGTCGTCCCGCACGATGTAGTCCACGTCGCGGCTGAACAGCGTGTTGGCGCGCAGGCTCTGCTGCACGTGATGCACGACCGTCACGTTGCCGGCGTCGTAGAGCGTGCCCTCGGTGAGGATGCCGGCGTCGCGCAGCATCCCCTCGACCTGCTCCGTGCCGGTCTCCGTCATGGTGACGGTCTTCTGCTTCTCGTCCTTCTCGTAGGTCGTCGCGTCCTCGACCAGTTCGCGCACGACCAGGTTCACGGTGCGATACAGGTCGCTGCTGTCCTCGGCAGGGCCGCTGATGATGAGCGGCGTGCGCGCCTCGTCCACCAGGATGCTGTCCACCTCGTCCACGATGGCATAGGCGAAGTCGCGCTGGGACATGTCCTCCAACCGATACTTCATGTTGTCGCGCAGGTAGTCGAAGCCGAACTCGTTGTTGGTGCCATAGGTGATGTCGGCGGCGTAGGCGTCCCGCCGCTCGTCGTCGTTCAGGCCGTGGACGATGACGCCGACCGTCAGGCGCAGGAAGCCATAGACCTTGCCCATCCACTCGCTGTCGCGCCGGGCCAGGTAGTCGTTGACCGTCACGACATGGACGCCCTTGGCCGGCAGGGCGTTCAGATAGACCGGCAGGGTCGCCACCAGGGTCTTGCCCTCGCCGGTCTTCATCTCGGCAATCTTGCCGTCGTGCAGCACCATGCCGCCGATCATCTGCACGTCGAAGTGGCGCAGGCCCAGCACGCGGCGGGCGGCCTCCCGCACGACGGCGAACGCCTCCGGCAGCAGGCTGTCCAGGGTGGCGCCATCAGCCAGGCGGCCGCGGAACTCGGCGGTCTTGGCCTGCAGCGCCTCGTCGGTCAGGGCGGCCAGTGCCGGCTCGTGCGCGTTGATGGCGGGCACGCGGCGCTGGTAGCCCTTGAGCGAGCGGTCGTTGGCGGAGCCGAAGACAGCGCGGGCGATGCTGGCGAACATGGGTCAACCTCTGGGTGACGCGCCTTCGGGGTGCGGCCCCGCGGTGGCGGGCGGGGTCCTGGCGCGCATGATCTGTCCAGGGTCAGATAGGACCCGGACGGGCAAGGGTCAACGAGGCGCCCCGCAGAGCACCCCTTCCCCCTCTCCCTCCGGGAGAGGGCCGGGGTGAGGGAAGCCGCAAGCACCGCGCCAAGCCTGGAAGCGCCTGCTGCCACCCCAGTGAACCGCGGCACATGCCACCCCTTCTCGCTGCAACCCTCTCAGAAAGAGTAAAGGGCTATCCGCTGCCAATAACGTTAATCACCGGCCGGCATTGCAAGGAGCGCAGCAACGCAAAGTCCAGGAGCACCAGAGCGGGCGCCTGCGGCCCTCAAATCGCCGTACCACAAAAGCGGCTCGCAACGACAGGACAGGTGGAGCAAACGGCCGCTGGCACCCGTCGTTAGAACAGCCCCGTGAACAACCCCTGGCGCTTGCGCTGGATGATCGGCGTGTCGCCGGCCTCCGGCGACTGCCCCAGCGCGGCGTTCTGCCGCAGGCGGGCGCTCTCGCGTACCGGGTCTACGGAAGTGCCGGGCGGCGGCGGGCTTTGCCAGAACATCAGCCGATCGGTCAGGGCGCGGCTGGGGGTGTCCAGCGCCGCCTCCTGGTCCAGGCGGGCGCGTATGTCCGCAGGCGCCGGGCGGCCCGCCGCAGCAACCAGCGCCTGCTGGCCCGGCGTCGGCGCGGTCGGCGCGTTGCCGCCCATCAAGGTGTCGGGCGCCAGCGTCGCCTCGGCCTGCTGGCGCTGCGTCAGCTCCTGCGGCCGGACGGCGCCGGGGCGCGGCGGGCGCAGGGTGAAGTCGGGCGGCATGGACAGCGGTGCCCGCGTCGTCACCTGGAACTCGTCCGGCGCGTCGCGCGACAGGCCAAAGGTGCGCGTCAGCTCGTCGCCGCTGCACGCCGTCAGGCCGAGCATGGCCGGAAGGATCAGGATGCGCCAGCTCATGCCAATCTTCATGGGCGCGTAATACCGCCTACCGGCCCGCATCCGCAAGCGTGGCGGCATCCGGCGCCTTGCCGTCCGCCTCGGGCCGCTTGGGCCGCAGCCCATCCAGCACCAGCACGCCGACGCCGCAGACGATGGCGGCGTCCGCCACGTTGAACACGTACCAGGACCAGCCGAAGGCATGGGCGTGCAGAAAGTCCACCACCGCGCCGAAGCGCAGCCGGTCAATGACATTGCCGATGGCGCCGCCGGCGATGGCGCCCAGCGCCACCGCCACCAGCCCGTTCTCGGCCCGGCGCAGCCACACGCCCAGCACCACCACAACGGCCAGCGCGATCCCGGCCAGCAGCCACGCTCCCCAGGCGCCGAAGCCGTTCAGCAGGCCGAAGGTGACGCCCTGGTTCCATACCATCGTCAGGCTGAGCACCGGCAGCACCGGCATCTGCCGCAGCTCCGGCAGGTTCAGCACCTCCAGCACCCACCACTTGCTGCCCTGGTCCGCCAGCAGCACCAGCAGCGCCGCCAGCAGGCCCCACCACCGGAACGCGCGGACCCGCTCGGTCATTCGGCGGCGGCCTGGCATGACAAGCCGCCCACCACGTCGGCGCAGCGCACGCACAGCGCCGGGTGCGACGGCTGCCGCCCGACCTCCGGCAGCACGCGCCAGCAGCGGGCGCACTTCTCGCCGGGCGCACGCGCGACACGCAGCGCGTTGCCGGGCGCCGCGGCGGAGACGATGGCGACCTCCGCCCAGGCATCGGCGTCCAGCAGGTCCAGCAGGGCCGGCGGCACGGTGATGGCGGCTTGCAGGGACGAGCCGATCAGCTTGTCCAGCCGCGCCGCCTCAAGCGCCGTCGTGACAGTGCCGCGGGCGTCGCGAATGGCGGCCCAGCGCGCGTCCAGCGCCGGGTCGTGCCAGGCGGCGGGGATGCCCGGGAAGGCTTGCAGGTGGACGCTGCCGTCCTCGGACGGGAAGCGGGCCAGCCACGCCTCCTCCGCCGTGAAGCACAGCACCGGCGCTAGCCACGCCACGAGGCAACGGTGCAGGTGGTCCAGCACCGTCCGGGTGGCCCGGCGCCGCAAGCTGTCCGGGGCATCGCAGTACAGCACGTCCTTCCGCACGTCGAAGTAGAACGCCGAGAGGTCCGCCGAGCAAAAGGCGTGCAGATCCGGATACACCCCGGTCCAGTCATGCGACGCCAGCGCCCCGCGGACGCGCGAATCCAGCGCGGCCAGGCGGTGCAGCACCCAGCGCTCCAGCTCCGGCATCTCAGCCTCGGGCACCCGCTCGGCGTCCGAGAACCCGTCCAGGCTGCCCAGCAGCCAACGCAGCGTATTGCGGAGGCGGCGATACAGCTCGGCCTGCTGCTTGAGGATTTCCGGCCCGATCCGCAGGTCCTCCGACACGTCGGAGTTCACCACCCACAGGCGCAGGATGTCGGCGCCCATCTTGTCCGTGACCTCCTGCGGCGACATGACGTTGCCGAGCGACTTGCTCATCTTCAGCCCGGCCTCGTCCAGCACGAAGCCATGGGTCAGCACGGCGCGGAACGGCGCGCTGCCGCGGGTGCCGACCGCCTCCAACAGGCTGTGCTGGAACCAGCCGCGGTGCTGGTCGCTGCCTTCGAGATACAGGTCCGCAGGCCAGGGCAGGCCGCGGTCCTGCAGGGCGAAGCCGTGGGTGCTGCCGCTCTCGAACCACACGTCCACGATGTCCATGACCTGTTCGTAACCGTCGGGGTCGCGGCCGTTGCCCAGGAAACGGGCGGGCGGGCTGGTGTACCAGGCGTCCGCGCCCTCGGCGGCGAAGGCTTCCGTGATGCGGGCGACGACGGCCGGGTCGCGCAGCGGCTCGCCGGTGCGGCGGTCCACGAAGACCGGGATGGGGACGCCCCAGGCGCGCTGCCGGCTGACGCACCAGTCCGGGCGGGCGGCGACCATGCTGGCCAGGCGGGTGCGCCCGGCTTCCGGGATGAAGGCGGTCTTGGCGATCTCCTCCAGGGCGCGGGCGCGCAGGTGTTCCGGTCCGTCCATGCGGATGAACCACTGCGGTGTCGCGCGGTAGATGACCGGCGCCTTGCTGCGCCAGGAGTGCGGATAGGAGTGCGTCAGCGTCCCGCGCCCGAGCAGGCCGCCGGCCGCCTCCATCGCCGCGCCCACGGGCGCCGCGGCCTTGAAGACGTGCGTGCCGGCGAACAGCGGCACCCAGGCGGCATAGGTGCCGTCCGGCCCCACGGCCTCCGGCACCTCGATCCCGTATGCGCGGCCGAGCAGGAAATCCTCCTCGCCGTGCGACGGCGCGATGTGGACGAAGCCGGTGCCCTGGTCCGTCGTGACGTAATCCGCCGGCAGCAGCGGCGCGTCGTGGTCGTAGCCCTGGCCGCGCAGCGGGTGGGCGCACACGAGGCCGGCCAGGTCGGCGCCCTTGTGGACGTGGACGACGTGGTGGGTGGCGATGCCGGTCTCCGCGCAGACCTGCGGCAGCAGGGCCAGCGCGACCAGCAGCCGCTCGCCGGGCCGGGCCAGGGAGCCTTCGGAAACGCTGTCCACATGCACCAGCGCGTAGTCAATCTCCGGCCCGTAGGCCAAGGCGCGGTTGCCCGGCATGGTCCAGGGCGTCGTCGTCCAGATCACCACGCTGGCGCCGGCCAGCGGCCCATCGCCCAACCCCTCGCTTGGAAGGATCGGGAAGCGCACGAACACCGTGTCGCTGGTGCGGTCGTGATACTCGATCTCCGCCTCGGCAAGCGCCGTGCGCTCGACCGGCGACCACATCACCGGGCGCAGGCCGCGATATAGCGCGCCGTTCAGCAGGAACTTGCAGATCTCCCCGGCGATGGCGGCCTCGGACGAGAAGTCCATCGTCGCGTAACGCCCGGCCCAGTCGCCAGCGACGCCCAGCCGCTGGAACTCCGCCGTCTGCACCTGCAGCCAGTGCGCGGAGTAGCGGCGGCACTCGTCGCGGAAGTCCAGCACCGGCACGGCGTCCTTGTCGCGTCCGGACTTGCGATACTGCTCCTCCACCTTCCACTCGATGGGCAGGCCGTGGGTGTCCCAGCCGGGGATGTAGTCCGCGTCCTCGCCGGCCATGCGGTGCGCCCGCATGATGACGTCCTTGAGGATGCGGTTCATCGCGTGGCCGGTGTGCAGGTGGCCGTTGGAGTAGATGGGGCCGTCGTGCAGGACGAAGGTGGGGCGGCCCGCCATCTGCGCCTTGGTGCGGTCCCACAGCCCGGTGTGCTCCCAGCGCGCGAGCAGCTCCGGCTCCCGCTTCGGCAGGTCGCCGCGCATGGGGAAGGAGGTCGTGGGCAGGAAGACGGTGGCTTTGTAGTCGGGTGCGTCGGTCATGGGATAGTCCTGGAAGGCAGTTGCGCGCGCGTGCTTGGTCCCGGCGTTCAGGGAACGGCCGGACCTATAATTCGCAGCGGCAGCATCGGGACCATGCACAGGTTATGCGGAGACGGAGGGGCCGGGGTCAAGCAGGAAGCGGGGCGTTCCTGTTTCCTCGGCTCGTGAAGACCTATGCGGCCTTCGAGAAAGGCGGGCCGGGGCAGTGTGCCACGGCCCGGTGGGCGCTAGTTGCGGACGGTGCCGGCTGGGGCGGTGCCAGCCGGGTTGGTTCCAGCCGGATTGGTGCCGGCCGGGGCGGGCGTTGCAAGCGGCGCCGTGGTGACGACGCGGGGCGTGGTGGCTGTGCGCGCCGTGGCGAGCGGGGCGGTGCCCATCGTTGCGCCCGGCACGGCGGCGGGAGCAGTCGTGCTGCCGGTCATGGGAGCCATCGGCGTCGCCATCGTCACGGCCGGCTTCGGCGCGGTGGCGACGGCGGGGGCCTTGGTCTCGGGCGTCGTGGCGATGCGATGCACCGGGCTGGCGTGGCGCATCGTGCGGTGGTGCGTCGTGCGGGCCTGGTGGGCGGACACATGCGGCTGCGCCAGCACCGGCAGCGCCAGCGAGCCGAACAGGGCGGTGGTGAGCATCAGGCGGATGGTGGTCATGGCGGGTTCGCTTCCTTGATGCCGGCCTCATCGCCGGCATGGGAAACATCGTTCCGCGCCAAGGCCGCATCAGGGCAGAACCATGTCCCCGCTATGGCACCTGCGCGCGGCGCGGCAGGGCTGAAACGAGCAATGCCGCCCCGAGGGACGGCATTGCAGGAAGGCGCTGCCGGGGCAGCAGCGTGCTGCCCCGGCGATGATCGTGTGAGGCCCTAGTGGGCGGATGCCCCCTCGGCGCCGATGCCGGTCTCGGACCGGACATACTGCGCCTGGAACGCCGCGCGCTCCCGGTTGGCCGACGCGCTGCGGTCCAGCGTGGACCCCAGCCAGCACACCAGGAAGGCGAGCGGCATGGTGAAGATGGCCGGCGACGTATAGGGGAACGGCGCCGATCCTACGGGGTAGCCCAGCACCGACACCCAGATGCCGGGGCTGAGTACCGTGAGGCCCACGGCGCTGATCAGCCCGGTGAAGCCGCCCAGGAACGCGCCCCGCGTCGTCAGCCCGCCCCACAGCATGGACAGCAGCAGCACCGGGAAGTTGGCGCTGGCCGCGATGGCGAAGGCCAGGCCCACCATGAACGCGACGTTGATGCTCTTGAACGCGATGCCCAGCGCGATGGCGACGATGCCCAGCACCACCGTGGTGATCTTGGACACCCGCACCTCCGACCCGTCCGAGACCTGGCCGCGACGGAACACGCTTGCATACAGGTCGTGGCTGACCGCGCTGGCGCCCGATAGGGTCAGGCCCGATACGACGGCCAGGATGGTGGCGAAGGCGACGGCCGAGATGAAGCCCTTCATCACGTCGCCGCCGACCGCGTGCGCCAGGTGTATGGCGGGCATGTTGTTGCCGCCCAGCAAGGCGCCCTTGGCGTCGAGGTACTCGGGGTTGGTGCTGACCAGCACGATGGCGCCGAAGCCGATGATGAACGTCAGCAGGTAGAAGTAGCCGATGAACGTCGTCGCCCAGAACACCGACTTGCGGGCCTCCTTGGCGTCCGACACCGTGAAGAAGCGCATCAGGATGTGCGGCAGCCCGGCGGTGCCGAACATCAGCGCGATGCCCAGCGAGATCGCCGAGATCGGGTTCGCCACCTGCGGCCCCGGCAGCATGATGTCGCCGTGCTTCGGGTGGACCTCGATGGCCTTGGCCAGGAAGTCGCTGACGTTGAAATTGAACTTTGACAGCACGATGAAGCTGATGAGCGTCGCGCCCGACAGCAGCATCGCGGCCTTGATGATCTGCACCCAGGTCGTGGCGATCATGCCGCCAAAGGTGACATAGACGATCATCAGCACGCCGACCGCCACGACGGCATAGGCGTAGTCCAGGCCGAACAGCAGCTCGATAAGCTGGCCCGCGCCGACCATCTGCGCGATCAAGTAGAACGCCACCGTCACCAGGGTGCCGGTCGCCGCCATGGCGCGTATCGGCGTCTGCTGCAGGCGGTAGGACACTACGTCCGCGAACGTAAAGCGCCCCAGGTTCCGCAGCGGCTCCGCCATCAGGAACATGATGATCGGCCAGCCCACCAGGAAGCCGATGGCATAGATCAGCCCGTCGTAGCCGAAGGTGTAGAACAGCGCGGAGATGCCGAGGAACGAGGCCGCGGACATATAGTCCCCGGCGATGGCGACGCCGTTCTGGAAGCCGCTGATGCCGCCGCCCGCGGTGTAGAAGTCGCTGGTGGTCTTGGTGCGGCCCGCGGCCCAGTAGGTGATGCCCATCGTCAGCGCCACGAAGGCGGCGAACATGGCGATGGCCGTCCAGTTGGTGGCCTGGCGCACGCCGGCTTCCAGCGGACCGGCCGCATAGGCCGCCGTGCTGGCCAACAGGGCCATGGCGGCAACGAGGCCACGGTTGAGGATGCGGCTCACCGGACGCCTCCCAGGCTGCCGACCAGGCTGCCGCCAGAGACCTTGCCTGCGGTATCGTTGGCGACGATCCGGCGGCTCAATTCATCGAACTTGCCGTTGGCGCGCAGGACATAGACGCCGGTCAGGATGATCGCGCTGAGGATCACGCCGATGCCCAGCACCAGGCCCACCGTGACGGCGCCGAACAACGGCTGCGCGATCAACGGCTTCTGGTAGGCCACGAGAAAGATGTAGCCGTAGTAGATCAGGAGCATGATGATCGTCAGCGTCCAGCCGAACGACTTCCGCGACCGCGTCAGCTCGATAAAATCGGGGTTCCTGCGAACCCGGTCCACATTCATGTCGTTCAACGTGACCACCCCATACGCTTATTTATCCCGGCGTTCTACGGTCCCGACCGGGATTTGCAAGATCATACACCGGTCCCGCGAGGTCCGTGCATGGAATTGTCCGCCAAGGCTCGCAATTATGACGCGCAGCCCGCCGGATGGGCCGCGGCGGCGGAAGCATTCCGTCCGCCTTGCAGAACGGTGCCGCGCCCTGCACGGCCGTGGCGAGCGGCAGCAGCCCTGCCCAGCGTCTCCCGGAACCAAGCCGGGGAGTATCCTGACGGTTGGACCTGGAGAGTTTTGGCCAGGCTGCGGCGGGAATGCCGGGCGCGGACGCGCCGGGCGCAGCGTTTGCCCGCCTCCCAGCCTGGCCTTTGCCGGGGAAAGAGGGCCATCTCCGGTGCGCCCGCGGGCGGCGCGGCCAGCGGCTCAGTCATCGGCGAAGATGTCGCGATCCTTGGTTTCCGGTATGAACAGCGCGCCCACGACCACCGTGATGGACGCGAACACGATGGGATACCACAGGCCGGAGTAGAGGTCCCCGGTGGCTGCGATGATGGCGAAGGTGGTCGCCGGCAGCAGCCCGCCGAACCAGCCGTTGCCGATATGGTAGGGCAGGGACATCGCGGAGTAGCGGATGCGCGACGGGAACAGCTCCACCAGCGCCGCGGCAATCGGGCCATATACCATTGTCACATAGACCATCAGCAGCGTCAGCAGGCCGATGGTGGTCAGGGTGCGCGGCTGGAGCAGGTCGAACGCGCTGTACATCTTGATGACCGACGGGTTCGCCGTCGGGGGATAGCCCGCCGAGACCAGCGCCGCCGCGGTGAAGCGGTTCAGTTGCGCCCGCGCCGCCGCCGCCTTGGCGCCCATCTGCTGCGCGTTGAACGACGGAACGGGGGACACGGTGCCGGCGGTGATGGTGGCGATGCTGCCCGGCGGCCCGGCTTCCCGCGTGTAGGGGATGGACAGGGACGCCAGCACTTGCGCGGCGATGTCGCAGGACGTGGTATAGACCTTCGTGCCCGTTGGGTTGAACTGGAAGTGGCAGTCCGCAGGGTCGGCCGTGATGACGACGGGGATATACTGCTGCGCCTCATAGAGCGCCGGGTTGGCCTGCTGCGTCAGCTTGTTGAAGATCGGGAAATAGGTGAGGGCGGCGAGCGCGCAGCCGGCCAGGATGATCGGCTTGCGGCCGATCTTGTCCGACAGCCAGCCGAACAGGACGAAGCCGCCGGTCCCCAGCAGCAGCGCATAGGCGATCAGCAGGTTGGAGGTGTAGCCGTCCACCTTGAGGATGCTCTGGAGGAAGAACAGGGCGTAGAACTGACCGGTGTACCAGACGACCGCCTGGCCCATCGTCAGGCCGAACAGCGCGAGGATGGCGATCTTGGCGTTCTTGCGGGTGCCGAACGCCTCGGTCAGCGGGGCCTTGGATAGCGTGCCCTCCCGCTTCATCGCCTGGAAGGCCGGGCTTTCGTTCAGTTGCAAGCGTATCCACACGGATGCGAGCAGCAGCAGGATCGAGACGAGGAACGGCACGCGCCAGCCCCACTGGGCGAACTCGGCCTCGCCCACGGTGCTGCGCGTGACCAGGATGACGAGCAGGGACATGAACAGCCCCATCGTCGCGGTGGTCTGTATCCAGCTCGTGTAGAAGCCGCGGCGGCCTTGCGGGGCGTGTTCCGCCACATAGGTCGCCGCGCCGCCGTATTCGCCGCCCAGCGCCAGGCCCTGCAGCAGGCGCATCGCGATCAGGATGATGGGGGCCGCCACGCCGATGCTGTCCGAGGTCGGCAGCAGGCCGACGACGAAGGTGCTGAGGCCCATGATGACGATGGTGATGAGGAAGGTGTGCTTGCGCCCGACCATGTCGCCCAGGCGGCCGAACACCAGCGCGCCGAAAGGCCGCACCAGGAAGCCGGCGGCGAAAGCCAGCAGAGCGAAGATGTCGCGGGTGCCGGGGTCGAACTGGCTGAAGAACTTGGCGCCGATGATGCCGGCCAGGGAGCCGTAGAGATAGAAGTCGTACCACTCGAACACCGTGCCGATCGAGGAGGCGACGATGACCTTCCGCTCCTCGCGCGACATGGCGCGGTTGCGCGGCTCGACGGCGCTGAGGACGGGCACGATGGTGTCCATGGAGGCCCCTTCCTGGGGATGGTGGGTCGTTCATCGGTGCCCCGACCGCTTTCGGGAGTAGTGGCACACCACCCGGGTTTAGCTGCTTGACCCAGGTTCACCTTTCTAACATCTGCTGCAAGGGGTTTGGATTGGGGAATGGAATGATATGACAATTGATAACAGTCCATCCCGCTACCCAATTGCCTATGCCGCCTGGGCGGCCGATCCGGAGGGCTGGTGGGCGGAGGCCGCCGCGGGCCTGGACTGGGCCAGCCTGCCGGACCGGACGTTCGACCCCGCGCTGGGCGCCTATGGCCAGTGGTTCGCGGGCGGCTCGCTTAACGTCTCGGCCAACTGCCTGGACCGCCATGCCGATGGCGGGCGCGGCGCGCAGCCGGCGCTGGTGTGGGACAGCCCGATGGCCGGGGAGGTCCGCACGTTCACCTACGCCGAGCTGCGCGACCGCACGGCCCGCGTCGCGGGGGCGCTGGCGGCGCTGGGCGTCGGCTATGGCGACCGCGTGGTGATCTACATGCCCATGGTGCCGGAGGCGGTCATTGCGATGCTGGCCTGCGCGCGGCTGGGCGCGGTGCATTCCGTGGTGTTCGGCGGCTTCGCGGCGGCGGAGCTGGCCAAGCGCATCGAGGACGCGCAGCCCCGCGCCGTCGTGTCGGCAAGCTGCGGCCTGGAGCCGGGGCGGGTCGTCGCCTACAAGCCGCTGCTGGACGCCGCCATCGCCATCAGCGCGCACAAGCCGGCGGCCTGCCTGATCCTGCAGCGCCCCATGCTGGCCGCCGCCATGCAGCCCGGCCGCGACGTGGACTTCATGGAAGCCGAGGCCGCCGCCGCGCCGCACCCGCCGGTGCCGGTGCTGGCGACGGACCCGCTGTATATCCTCTACACCTCCGGCACCACCGGGAAGCCCAAGGGCGTCGTGCGCGACACCGGCGGCTACGCCGTGGCGCTGCACCGTTCCATGCGGATGATCTACGGCGTGGGCGCGGGCGACGTGTATTGGTGCGCCAGCGACGTGGGCTGGGTCGTGGGGCACAGCTACATCGTCTACGGCCCTTTGCTCGCGGGATGCACGACCATCCTGTATGAGGGCAAGCCGGTCGGGACGCCGGACGCCGGGGCGTTCTGGCGGGTGTGCGCGCAGCATGGCGTGCGCGTGCTGTTCACCGCGCCGACCGCGTTGCGCGCCATAAGGCAGCAGGACCCGGAAGGCGCGCTGATGGCGCGGCACGACCTGTCCCGCCTGGACGCGCTGTTCCTGGCCGGGGAGCGGTGCGACCCGCCGACCGCCATCTGGATCGCCGGCAAGCTGGGCCGGCCGGTGGTGGACCACTGGTGGCAGACCGAGACGGGCTGGCCGATCACCGCCGGGTTCCGCGGGCTAGGCCTGTTCCCGTTCAAGCCCGGCGCGGGCGGCAGGGCCTGCCCCGGCTACGATGTGCAGGCGCTGGACGACGCGGGCCTGCCGCTGCCGCGCGGCGCCGTGGGCAATCTGGCGCTGCGCCTGCCGCTGCCGCCGGGCTGCGCGCCGACCTTGTGGCGGAACGCGGCGGAGTATCGCACGGCTTACCTCGACGATTTCCCCGGCTGGTATCGCACCGGGGACGCCGGGCAGGTGGACGCGGACGGGGACGTGTGGGTGATGGGGCGCACGGACGACATCATCAACGTCGCCGGACACCGGCTGAGCACGGGGGCGATGGAGGAAGTGCTGGCGGCGCACCCGGACGTGGCGGAATGCGCGGTGGTCGGCGCGGCGGACGCGCTGAAGGGGCAGGTGCCGCTGGGCCTGGTGGTGCTGAAGGCCGGCGCCAACCGCAATGAGGTGGAGGTGGCGCGGGAGCTGGTGGCGCTGGTGCGGGAGCGGATCGGGCCGGTGGCGGCATTCAAGGACGCGCGGGTGGTGGCGCGGCTGCCCAAGACGCGGTCGGGGAAGATACTGCGCGCCTCGATCCGCCGGCTGGCGGACGGGGAGGCCGCGGCGCCCCCGCCGACGATAGACGACCCAGCGATCCTGGACGAGATCAGGGCGGTGCTGGAGCGGTAGCCGCTTGCTGCGCTGCTCCCTCTCCCTCCGGGAGAGGGCCGGGGAGAGGGAAGCCGCACGCTCCG
>JAABUM010003763.1_pt1 | contig 18071 bp, 14 predicted proteins | sample 5559161 | NCBI WGS metagenome assembly JAABUM01 (sample SAMN10711868, study PRJNA513369) | rock metagenome | isolation source: Antarctica rocks | place: Antarctica: Victoria Land, Siegfried Peak nord | reverse complement strand
CACACCTCAGCACGTGCCGCGTGCTGACGCATGCCGTCGCACCCTCACACTAGCGCCAAGTGCGGCTCTCAGAGCAACACATAGCTCGGTTAAATGGCGCACTACACGCAAGTCGTTGCCCTGCGAGCAGGGGACACCACGCGTGACGCCGAACTGACCGCCTTGCTGACCAGCACCACGAAGCTGCTCTTCAAGCCTGCCTCAGCGGGGGACGCCGCTATCTAGGTAGTCAAGTTCAGGAGCTTCTGTATCGAGGTAGCCGACCTGCTCAACGTCGCGTTCCCTGCCGCGAAGAGCATCTTCCTGTGCCGCGATCTGGGTAGCTGGATACCCTCACTCATGCGGATCATGGGCGGATTCGTCCAGACTGACCAGGTTGTGCCCTTTCTCCTGCCCCTTGTGCCTCTGCTGGGCCCTGCCACACGGGAACGGGGCGCGGAAAGCCTGACGCCCATTGAGATGGCAGCCCTGAACTGGCTGTCTATCATGCGCCGCTATATTGCCCTGATCCGCCAGGGTATGCCGCTCTATACGCTGAGTTTCGAGGACATGGTGGCGGACCCCAGGGGAACCCTCACCGCTCTCTTCGGCTACGTCGGGCTCGACGAAGGGCTCGTAGACGCCGCCATGCCGGCCTTTGATCGCGATTCCCAGGAAGGCAGTGTGCTCGGGCGGGCGGCGGTGAGCCAACGTGACCCTGTGGTGATAACCGACGCCGAGTGGGCGCGGGTGCGTGCCCTGGTCCAGCGGTTTCCCCTACCGGCCGAGCATGTCCACGTGCCGCTCGTGGTCAGCGCCATCGTCTAGCGCTCTGGCTGGTTATTCCCCTACTGCACACAAACGGGGCGCCTGAGGGGCGTGGGCACACCGTGGCGTACGACGGTGGCCGACGTGTATGCGCGGTAGGCGAGACGGCGCAGGGCCTTAAAGATGAAGCCTTGATGTGTCTCCGCAAAGGCATGGATGACCACTGGAGCGTTGCCCCTCACGGGAGGAACTGACGAGGAGTTGGCCACTGTGCTGACGCCTCAACCCACTATGCTGGCGTAGCTCACACAGGTTGTGGATTATCCTGATTATCAGGGAGAGAGGGGTGGTGGCGAGGCTACAGGGTGGTGGCGCGCGCCCCCTGCTGGCCGTGCCGTAGCCGTGGTCAACGCGCCCGGTCTGGGCAGGGGCGTCTGGGGGGTATTCATCACCACGACACCCACGATCAGCGTGATGAATACGAGCACAACCATCAGCAGACATCCACAGCCACTACGAAGAAAGCTGCGGTTGACTACCGTTTGTCGCGCCACATCGTCCCCTTTGCTAACCGGGCGTCCTTCGGCCCAGGCCAACCCATCCATGGTGTCTTATTGTACCGGTGGCCCGACAGCCGCGTCCATACCACCGCGGGGCGCCGATCCGCTGGTACACTGGAGAGGCAAGGCGCCACGCAATGGAGCAAGGCCAGCGCGCTGGCCTCCAAAGCTCTATCATGATAATGATCAAGCCCGCCACAACGCTGGCTTGGTTCCTGCCATAATCGTCACCGTTTCGCGCGTCGCGGACGTTACCTTAGGGTAATCAGCCAGCGACCGTCAAGCAGTTCCTGAAGTAGAAAGTGGAAAGACGACCATGATGAACCAACCGCCACGTCGCGGGCCAGGTGGCCCCCCGGGAAGCGGCCCCGGCAACCGGCCCAACCTGCTGATGCCGCGGCGGATCCCCTGGTTTTGGATCCTATTGACCGTATTTCTGATCCTGAACTATGTGCTCAGCCAGCAGATGCTGCCGCGCCCGAACCATGTGACTATTCCCTACAACGTGTTCAGACAGCAAGTCGCCGCCGGCAATATAGACCAGGTGACCACGTCCGGCGACGCCATCCAGGGACACTTCCGCACGCCATTTACCTATCAGCCACCCAAAGGCGATAAGGCGAGCGGCAGCTATTTCGACACGCGCTCCTTTTCGTTTAGCGACCCGTCGCTAGGCCCGCTGTTGGACAAGAAGGGCGTGATGTTGACCGCTAATAATCCCGAGCCAAGCACTCCCTGGTGGTTGAGCCTGCTGATTGGCTTCGGCCCCACGCTGTTGTTTTTTGGCCTCTTCTTCTGGCTCAGCCGGGTCGCGTCGTCGCAGGCGCAGAACGGCGTGTTCGGCATCGGGCGCAGCAAAGCCAAGCGCTTTACAAAGGAGCAGTCTACTACTACCTTCGCCGATGTAGCCGGCATTGATGAGGCCAAGGGCGATCTGGTTGAGATCGTGGATTTCCTGCGCAACCCCAAGAAGTACCAGCGACTCGGTGGCACGATCCCCAAGGGTGTGCTCCTGATCGGCGCCCCGGGCACGGGCAAGACCTTGCTGGCCCGCGCCGTGGCCGGCGAGGCTGGCGTGCCTTTCTTTTCAATGGCCGCCTCGGAGTTTGTGGAGATGATTGTTGGCGTGGGGGCCAGCCGCGTCCGTGACCTGTTCGAGCAGGCCAAGGCCAGCGCGCCGGCCATCATTTTTATTGACGAGTTGGACGCCATCGGCCGCGCCCGTGGTGGCGGAGGCTTCGGTGGCAACGATGAGCGTGAGCAGACCCTCAACCAGATCCTGGTCGAGATGGATGGCTTCGACTCGCGCACCGGCGTGATCATGCTGGCCGCTACTAACCGCCCCGACGTGCTGGATCCCGCGTTGCTGCGCCCTGGCCGCTTTGATCGGCGGGTCACCGTCCAGCGGCCTGACCGCCCTGGCCGCGAGGCTATCCTGCTCGTGCATACGCGCAATGTGCCGCTTGGCCCCGACGTGCGGCTAGATGAGCTGGCCGGCGGCACACCTGGACTGGTGGGCGCCGAACTGCAGAACCTGGTCAACGAGGCCGCTCTCCTGGCCGCGCGCAAGAACCGCGAGAATGTTCACATGGAGGACTTCTGGGAGGCCATGGACAAGATCGTGCTGGGCGCGGAGCGCAAGCTAACGCTCAGTGAGCACGACCGCCGCGTGATCGCCGTCCACGAGTCAGGCCACGCGCTGGTCGCCAACAACCTGCCCGACGCCGACCCCGTGCGCAAGGTGACCATCATTCCCCGTGGTCAGGCCCTGGGCGTGACCTTCCAGTTGCCCATTGACGACCGCTTCAACTACTCCGAGGAGTACCTCAAGGGCCGCATCGCCAGCGCCCTGGCCGGTCGCGCCGCCGAGGAAGAGGTGTTCGGCGCGATCACCACGGGCGCCGAGAACGACCTGCAGGTGGTCAGTGACCTGGCCCGTCAGATGGTCACCCGCTGGGGCATGAGCAAGGCTGTCGGCCCCATGGCCTACGCCCGCAACAGCGACGAGAACGGTTTCTTGCGCCCTGATCTGGTCCATGACAAGCCCTATAGCGATCAAACAGCCGAGCTAATTGACGCCGAGGTGCGGCGGATCATTGATGAGGGCTTCCAGACGGCCCATCAGACCCTCCGTGAGCATCGCGACCTGCTGGACGCGCTGACCAACGCCTTGCTGCGCGAGGAGTCGCTGGAGGAGCGCCAGGTGCGTGAGGTCATCGGCCCACCGGTCAGTGAGCAGCGCACCGGTACCCGTGACGCCCGCGTGGCCGCTGCCCGCGCGGCCCAGGCTATCGCCAGCTAACGCTCTACTCCACTAGGAGGGTTTTGTGACTCAACACGACGCAGTCCTGACGCGCACGACTATGATCATGCCTGAACTGGGCGAGGCGGTGGCCGAGGGGGTGGTGGCCCGTTGGCTGAAGCAGGAAGGCCAGGTCGTTGAGCTGGACGAGCCGCTGCTCGAGGTGATCACCGATAAGGTGAATGCCGAGGTGCCCGCGGCTCTGGGTGGCCGGTTGGTGCGTATCCTGGCCCAGGAAGGCCAAACCGTGCCCGTGGGCGCGCCGCTAGCCGAGTTCGAGCAGGTCAGCCCTGGCCCACAGGATGCCGCTGCTCCAGCCACCCAGGGGCAGTCAGCCCCGGTCGAGCGGGTCACGGTGGTGGCCCCCGCGTCGGCTGCCGCTATCGCCGGCGCGTCGGCGCCATCTGGCGCGGGTGACCGACTCGTACCCCTATCGCCCATGGCCAGGCTGACCGCCGAGCACATGGTGCTCGGCGTGCGCACGGCGCCGCACACCATCGCGGTAGCCGAGGCCGACCTGGGCGCGGTGATGGGTTGGCTGGCCGCCAACGGGACCGACTTCCAGCGCCGTGAGGGCCTGCGGCCAACGCCTCTCGCCTTCATCCTGCACGCGCTCTGCCAGACCCTGGTAGAGTTCCCCTTGCTCAACTCATCCTGGCGTGACGACGCCCTCGTGTTGCACAGCGAGGTCAACCTTGGTGTGGCCGTGGCCCTGCAAGAGGGCATGGCCGTGCCCGTGCTGCCCCAGGCTGGCGCGCTGACCCTGCTGGACCTTGCTCACGCCCTGGCCGACCTGATGGCCCGCGCCCAGGAGAACCGCCTGGAGATGCGCGACATCCAGGGTGGCACTTTTACTGTCAGCGAGACCGGCGCCTTCGGCGTCCTGCTGGGCAACGCGGTGATCATGCAACCCCAGGTGGCCGTCCTCTCCATCGGAGCGATAACCAGGCGGCCAGTCGTCCTGGCCGACGATACGATTGCCCCCCGCTGGCGCGCCTACCTCACCCTGACCTTCGACCATCGTGTGGCCGATGGCATGACCGCTGGCCGCTTCCTGAGCGCCCTGGGCGCTCGCCTGGAGACCATGGCGCCAGACACATTGATCTGAGCAGGGGACAGGGTGCCACAGCGCGTCGGTCTCTTAAGTAACGGCTCTACCCATGCTCCGGGCGGAGGGCCAGCCAATCCTCCAGAGTGGCGACGCGCTCGGGATAACGCTGGCTGCGGGCCAGGAAGCCAACGCCGTGTTGGGGCATGGGATCCTGATCAGTGGGCTGATAACGCAGGTCCACACTCCAGCGCACGGTGGTCGCCGAGTTGTTCGGCGTGGACATATGCAGGCACCGGTCGTTGAACAGGATTGCCCCACCGGCCTCGATCGGCAGGGCCACGGCGCGGTCCCGATTCAGCCCCACCATGTGCGGCTCATCTACCTCTGTGTAGCCGGTGCCGCTGTACGTTTCCGCATGATAGGACAGCACGCGCGTCCTGTGCGTGCGCGGCAGGATGTGCAGGCAGCCGTTTTCCAGGTTGGCCTGCACAAAAGGCACCCAGACGGTGATCACGGGGTTCGAGTTTGCATCTGGCCAGTACGACTTATCCTGGTGCCACGGCACGGCGCCCGCTGCCACGCCAGGCACCTTGGGCCGCGTGTTGTACACCGGGTTGGCGTAGATCTCGCCGCCGATCAGCGACTCCACGGCGTCCAGTATCTTATGGTTAGCCATCAGATGGAAGTATCCGGGGTGGCGATCACGCCACCCGCGCCCAGTACGCAGGAAGTCGCTATCGCTCAGGCCCGCAAACAGCTCGGCCAGCCGGGTATCGAACGGGCGCTGCTCCAGCGTATCGGCGATCAGCCCTTCGACCAGTAGCCCATCGGCGATCTCAGACACCTTATCCATCATAGCTTGCCGGGCTGGAGCCAGGTCCTGAGCACCCAGCAGGTGGGGCAACACCAGGTAACCCTCCCGCTCGTACCACGCCCTCTGCTCCGCTGTCAGGCTCCCCCCGCGCGTCTCCATCCTATTCATCGCCCTTCTCTCCCCGCCGCTGGCCCGTGCCGATCTCTCCCTCAAGCATACCTGCTGGGCCGCCACCCGTGTCCTGAAAGGAGTCGGCCAAACCCCGCCAAAGCAGTGCTCCACGGCCCGCGGTACGGCTCTTGCGGGGCGCGGGTACAACAAAAAGCGGTTCCGTGCCCGGTGAAACGGCTCTGCTTGGTAGAATAAGGGTATCTCTTCACGTAGTGCAATGGTGAGCGCCGACGCGACGCGCCCCAACTGGTAGGAGGCCACGCCCCGACATGGACCCTTTAGCGTTATTTCATGGGCCAAACGCTGGCTATATCCTTGATCTGTATGACCGGTACCGCGAGGATCCGTCCTCTGTAGACGACGCGACCCGCACCCTCTTCTCTGGGTTGCCCGTAACGCCGGAACCCTCTGACGCAACGGCACCCCTGCCTCCACCGTCTTCCACGCTTGCGCCCCCTCGGGCACCCACCCTTGATACCGGCGCGCTGGTGGACGCCGTTCGGCTAGCGCATAACATCCGCGTGCGTGGCCACCTGGCCGCGCGCCTCGATCCACTGGGCAGCGCGCCGCAGGGTGACCCGGGGCTGGACCCTGAGACGTTTGGCCTGGGCCTGGGTGATCTGGCCGCCTTGCCGCCCGAGGTGGTGGGTGGGCCGCTGGCAGTCGCCGCGCGCAACGGTCTGGAGGCGCTGGAGGCGCTGCGGCGGATCTATTGCGGCACCACCGGGTACGACTACGGCCACCTGCAGTCGGCTGACGAGCGCGCCTGGCTGCACGACGCGGTACAGTCGGGCCGCTACGCTGCCCCCCTGTCGCCCGAGGCCAAACTGCGGCTGCTGGAGCGGCTGACTCAGGTGGAGGGTTTTGAGTCGTATCTGCATCGCGCCTTCCCCGGCCAAAAGCGCTTCTCGATTGAAGGCACCGATATGCTGGTGCCCATGCTGGACCAGATCATCCAGAGCGCCGCGTCGGCGGGCGCCCGCGAGATCGTCATGGGCATGGCCCACCGCGGCCGCCTCAACGTGCTCGCTCATATCCTGCACAAGCCCTATCAGCAGATCTTCGCCGAGTTTGAGGCGGCCACCTCAGGGGAAGGGCCGGCGGCCACGGAAGGGATCAACCGTGGTTGGACCGGCGATGTGAAGTATCATCTGGGCTTTACGGATACACTGGCTGACGGCGACGCCGGCCGCATCATGCTCTCCCTGGCCCCCAACCCCAGCCACCTGGAGTTTGTGAATCCCGTCGTTGAGGGGATGACCCGCGCTGCTCAGGAACGACGGGAGGCCGCCGGCCCGGTGGCTCAGGACAATGGGCGAGCCCTGCCCCTGCTGATCCACGGTGACGCGGCGTTCCCCGGCGAGGGTGTGGTCGCTGAGACGCTCAACCTGTCGCGGTTGGCCGGCTACCAGACCGGGGGCACCGTGCATATCATCACAAACAATCAGCTGGGCTTCACCACTGAGCCGCATGAGGCGCGCTCGACGGTCTATGCCAGTGATCTGGCCAAGGGGTTCGAGATCCCCATCTTCCATGTCAACGCCGACGACCCCGCCGCCTGTGTGGCGGCGGCACGGCTGGCCGCGGCCTTCCGTACCCGCTTCCGCAAGGATGTGCTGATTGATCTGGTCGGCTACCGCCGCTGGGGCCACAACGAGGGCGATGAGCCCGGCTACACCCAACCCATCCTCTATCGCCACATTGGCGCCCACCCCACCGTGCGCGCCCTGTGGGCCGAGACGCTGGAGCGAGAGGGCCTGCTGGAGGCGGGCCGCGCCGACGCCCTGCTGCGAGAGGCTATCGAGGCGCTGCGCGAGGTGAACCGCCCCCGCTCGGTCAGCACGCCTGACGAGTCGGCGGAGAGCGGGCATGGCAACGGGGCCACGGGCGAGACGCCGACGGCCGTCTCCGCTGAGCAGGTAGTCAGCCTGAACGATGCCTTGCTCGCCGAGCATGAGGGGGTGGCCCCCCACGAGCGCCTGACCAGCCAGGTGCTGCGTCGGCGACGGGGCGCCCTCGGCCCAGAGGGAGCGATCGATTGGGCGCACGGTGAGATGCTGGCCTTCGCGGCGATCCTGGCCGACGGCGTGCCCATTCGGCTGACCGGCCAGGACGCCCAGCGCGGCACCTTTTCACAGCGCCACCTGGTGCTGCACGACCCCAGCACCGGCCACAGCTACGCTCCCTTGCAGGTGCTGCCCCAGGCCCGCGCCGCCTTCGCCGTTCACAACAGTCCGCTCTCCGAGATCGCCGCGCTGGGCTTCGAGTATGGCTATAGTATCCACGCGCCGGAGACGCTCGTGCTGTGGGAGGCCCAGTTCGGCGACTTTGTAAACGCGGCGCAGGTGATCCTGGACCAGTTTATCGTCGCCGCGCGGGCCAAGTGGCGACAGACCCCCAGCCTGGTCCTGCTGCTGCCCCATGGCTATGAGGGCCAGGGCCCCGAGCACTCCAGCGCCCGCCTGGAGCGCTACCTGCAGCTGGCCGCTCAGGACAACATCCGGGTGGCCTACCCCAGCACCGCTGGCCAGTACTTCCACCTGCTGCGCCGCCAGGCCGCGTTGCTGCAGACGGCGCCCCGGCCGCTGATCGTGATGACGCCCAAGAGCCTGCTGCGCCATCCGCTGGCCGCGTCCCACTTGGAGGATCTAGCCCACGGCCGCTTCCAGCCCGTGCTCGATGATGCGGAGGCGCGGGCGCGGCGCGACGGGGTAGCCCGCTTGATCCTGTGCAGTGGTAAGGTGTATGTGGATCTGGTCAGCAGCGAGGCGCGTGCTGCCGAGCGCGGCGTGGCCGTGGCCCGCGTGGAGCAACTCTACCCGTTCCCAGCCAACGAGATCGGCGACCTGCTGGCCGCCTACCCGCGGCTGCGCGAGGTGGTGTGGGTGCAGGAGGAGCCGCAGAACATGGGCGCCTGGAACTTTGTGGCCCCGCGTCTGCGCCAGCTGGTGGGCCGCGATATCCCGCTCTCCTACAATGGGCGCCCTGAGCGGGCCAGTCCGGCAGTGGGGTCGGGACAGGTCCACAAGATGGAGCAGGCCAGGATCGTGGCGGACGCCTTCGCCGGCGTCCGCGCCCTACAGCGCGATGTGCAGGGAGTGGTGAAGCATGGCGGTTGAAATTCGCGTACCCCAGATGGGCGAGTCGGTCACTGAGGCTGTGGTGGGCCAGTGGCTCAAGAAGGAAGGCGACACCGTGCAGCCCGGCGAGCCGGTGGTCAGCCTGGAGACCGACAAGGTGGCCCAGGAAGTCAGCATGGAACAGGGCGGCGTGCTGAGCAACGTGGTCAAGCACGAGGGAGACACCGTGGTCGTGGGCGACGTGCTGGCGACTTTAGCCGACCTCGGCGCCCCGGCCCAGCCCTCCGTGGCTGGCGACGCCTCCCTTGACGTCTCCACGCCAGCGGCGCCCACCAACGGGGCCGCCGCTGGTGGGCCGGGGCGACCGCTGGTCACCCCGGTGGCCCGCAACATCGCCGAGGTCAACAATGTGGACCTTACCCGGGTGCCGGGCAGCGGTCCACGGGGCAAGGTACGTAAGGACGATGTGGCGGCCTTTGTCGCCCGTGATGCGCCGGCTCCGGCTGGGCAGCCCGCGGCGGCGCTCCCGGCCGCGCCTGCTCAGCCGTCCGGCCTAGCGGCGAGTAGCCCCGGCCTGGCCGCCGCCCTGGCTGGTCTGACGCCGCCGCCCAATCCGCGCGAAGAGCGCGTGCGCATGACCCGCCGCCGCCAAACCATCGCCCGTCGCCTGGTGGAAGCTCAGCAGACGGCGGCGATGCTGACCACCTTTAACGAGGTGGATATGAGCGCCGTGATGGAGGTGCGCAAGCGCCGCCGCGACGCCTTTAAGGAGCGCCACGGCGTGGGCCTGGGCTTCATGTCGTTCTTTACAAAGGCCGTGGTCGGGGCCTTGAAGGCGTACCCGCGCCTCAACGCGGAGATCCAGGGTGACGAGTTTGTGCTCAAGCGCCACTACGACATCGGCATCGCCGTAGGCGCCGAGGAAGGCCTCGTGGTCCCTGTACTGCGTGACGCTGACCGCAAGAGCTTTGCCGAGATTGAGCAGGAGATTGCCGATATGGCCGGCCGGGCGCGGGCCAACAAACTAACCCTGGCGGAGCTACAGGGCGGCACCTTCACGATCACCAACGGGGGCATCTTCGGCTCACTGCTCTCCACGCCGATCCTGAACACACCCGAGGTGGGCATCCTGGGCATGCACAAGATCCAGGAGCGGCCCGTCGCCCTCAAGGGCGAGGTGGTGATCCGACCCATGATGTATCTGGCTTTGTCCTACGACCACCGCATCGTGGATGGCCGCGAGGCCGTGCAGGGCCTGGTGCGCATCAGAGAACTCCTGGAAGACCCTGAAACCCTCCTTCTGGAAGGCTAGTACTCCGACGCTCTGCAAAGCAAGGTCTAGGGGCCACGCCGCTACATGATCTTAATAAGGCCGTGGCGCCGTACCCTTGCCACGGCCGCACTGACCATTGGCTGCGCGCCAGAGAGCGGGGCGCGCCCGGTTAACTGCCCACCCGCACGCCCTCCATGTCGAAGCGGAAGTCCAGGATCTGGGCGCCCGCGGCCGTCAGGGCCTGGCGCACGGCGTGGACACGGTCCCGCGGGGCCAGGAAGACGAGACAGCCGCCGCCACCGGCGCCGCATGCCTTACCCGAACGCGCCCCAGCGGCCAGCGCCGCCGCAAACAGGTCCTCTACCTGAGCGTTTGTAATACTGGAGTGCAGCGCCTTCTGCCCGCTCCAGTTGCGCTCAAGTAGGTCGCCAAATGCGGTCAGGTCACCGGCCAGCAGCGCGTCGCGCATTAGCAGGGCTGTTTCAGCCAGCAGCGCCAGCTTGCTGGCCACCACCTCGCTGCCGGCCAGGAAGGCCCCCCACACGTGGTCGTGGATATCCCCCGAGAGGCGGGAGCGCCCGCTGTAGCACAGCACCAGACGGCTCTCCAGTTCGGCCACTAGCGCGGGGGCCAACTCCAGGCGCTCCACCTGCACCCCACGGCCAAAGCGCATCAGGTTAAAGCCCCCGTGCGCCGCGCAGTATTCGTCCTGCTTGCCCCCGGTGATACCCAGCAGGTTGGCCAGATCACAGGCCATCGCCGCCAGATCGGCCGGGCTGTCGTGATGGCCCATGTTGGCCCGCACCAACCCCAGCCAGGCCACGCTCAGCGAGGCCGACGAGCCCAGCCCCGAGCCGGCAGGCAGGTTCATGCCGTAGTGGACCTGCATGCCCTGCTCAGCTCCCGGCTCGGGGCGCTCGCCCTCGCGCGCCGAGGTCAACTCAGCCTGCACATACTGGGTGATCGCCGCGTTGAGCACGGCCCCGCCCACCCGTTCGGCAAACGGCGGGATGTCGCTCCACCCACCCGCAAAATCGAGGCGCAACGGCGCGCGGCAGGTCAACCTCATCGCTCTGCCCAGCTCCTTTCAGCACAGGTCCCACACGTAGACTGACCGCCATTTTACCCCCTACTGTTCGCCCTTGTCCATCACCCGGTATGTAGTGTGTGGTGTAGCTGGGCCTGCTCTGTTACCATGAGGGGGCGCCAGACTGACCATCATGAGCAAGCGGGTCTGGCTGCGCGGCCAAGTACGGCGGAGAGATCACTGCATGACGACCGGGCCAGTATCCCCATTTAGCCGCCTAACAGACGCTGCCACCGCGCCGTTGAGCGTCTACCTGCGCGGCCGCCTGCTGCTCCCCACGGGGGCGCCGCCAGCTGACGCTTTTGCCGTGCGTGGTGGGCGCATCGTCTGGCTGGGCGACAGCGCCGCCGCTCGGGACCTAGGAGAGCCGAGCGCCGTCGTCCACGATCTGGGCGGCGCCCCCGTGTGGCCTGGTCTGGTGGATAGCCACATCCATATGTTGTGGAGTGGCATGGCCCTGACCCAGGTGGATCTCGATGGCCTGCCCAGCCTGGCCGACGCGGTGGCCGCCGTGGGTTGGCGCGCCGAGGCCGAGCCTGCCGGCGCCTGGGTGCGGGGCGGCGGCTGGAACCGTAACCTCTGGCGGGAAGACCGCTGGCCCATCGCCGCTGATCTGGACGCCGTGGCCCCCCATCACCCGGTGGCCCTGGGCAGCAAGGATCGCCATTTGCTGTGGGTCAACAGCCGCGCCCTTGAACTGGCCGGCATCACGGCGACCACGCCAGACCCTCCAGGTGGCCAGATCGTACGCGACGAGCACGGCGCGCCCACCGGCCTGCTCAAAGAGAACGCCGCAAGCATCGTCCATCGCGCCATGCCGGCCCCCTCTCCCCTTGAGGTGCTAGAGGCCCTGCGCGCCGCCCAGAGGCTGGCCCATAGCCTGGGCCTGGTGGGACTGCACAACGTGGAGGGCGCGGAGACGTTCGCCGCCCTGCAACGCATGCGCGCCGCCGGCGAACTGCGCCTGCGCGTGCTGAACAGCATCCCCGCCGCCGCCCTGGATCATGCGCTGGGCTTGGGGCTACGTAGTGGCATGGGTGACGACTGGCTGCGGATCGGTGGGGTCAAGATCTTCACCGATGGCGCGCTGGGCGGCCAGACCGCCGCGATGCTGGAACCCTACCAGGGCAGCGCCAACCGGGGCATGCTGGTGCTGGATCCGGCGGAACTGCGGGAGACCGTCACCCGCGCCGCCCTGGGCGGCCTGAGCTCCACCGTGCATGCCATCGGTGACCGGGCGAACCGCCTGACCCTCGACGCCACGGCCGCGGCCCGCCAGGCCGTGGAACAGGCCGGTGTGGCCGGTCCCCTGCTGCCCCACCGCATTGAGCACGCCCAGCTACTCCACCCCGCCGATGTGGCCCGCTTCGCCGCCCTGGGCGTGGTCGCCTCCATGCAGCCGATCCACTGTACGTCCGACCGGGATGTCGCCGACCGCCATTGGGGCGTCCGCTCCGCCGGGGCCTACGCCTTCCGCGACCTGTTGAGCGCCGGAGCCACCCTGGCCTTCGGCTCGGATTGCCCCGTGGAGTCGGCCAACCCCTTCTGGGGCCTCTACGCGGCGATCACCCGCCGCCGCCTTAACCGCGCCGAGGAGAGTTGGTACCCTGAGCAGCTGCTGACCCTTGATGAAGCCATCGCCGCCTATACCACCGGCGCGGCCGTCGCGTCGGGGGAGGCCGGACGGCGCGGCCAGCTGGCCGTGGGCCTGCCCGCCGACTTCCTGGTGTTACCCCGTGAGTTGGATATCCGTGACCCGGAGGCCATTGGCCACACGACCACCCAGGCCACCGTGGTGGACGGGCAGCTCGCCTTTGGCCATCTGGAACCGGCGGGCCGCGCTGCCAGACAGGCATAGTATGGACACCCGTCTGCTGGCCTTCCTGGGCATCTCCCTGCTGCTGATTATCACGCCTGGCCCCGATATGGCCATGGTGACCAAAAACGCGCTCGATCATGGACGCCGCGGCGTCCTGCTGACCACCCTGGGTATCGGAACCGCCCTGCTCCTGCACGTCACCGTAGCCGCCCTGGGCCTGTCCGCCCTGCTGCGCTCGGCCAGCGCCCTCTACACCGCTGTCAAGCTATGCGGAGCGGCCTACCTGCTCTTCCTGGGCGGGCAGGCCCTGTGGGCCACCCGGCGCGTCGCCCCCCCCATTACCCCATCCACGGTGGAGTCTGGCCCGCGGCGACGCGGCTCACCCTACCGGCAGGGCTTCCTGAGCGCCCTGCTCAACCCCAAGTTGGTCATCTTCTTCGCCACCTTCCTGCCCCAGTTTGTCGCTCCGGGCGAGGCCCTGTTGCCCCACATGCTCCTGCTAGGTGGTCTCTTTGCCACCCTGGGCCTGCTCTGGCTGACCGCCTACGGCCTGGTGGTCACCCGGCTGCATGCTGTCTTTACCTCGCCCCGCGTGCGCCGGCGCATGGAGCGGCTGACCGGCTTCGTGCTGGTGGCTCTGGGCGCCCGCCTGGTTCTGGACCGCTCCTGAGCCGCCCGCTCAGGCCTTGCCCTTGACGTCCAGCGCGTCACCCAAACCATCGCCGATGAAGTTGACCGACAGGACGGTCAGCACCAGCATCAGGCCGGGGAACACGACCCACCACCAGTTGCCGCTGCCGAAGGCATCCTGCGACCCGGCCAGGATGTTACCCCAACTCGGCGTGGGCGGCACAAGGCCCACGCCCAGGTAGTCCAGCGCAGCCTCGGCCAGGATATAGGTGCTCACCGCCAGCGTGGCCGCCACGATCACCGGGCGCACCGCACTGGGCGCGATAGGGCCTGCATCACCAGGTCGTGCTCACCACAAGCCTCCTCGGGCGTGGGTCCAGGGGCCTCACGCGCGTGGGTGCCGCCCAGCAGGGGCAGCCACTGGATCCGGCGGCGGCGGCGGCGGTGGACCTCAATGGCCCTATTCGTGGCGATGCGGAACAACCATGCCCGCAACGCCAGGTCCGAGCGCAATGTGTGCAGCGACCGATAGGCCTCCAAAAACGTATCCTGCGCCAGGTCCAGCGCTGTCTGCTCGTTGCCCACCAGGCGGTAGAGGTAGCGAGCCAGGGTCACACAGGACGTGGCGCTGTGTCTCTATGGACGGTTAGCGGGCGGCAGACCGGACAACCCTGGTGGGGCCATGCGCTCACCCCGTATACTGGTATGTGAGCGGCGGCGCGGCGCTAGCCTTCGCTATGGGCCGTGGGTGGGGACTATCGGGAGATCAGGTCACACGGCGTAGCTAGAGTAGGAGGTAAGGCCATGGTGTCGTTGGTATTGGAGCGGGTGGGCGAACTGACCCTGCGTGATATTGCCCTGCCCCAGGAGGTCGGGCCGCACGACGTGCGCATCAAGATGCACACCGTGGGCATCTGCGGCAGCGATATCCACTACTACACCCATGGAGCCATTGGCCCCTTCGTGGTCCACGAACCGATGGTGCTGGGCCATGAAGCCTCCGGCGTGGTCATTGAGGCGGGCGCGGCGGTCACCAACCTGGCTGTCGGAGACCGCGTGTGCATGGAGCCGGGCATCCCCGACCCCACCAGCAGGGCCACCCGTCTGGGCCTGTACAACCTGGACCCGGCGGTGCGCTTCTGGGCCACGCCGCCGGTGCATGGCTGCCTGACCCCCTACGTGGTCCACCCTGCCGCCTTCACCTTCAAGCTGCCCGATACGGTCAGCTTTGCCGAGGGGGCCATGGTCGAGCCGCTGGCCGTGGGCATGCATGCCGCCACCAAGGCCCAGATCAAGCCCGGTGAACTGGCCGTCGTCTGCGGCGCGGGTCCCATCGGCATGGTCACCGCCCTGGCCGCCCTGGCTGGCGGCTGCAGCCGGGTGGTGATCACCGATGTCCAGCAGCCCAAGCTGGACCTTGCCGCAACCCTCGGCCCGATCACCCCGGTCAACATCGCCGAGCAGAGCGTGGTAGACGTCGTACGCGAGCTATCCGACGGCTGGGGCGCCGATATCGTCTTCGAGGCTAGTGGCAACGCCCGCGCCGCTGAGACGGCTATCGAGCCGCTGTGCCCTGGCGGGCGCATCGTCTATATTGGTATGCCCGGCGCGCCGATCACTCTTGATCTGGTCGCCTTGCAGGCCAAGGAGGCGCGTATCGAGACCGTCTTCCGCTATGCCCACGTCTATCCCCGCGCCCTGGAGCTGCTGGGCAGCGGACGCATCAACGTCAAGCCGCTGCTGACCGACCGCTACGCCTTCGCCCAGAGCGTGGAGGCCTTCGACTACGCCACCCGCATGCGCCCCGACTCAGTCAAAATCCAGATCACTCTGCCCGACAATACCCCCGAGTAGGGCCGCGCACCATCGCATCTCACCAGACGATCGTCGTGGAGAGCGCATCGGCGTGGCAGGTCCGCCGTGTGCCGCCGTCATACTGCGCCCCCGCGCACGTCGCTGTCGGCGACGCATAGCGCAATGCCGGCGTGCTCCCTCCTCCGCGCGTTTCCCAGTTGGATGGCGCAATTCGGTATAAAGAAACTGCATGCCCCGCGCGTAGGCGTGCGTCTCCCAAACTGGCCTGATATCAGAGAATAACGCAAGGTCACGCTGCCTACCGTCATCCAAACGCCAGACTATGCGGGGCGGAGCGATAGGTATCCGTGCCCCAGGCGGGCAGGTCCTGGGGTAGCAGGAAGCAGGCCCCGCCCCGCCAGTGCCCACCCCGCAGCACATGGTCAATCAGGGCGCGGCGCAGGGTTGTGTCGCGGGGGAGCTGGCTCAGGTCCGTGGGCGCCTGACCAAAGGTAAAGAAGAAGGCCCCGCCGCCATTGTCGGCCACGGGCAGCAGATACATCTGGCGTAGAAAGCGCACCAGATTGCTCGTCGGTGGCAGCGCCTCTTCCAGTTGGGCGTCGAGCAGCCAGGAGTGGCAGGCGAAGGCCACGACAGGCTGCTCCGGGAAATGCGTAGAGAAGAAACGCAGCGCTTCTTGCAGTGAGTGACGGCAGGCTTCCATCTCCAGCGGCGCCCCCTGAGGGATGTGCAGATGCAGCACCGGAGCCCCCGGGGCCAGCGCCTCTGGCCACTCCGCGCGGGCCAGCCGCGTGATCTCCCGCTCGGCCTGGCCAACCGGCAGGATGCGGTGGCCGGTGATTTCCTCCGCGCCGACCACCAGGTGCGCCGTCCAGGCCCCAGTGGGGTCTTCCACGCCCCCGGTGCCATCACGCTGCCCATCGGCGCGGTAGCGCACGCCCTCATCTGAGAGGGCGACCACGGCGCCTGTCATGGCGTGGCGATAGACGCGCACGGGCAGCTGCCATGGCCCTGGTTGATACTGCAGCCGGCCCACCTCATACAACTCACCGTGCAGGTGCAGCCAGTACCAGGGCAGGTGGCGCGCATCCATGCCCCACACGCCTTCGGCGCGCCGGTAGTGGTCGGCCCACCGCTGGATATCGCGTAAGGTGGCCTGATGAATCGCCCGGGGCACGGCGTGCGCCCGGTGGATCTCCCGCAGCGCGGGCAGGTCACCTAGCAGGGCCAGCAGGTAGAAGAGCGGCGCGCTCTCGCCCACCAGCGCCGTGGGGGTTGGCCACCCACCAGGGCCCTCTGGCCCCCACTCGGGCCGCTCCTTAAGGCGGTGGTAGGCGTGCCAGGCCAGCGCCCGCGCCGCTGGCCCTGCGTCGGCGCGCCGGGCGGCCGTCACCAGGGCCGCCGTCAGATCGGCGTCCAGCGCCGCCTCCGCGCCCGCCTCAGCCACATAGGAAGGGTCAAGGAAGAACACCTGACCGTCGGCGGGCATGCTGGCCTGGGAGTGGGACCATCCCTCCAGCAAGCGCTCCACCGCCTGTCCGCCACCCAACGCCGCGCTAACTGTGTCCTTGTCCATCACCTCTCCTCGCTCCACACCGCCTGTCACCCCACCGGGCGCTGGTTCAAGTGGGCTGCCGTGGCCCTGGCGCGGGCCGCGCCTCGCGCACACCGCTGCCCGACACCGCACTGGCGCCCGCGCGGGCTACCCTGACCTGCGCCCCGCGTCCAGTGTACCGGACTGGGCATGTTGGCTGACCATCCCGATGGGTTTTGGCTGTTCTCTCATCGCCCATGAGCGGCTACACTGGGTGTCACGTGCTTGGCCGGCCACCATGGGCCAGCCTACTAACGACCAGGAGGAGCCATGGCCGTACCACTGATCCAGGTTGACGCCTTTACCGATCAGCCTTTCGCCGGCAATCCAGCCGCTGTCTGCATTCTGCCCGAGCCACGCGACGAGGGCTGGATGGGCCGCGTCGCCCAGGAGATGAACCTGTCGGAGACGGCCTTCCTGTCCCCCCACGAGGGAGGTTATCAGCTGCGCTGGTTCACCCCCACCGTGGAAGTGGATCTGTGTGGCCATGCCACCCTGGCCAGCGCCCATGCCCTGTGGGAGCTCGGTTATTTGGCCCCGGATGCGCCGGCCAACTTCCACACGCGCTCTGGCCTGCTGACGGCGGGGCGGGATGGCGACTGGATCGTGCTGGACTTCCCCGCTACACCGGAACAGCCCTGCTCCGCCCCGCCAGGTCTGGCTGGCGCCCTGGGCGCGGAACCCCGCTATGTGGGCCAGACCCGCTTCGACTACCTGGTTGAACTGGAGAGTGAGCAAGCGGTTCGGGCACTCCGGCCTAACGTTGCCGCCATGGGCGCCCTGGGCGTGCGTGGCGTGATGGTCACCGCCCGCGCCGGGTCGGGCCCCTATGACTTTGTCTCGCGCTATTTCGCGCCCGGCGCAGGGATTGACGAAGACCCCGTGACTGGCTCGACGCACTGCTGCCTGGGGCCATTCTGGAGCGCTCGGCTGGACAAGCTGGACTTACTGGCCTATCAGGCGTCGGCGCGTGGTGGCGTGATGGGGGTGCGCGTCGCCCTGCCCCATATACATCAACCTAATCCTGCCAGGTCAGGATTGAGCAGCAATTGGTAGGTGTTGGGCTTGATTTTGCGCCGGTTGATCCGGCACCCTGCCGCCAACGCGCGGTGAATGACGCGGATAGCG
>JAABUM010003762.1_pt1 | contig 18071 bp, 16 predicted proteins | sample 5559161 | NCBI WGS metagenome assembly JAABUM01 (sample SAMN10711868, study PRJNA513369) | rock metagenome | isolation source: Antarctica rocks | place: Antarctica: Victoria Land, Siegfried Peak nord | reverse complement strand
CGTAGTCGGGCTTGGGGTCCATCTGGGACTCGATACCCGGCGGGTCGATGTGTCGCGTGGAGAAGGGCGGTTTGGGATACTGCGTGAGCGGGTTCTGTAGCGTCGTCTGATCGGTCGCCATGGTGTCGACTCCTTTACCTCTGGGATGGCGGGGCGGAGGGGCTAAACGACTAGCAGCAAGCGACGTGCCAGAGCCCATCCGAGGCGTGGAGGACGCCAGGACGTCAAGCTCCCTCGGTTGCCACACCATTGACGGCCAGCAGGGGACGGGACGCACGCTCAGGACACACGGATAGCCGGCGGAACCTCGGCTCGACCTGTGCGACGCGCACACCTCTGTTTAACGACAATGAGAGACTGACCCCTTGTGCGTGCGCCTCCCCTCCCACGGGCGCCCTATCCGACGCCCCACATGCACGTTGCGAGGAGGGGGAGGCTCCAGGACACGCGTCCCTGCTAAGTATGCCTGGCATTCGTCGTATCGAGCACGCGGCGCACACGCCGGGCCAGATCGAGCGGGGCGCCCGTCGCAATCTGATGCGAGAAGTAGAGTTGCGGGTGCTCATCCGTTTCCTGATTATAGAGGCAATGCACCGCGAAGCCCTCCGCGCGCGCCGTCGTGAGGGCCGGGTTGACCTCCGGGGCGATCAGGGCGTAATCGGGCGCACAGGCCGCGCGCCCGTTGCCCAGTGGCTCGAAGGCAATGGTGTGATCGACGCCCGCATCCGGATTGACGACGATCCCGCCGATGACAATGGTGTCCGCGCGCTCGACACTGACCGTGACCACGCCGTCGCTGCCCACCTGGGCGGTTCCGCCGAGGATAGCGGCCAATTGCTTCGTTGGCAGGGGGGTGGTGGGATTGCTGGGCTGGGATTGCGGGAGCAGGGTGGTGGTGGCCTTGACCACGTTGATCGCCGCCCGCGCGAGCGCGAGCGGGTCACCGACCCCCCGGAAGTGGTAGTGCCATGTCTGGGGCCGCTCCCCGATGAAGTGCTGGTGCTGCGCCATCACGGTGAGGCCGTTGGCGAGAATGGCGTCGAGGACGCGGGTCATCTCCGCCGCGATGAAGGTGAACTCCGCATTGAGAAACGCCTGGCCATTGTCCAGTGGCTGGAAGAAGAACTCGTGCAGGATTTCGAAAGCGGGCTTGAAGGGGATGCCCTGGGGACCGATGACGGTCAAGTCAGTGCGGTCAAGCTCAATGTAGAGCACCCCGTTTTGCATCGTCCCGGTGGTCTGCATGATGGCCTCGATCTGTGGCACGGGGAGGCTCCCGCTCGTGGCCGTCCCTCCACTATTAATCCCCCCCCTGTGCCGACGCGGCGGACACGATGCGGGGGCGTGGTCAGCCCTGGCGCGGAGGCTGCGATGAGGCCACCCGCAAGACCTCCTCCGATGGCAAGCGCGCGACGACGGCTAACGGGATCATTCATGTGCGGCATCCTCTCTTCCTCCTCGGCAAGCAACGTCCGTCGCGGCGGCGTCTAGCGCGATGTCACCCGACGGGAAACAGGGGACCAGCCTCGTGGTGAAGCAAGACGTATGCCACCACCCGGTAGGTCACCGCGTGATAGGCGCAGGCGCGGTGCAGAACCGTGGGCACCACGCGCCGCAGCCGAACAGCCCGCGCCGACGCCGATGACCACGCTGAGCGGCCTGACCAGGGGGATGAGGGTGGCCGGACCGTCGGCGCTAGCGATAAATGCTCCGTCGCTCCCCGTCCGGCGACCTCCACCGTTCGCTGTGTAGCCGGGACGCGCTGCCGCCTAGTCGGACGCTCAACGTGGCGGCGCGCCGCGTCAGCGAGTTGACACGGCTGAACGCTCATCGCCCGAGGCGGGCTCCACACGCGGCGGGAGGGGACGGTCAGGGGACCTCAGACACATCGAACTCCTCATGCGGCAGAGGTGCGACAGCGACCGCGTCGAGACCCTGCTACGCGGATGTCGGGAGCGGCCTGGCCCGCGGACGCCACGCCACCACGCCCCTAGGTTGGATTGCACCCCGCCGTCAAACCGCTCCCGTGACGGTGACGATAGGCGACCATGCAGTCATCACCCCGTTGCCCCGGCCCCCCACGTTACCGCTGCGCCCAGGGCAGACGCCGCCGTGGGACGCCGGGAGGGCCAGCCACGAGACGGTCGGCGACCAGGCCGGTGACGATGGCGTAGACCGCCTTGTGTAGCACGTCGATCACCTGCTCGTCGACCGGCCACGTCCACGGCGGGGACCCGACCCCGGTGGCGTTCTCCAACGTTTGATCGTTGAGCAGGCGCAGGTTCGTGAACAGGAGCGCGCCCATGGGGCCGCGCAGCCCGCGCGCGGCCATCAGCCCACGCACCGGACCGAGCACGATGCCCTGGCCCCAATGCATGGCCCAGTTCAGCCAGAGCCGCTCGGCGTCCGGCTTGTGGGGGAGCCCCAGCACCCGCTCCAGCGTGTGCGCCGGCACATAGGAGTTCGGCCGGTGCGTGAACGCCTGTTCCAGCTTCTCCGCCGCGGTCATCGCCGCGACGCCCACGACCCCCGCCACCAGCCCGCGTCCGATCACGCCATGTGTCCCCATCACCATTGCCTCACCGTCTTTCTCGCGTCACGCCGTCCCGTGGCTGCCTGCGGCTGGGACCGCCTCATCCACACGCGCCACGCCCCGCACTATTTTCAGGAGGGGCATGAGGGGTGGGCCGCATGATATGTGCCGCGCGCTGACCGTCGCAGCCGATCCATCATGCGGCCCACGCGCATCACGCACACCCGGCATCCCTGGTGGGATGTCGTCCAGGCTGTCGCGGGTGAAGGGCTCTGGCACGCGCCCTGTCGCCTAGCGGGGTCCTGACGCAGCGACCGAGCGCGGAGCCGCGTGTGTTCCACGCCGATCCCTTGTGGCGCGGTGTCGCCCGCTATCGGCACATCCCACAACTCCTCGCTCTCGCTGAGGCGGAGTTCGTTGGCCTGATCGACCCGTCCACCGCGTCGATCGAGACCACGCGGGAGGCGTTCCCGCGGATAGCGCGACTCCCCGTATTCAGCGACTATCACGACGCGCTGCAATCCGTACAGGCCGATGCCGCGATCATCGCGTCGCCGCATAACCAGCACCTGGAGCACGGTCTGGCGTGCCTCGACGCCGGCCCGCATGTGCTCATGGAGAAGCCGTTCGTCGTCGGGAGCGCCAACGCTGCGCGCCTCATCGCCCACGCGCGGGACGCGCGCAGGCACCTCGCCATCGCCTATCAGCGCCACGTCGAAGGAGCGTATATGTACCTGCACGATCTGGTGCGCAGCGGGGCACCATGCCGTTGGCACAGGAGGATAGCGGTGAAGATTCTATGCGTCAGATATGCGCCGCTATCATGCATGATGCTCATGCTCATTGTATCTATGGTCTCTGTGAGCGTAAACGTTGACCTAGCGGCTGAATTATGTGCGGACGGACTTCTCGGCCAGCACAGCCCTTCGAATCGCGGACTCAGGCATGAAAGCCTTTCGCCGAAGTACTGCAACATGGCGAAAGTGCGGTGAGATCTTTGCGCCTGCGGATCTCACCCCATCAGCAGGCCGCCGTAACCATTGCCCTGTTGCGTTACCCGCGCCCCGTGGGCCTGCTCACGACGGGTTTACATCGAGCACGACTACAAAGGCTGCAAAAGTCGCTCCTGCTCACGGCATGGGGCGTTGGTTACGTGCTACGCCGAATCGCGCGCGATCACTGTCACGCGTGCAGCGGGCGCCGGACCGACCGGCTCGCCCGCGACCGTGGCTAGAATCTGCTCAACCAGGTGCGCGTGGATCGGCCGTTGGTCGAAGGCGATCGTGGTCAGCGCCGGCACGCTAAACCGCGCCAGCGGGATATCGTCGCAGCCGATCACCGCCGCCGCCGGGACAGCCAGGCCCAGATCGGCCAATGCCGCCAACACCGCGAAGGCTATCTCGTCGTTATAACAGCAGAACCCCCATGACCCGTGCCGCGCCAGCAGTCCCCCGATCGTCTCGCGCGCTCCGTCGCGTGAGCATGGGATCACCAGCACCTGTGGTCGCTCGAGTTCGTGGTCGGCGCAGCCCTGGCGCACGCCCGCTAGTCGCGCCTGCGCCAGCCGCTGCACATCCCAGCGCTCCGGGGCCGCGAACACCATCCGCCGGTGCCCACGCCGATGCAGGTGTGTGACCTGTGTGCGCCCGACCACCTCGCGGTAGGCCGCGCTCTCGACCGTCACGATCGGCGCATTGAATTGCCGCAGGAACGCCTCGTCGGCCGGTTCGGTCGCCGCCGCGTAGTTCAGCACCGCCACGGGAGTCAGGTTGGCGGCGGGGTGGGTTGCCCCATCGGCCACACCCACTCGCATCAAGCTAAGAAATGAGCAGGGGCGCTTCTTTGGCATCATAAGGGTGTAGAAGACCTTAGGAGCAAAGGAGCGTCCCTATGACCACGGTAGCAGATTTGACCCAGGCGCTGCAGGCTCTGTTTACCACAACGGCGGATCAGGTGGCCCGGCGGACCGGCTTCGTCCAGCGGACCTCCAAACTGACCGGCGCGGCCTTTGTGCAAGCGCTGGTGTGTGGGTGGCTAGCCAATCCACAGGCGTCGGTGGAGGGGCTGGCCCAAGCGGCCGCGGCGGTGGGGGTCGCGATCAGCGCACAAGGGCTCGATCAGCGGTTCACGGAGGCGGCGGCGACCTTCCTGGAGGAGATGCTCACCGCCGCGGTGCAGACGGTCATCGCCACCGATCCGGTCGCGATTCCGCTCCTGGAGCGCTTTACGGCTGTGGTGCTCCTGGATTCCTCGACGATCACGCTGCCCGCGGCCTTGGCGCTGTGGTGGCCGGGCTGCAGCACAGGCACAGCGGCGCTCAAACTGCATGTGCGCTATGATCTGTGTCGGGGCTGCCTGAGTGGACTGGTCGTGCAGGAGGGGCGCATCTCCGACCGCAGCACCGTGATGCAGACCGCCCCGTTGCCGCGCGCCAACTGCGCGAGCGCCGCCGCGTCGGTCCGCCCGGCTACCAGCGCGGCGAGCATGTCGCGCCCGCTCTTGCCCATGATGTCGGTCGCCACCGCCGACAGCTTGATGTTGGCCCCCTCCAGCGTCTTCTGCAGGCGGTTCACCTCGGCGCTGCGCTCCTGCAAGAGGGAGGTGCGGTAGCGCGTCAACTCGCGCAGTTCCCGCTGCGGCCGGTCCGGGATGAAGCTGGCCTGGAGCAGCCCCAAGCGCAGCAGGTCGGCGATCCACTCCGCATCCTTCACGTCGGTCTTCCGGCCAGGGACGTTCTTCATGTGCGCCGCGTTGACCACGAGCACCTCCAGCGTCCCTTCCATCAGGTTGTAGTCAAACAAAAAGTGCAAAGATCGAGCTGATAGTGGACTCGGCCACATGACCGGATATGGTTGGTACATGCGCTTTTGGCCCGCTTCGTCTGCTGAGCCTACGCCTGACTCCGTGTGGGCTATCCGCTGGCAGAGGCCCCGCGAAAGGATGTGCCAACAGGACCCTGTCCTGTCATGTGGCCGCGTCCCGTGTTATCGAGCCACAAAAACGCCCAGGTCCCCGCCGCGCTCCCGGCAGTGACCCCCACCGCGCGCGGTTCGTTCCGCCCGACCACATCAGAGTCCGTGACGCGTGGCAGGCGGCGCGCCGCGAGACGCGGCGCGCTCGACCACCACCGGGCGGCTGCTCGTCACCACACTGGCGATCGCGCCCGCGTTGAGGCTCGCGTTGAGCGTGATCGTGGCCCGACTGTCGCCGACCACGACCAGTGCGCGGCCGCCGAGGCGACGCCCGTCCAGTCCGAAGACCGCCGCGGTGACCACCACGGGAGCCGCGCCGGGGTTCAGGACGGTCAGGACCGTCTGACCGCGAGGCCGGGTCGGACCCTCCACGATGAGCCACCGCGTGGCGGCGGTGGTCGCGCCCGCGCGCATGGTGAGGCCGTCCCCGCCCTGACCAAAGGTGAGGGAGCGTTCCACCACGATGGGTCGATCCGCCGTGGCCACGACGCTCAACGCGCCCCCTGGCAGCAGCCGGTTCACGTCCACCACGGTGTTCGTGTGCGCCGGGACGGTGACGCGGACATACCGGCGCGCGCGACCGGCGCTGGGCAGGAGGCGCAGGCGGACGTGCGCGACCCGCCGCGTGTCCGGATTGAGGAGCGCGATGGTCTCATGGACCGTCGCCCCGGTGTCTCCGTCGGCCAGATACCAGGTGGTCGCTGGCCCTGACACGCCGCGCAAGCTGTCGCCGTCCTTGCCGGCGCGTGTGACCGTGACCCGCGCCATGATCGGCTGGTCGGCGATCAGGGCGAGGCCAATGATCCCGTGGCGCGGCGCCAGACCCGCCACCGCGACCGTCCGTGGCGCGCCGGCCGCGACCACAAGCGTCGTGATCACCGGCGCGCCGGTGGCGGCAAAGAATGTGAGGTGGACCCGCGCCTGGCGCGCGTGCGGATTGAGCATGACGAGCGAGGAACGGTCGGTCACCGTGTTGGGGATGCCCGCGAAGGAGAAGTGGGGCGCCACGGCGTCCCTCCCTGTCACCATCGTGACGGCCGTCTGACGCGTCCGCGCGCCGATCGCGCTGAGGGTGTTGGCGCCCTGGGCGAGCGATGCGGGCATGACGACGCGCGCCGCGAACGCCCCATCCCGTCCAGCGCTAGCGGCCGGTCGCGGCGTGAGCGCCTCACCGTTGAGCACGAGCGTGATGCTCTGGTTGGAGCCAAAGCCCCGACCGGTGACCCGCACGAGCGCGCCCGGGCGGACTGTACGTGGCTCGATGGAGAGCGTTGCCGTGACCTGGCGTGGCGTATACGGACGCGCCCGCGCAGGGGGCGTACGGCTGTCCGTCACGGCGATGTGTGGGGGGACGACACCCGTCGCCGACGCGGTCACTGGCGCCTGCCGGATCGCGACGGTCGGGACCGGAGGTGTTGTCGCGGTGGGCAGGACCGGGACGCTTGCATAGGGGGGCGGCGCAGGGGGCGTGGTCGCCGTCGGCGGCACCGTGGGCGGGACGGGGGTGCTGGTCGCCAGGAGGACGGGCGTGCTGGTCACCGTGGGCGGGACGGGCGTGCTGGTCGCCGTCGGCGGCGCAGGGGGCGGGACGGGGGTGTTGGTCGCCGTCGGCGGCGCAGGGGGCGTGATCACCGTGGCGGTCACCGTGGGCGGGACGGGCGTGCTGGTCGCCGTGACGGTCGCCAGCGCGCTCGGGGTGACGAGCGCCGCGTAGTCGGCGGCGAAGATGGCGACGTTTGGCGAGCCGAGCCCCGAGGCGACGTCGTAGCCCGGCCCCGCGCGATAGCCTTGCGCGCCGGCGCCCGGATCGTTGTAGCTCTGCGTCACATCGTGGAAGTCACGCAGGGCGGTCGCGGGGGTCGTCCCCAAGTGATAGATGGTCGGAGCGGCGAAGCCCATCGGCTCCCCGCGCGCGGCGAGATACTGCGTGACGTCGGCCGCGAATCCAGCCCACAGGGGCGCGGACAGGCTCGTGCCGCCAATCGTCGTCGCCGCCCCATTCACGTAGACATAGGCGCCGGTCTGAGGGTCGGCGTCGGCCGCGATGTCGGGTTCGGCGCGCGCGGGGAGCCCGGTGGAGAGGGTGCAGGTGAGCGGAGTGGTCGCCCCGATGCCCGCCTGGTAAGTTGGACGGGCGAAGATGGTCGAGCAGCCGCCACCGCTTGCGGCGCCCTCGCCCTCGTTCCCCCACACCGTCTCGCCGGCGTAGTCGCCCGTCGCGGTCGTGGTCAGGGTGGTGCCGCCAACCGCGACAACGTAGGGGCTGTCGGCCGGGAAAGACGCCGCCCCAGGGCAGGTAGGGTCGGTGGGATCAACACAGCCCGACCGGTATCCATCGTCACCGCTGGAAAAGTAGAACGTCGTACCAACGCTCGCCGCGTGCTGGAACGACGCGTTGACCGTGGCGACGAAGGGGTCATCGGCGCTGGTGGCCTCGGGGCCACCCCACGAGTTGGCGACGACATGGACGGCGGGGTCATTGGCCGCCGCGTCCACGGCCATCTCAAGGCCCACATCGGTCGGATTGCCGGCTGTATCGGTGGCGCCCAGCCAGTAGCGGAGGTGACTGTGTGGGGCCACGCCATGGGCCGTCTCCACGTCAAGCGCGAGTTCGGCGGCCGTGCCCGGAGAGGGCGCGCCGCCGGTGGAACCCACGGGGATAAAGTCGAGCCCGTCGGCGCCGGCCTGACCAAGCGTGAGCGGGAGCGTCCCTGTGTGCTGGGCGTAGGCGGTGAGGTCGCTCTGTCCGAGGGGCGCGCCCCAGAGGGTCAGACCGATGACCTGTCCGGTGGCGTCGGCAACGGGGCTGGCGTTGTAGGCCGCGAGGAAGTCCTGGGGGAGGTAGCACGGATAGGGGTCTCCGGGGCAGCCGGACGGGACGCGCAGGCTAGGCGTCCGCCGAAATGTGCGAAAGCGATGGATAGTGGTCAGGCCGCTGATGGCCCGGATGTCCAGGTCGCCCGGAACCACCGGGTCGCGGTCGTTGGACATGAAGACGTGCGGCCCCCAGCGGTAGTCGGCGATGTCCAGGCCAAGGGCCTGCTCAACCTGCCGCGTCGTCCCCCCGACCGTCAACAGCAGATGGTCGGGGGTCACGGCGCCCACCGTCAGCCCCGCGGCGGTCGCCCAGGCGCGGACGGCCGCCACCTCCTCGTCGGTGGGGGCGTGGCGCGCCATGTACGCGGCCCGCGTGAGGGCCTGGCCCTCCACCAGGGCGCGGGAGGTGGCGGCCGTGGCGATGGTCGCGTCGAGGGTGGGGGCGTTATGCACGCCCAGGGCGATGGCAAGCGTGAGCGTGGCCGTGGGATCATGCGGATGAAGCAGCGTGGCCGCATGCCCCGGACGGGGGTGGACGACGACGTCGGGTGTTTGCCCGGCCAGGACATGGGGCGGTGGGGCGGCGGCCTGGGCGATTGGGCGGGGCCGCGTCCCGGTCGCGCCGACGACGAGCGCCACCGTCACGGCGCCGGCCAGGAGGGCAGCGGATACGGTGCGAAACACGAGAAGTCCTTTCTATACGTCTGACCATGGTGTCGCCTCACGGCAGGCCATGGGGCGGCACGGCCGCGGTCCCGGCCTGCCGCGTGGCGCGCCCTGAGGGGCGTGCCACGCGGCAGGCCAACCGGGGTGCGGCGACCCGCGCCAGGAGGACTGCGACCGTCCTACCGGCTGGTCGTCACCTGGGAGCGGTGCGCGCCAACAGGCGCGGGTGACCCCTCGCTCGCGTAGACGCCCCCACGTCGCGGGTGGCTCGAGACCGTTGCTCTTATGCAGTAAAGCATAATTAACACCACTATTGATGCGAAAATGGTGGCGAGGCGACATTTAGTACTAATATCTACGGGGGGGATAGCCCGGGTGGGGGGAGCGTGCGCCTTTTGAGGGCGGGTCAGCCCTTATGCCACACGTAGGGTAGGGATGGGAGAGGTGGTTGGGAAGGTCGCGGGCCAGGGCAAGGGGACGACGTGGCCACGTGGAAGCGGACGTCCCGCCAACAGGGTGGCACAGATGTGTAGGACGCCGCTGGATCGTACGCACGTTTGTGATCGCTGACTATAAATGTGATGCCTTCTCACACGATGGGGCGGCCTGGTCGCACGATCATGCGCGTGTCACGGTGAAGCCGTGAGGTCGCCGACCTGTTGCACATTCCCTCTGAGAAGATTGTGCCCGTGACCACACGCACGACCACCCCCGCTGGCCTCACCACCGCCGATGTCGCGGCGGTCCTCAAGCGTCATGCGCGCTTCCTCCGCCGCCACGCCTAGCGCCAAGGCGAGCTGGAGTGTCAGTGCGCCGCTCCCCTGTGTTCGCTGGCTCGTGTAGCAATCGCGCGCGTCCACCAGCGTCACCAGGGCATCTACGGTCCCGGTCAGCGCCACATCCGCGCGTGAGCCCCCGCGCTTGGCGCATTCTCCAACGCCGCGACCGCAGGCTCGGAGAATGCGCCGCCCTGTACGCCGCCCAGACACTCGGCCGCGTACAGGGCGGCGCACTCGTCACGCGCGGCTTGGTTGGCGGGCAAGAAGCGGCCGTCGTCGGCGTAATGATAGGTGTGTGTTCGTGGACTCGGCCACATGACACTGGTTTCCCCGCAGCCTCGATGATCTAGGATTGTGAGGAAATGGCCCAATATAGGCACAACACACCGGGTTTTGTGGCGCCGCAGATAGGTCATGTGGCCCAGTCCATGGCAACGCACAGCCATCTCTCGTAGCGTCACATGCCGCGTAAGCGACACGGCGCCAAAGTCAAGACAAGGTTCTTCTCAGCCTATGTTGACCTGTACCGTGTGGCGCCGGCAATAGGCACGACTTGGCCATGATCGGCGCACCGTGTCCGCCACCTGAATGGGCTATGGCCCTCGTTCCCTTCGCCGTCGATAGTGGTGGGAGATGATACGACACGCCTGGCCATGACCAGGGTGGCGCTCAACCGGAGCGCCGTGTCCGTTGCACGAGCCGACGCGGGGCGTTCTGGAGAAGGGGCAGGGTGACTGGCTCGTGCATCATCGAATGGATTCTCCACTGTGCCAGGGCGCGCGGGCGATGCGACATTGCCGGAGCGGGCGGGGACAGGGTCTCGTCGAGTTCGCCCTTGTCTCGCCCCTCCTGTTCTTGCTCATATTCGCTATCATCCAGTTTGGCGTTGCCATTGCACAGCGGTCGGCGTTAAGCTTCGCGGTACGCCAAGGTGTGCGTGTTGCCTCGATCCATGGGGCCGAGCCAACCGCCAACGATCAGATTTGCGCTGCCATCCGGCAGGGCCTCAGCAGCAGCGGCGCCAACCCCAACAACTTGGGCCTCATCACAGTATTCAAGGGCGCTCAACCCGGGCTGACAGCGAGTAGCAACGACAACGTCCACACCCATAAGGACTACTTCGGCAACGACGTCGCGGATGCGGAGGCACGGCGAGTCCGTGCGCGTGTGCAGCGCGGCGTCGAGGCGCGTCGCCGCGACCATGACGTCGCGCCAGGTGAGATGCGTCGCGCCGGGGTGCAGCACCCGGAGTGCCCGTCCTAGCCCGGACGCGTGCAACCGGCGCGTGGACAGCGGTACCGTGGCGAGATAGTCATCGACGATGGTGTCGCACGTCAACACGGGTCCGCGCGGGCCGGCGATGTGACACAAGGAGGAAGCAGGTATAGTTGACACAATCGTACTCCTAGGATGACAGAGGCAGGTGCTCTATCGCCTGTTGTCAGTGTGGGGACTGTGGCCGGATGCCGTGTCCGCGGGGGTGACGCCCTTCCCGTCATACCATGTGCGGCACTCCTTTGTCCATGGCCTGATCGGGTGGTCAGGGCCATGTAGGGTTGCGTCAGGACTCAGAACCAGTGCCGATCGAGGGATGGCTGCGCGGGTATCCTTCTCCTTTTATGGGCGTGCGACGCGGAACTGACCCGCACGCCGCACCCTCGTAGCCGTTCGACGTAGGCGACGCGGGCGTACTGCACCCCATGATCCGAATGGTGGACCAGGCCGGGCGCCAGCTGGCCGAGCGCCAAGGCCCGCTCCAGGGCGGCGAGCGTGAGGCGCGTGTCGATGCAACGCGCGAACTCCCAGCCAACGCAGCGGCGCGCGTAGGCGTCCAGGAGGACGCGTCAGGACTCAGAATCAGGGGTGACAGGGACCCAACGGGTCGGGTATCCTACTCCTTTTATAGAGGTACGCGGAGGAGGGGATGATGGCCTGTCCGTACTGTCAGAGGGACGCAACACGGGAGATGGAGCGAGCGACGACGGTGGGCTATCGCCTGTAGCGCTGCCGTCCCTGCCGGCGGACCTTCAACGAGCGGACCGGCACGCCTTTCAACCACCTGCAGGTCCCCACCGACATCGCGCTGCTCGTCGTGCTCTGGCGGTTGCGGTACAATCTCAGCCTGCGTAATCTGGCCGAGATGGTCCTCACGCGGGGCTTTACGTTCACCCACGAGACCGTCCGTGAGGGGGAGGAGCTCTTCGCCCCGCTGCTGACGGAGCGCCTGCGGGCCAAGCGACGGGGCAAAGGGGGCCGCAAGTGGCACGCCGACGAGACCTATATCAAGGTGGACGGGCGCTGGTGTTACCTGTATCGGGCCATCGACGCCGACGGGAACCTCGTCGACTCGCTGCTGAGCGAGACGCGCGACATGGACGCCGCCAAACGCTTTTTCACGCGCGCACGGATTGTGGTCGGCGACGCGCCGGAAAAGGTGACGACGGATGGGCACGACGCCTACCCGCGCGCCATCCGCGAGACGCTGGGGCCAGACGTGCAGCATCGCACCAGCCGCTATCTGAACAATCGCATGGAGCAGGATCACCGCGGCATCAAGCAGCGCTACTACCCGATGCGCGGCTTCGGCTCTTTTGACGCCGCCGCACGCTTCTGCACGGCCCACGACGAATTGCGTGACCATCTCCGTTATCGCCAGCACCTGAACGAGACGGTCTCCTTAGCCGATCAGCGCCACCTCTTCCAAGAGCGGTGGGGCGAGGTGTGCGCCCTGTTGCAGGCCGCATAGGCGCGATCGACGCCGGGCCACGACGGGCTACTACGCGTCAGCGCTTGTCTGTGTTCCGAGTCCTGACGCATCCGGCTGGAGGGCTAGGGGTGGGCGCCCGCTACGTGTCGGGTGGCTGCGCCGGGTGCGGGGCAGGCGCGCCGCCCTTGGGCATCCTGCTCCTGCGGCGCGGGGCGGCGATGGTCCAGATCCTGACGCAGCCCCTTTTCTAGCGAACGACAGCGTGACCCGACGGGTCACGCCAGTAAGCGCGGCAGATCGGTCCAGAGCAAGTAGGCGCCCGCGACGACGAGCAGCAGCGCGCTCACCTGCTGCACATAGGGCAACACGCGACGGAGGGTGGTGCTCACGACCCCTCGGAAGAGGGCGGCGCCCAGCGCCACCGCCGTCAGCACCAGGCCCATGCCCAGGCTATAGGCCACAAAGAGCGCCAGGCTCCCCACGGGGCCGGCCGTGAGCGCCGCGCCCACCGCGATCAGGAAGATCGGCAACGTGCAGCCCAGCGAGGCCAGGGCGTAGGCGACGCCGTAGACGAACATGGCGCGCGGGGAGCCGGCCACGCGCGCCGCCTCCAGGTGCGGCACCCGCACGCTCAGGCTCCGGCCCAGGTAGAGCCACAGGCCCAAGACGACGAGGGCGGCCCCGATAAGGACGGTGGCCCAGGGGAAGACGCGCGCGATGCTGCCCGCGCCGAGCGAGACCAGCACGCCGGCTACCACGAAGACGAGCAGGAAACCGGCCGTGACCACCGCGCCGAGCGCCAGCCCCTCCCGCGCGCGCTGCCACCCTGAGCGCGCCGCGTAGTCGTCCTCGCCCTGGCCGAGGTAGAAGGACACCATGGAGGGGAGCATGGCGAAGCCACAGGGGTTGACGCTGGCGAGAGCGCCGGCCGAGAAAGCTAGGCCGAGGGCGGCGCCGGTCATAGCAGCGGCCTCACGACGGATTGGAGGGTGGCCAGGTCGATGGACCCGGAATAGCGGGCGGCGATATGGCCGCCGTGGTCGATCACCACGGTCGTGTCCAGGGACGTGATCCCGTAGGCGCGGGCGATGGCGCCGCCCTGGTCGATGGTCCAGGCGCGATCCGGCCCCTGGGTGCGGGTGCGGAAGTCGCGCACCGCCTGCGGCGTATCGCTCTGGGGGCTCTCGTCCACCAGCAGCGTGGTCAGCGTGCTCGCCGGTTCGGCCCGCGCGAGTTGGCCCAGGGCGGTCGACTCGGGCACGCAGGAGGTACACCAGGCGGCCATGGCGTAGAGCACCACCACCTTACCGCGCTCGGCCGCCAGAGCGAAGCGGCCGCCGTCTACGGTCGGCGCGGCGATGGCCGGGGCCAACGGCCCCGTGCCCGTGGTCGCGCCGCCGGACGCGGGGCTGAACACACGCCAGGCCGTGAGCCCACCACCGAGCAGCACGAGGACGAGCACGAGGGGCAGCACGAGCGGCCGGCGTGCGGTCGGTGTCGGGGTAGACCGCCGGCCGGGAACGGTGTTGCCGGGCTGGGGCGCGCGACGGGTGCGGACGGAGGCGCTCGGTGCGGGGGTGGACTCAGCGCGCGCTTTCATCAGACACCTCGCGCAGTGGAGTAGGGCGTACGCTGGGTGCGCAACAACGTCGCGTCTGACGCGCCCACGTGCCCCAGGCGCCCAGGACCAGCACCACCAGCACGACCCCGGCGATCAGCAGCCAGGGGGCTCCTTCCAGCGCACGGATCAGCCCCGTCGAGGCCAATCCGGCCAGCAACAGGGGACCCACGCAGAGGAGCGGGCAGGCCAGAACCGCCAGCCCCACCAGCACGCCCTCGCCCCGTCCGCTCGTGGAGGACCCAGCCGTGCGGCTGCCTCTGTCCGTGCGCCGCTCCATCGTCGTCTCCGGTCTCTCTCGTGTCTGCATCATCGTCTCTGGTCTCTCTCGTGTCTGCATCATCGTTTCCGTCGTCGTGGTTGTCAGCACCGTGGCGGTCAGGCCCCGGCGATCGTTGTCGCGTCATCCAGGGGCTCGCCGCCGGCGTCCAGGCGCGTGCAGCAGGCGATCTCGGCGGCGTGGTCGGCCATGACGGTGCGCGCCAGGTCCACCAGCGCGCGGATGCGCGGGTCGGTCACGGCGTACCACATGTAACGGCCCTCGCGGCGGGCGTCCACGAAGCCGCACCATTTCAGGCAGACCAGCGCGTTGGACACGCGCGATTGCCGCAGGCCCAGGGTGGCGACGATCTCGCCAACGGTGTGTGGCCGCTCCAGTAACAGCGCCACGATGCGCAGGCGCGTGGGGTCGGCCAAGCCGTTGAAGAAACGGGCCGTGAGGTCCGTGGCGTCCGGCGCGGCGGTCGGCGGCACCAGCGCCGCGCGCTCCTGCATGATCATTATTCTCTCCCGTGCTTAGATCAACATATCAGTGATTTATAATATAATGCTAAGATGAAGATAGGTCAAGGGGACGACGACGATACCGGTCGCCCCCCCCACCCATTCGGCCGTCGCGCACAACGGACGCGATGACAGACCCCCAGACACGGAGACCCGATGACAGACCAGTACGACCTGGTGATCCTCGGCAGCGGTTCGACCGCCTTCGCCGCGGCCATCACCGCCAACGAATTGGGCAAGACCGCCGTGATGACGGAGGCGCGCACCGTCGGGGGGACGTGCGTCAATCGCGGCTGCCTGCCCTCCAAGAACCTGATCGAGGCCGCCAAGCTGCGGCACGACGCGCGCGACCCCCGTTACCCCGGCTTGACCGGCCGCGACCTCGGGCTCGATTTCCGCACGCTCATCGCGCAGAAGGATGAGGTGATCGCGGGCTACCGAGAGAAGAAATACCTCTCCATCTTTGACGAGGGGCACGACGTCCCCATCGTGCGGGGGCAGGCACGCCTCACGGGTGCCCACACCGTCATGGTGGAGGGGCCAGAGGGGACGACGCGCCTGGAGGGCGAGCAGATCCTCGTCGCGCTGGGCTCCTCCCCGGTCATCCCCGCCATCGACGGGCTGCGCGACGTGCCCTACCTGACGAGCGACCTGCTCACGAGCGAGGGAGATCTGGAGCTAACCGCGCTACCGGAGTCGCTTGTCGTGATCGGCGGGGGCTACATCGCCGTCGAGCTGGGCCAGATGTTCAGCCGCTTTGGCACGAAAGTGACGCTCCTGGAGCGGGGCGCGCGGCTGCTCGCGGCCTACGAGCCCGAGATCGGGCTGGCGCTGGGCGACATCCTGCGCGCCGAGGGCCTGGACGTACGGACGGGGGCGCGGGTCGTCCGCGTGCGGCCCGACCACGCGGGCGTCGTCGTCACAGCGGAGATCGACGGGTGCGAACAGGAGGTTGCGGCCGCGCGGGTGCTGGTGACGACCGGCCGCCAGCCGAACACGGCCGGCGTCGGCTTGGAGGACGCGGGCGTGCGCCTCGACGCGTGGGGCGCGATCGCCGTGGACGATGACCTGCGCACGAGCGTCCCACACATCTGGGCGGCGGGAGACATCATCGGCGCGGAGCAAGACAGTCAGATGGCGACGCCGGTGGGGGCGCGCGATGGCGGTATCGCCGCCCACAATGCCCTCTCCGCGGAGGCGCCGCGCCGTGTCGATCACCGCGTCATCCCGCGCGCCGTCTTCACCGACCCCCCAGGTGGGCGTCGTCGGCTTGACCGACGCGGAGGCCAACGCGGCGGGCCACACGTGCTGGTGCAACACCGTCTCGATGGACCTGGTCCCGCGCGCCGGGGCGATCCGCGACACGCGCGGGGTCATCAAGATGGTGGCCGACGCCGACACGAACGAAGTCCTCGGCGTGTCGATGCTGGGCGCGAACGCAGCCGAGGTGATCCACGAGGCGGCGATGGGGCTGCGCTTCCACGCCACCATCAACGATTTCATCGACCTCTTGCACGTCTATCCCACCATGGCCGAGGCGCTCAAGATCGTAGCGATCTCGCGCTACAAAGACCCCGGCAAACTCTCATGCTGTGCCGAGTAGGCATGGCGGCCCCGGTGATAACGCCGGCCGCGCCCATCCCTCTCACCGATCACCTAGAGCGACACCCGCGCGGCACGCGGTCACGTCGGGACGAAGGAGACAAGACCACTCATGACCACACACGTTGATCTGATCGTTCTGGGCACGGGCTCGGCCGCCCAGAGCGTCGCCTATCCCTGCCGTGAGGCGGGGTGGAGCGTTGCCGTCGTCGATTATCAGCCCTACGGCGGCACCTGCGCCCTGCGCGGCTGCGACCCCAAGAAGGTGCTCGTCGGCGTCTCTGAGCTGGTTGATTGGAGCCGGCGCATGCAGGGCAAGGGCGTCTCCGCGCCCGGCCTCGCGCTCACGTGGACCGACCTGATCCGCTTCAAGCACACCTTCGTCGATGACGTACCGGAGAGCACGGATGAGAGCTTTAAGAGCGCCGGGATCGCCACGCTGCACGGGCGCGCCCGTTTCGTCGATCGGACGACCATCCAGGTCGGCGAGGAGACGCTGGTCGGACGTCATGTCGTGATCGCGACCGGCGCGCGGCACGCGCCCCTGGGCATTCCGGGCGAGGAGTACTTGACCACCAGCACCCAGTTCCTGGACCTGGCCGCCCTGCCCCGGCGCGTCGCCTTTGTCGGTGGCGGCTACATCGCGATGGAGTTCGCGCACGTCGCGGCGCGCGCCGGCGTCCAGGTCCACATCCTGCACCGGGGCGACCGTCCGCTAGAGCAATTCGACGCCGATCTTGTCAACCAACTCGTCGAGACCACGCGCGATCTCGGCGTGGATATCCAGGTGCGCACGACCGTCGAGGCCATCGAGAAGCGCGGCGAGGAGTTGGTCGTCCACGTCCGCGCGGGGGACGAGACACGGAAGGTTCCGGCTGATCTGGTGGTCCATGCGGCCGGGCGCGTGCCCGAGATCGACGACCTCGACCTGGCGGCGGCGGGCGTCGCGCGCATAGAGAAGGGCGGTGTGTCCGTCAACGACTACCTGCAGAGCGTGAGCAACCCAGCCGTCTACGCAGCCGGCGACGCCGTGGACAGCGGCGGGTTCCCGCTCACGCCCGTCGCAGGGATGCAGGGCGGCATCGTGGCCGCCAACCTCCTGGAGGGCAACACGCGCACGCCGAGCTACGCGGGCATCCCCAGCGTCGTCTTCACCACGCCCCCGCTCGCCGCGGTCGGCCTGGACGAGGCGGGGGCGCGGGCGCAAGGACTCCACTTTACGACGCGCCACGAGGACACGTCGGGCTGGTACTCCTCGCGCCGGGTGGCGCTGGCGCACACGGGATTCAAGACGCTGGTCGAGGAGGGCACGGGGCGCATCCTGGGCGCGCATCTCCTGGGGCTCCACGCCGAGGAAGTCATCAATATCTTCGGGCTGGCGATCCGCACGAACCTGCGCGCGAGCGACCTCACCGCTATGATCTATGCCTACCCGACCAGCGCATCGGACATCAGCTACATGGTGTATGTATTTGGCAAGCACTTCCAGGACCACCACGGCAATCATATCCCGGCCCACCTCATGCTCTGAGTAGGTCCGTTTTTGTTTGCCATTCACCAGGGCGCGGCAAACAAAAACGGGCCCACCCGCTCA